>ERZ507033.21-NODE-21-length-69557-cov-6.179031_pt1 | contig 69557 bp, 67 predicted proteins | sample MGYA00512874_ERZ507033 | MGnify/ENA metagenome assembly ERZ507033
AAAATCATTGATATTTTTTTGATTTTTACTTGATTTCTATTATCCAATTTTTTTGACTAAGAAAAAAGGCAGAAATTAATCTGTCTGCGTTTCTTTATTAACTAAAAATACACTTAAACTAACAAGTAAAAGGGCAATTAAACTTGATAGTTGGAATGCTTGATTTGATTCATGAAGGACAATACTTGATAGAATAACACCAATAATAGGTGTTACACACATATAAACTCCAATCTTGCTGACGGGATTCACAGATAACAATAATCCCCAAATTGTGTAGGCAATTGCTGAAACAAGTGCTAGATGAATCAATACAAGAAGTCCTAGACTCCATCCAAATGAAATACGGCCACCCATTAAGAATCCTATTATCGCTAATAGAATGCCTCCAAGTGTAAACTGATATCCACTTAATAATACGGCATTTTGATTTTGGGTAAACTTTTTAATAAAGGCAGCCGATATAGAACCACATAATTGTGACATCAATACAAAGCCTTCACCATTAAGTGAAAAGTTTGCACTTGCTCCACTAATATTCATAAATAAAATACCTAAAAATCCAATAAAGCACCCAACTGCTTTCCGTATTGTTATTTTTTCATAATGAAATATTAAACTTGCTACCAATAAAGATATAAAAGCACTGGTTCCTGAAATAATGGAACCGTTAACGCCCGATGTATGTGAAAGTCCAATATAATAGAAAAAGTATTGCCCTGCGGTTTGAAAAAGTGCTAATGTACAAATGCCTTGGATATTTTCTTTTTTAGCTATTAATACTTTCTTTTGTAATAACGATCCAAAGAGTATGACTAAAAGGCCAGCCAACATAAAACGAATCCCTGCAAACATTAAAACACTTGGCACGCCCTCGATGTTGAATAATTTATATCCCCATTTAATAAAGGGAGCTGCACTTCCCCATAATGTACAACACAACATCGCTAGCAAAAATACATGCAATGGTTTCTTAAAAAATTCCCTATTCTGCATATTAAAACTTTATCCTTCCTTTTTTTCCTCTAATTCCATCCATCGATTGGTTAGGGTTTCAAGTTCTTCTTCTTTCTGTGTTCTCAAATCACTTAATTCTTTTAATTTTGTGAAATCATTTTGACACTCATTCATCTGATCGTCTAAAGCTTTCATTTCAGCTTCTAATAATTCCATCTTTTCTGGTAATTGCTCTAATTCTTTTTTCTCCATATAGGATAACGAAGATCTTTTCTTCTTCTCAACTGACTTCTGTACAACTACCTTCTTATTTTCATCTTTTGATTTCACTAAATAATCACTATATCCACCACTATATTGTTTAAATGTTCCATCATCTTGATGAACAAATACTTTATCCACAACACGATCTAAGAAATAACGATCATGACTTACAGTAATGATAGCTCCTTGAAAATCATCCAAATAATCTTCTAATACATCTAATGTCAAAATATCCAAATCATTCGTAGGCTCATCTAATAACAGGATATTTGGTTCTTGCATTAAAACTCTCAAAAGATAAAGTCGTCTTCTTTCTCCACCTGAAAGTCTTGATAATGTTGTATAATGCATATTTCTTGGAAATAAGAATCGTTCAAGCATTTGCGCAGCACTTAAAGTCATTCGATCATATTCAATAACCTTAGAAACTTCTTCTATATAGTCAATAACACGCATATTCAAATCTACGCCTTGATCTGCTTGCCTAAAATATCCTATCTTTACTGTCGTTCCATATTCAATTGTTCCATAGGTTGGTTGTTTCAATCCTGCAATTACATCTAATAACGTTGATTTTCCACATCCATTTTCACCTATGATTCCAATACGGTCTTGGCGTAATAACACATAATTAAAATCATGGAATAATGTCTTTTCAGGGTATTTAAAACCAAGATTTACACATTCTATCGTTTTATTACCTAAACGCTGCATTGCTGCATTGATTTTTAATGACTCTTCTTGTTGTTTAAAACGTTTTTGACGTAATTCTTCAAATCTTTGAAGTCGACTATTGGATTTTGTTCCACGCGCCTGTACACCAGCTCTAACCCACTCTAATTCCTTTTTATATAGGTTCTTATGTTTTTGAGCAGCAACCTTTTCTTGTTCAATTCGCGTTTCTTTATTCTCTAAATACACTTCATAATTTCCATTATGAATATAAAGGTCTCCTTGATCCAATTCAATCATCTTCGTGCATACTCGATCTAAGAAATAACGATCGTGTGTAACCATAAAAATAGCACTTTTTGAACGAATTAAATAGTTTTCAAGCCATTCCACCATATCATTGTCTAAATGGTTTGTGGGCTCATCTAATAACAACAAATCACAACTTGTACATAAAGCTAAGGCGAGAGCTACTCTTTTTCTTTGTCCACCTGACATATTGGACATAGCACTTTGAAAATCTATAATGCCTAGTTTTGTTAAAATAGATTTTAATTCAAATTCAGCTACTGGATGTTCATTCTTTGCGTTTACAAGCTGAATCTCATCCCACACACAATCTGTTTTGAATTCTGGATTTTGAGGTAAATAATGAATTTTAATTCCATTCTTTTTGATAATTGTTCCTGCATCGTAGTTTTCAATACCTGCTAATATTTTTAATAAAGTACTCTTTCCTGTACCATTCACACCAATTAATGCTATTTTATCTATATCTTCTATCGTAAAACTTGCATTTTTTAAAATACATTTATCATTTATATTCTTTTTTAAACTTTCTGTTGAAATTAACATAAAATCTCCTTGTGTTCTATGAATTAAGGCAGAGTACATCAGATATATGAACATAAAACTAATTCGCAAAAGCTTATATATCTGATCGTAAATGCCTTTTATTTAATTAATCTGTTTTTGCTTTTCATTCCCTGTTTACGTATATAGGTTTCGAAGTTCGTTAATGTATTTTCGGATATGGTTGAAATAAAATATGCGTTGTTCCAGTAGTATTTAGCTACTTTATCAGGGTAATCTCTTCGTGCAAAGCGAGCACTTCTTGTTTTTAATATTTGTATCAGCCTGTGTAATTTGATATCTGATGGAGTTTTAATAAGCAGATACATGTGATCTTCTTCTCCATTGACTTCTTTGATTATGCAATTAAGCATTTCAAGCATATCTTCGATTGTTTTGTACACACTTGTTTTTACGTTTCCTTGCAATACAGGGTTTCTGTATTTTGTCACAATGTGATATTGAAGAAGATATACAGAGTATGAACTTCTGTACATTCCATTGACTTTAGAAGTAATGATTATCTCTTCAATATATGTGTTTATACCACCTATATTATATATTAAAACGCTTATGTATATATCGCAAATATGGTATCTTTGTTTGTTTTACCAAACAAATCAACATAATAGACATTTATAGTGTCAATTTAAGATGTAATATTTAGGTGTAAAGAAGGAGGTGAAATCAAATGTATAGAACCCAAAGCGTAATCCTAAATCGAAAGAAACAAAGTGTAATCTGTTCTTATTTTGACGAATGGAGTCTAACATCGAAGGCAATTTACAACTCAGCCTTGTTCATTGAACGCCAGCTTGTTTCTTCATCTGGCAAATCAGAAGGAATGTACTCTGAGAATGAAAAAGAAGTGCGCTCTTTGACTCGCGAGATGATTCCTGGAACACAGATGACTGTAGGATATGCCAAGCTTGAAAAAATTATTCGTAAGCACAAATATGAACTTTACAAAAGAAATCTCCCTAACCAGAGTGTTCAGCATTGTTTAAAAGCTGTAGTTCATGATATTAAGTCCTATTTCGAAAATCTAAAACAGTACAAAGAGAATCCGTCTGCCTTCACAGGAAAACCAATGCTTACAAAGTATTGTAAAGCAGATAGAAAGACAGTTGTGCTGACAAATCAGGACTGTGTGTTATATAAACAAACAGATGAAACATACAAACTGAAACTTCCTTATATCACAAGAAAAGATGGAATTCTGTTGGATGTTCCTTATCTTCCAGCTGATTTTAAAAAGTTGAAAGAAATCCGCATTGTGCCTTATTATGACACGTACAAGCTGGAAATTGTTTATGAGAAGTTTACCAAAGAAAAACCGCATGTATTAACAAAGGCGGCATCCATTGATCCAGGTGTCGATAATCTTGTAACTCTAGTAACCGAAGACGAGAGTCTGGTTATCAATGGCAGAATTATCAAATCCAAGAATCAATGGTTCAATAAACGAGTTTCCAAGCTTAACAGTCATCTTGACAAGATGTACAAGACTTCCAAGCATGAGGATTCAAAGCAGCTAACAACCCTTTGGAAGAAGCGTTCGTTATGGATGCTGGATTATCTACATAAAGTATCTAGATACATCATCAATTACTGTGTCAAACACGAAATTGGAACACTGGTTCTAGGCACTAACAATGGTTGGAAACAAGAATGTAATATTGGTAAAACTAATACGCAAAACTTTATTCAGATACCACACAATCGTTTGTATAACATGATTCAGTACAAAGCTGAGGCTGAAGGTATTCAAGTTATTCTTCAGGAAGAAAGTTATACTTCAAAAGCAAGTTACCTAGATAAAGATGCGATTCCTACTTACGATCCTGAAGAAGAAAACAAGAAGTATTCGTTTTCAGGGAAACGTATCCATCGAGGATTGTATAACTCAGCTGATGGTATATCGTTGAATGCAGATGTCAATGGTGCTGCAAATATATATCGTAAGCACTTTGATGAGACGCCTTTTACAGCAAAAAGCTTGCAGAATGTTCATAAAATTACGATAGCTGCATAAATAAAAAACACGTATTCCGAATAACTTGTATAAAGCAATCGGATAGAAGCCTTGTGGACAGGCTTTTATAGGTATTCTGATTTTAGAACACTATATAAGAAACCACGTATATCGATTTGTTTGTATGCATCGGTAGTTCATTATATAATAATTTTCGAGGTGACATGTATGAAACTTATTAAAAATATCCAAATTTATGCACCAGAAAATCTTGGTGTAAAAGACGTATTGATTTCAGATTCTAAAATAGAAAAAATCGACAATACAATCAAATTTCCATATCCTATTGAAACCATTGATGGAACAGGATGCATTTTAACCCCAGGCTTAATTGATCGCCATGTTCATATTACTGGTGGCGGTGGTGAAGCTGGTTTTATTTCTAGAGCAAGACCTATTGATGTAAAAGAGATATTAGATGCAGGTATCACAACCGTCATTGGATTATTAGGTACTGATGGATATACAAGAAGTACAAAAGAACTATTTGCGAAAGCGAAAGAATTAACACAGAAAGGTGTTCATGCATATATCTTAACCGGTAGCTATGCATATCCTAGCAACACATTAACACAGTCTATGGAAGATGATATTGTATTTATTGATAGCATTCTAGGTGTAAAGCTTGCATTGAGTGACCATAGATCTACTCATATAAACAATGATGAATTGATTCATATGGCTTCTAGAATTCGTACAGCAAGCCTAATTGCCGGAAAACAAGCTAACCTAACAATTCATATGGGTGATGAAAAACAAGCTCTAGAGCCCGTTTTTAACGCCTTAGAAAAAGCTGATATTCCTATTTCATTATTTCAGCCAACTCATTGCACAAGGAATCCGCATTTATTTGAGCAAGCTAAGAAATTTGCTGATTTAGGCGGAACAATTGATTTAACTTGTGATGGAAATGGTAAAACATTAAGCTATATTCAACAAATCAAAAATACGGATAAAGTTACTATTTCTAGTGATGCACAAGGATCATGGTCTACTTATAATGAGGATGGTTCCGTTAAAGAGATTGGTATCACACCTATTTCTAATTTAAAAAATGAATTTATCCTCTTAAAAAATGAATTAGGTTATGAAAAGTCACTCCCATTTTTCACTCAAAATGTTGCGAATGTCTTAGGCTTTAAGAACAAAGGTCAAATCAAAGAAGGATTTGATTGTGATTTAGTTATTTGGAAAGATGATCAAATACAACATGTAATCACAAATTTATAAGAAAAAAAAGGCACTGAAGATTCAGTGCCTTAATTATTCATTAATATTAAATTACTTAACGAATTGTACAATTGCCATTGGAGCTGCATCTCCACGACGGATACGTGTCTTAACTACACGAGTGTATCCACCATTACGATCTGCATATGCTGGTCCAATTTCATTGAATAATTTTTGAAGAGCTGTTGTTCCCTCTTCATCTACTTCTACATTACGAACATAAGCTGCTGCTTGTCTACGTGCATGTAAATCTCCACGTTTTGCTAATGTAACTAATGAGTCCATTACAGCGCTTAATTCTTTTGCTTTCATTTCTGTTGTTTCGATTTGTCCGTTTTCAATCAAAGATGTTGCCATGTTACGCAACAATGCTTTACGATGATCGGCTTTACGTCCCAATTTACGATTCCACATGGTATTTCCTCCTATCCGTTATTTTGCTTAAAAGACAATCCTAATTCCTTAATTTTGTCTTTAACTTCTTGTAATGATTTCTTTCCTAAATTACGTACGTGAATCATTTCCTCTTCTGTTTTTTGAGTCAATTCATCCACAGTCGCAATACCAGCACGTTTTAAACAGTTATAAGAACGAACTGATAATTCTAAGTCTTCAATCATTTTGTGAGTTGCATGAACTACTGGTTCTTCTGAAACTTCAACTTCTTTTTCCTTCACTTCAAGACTAGCTTCATCTACTGTAGCTAAAATTGATAGGTGATCACGTAAAATTTTACCAGCAACAGCTAATGCTTCACTTGGTTTAATTGTTTCATCTGTAGTAACATTTAACTCTAATGAATCATACATACTTCCATCATCACCTTTAACTGGATTAGCTACATAGCTAACATTCTTAATTGGTGAATATAGTGAGTCTGTATAAATAATACCAAGAGGTTGTCCTTCGTTTTGATACATTCTTTTATTAACATCAGAACGTACAAATCCACGGCCTAAACGAGCCTGAAGTTCCATATGAATAGAACCTCCTTCTGACAAAGTACAAATTGGTAATTCTTTATTTAAAACTATAACGCCAGTAGGACATTCAATATCACCAGCAACGACTGTTTTAGGTCCTTCCTGATCAATACGAAGTGTATAAACTTCATTGTCATGAATATCAATATCTAGAATTAATTGTTTCAGATTTAAAATAATTGAAGCAACATCTTCTTTTACACCTTTAATACCTGTAAATTCATGGTAAACACCATCAATACGAATACTGAAGATTGCTCCGCCAGGAATTGAAGATAATAATACACGACGAAGTGCATTACCTAATGGTGTACCATAACGATATTCTAATGGTTCTAATAAGAATTTACCTTCTTTTGTTGTTTCTTCGATAGTCGAAATTTTAAACTTTGTGCTCATCTGGACACCTCCTTAGTATGGTGACTATCCACGAGGTCGTTTTGGTGGACGACATCCGTTGTGTGGAATTGGTGTTACATCATTGATCATTGTAATTTCTAAACCAGCTACCTGTAATGCTCTTACTGCTGCTTCACGTCCAGGTCCAGGTCCTTTTACATCTACGGATACTGTCTTCATTCCGTGATCCATTGCTGCTTTTCCTGCTGCTTCTCCAGCTAATTGTGCTGCATATGGTGTTGATTTACGACTTCCCTTGAATCCTAATGCTCCTGCACTACTCCATGCTACGGCATTTCCGTTTTCATCTGTAATTGTTACGATTGTATTATTGAAAGTCGAGTGAATGTGTGCACATCCTCGCGCAATATTCTTTTTAACACGTCTCTTACGTGTCTTCTGTACTTTTGCCATTCTTTACTCTCCTTCCCTGCTACTTCTTCTTGTTAGCCACTGTCTTGGCTTTTCCTTTACGTGTTCTTGCGTTTGTCTTTGTTCTTTGTCCACGTACTGGCAATCCTTTTCTGTGACGCATTCCTCTGTAGCATCCAATTTCCATCAATCTCTTGATGTTTAATTGTACTTCTCTTCTTAAGTCTCCTTCGACTTTGATTGCATCGATTGTTTTACGAATTGCATTTAATTGTTCTTCAGTTAAATCTTTTACTCGAACATCTTCACTGATGCCTGCTTCTTCCAATACTTTCTTTGATGTTGTCAATCCAATTCCATAGATGTATGTCAATGAGATGACAACTCGTTTGTCGTTTGGAATATCTACTCCTGCTATACGAGCCATTTAGTTTCCTCCTACTTTAGTTTCCTTGTCTCTGTTTGTGTTTTGGGTTTTCACAAATTACCATCACACGTCCTTTGCGTCGAATTACTCGACACTTGTCGCAGATTGGTTTAACAGATGGTCTTACTTTCATCTTTAATCGTCTCCTTATTTGCGTCTAAATGTAATACGCCCACGTGTTAAGTCATATGGTGAAATTTCTACGGTAACACGATCACCTGGTAAAATGCGTATGTGATGCATACGGATTTTACCAGAAACGTGAGCCATAATTTCGTGTCCGTTTTCCAATTTAACCTTAAAAGCAGCACTTGGTAAAGTGTCAACGACGATACCATCTAATTCGATCATATCCTGTTTAGCCATGAAACGTTTACTCCTCCTTTTGATGAATGACAGGCATAAAAAGCCAATTACCATTATACAAAAGAATTGCCTGAATGCCAAGTATAAAAAAAACCAATCATACGATTGGTTGAATTTCAATGGAGCAGGTGATGAGAATCGAACTCACGTAGTCAGCTTGGAAGGCTGAAGTTCTACCATTAAACTACACCTGCAAAAAGTGGTGACCCGCAGGCGATTCGAACGCCTGACCCTTTGATTAAAAGTCAAATGCTCTACCAACTGAGCTAGCGGGTCATAAGTGGTGCCGACTATAGGAATTGAACCCACAACCTACTGATTACAAGTCAGTTGCTCTACCAATTGAGCTAAGTCGGCATTTAAATGGTGGAGGTTAACGGACTCGAACCGCTGACCCTCTGCTTGTAAGGCAGATGCTCTCCCAACTGAGCTAAACCTCCGTGTTGCTCAATAATAATATCAAAGCCCCTATCTCTTGTCAAACTTTTTTTCACATTTTTTTTGAAATTTTTTCGCCCATATTTTTGAGAGGTAAATCAGCATCTTTTCTAGCGACGAATCGCTAATACTCTGGGCTTGGTAAATCTTGGTATTTCCATCAAAAACCAGCATAGAAGCATAAATGATTTCATGCTCTTTCCCAAACACCGATTTATTCTTTAAGACATTCCAATATTTAAAACAAGCACACTGCGAATCAAAGCCATATTGAAAAACCGCATCTTCCATATAGTTTACACGCTCTGGCGAAAGGATAACCACAGGAATCCCCAACATTTGAAATTCCTCTTTCCAGTTCAATAAACAATCCAAAGGGCGCAAACTCTTTCTTTCCAGAAGTGAATCTAAAAATACGACAATGTTTAATCCTTCTTGAAACTCTAAAGCTTGACCATTTTGGGCTTTGCACATTTCAAATCCATCAATCTTCATATTTAACATTGTATCACATCCAAATTTCATTATTATATAAGATATGAGAACTTACGCTTTAGACATTGGAAAAAACACAATAACTTTAATGCATCATCAAGAGGTCCTTTTTCAACAGCCAGCGCTGTTAGCTTATGATTCCGCAAAGAAGGTCTTAGCCATCGGACAAGAAGCTGCTACGCTATTAGGAACTCGTTCTGTGCATCCATATAAAAATACCGATGAACTCTTCCAATATTTATCGATTCTCTTTGAACGCGAACATGTCTTTCGCTTGTTTCAAAAAGTAACCATCTACTACACTTGTTCACCAAGTTTTCGTGATGAAGAAATCGAAGCCATAGAAACCTTCTGTATTTACCAAGGTGCTAATCAAGTCTTCTATAAACCAGAAAACCTCTGTGCTGCTCTTGGCGCACAACTACAGATTGATACCAGCATTCCGGCAACCTTATTACATATTGGCCATTCTTGTGCGACAATTACGATCTTTGAGAATCAAGAAATCGTTGCCAGCTCCACAAATGCCATGGGCGGCGAACAAATTGAAACCCAAATAAAAAAATGGATTCTCAATACCTTCCATTTCCAAGTATCTGATAAAGCCTGTCAGGATATCTTTATTGAAATTGGGCAAACGCAATATACCTTGCAGCCTAAATCCATACGTGTACCCGGTGTAGATATTGTCAGTCAACAATTAAAATATCTGGAGCTAAATGAAAATCAAATGGCTGAAATGTTAGCGCCTGTTCTTTATACCTGGTCAGAATGGCTCTATAACTTTTTAAATACCCTTGATTACGCCAGTCAAAAAGCTATTCTACAAAGAGGAATTGTCTGTAGCGGTAGTGCCGCAAAACTAAAGAACCTCTGCGCAAGTTTACACAGCCAGTTATCCATTCCTTTTAATTTAGCCATAGATCCTTCGCATTGTGTCACTAAAGGACTTATGCAAATCAGCGAAATCGAAAAAAAGTAGAAGTTATTCAATAACTTCTACTTTAACTTTATTATCTCCTTCAAGTTCATAGGTTATCTTCGCAAATTCTTCCAAATGGTTTTCTAAAATAGAATAAACCTCTGAATAGATTTCTTCTTGATCTTTTTCCGATTTACAATCGTATTCAATTGAAGTAACCACATGCTTTTTGATCGGTGAATTTTTTAAATCATTTACTAAATTTGCCATTTCACTACCTCGTTAGTTAAAGTCTATGCCAAAATGAAAACTTTGTCAAACCTCGTAGTATTCCAACAAATCCGCAGCTCGTAATGCCTTTTTCTCTTCACTTGAAAAATCCTGGGTAATTCGTCCATCGTTCATAATAAAGAGACGGTTTCCATTTTCCAAGGCATCCTTCATATTATGAGTGATCATCAATGCCGTGATATTTTGTTTGGCAATGAGATCATTGGTAATTTGGAGAATCTTCTTTGCACTGTTAGGATCTAGAGCCGCTGTATGTTCATCCAACAATAAAACCTTAGGTGGATTAAGCACAGCCATCATTAACGCAACAGCTTGTCTTTGCCCACCGGACAATAAACCAATCGGTGTCTTCATACGATCTTCTAAACCCATATGTAAAGCCTTTAGCTTATCCGCAAACAATTCACGATCCTTTTTCGTTACAGCTTTCGCAAATACCCCTCTTTGGCTGCGTGAATACGCTAAGGCTAAGTTTTCTTCAACACTTAATTGGGAAGCCGTTCCCATGGATGGGTCTTGGAATAAACGACCAATATTACGAGCCCGCACATGTTCTTTTTGATGGGTAACATCTTCTCCAGCTAGAAAAACACTACCCTGACTTACAGGAATCTTTCCCCCAATCACATTAAACAAGGTACTTTTCCCTGCGCCATTGCTACCTAGAATCGTTACAAAATCCCCCTTGTTGACAGTAACCGATAAATCTTGTAACGCTTTTTTCTCTAATTGTGTTCCGGCATTAAAAGTAACCGATACATTTTTTAATTGAAGCATGTTTAAGCCCCCTTTCGCTTTCTTAAATAAGGAATCGAAATCGTAATCGCAACCAAGACAGCCGAAATCAAGTTCATATCTCCACTTGGCACACCAAACTGTAAAGCCAATGTATATAGTAAACGGTAAATACAAGCCCCAAGAATGGAAGCTACAATCCCAAAGCCAATGGATTGTTTTTGCAGGATAGCTTCACCAACAATGATACCTGCTAAACCAATGACCATCATTCCGGTACCACCAGTTACATCCGCAAAGTGGTTATATTGAGCAAATAAAGCACCCGATAACGCAACTAAACCATTCGCTAAGCCAAAGCCAATAAACTTCATCGTATCTACACTGATAGAACTAGAACGAACCATCGCTTCATTGTTTCCCGTTGCACGAAGGGCAAGACCTAGATTGGTTTTAAAGAACCAATAGAGAATCAAACCAACTAAAATAACTACAGGGATCAATACCACAATAGGACGTTGTACCTTATCAAACATCGAAGCACATTTCGCATCTAAAGATAAAAGCGGCATATTTGGTAGATTTCCCATAATTCGTAAGTTAATCGAATACAAACCTGTCATAGTAATAATTCCAGCAAGTAAAGGTTGAATCTTCATTTTTGTTTGTAGAAAAGCCGTAATCAAACCACAAACACAACCAGCTAAAAACGCAAAGAATAAACCAAGGTATGGCATTCCTGCCATGGTAGCTACCGCAACCGTTGCTGCTCCGGTAGAAAAACTACCATCTACGGTCATATCCGGAATATTCAATACCCGAAACGAAGTATAAACACCTAAAGATAGAATTGATAGAATCAAGCCCAACTCAAGAGCTTTAATAATGACTGTCATTGACATTTCTAATCCTCCCCCATTAATTGAAGTTTCTTATTATTTTGAATCGACTCTGGCAACGTGAGTCCTAAGGCATGTAAAGTCTTTTTATTTACATAGATGTATAAATCTTTTTTATACACTTTGACTGGAATGTCTCCAGCCTTTTTGCCATGCAGAATATCAACAACCATATCTGCTGTCTCTTTACCTAATTGTGCATAATCAATACCAACCGTAGCTAAGCCACCATCTTTAACCATGGAATCTGCTCCTACATAGAAAGGAATTCCGGCTTCAATACACGTCTTCGATAAAGATTGCATCGCACTAGCCACCGTATTATCATTCGGAGCTAAAATCACATCGACTTTTTGGGTTAAAACGGAAGCGCTGGTTGTCAGTTCCGTAATATCTTTTCCTGTTCCTTCAATCAAGTTTAAGCCATGTGCCTTACAATAAGCTTTTGCCTTTTGTAAGTTAGAAACACTATTGGTTTCACTGGCATTGTATAAAAAACCAACCGTTTTCATATCTGGAGTGATTTCTTTGGCCAATTCCAAAATCTGGTCAACCTGCACCTCATCTGAAGTTCCCGTAATATTACCACCCGGATGTTTGATATCTCGGACTAGCTGTGCCCCAACTGGATCAGATACAGCGCTAAAGACAACTGGCGTTTCTTTTGCGGCGCGTGCAGCCATCTGTGCAGTTGGTGTGGCAATAGCGACAATCACATCACTTTGTTGGTCTTCAAATTGATTGATTATAGAATTTAGATTGGCCACCTGTCCAGAAGCATCGGCATAATGGAAAATGATGTTCTTTCCATCCTCATAGCCTTTTTTCTTCATCTCTTTCTTAAAATTATCCCGAATCAAATTCAAAGAAGGATGCGAAACTAATTGAGCTACTGAAACAACCGGTAAATGTTTGGGATTGGATGAACATCCACTCAAGACCAAGCCCAGCGATAGAAACATCGCAAGTAATTTCTTCATATCGGTTCCCTCCTATAAAAAAAGCCTGTATGCATGACGCATACAGGACAAATAAAATCTGCGGTACCACCTGAATTGATATCTTTATAAGATATCCCCTTCTCATTTAACGCATGAGTACGGCTTAGCTACTCTAGTTCACTTTGCCCTCCGAAGTCCATTTGCGAAACTGACATCATTCGGCTTCCACCATTCCGAACTCGCTTTAGATACATCTTTTCGTTTGATCTCTTCTTCAATGGTTTATTCTATTCTAACATACTTTATTTAAAATGAAAGAAAACTTTAAAATTTTCATAATTATGAAAAAAATGTAATATACCCTTGCACAAAGATAAATAAAATTAAGATAGGAATAATCACACCACAGTATACTTTTAATCCTTTAGGGAAAGTAATTCCTTCACCAGCATTTGCTTCCGCAATAAAGTTTTTCCAACCCCAGCCTTTTTTTGCGGTACAGAATAAGACATAGATCATAGATCCCAAAGGAAGTAAATTATTCGATACAATGAAGTCTTCTAAATCCTGTACTGTCGTTCCAGCACCTAATGGTTGAATAAACGACCAAATGTTAAAACCTAGTGCACAAGGAATCGATAATAAGAAAACGGCAATAAAGCTGATCCAAACCGTCTTATTGGTATCCCAGCCGGTCATTTCCTGGGTAATGGTTAAAACATTCTGGAAAACAGCAATAATCGTTGTCAATGCCGCAAAGCTCATAAATAAGAAGAATAGCGCTCCCCAAATTTGACCACCAGCCATATTGGCAAAGATATTTGGCAAAGAAACAAAAATTAAACCAGGACCTTGCGCTGGGTCAACTTGATACGCAAAACAAGCAGGAATCACAATTAGACCAGCTACAATAGCTACAAAAGTATCAAGGGCTACAACCTGAATGGCTTCCCCTGTTAAACGACGATCACGATCAATAAAACTTCCGAAAATCGCAATAGCACCAATACCTAAAGATAAAGTAAAGAATGCTTGTCCCATAGCCGCAAAGATAACATTTCCAATACCATATTCCTGCATCTTAGAAAAATCTGGTACTAAATAATATTGAATACCTTTTGCTGCACCAGGTAAAGTAACCGAGCGAATGGCAAGAACAACCATTAAGGCAAGTAAACAAATCATCATTGCTTTTGAAACTTTTTCTACACCATTTACTAAACCTTTCGAAACGACAAAAAAGCCTAAGGCAACCACGAAAAGCATAAAGCCAATATTGATAGCAGGACTAGCTAACATATGTGCAAACGAATCCGAAATCACTTGACCACTGGCATGATTGAAGTGTCCGGTAAACATCAAATAACAATAATAAATCATCCAGCCACATACCGTGGTATAAAACATCATCAACAAATAGTTTCCTACCAGGCACCAATACTTCATAAAATGCCACTTGCTGCCTTTTGGCTCTAGAACATCAAAGGATTGGGCAGCACTTTTCTGACTGCCACGCCCTACGGCATATTCCATAACCATAACTGGCAAACCTAAAATTACTAAAAAGAACAAATAAATCAATACAAAGGCGGCCCCTCCGTATTTTCCGGTAATGTAAGGAAAACGCCATACATTCCCTAGTCCGATAGCGCATCCTGCGCTAATTAAGATAAATCCTAAACGACTTGAAAAACGATCTCTCACTTTTTCTCTCTCCTTCTAATATAACTATCAGTTTAACAGCGAATAAAAAAATAAGCAATTCCTGCTCCATTCTATGGTACAATCATTAACGGAAACAAGGGAGGATCTATTATGTCATTAATTATTCCACAAAGCTATGATCCAGTTCTTTCCGTACGCGAAACCCAAGAAGCCATTAAATACATTCGTGATACCTTTCAAAAAGAACTTGGTCGAGAATTAAACTTATCAAGAATTTCAGCACCATTATTTGTCAAAAAGAGTTCTGGTTTAAATGATAATTTAAATGGCGTTGAACAACCTGTACATTTCTCTATGCAATCCATTCCCAACGAAGACATTGAAATCGTTCATTCTTTAGCGAAATGGAAACGTTTTGCCCTAAAAAAATACAACTTTGAAATGCATACAGGATTATATACAAATATGAACGCCATTCGTAAAGACGAAGAAGTAGACAATCTCCATTCTGTCTATGTTGACCAATGGGATTGGGAAAAAGTCATTGCGAAAGAAGAACGTACCGAAGAAACACTAAAAGCAACCGTACGCCATATCTTTAAAGTAATTAAACATATGGAACACGAAGTATGGTATAAATACCCACAAGCCGTCAATCATCTACCTGATGAAATTCATTTCATCACAACCCAAGAATTGTTAGACCGCTATCCAGATTTAAGTCCAAGAGAAAGAGAAAACGCCATCACCAAAGAACTTGGTTGTGTCTTCGTTATGAAGATCGGAGATCTTCTAAGTAATGGAGAAAAACATGATGGTCGTGCCCCAGACTATGATGACTGGCAATTAAATGGAGATATCTTATTCTGGTTTGAACCACTACAATGCGCTTTAGAAATCAGTTCTATGGGAATTCGCGTTGATGAAAATTCATTGCCAGAACAACTTGAAAAAGAACATTGCAGCCAACGCCTTGAACTTCCTTACCACAAAGGAATCATGGAAAAAACACTTCCATATACGATTGGTGGCGGAATTGGTCAATCTCGTTTATGCATGTTGTTACTGAAAAAAGCCCACATTGGCGAAGTTCAAGCAAGTCTTTGGCCAGACGATATGATTCAAACTTGTTTAGAACACAATATTCAAATCTTATAAAAAAAAGTAGGCAATCGCCTACTTTTCTTATGCCTTTTCAATTTTCGCATTTGCACCATGATGAAATTCCATCTGAGCAAACTGTTCAAGTGAAATGGATGTATCATCCATCCAATACGTCAGAGAGTCACTGATTTCAACACGTCCATCAGCAGATACCTGCCTACCTTCTTTAATCCATGCCCCGTCAAAAGCTAAGGCATCCATGGCTTCTTGCACAAGCGGTGTATACGTGTCATAAACTAAATTGATACACGCTTGCTCCTTCCCATTTTCTTTACACACAAAGGCATAAAACTTTCGTAAATTTGTTTCCATAAACCTCCAAAAAAAAGGGCATTTCAGCCCTTTTTTCATTATTCTGCACTAGATTCTACTTCAGTTTCTTCTACGGTTTCACTTGTATTTTCATGTACAATTTTTTTGAATTCAGAATCTTCGTCGGATTGGTGCATACGTTCCAAACGTTTGTCACGTAATTCTTTCGCTTTAGCGGCAACAATATCATTTTGTGGACGATGTCCTTTTGTTCCCGTTCCAGCTGGAATTAATTTACCAATCATAACGTTTTCTTTCATACCTGCAAGGTAGTCAATCTTACCTTTGATTGTTGCATCGGTAAGAACTTTTGTCGTCTCTTGGAAACTTGCAGCCGATAAGAAAGAGTCTGTTTCAACCGAAGACTTAGAAATACCTAACAAGACTGGTTTAAACTTCGCTGGTTGTTTTCCTTCCAATAAGAACTTACGGTTAATACGCGTAATTTCATTTAAGGATTTTTGTACACCAACATTTAAGTCTGTATCACCACTATCCGTAACAATTACGTTACGCATCATCTGCATGATCATAACTTCCAAGTGCTTATCACTGATATCGATACCTTGGCTTTGGTAAACTTTCTTAACTTCTTTCAAGATGTAATCTTGTACTTCACGAACACCGGCAACACGTAACAATTCTTTTGGATCCAATGGACCTTCCGTTAATGCTTCACCAGCATCAATGGTATTTCCAACTTGTACCCATTCACGTAATTGTTGGTTTGCGTTAATCTTATGCGAAACGCTTTCGTTTTCTGAAGTAATGACAACTTCTTGACGTTTAGTACCTTCAATATTTTCAATTGAAGTAATTTCACCAGTAATTTGTGCAATTACGGCAACACCTTTTGGCTTACGAGCTTCGAACAATTCTTCAACACGAGGAAGACCTTGTGTGATATCTTCACCACCGGCACCGGCTACACCACCAGTATGGAATGTACGCATGGTTAACTGTGTACCTGGTTCACCAATAGATTGGGCAGCCATAACTCCGACAGCTTCTCCAACTTCAACATCTTTACCAGTTGCCATATTCTTACCATAACACTTACGACAAATACCCGTACGTGATTTACAAGTAAATACCGAACGAATCAACATACCTGTAATACCTGCATCGGTAATTTTTTGAGCAATATCATCTGTGATGTATTCATCACTGGCAATAATCAATTCACCTGTGTTTGGATCTACTACATCTTGTTTTGAATAACGTCCTACGATACGATCACCGAATTTTTCGATAACTGATCCAGTTTTACGATCAATTAAGTCTTCCACATATGAACCTTTATCAGTACCACAATCATCTTCTTGAACGATGACACCTTGGGCAACATCGACCAAACGACGAGTTAAGTAACCAGATTCAGCTGTTTTTAAGGCTGTATCGGTCAAACCTTTACGCACACCATGGGTAGAGGTAAAGAATTCGGATACATTTAATCCTTCACGGAAACATGAATAAATAGGGACCTCAATCAAAGATGGAACAAATTCACCATTGGTTGATTTGGCATGTCCAGGACGGGCCATCAAACCACGCATACCAGCTAACTGGGTAAAGTTCGAACGGTTACCACGGGCACCAGAGTCAGCCATCATAAAGATTGGGTTCTTACGATCCATGTGTTCAATCAAGCTATCGGCAATTTCGTCTTTGATCTTATCCCAAAGACCACCTAACTGTGCTTCCCATTCAGGTAATGTCAACATACCTTTACGTTGTAGACGTTTTAATTCATCGGCTTTAGCACGACCTTCGGCAACTTTTTCTTCTTTATTAGGCGCAACTTCGATATCCGATAAGGCAACCGTAATACCAGCTACGGTTGAATAACGGAATCCCAAAGACTTGATTTGGTCAAGTACTTCAGCTGTTTGATCAACCGAATAACGACGGAATACTTCGGCAATAACTTTACCTAAGTCTTTCTTCTTAACGGAATAATCCTTACCATTCGCATCACGAATTGGTAATTGCGCAATATATTCTTTAATATCTTGTCCTGGTTTCACAAAATAACGTTCTGGTGTCTTTTCAAAGTTTTCACTCGAAACTTCCTCGATGAATGGGAAGTCACTTGGGAACATACTATTGAAAATAATCTTACCAGGGGTAGTAACCAGGTAATCATTTAAATGACTTGGTTCAAAACTATCTTTTCCAACGCCTTTTACAGGAAGTGCAATTCTTGAATGTAAGTGAACGATATGTGACTTGTAAGCCATCATAACTTCATCTACATCAGAGAATACATGTCCTTCATTTTCCGCAAAACGTTTCCATACTGCGGCTTCATCTGGACAGTCTGCATCTAAATAACGTTGGCTTTCTTGCATCAATTCTTCTTTGGTTTCTTCCATTGTCAAATAATAGTTACCCATAACCATATCTTGACCTGGAGTAACGATAGGTTTTCCATCTTTTGGACCTAAGATGTTATGACTACCTAACATCATAACCAAAGCTTCGGCACGAGCTTCTTCACTTAATGGAACGTGAATAGCCATCTGGTCCCCATCGAAGTCGGCGTTGAACGCAGTACATACTAATGGGTGCAAACGCATAGCACGACCTTCTACTAATTTAGGTAAGAATGCTTGAATACCTAAACGGTGAAGTGTAGGCGCACGGTTCATCAATACAGGATATCCATCAATGACTTTTTCGACAACATCCCAAATACGCGTATCTTGACGTTCAATCAATTTTTCCGCATTTTTTGGATTGGCAGCTAATTTTTCATTCACAATTTCATTAATAATGAATGGTTTAAATAAGTTGACTGCCATTTCACGTGGAATACCACATTGATACATCTTCAAATCTGGTCCTACCGCAATTACTGAACGACCAGAGAAGTCAACACGTTTACCTAACAAGTTTTGACGGAAACGACCTTGTTTACCTTTTAATGAATGTGATAAAGATTTCAAAGGACGTCCACCAGCACCAGTGATTGGTTTTGAACGACGACCATTATCAATTAATGCATCGACAGATTCTTGTAACATACGTTTTTCGTTTTGCACGATGATATTTGGCGTACCCAAATCCAACAATTTACGTAAACGATTATTACGGGTAATAACACGACGATATAAATCGTTTAAATCACTTGTCGCAAAACGACCACCATCCAATTGTAACATTGGTCGTAAATCAGGTGGTATTACCGGAATCTTAGTCAGTACCATCCACTCCGGCTTATTCTCGCTTTGGCGGAAAGCATTGACAGTATCCAAACGTTTAATCAATTTTTTACGTTTTTCACCACTTGCTTTTTCCAAAGCTTCTTGAATAGAAGTAAATTCAGCTTCCAAATCTACATCTTGTAACAATTTCAATACAGCTTCAGCACCTGTTTTTGCTTCAAAGCTGCCAGCACCATGAATTGCCATGAATTCACGGTATTCACGTTCCGATAAAACTTGTTTGTATTGTAAAGGAGTATTTTTTGGATCTGTAACAATATAGCTTACAAAGTAAACAACTTCTTCCAATTGTTTTGGCGTCACATCCAAAAGCAATGCCATACGACTTGGAATACCACGAAGGTACCAAATATGGGCAACAGGAGCAGCTAGTTCAATATGCCCCATACGTTCACGACGAACGCTTGATTTTGTGATTTCTACACCACAACGATCACAGACAACGCCTTTAAAACGTACTTTCTTATACTTTCCACAAGCACATTCCCAGTCCTTAGTTGGACCGAAAATGCGTTCGCAGAATAAACCATCACGTTCTGCTTTTTGGGAACGGTAGTTAATTGTTTCTGGTTTTGTGACCTCACCATGAGACCACTCAAGAATTTTCTCAGGACTTGCTAAGCGGACCTGGATTGAGGAAAAATTATTAATACTCATATTGAATTAAGCCTCCTCATCTTCTAGGAGCGTTGAATCTTCAACCTCCATATCATTTACCAATTCTTCTTTATGTGCCATTTCTTCTGGTTTAACACGACCTTCATCGTCATCGTCTTCGCTAGTGATGTCTACTTCATTTCCGTTTTCATCTAAGCAGCGAATATCGATAGCCAAACCTTGCATTTCGTGCATTAATACACGGAAGGATTCTGGTACACCTGGTTCTGGAATATCTTTACCTTTAATGATAGCTTCATATGTCTTAATACGACCTTGAATATCATCCGATTTAATTGTCAAGATTTCTTGTAGTGTATGAGCTGCACCATAAGCTTCTAGAGCCCAAACTTCCATTTCTCCAAAACGTTGACCACCATTTTGTGCTTTACCACCTAAAGGTTGTTGCGTTACTAGAGAATAAGGTCCGGTAGCACGCGCATGTAACTTATCGTCAACCATGTGGGCCAACTTGATCATATACATGACACCAACACTAATACGTTCATCAAATGGTTCACCAGTTAAACCATCATAAAGAACTTGTTTACCATCTTTTGTCATGGATGCTTCTTTCATAACATCCAATAATTCTTCGTTAGAAACTCCATCGAATACTGGTGTAGAGAAGTGAACGCCACCCATTTTACGTGCAGCATAACCTAAATGAATTTCTAGAATCTGTCCAATGTTCATACGAGAAGGTACACCGAATGGGTTCAAGATAATATCAATAGGTTGTCCATCCGCCGTAAATGGCATATCTTCGATTGGCAAGATACGTGAGATGACACCTTTGTTTCCATGTCGACCAGACATCTTGTCACCTTCAGAAATCTTACGTTTTTGGGCAATATAAACTTTAACACGTGTATTTACTCCAGGAGGAAGCTCCGAACCGTCACCACGTTTGAAGACACGAATTGAGTGAACAATACCAGCTCCACCATGAGGTACTTTCAATGAATTATCACGAACTTCACGTGATTTTTCACCAAAGATAGCTAATAATAACTTTTCTTCTGGGCTGACTTCGCTTTGACCTTTTGGCGTAACTTTACCAACCAAAATGTCGCCTTCTTTAACTTCGGCACCAATCATAATAATTCCGTTTTCATCCAATTTACGTACGGCATTTTCACCAACGTTTGGAATATCACGGGTAATTTCTTCAGGGCCTAATTTTGTATCACGGCAGTCAATATCAAATTCTTCAATATGTACAGAAGTATAAACATCATCCTTAACCATACGTTCAGACATGATGATGGCATCTTCGTAGTTATATCCATACCAAGTAGAATATGCGATAACAACGTTTTGACCTAAAGCCAATTCACCATTTTGCATACTAGGTCCATCGGCTAAGATGTCGCCTTTTTCTACTTCTTCTCCAACTTCTACAATTGGATGTTGGTTAATACAAGTTGATGCATTAGAACGAGCAAACTTACGTAATTGATAAGAATGTTCGTAACCTTCTTTATCTTTTACAACGATACGTAAACTATCGACATAGCTTACTACACCGTCTTCTTTTGCGACAATTCCAACCCCGGAATCTTTCGCAATCTTATATTCCATACCAGTTCCGACAAATGGACTGTGTGGATTTAATAGAGGTACAGCCTGACGTTGCATGTTGGCACCCATCAAGGCACGGGAAGCATCATCGTTTTCCAAGAAAGGAATACAAGCTGTTGCCACAGAGACGATCTGTTTTGGACTGACGTCGGCCAATTCAACTTCGTCACGGTTGGCAATGATAGTATCTCCTGCCTTACGAGCTACGACTTTTTCATTAATCAAACGACCATCACGAACTTCGTTGGCTTGGGCAATAATGTAATCAGCTTCTTGATCCGCACTTAAATAAACCGCATCTTCACTTACTGTACCATCTGCATTAACACGACGATATGGTGTTTGAATAAATCCATATTCATTAATCTTAGCGTAAGTTGTTAAGTTGTTAATCAAACCAATGTTTGGTCCTTCTGGTGTTTCAATTGGACAGATACGACCATAGTGACTAGAGTGTACGTCACGCACTTCGAAACCAGCACGTTCACGTGACAATCCACCTGGACCTAAAGCCGAAATACGACGTTTATTTGTCAATTCAGCCAATGGGTTTTGTTGGTCCATAAATTGTGACAATTGCGAACTTGAGAAGAACTCTTTAATAGCAGCTGTCAAAGGACGAATATTGGTTAATTTACGAGGTGATAAACCTTCTAATTCTTGAATAGACATACGGTCATGAACCACACGTTCCATACGTGATAACCCAATACGGAATTGGTTTTGAATCAATTCTCCAACCGAACGAATACGACGGTTTCCTAACATATCGATATCATCGGTTGAACCAATGCCATCCATAACATTTAAGTAATAACCAAAGAATGCATACATATCTGGAATAGTGATTGTATTCATTGTCGCAAATGGGTCATTACCAATAATCTTGATACGATGATCTTCTTCATCTAAGACAAAGACTTCCTGGCAACATGCACCAACGATCCATAACGTGATTTCTTCGTTTTCCGCACGTTGGGCAATAGCTTCTTTACTAGCTTGGTCTAAACGCATAGCGCCTTCTTTACCAGTTGAAATATCTTGGGCATTGATATCATAACGATTAATGAACAATTCCATTTCTTCATTTACAACATCTTGGTTCTTTGTGTTTGTCAAACGACCTAAGTGATATAAGTATTGACCATAGTTCAATACTGCTTCACAGTTTTCTTTTGTCAATACAACTGGTTGAGCAATTAATCCAGCATAAATAGGTACTTCTTCTACAGCACCTTTTAAGATTTGAACATCTTCATATGTCAAGGCTGTTCCTTGTTCATAGAAAAGGTCGCCAGCTTCTACATCGCTTGCTAAAATACGGCCGACTAAGCCACGATTATAACTAGTAGGAATTGATACAACATCTGCTGCATGGAATTCACTACGGAATGGGAAAGCTTTACAGTACGTACCTTTGGCTAATTCTTCACGCAATTCATTTCTTTCATCACGATGAATCATTTTACCTTTTTCCATGAAGACATTATCATCTACATCTAAAATGTCATGAGCCAAACGTTGGCCATCGATACGTGCAATCGCATTTAATTTAGAACGCAATTTAAAACGTCCAGCTTTCGTTAAATCATAACGACGATGATCAAAGAATTTTGCATACATTAAAGATACAGAAGCACTTACAACAGCAACTTCATCACTTCTCTGGTTACCATAGAAGTTCAATAAAGCACCTTGTGTAGTGGATGTATTATCTGCACTGCGAGAATCTTTTGTGTAGTCATTCATCAAAGTATTTTCTACATCATCGTATTTTCCAAAGAACGCCGTATACAACAATAAATAAAGATTCATGTAGTCACGATCTTCTAAGTCGAAAGCCAAGTAATCTGCAAGTTCAGCTTCCACTTGAGCTAAGTTCTTTTCAACCGTTTCTAATTCTGCTTCATTTTGAGCAAGTTTTTCTTCGATGCCTGAATCTTTTGACTTACCATCTCTTTGTTTCTTTACAAGAGCGTCTTTTTCTTTTCCTAAAGCTTCTTTTTCAGCTTTATATTGATCGCGTTTCACAACTAGATTTTCATCTGGACGAGTTGGGAATTCGCGACCCATAGCTGTTAAGAATGTTTCTAAATCGGTTGTATCTTTCGTATCTTCAAGATCTCCGATGTTAAAAGACATACCAATTGCTTTAAACAAAATTGAGAACAAGATACGACGACGACGGTCAATAGACACGTTAATTAAACGTCCATTCGTTGATTTCTTTTGTTCTGTCATGAACTCTAACCAAGTACCACGACTTGGAATTAATTCACAGGCATAATTTTGTTTTCCACTCTTTTCATCTTCGCTTTGAGAGAAATATGCACCTGGACTACGTACGATTTGGGAAACAATAACACGTTCTGCACCATTGATGATGAACGTACCAGTCTCCGTCATTAATGGGAAGTCCCCTAAATATACTTCCTCTGTCTTTGTTACAATTTCACCGGTACTGGAATCTGTAACTTCCAATTCCATATCGGCATAAAGAGGTGCAGCGTAATTACACTCTCTGTACATGGACTCTTCTTTGTCATATTTTGGTTTATCAAAATGATAACGTAAAAAGTTTAATCTAATATTCTTTCCGTAGTTTTCAATTGGATAAATCTCATTGAAAACCTCCTGAATGCCTTCTTTGGTGAACCATTCAAATGAATCGGTTTGGATTTCAACCAAGTTCGGTAATTCTAATTTACCACTTACTTTTGAATAGTCTCGACGCTGTGCTTTTTTACCACAGTTTACGACTTTATATGCTTTGTTGCTCTCCATGCATGCCATCCTTTCATTGATTTTCGTCCAAAAGGGCATACTACCCCCAAGGACTATTATGCAATTTATTATACTAGCAGAGAGTACAAGGAAAATCAAGTGCTTTTCTAAATTTCTCAGAAATATTTTTTTCTTTGGCCAACCATAAATATTTCTCGCTTTTCGTACTTTGAAAAAGATATAATAAAGAAAAGAAAGGAGTCTCATTCCATGACAATCAAAAAATGTACCCAGTATCCTACCTATAATATATATACGACAAATATTTCTTACGATTATGATATTGATAAGATCATTGCCTATGGCCTAACCGATTCCCAAAGCATGATTGATGCCATCGTCAAAGAATATCTGCCTGGTATAAGCCTTAATTTTCAAGCTCCTGATTTTGGCTGTAGCGCTTTTAGTATTTCTGATGAAAATGCCCATATCCTTATGGGAAGAAACTATGACTTCAAAAACGATTCATCGGCTTTACTGTTAACTTGTCAACCCAAACACGGTTATCGTTCTGTTGCGACTGCTGCCTTAGACAACATTCAAATGAATCAACCGGAAAAAAGTGAAAAAGGTGCTGCCTTAGCTGAAATTGCCGCACCATTTATCTGTTTAGATGGATGCAATGAGAAAGGAGTTTCCATCGCAGTATTGACTTTGGATAGTGAACCAACCTATCAACATACCGGTAAACCCATCATTCCTACTACGCTAGCTATTCGTCTGGTTTTAGATCGGGCTAGTTCTACCAAAGAAGCCATTGCCTTATTGAAACAATACGATATGATGGCAACCAGTGGTCGAGATTACCACTTCTATATCACCGATGCTTCTGGCGATGGACGCGTTGTAGAATACGATTGTTGCGATGCCAGCCGTCCTTTGGTCGCTACCCCATTACGATCCATTACCAACTTCTACGGAATGTATAAGGAAAAAGTAAAACCTTATCAAACCAATGGCATCTATGGTCATGGAAAAGAACGCTATGATGCGATGGAAAAAATCTTTGCGTCGCAAACAAATTTCACCAAAGATACTGCCTGGCAAGCCCTGCAAGTTGCTTCTCAAGCACCAAATCCCGAAGACATCACCAGCAATACCCAATGGTCGATCGTTTATGACAATACTGATTTAACTGCTGCCATTGTCTTACGTCGAGATTGGCAACAGAAAATAGCCTATCACTTATAATAAAGAAGCAGACCTTAATCTGCTTCTTTTTGAATCTTCGCTTGTAAAATCTTTAAGAGTTCTTGTACATTAAATGGTTTTGAGATATGTGCATCCATACCAGCATCTTTACTAGCTTGTATATCTCTTTGGAACGAATTGGCGGTAACCGCAATAATCGGAATAGTTTTCGCTTTGGCTAAATCTAGGCTTCGAATCGCTTTTGCGGCTTCCCAGCCATTCATAACTGGCATCTGGATATCCATTAAAATCGCATCATAGTTTTGATTTTTTTGGAACATCTCCAAACATTCCTTTCCATCTTCTGCCCTTTGACAAGTGATGTCGTTCATATGCATAATCTCTTCTTCGACTTCATAATTTAAATCATTATCTTCAGCAACGAGAAGATGATATGGTTGAATTTTGATTTCTTTTTGTACCTGACTTGGTTCAGATTGAACAGGTTCTAATAAGAAACTCACAGTAAATTCGGTTCCCTTATTTAATTCACTCTTTACTTCAATCGTTCCGCCCATGCCATCAACTAACTCTTTGACAACCGCAAGGCCTAAGCCATTACCGCGAACTTTATTGACGCGCGTATCTACGGCACGCGAGAAACGCGAATACATCACTTTCATAAATTCTGGGCTCATCCCAATTCCATTATCCCGCACAATGCTGTGAACAAGTACTTTCCCCTGATCTTCTGGTCGAACTTCTTCATATACTTCTAATTCCACAACACCATCTTTTCCTGTATAACGGAATGCATTAGAAATCAGGTTACAGAAGATTTGTCGTCGATGCAGACGATCGGTTTTTACAACCGGATAAGGTAAATCATGGATGTTGTATTTTATTTCCACCTTATGATCGGCATTAGCCATTTGTACAATTTCGGCACATTCATACATGAATTTCCGTAAATCACAAGGTTCTTCATGAATGGTCAGAACGCCATGTTCAATTTGCGTCAAACTTAATACATCGTTGACCAGGCTCTCTAAATACTTTCCTGCCTGCTTTGATTTATCTAAGCACTTTTGCATATGCTCGGGATTATCAATCTGTTTTTCAGCCAGGGTCATGTAGCCTTGCATGGCATTTAAAGGTGTTCGAATATCATGTGATAAACGGGAAAGAAAAGCCGTTTTCTCTGCATTTGCACGATTAGCGGCTTGTACTTCACGAATCAAGCTTTCTTCTTTTCGCTTCGTTTCACTAATCAAGCGGGTTACATACAAAACGTGGGTTACTTTTCCTGTCTCATCTCTACGTTTCACAATAAAGCGAGCCAAATACCAGTTTCCATCTTTGCATAATAACTCCATCGAAACGGTTTCCTCTTTGGCAAGTCTTTGGTCTAATGTATCCAGGCACAAAAACTTCTTCGCCTCAGCTTGATAATCTTCTTGAATCATTTCTGCGATAAATTCTTTGATCCTTTGACTGGCTATTCCAGTATTCCCGGTTAAGGTATGGGCTTCATCCGTCGTAGAAAATTCTTCTAAGCTATCTCGCATCAAATCAATGCGATAAATCGAAACATAAATTTTTCCAATGGTGGAAATAACTTCATTGCGCAATTTAGCTTCATGTAAAGCTTCGTGAAGCATTTCTTGACGCTTTTGTTCTAAAGCTACAACTTCATCAATCCGTCGGAAGCTGGCAATAACTTCAAATTGTTCTGCATCATGATTGAAGCGAATCACTTGGGCATCAAAATATCGCATTCCTTCCCGTCCAGGAAACGTTGCATATCGATAACTTGCGCGATCGGTATCTTTCAAAATTTTTTTAAAATGCGCCATGCTAAACCAATCGATAAATTCTTCTCTTTGACTGGACACCACAAAGCGTTGCGCATAGAGTTTAGTAAATTCGTTAAACGATTCTGGCAATTGATCATGTTCTTTTCGCAACAGGTCCGGAAATGTTTCTGGCGTCATCTTCAACGTTGTAAAACGATCATGAATCACATCAATTTTATAGATTGTGACATAGTCTCTACTAAGCATTTCCAATAGTTCATTTTCCTGTCGAAGCTTTCGCAAAGCCTCTTCAAGTTCCGAATTGATTTGCGCTTTCTCCAGTTCATTTTGTTTGATGTTCTGTAGAACACACGCAAACACGCCTTCTTTATCTAACGGAATGCAGCTGACATGAAAATAGTGGCCAAGCTTTTCAAAGATTTCATCGTATTCAATAACTTCTTTTCCATAGGCTGCACGATAAAACGTCGCTAAATATTTTCGTTCTGCATTCGGAAATAAGTCATAAAAACGCTGGCCCTTCAGCTCCTCTTTGGGTTTGTTCTCGAGTTTTGCGAAATAGTCATTACAATATAAATACGTCCAATCAATAGGTTGGTGATTGGCGTCTAGTTCGAGATGTACTATGCAAAAACCCCATGAACTATGTTCAAACATATTGAGTAACATTTGATTTGTCTCCATAAACGTATCAGCTCCGTTTCTATAGGGTCATTTTACCATACTCTTCGATTTTAAAAGCGTGCCAGAAAGGCAATTTTGACATTCGTAAATTCTATGCATAAAATAAATGAGCAAGGAGGCTATCAGATGAAAAAAATCCTTTCTTATTATTTATGCCTTTGTATGCTTTTGGGCTTATCTGGCTGCCGCGCCAAAAAGAATGACGATGATATATTAAAGTTCTTTGATGCCATTGATACTACTCTACAAGCAAAATCCGCTTCGATTGATGGCAACATCACCATTCAAAATGGAAAGAACGATTCCCAAATGAATGTGAAGGGTGAATTCAATCAAGAGAATCAACTGCAATGTGCCATACATTTAGGCCTGGAAGCCAATAAAAATGTGATTGATGATTATTTAGATTTCTATATCAAAGATGGAAAGACCTACTTAAAGAATATGAGTACAAAATCACAAAGTCTGGCATCTAAAATCGGAATTAAAGAAAACACGAAGATTTCTGCTTATAATCCTTTTTTGGACCTCACCGACAAAGAGCTCTGTGAGATGTTCACGGCTTCAAAACGCCATGGGGATACCTATACCTTTACCCTAGATCCTTCACAGCTTGCCGAACTTCTTGATAATCTGGGTTCCGTGAATCTGAGTGAAGCAACCGTAAAAACAACTTTTAAAGATAAAGTGATTTCCATGATTTCCATTGAAGCCAAAGGGCAAGAATCCATCTCCAAGAAAAGCCAAGATATTGCGTTTCATATCACATTAAATATTCATGACTACAATGCATTAAAAAAAGTCACCTATCCAGATGACTTAGATTCTTATCCAACTTCCAATGAAGAACAAGCCTAGACAAGCAAATGCTTGTCTTTTTTTATAGGCCGACGATGCATTGTGATACATTACTAAAAAGTTGAATAGCATTATTAATCATTAAAGAAAGAGGTGTATTTAAAACCCCAGAGACAATCAACAATAGAAAAATAAACATTGTGATTTGTGACCCAGCCGTAAAGCGTAAATATTGATCATCGGGTAAAAACGAAAATAAAATCTTTGATCCATCTAAAGGTGGAATAGGAATCAAATTAAAGATTCCAAACCCCATAGATAAAAAGGCTGTACTACTTAAACAGTTCAATAAAAAAGGTGCCACTATATGAAAGCGGAAACAGACATAGTACAAAAGCACACAAAGAAAAGACAATAAAAAGTTCGCCATTGGTCCGGCAAAGGAAGTCCAGATCATTCCGGTTTTGCGATTTTTATAATAACTGGAATCAACCGGAACCGGACGCGCCCACCCAAAACCAAATACCAATAGACACAATAAGCCTAACCAATCAATATGCGCCAGCGGATTCAATGTCAAACGGCCTCGGTTTAAAGCAGTTGGGTCACCGAAACAATAAGAAACTAAACCATGGGCTGCCTCATGCACACCCATGGCGAAAATGACCGCAATGACACGAATCAAAAGAGATGATATAGACAAAGTTTTCACCTACACATTGAAGCGGAAATGTACAACATCTCCATCTTGCATAATATAGTCTTTTCCTTCCGAACGAAGTTTTCCGGCTTCTTTAATCGCATTTTCACTTTCTAAAGCATCAATGTCTTCAAAAGAATATACTTCCGCACGAATAAATCCGCGTTGGAAATCAGTATGAATAATACCTGCACATTCCGGTGCACTCATTCCTTTTGTAAAAGTCCAAGCACGACATTCGTCTTCTCCAGCGGTTAAGAAAGTTTGAAGATTTAATACCGCATAAGCTTTTTGAATCAAAGCATCTAAACCTGAATGAGGCAAACCAAGATCATTTAAGAATTCATCTTTTTCTTCGGTTGTCATACCAGATAGATCCTCTTCAATTTTGGCACAGAGAGGAACGACTTGGGCATTTTCACTTTCTGCATATTGTTGGACAGCTTGGAAATATGCATTCGATGCAGGATCCATAATTCCTTCTTCATCCATATTTGCGACATAGATGACAGGTTTTGTCGTCAATAAGTTATAGTTTTTCAAATAAACAGCTTCTTCATCACTGACTTCCACCGTACGTGCAGCTTTGCCTTCTTCTAAAACAGCTTTTAATCTTTTTAGTAATTCTGTTTCCTGACGCGCATCTTTATCTTTTGTCGTCATGGCTTTGCGTTCGATTTTTGATAAACGATTCTCTACGGTTTGCAGGTCCGCCATCACAAGTTCTAAGTTAATGATTTCAATATCTCGCAAAGGATCAATGCTGTTTTCCACATGGGTGATATTGTTGTCGTCAAAACAACGAACCACATGACAGATGGCATCCGTTAAACGGATATTTGATAAGAACTGGTTTCCTAATCCTTCACCTTTACTGGCACCTTTAACTAGACCCGCAATATCCGTAAATTCGAATGTTGTATAAATGGTCTTCTTAGGATGAAATAATTCAACCAAACGATCAATTCGATGATCGGGTACTTCTACAACACCGACATTGGGTGCAATGGTCGCAAAAGGATAGTTTGCGGCTTCAACTTGCGAATTTGTAATCGCATTAAATAAAGTGGATTTTCCAACATTTGGTAATCCGACAATTCCTGCAGTTAATGGCATATTCTCACATTCCTTCCGATTGATTTGCTTTTCGAACAATTCTTTTTAAGCGTTTTTCAAATTTTGAGCGTGGCATTAAAACGCTACTTCCACATCCAAGGCACTTCACACGTATATCTGCTCCCATACGAATGATTTCCCATTCTTTGGATTTATGACAAGGATGCTCTTTTTTCATTTCAATAATGTCACCTAGATCATACGTTTTATCTTCCATACTTAGCCTCTTTCATGTATTTGATAAGCACGATACGTATTGCTTAATAACATACATACCGTCATTGGTCCTACCCCTTTAGGGACAGGGGTAATAGCTTTGGTTTTCGCTTTGACATCTTCAAAGTCCACATCGCCACAAAGCTTACCATTTTCCATACGGTTAATTCCTACATCTATGACTACCGCACCTTCTTTGACCCAATTGGCTTTAACCATCTTTTCTTTTCCCATGGCAACAACTAAGATATCTGCTTGTGAACAAATCTCTTCAATATGTGGTGTCTTAGAATGAACAATGGTTACTGTCGCATTCTGATTTTGCAGCAACAATGCAACTGGTTTGCCAACCAAATTACTACGGCCACATACGACTGCTGTTTTACCAGCTAAATCTTCATACCCAACGGATTTTAACATATACATAATTCCTAGTGGTGTACATGGTACAAAACCATCGCGTCCAGTTAATAAGTTTCCGGCATTAACGGGATGCAATCCATCAACATCTTTGTTTGGATCAATGGCCATAATGACAGAATCGGCATCCAGATGTTTTGGCAATGGCAATTGCACTAAGATTCCATCAATGTTTGGATCTGCATTCAATTCTTTTACTTTTTCAAGTAAAGCTTCTTGCGAGATATCCCCATCTAATACAATCGTCTTATTTTCCATACCAACAGAAATACAAGCATTAGCTTTCGAACGAACATACGATTGACTGGCAGGATTATCCCCTACTAAAACGACCGCTAAGACTGGTAATCTTTTGCCTTGTTCTTTTAAAGCATCAACTTTTTGACGTAAATCCGCTTTCACTTCTTCCGCCAATTGATTTCCCCAAATAATTTCCATTAGAACAACTCCTCACTATCTAAACAAATGGTAATTGGTCCATCGTTTAGTAATTCTATTTTCATGTCAGCACCAAAGATTCCCTTTTCTACATGCATTCCCGCTTCTTCCATCAGAGCATTGAAACGATCATATAGTGGTTTAGAAATATCTGGTTTTGCGGCGTCGGTAAAACTTGGACGATTTCCTTTCTTGCAATTGGCATATAGCGTAAATTGCGAAATAGAAAGAATATCTCCGTGTACTTGTGCCAGAGACAGATTCATTTTATCATTTTCATCCACAAAAATACGAAGATTCTGAATTTTATGAATCATGCGCTTTAAAATATCTTCGGTATCACTTTCATGAAAGCCAACCAATAACAAGAAACCTTCTTGAATAGAACCGGTTACTTTCCCATCTACCGTACAAGAGGCATGTTTTACTTTTTGAACAACTACGCGCATACTTCCTCCAATAAACAAACACTCATGGCAACCATACCTTCTTCATTCCCTACAAAGCCCAGTTTTTCGCCTCGAGTTGCTTTAATGGAAACTTGTTCGATAGAACAATGCAGACAAGAAGCAATATTTTCTTGCATTTGATGAATATGCGGTGCCATCTTTGGTCGTTCAGCTAAAATGGTAGCATCCACATTTCCAATGCGATAACCCTTGGCTTCCATGAGTTGCGTCACATGGCCTAATAAAAGCATCGAATTGATACCTTTATATTTCGGATCCGTATCTGGAAAATGTTTGCCTAAATCACCTAAGGCAAGCGCCCCTAAGATACTTTCTGCAATTGCATGTACCAAAACATCCGCATCCGAATGTCCTAACAATCCTTTTTCATGTTCTATTTGTACGCCACCCAAAACAAGCGGACGACCTTCGACTAATTGATGAATATCTACAGTTTGACCAATTCGCATGATTTTTTTCCTTCCTTTTTTATTAAAATTTACACTAGTCTCGTTTAAGTGTCTTTGCTTTTACACAATATGATATATGATATCATATTTTCCAAAAAAAAAGCCTGGACAATCCAGACTTTTCAGTGACAATTGTTAACCGTTCACACGAATGTAATATTGATTTCCAGTAGGAACATCAATACCACTAGTAGCTACGTTAGGTCCGTAGTTCCATCCACCATTTACAACTGTGCCGTTTCCAACATATACAGCAATATGGTCAGGAACATTTACGCCAGCAGAACCGGCACGACCATCATTTTGATAATAAACTAAATCACCAGCAACCAATTGACTGCGATCTGTAAATACTGACCCTAAGTTCATGTATTGGTCTGGCCAATAAACGCCATACGTTTGACCACCTGAAGCAGCATTCAATGAATCTGTGGCAACCTCTGTACACCATTTGTGATCTCCAACTTGATTTAATGCAGCTTGAGCAACATTTTGTTGGAATGAACTAGATGTATTTGTTTGAGAGTTATCTGGTTGCGCAGGTGCTTCTGGTTGCGCAGGAGCTTCAGGTTGTGTTTGTTCTGGAGCAGGCGCAGGTTGTGTTTGTTCAGGTTGTGCAGGTGCTTCAGGTTGTGTTTGTTCTGGAGCAGGAGCAACTGTAGTGTCCTGTGTTGGTACGTTTGTATTAGGGACATTACTTTGATCCGTATTTACTGTCGTATCTGTTGTAGGTGTTACAGTAGCTTCAGGAGCTTGTGGTTCCACCTTCGTTACAGTATTTGCGACAACACTGTCATCACTAACCAATACATCAGCTTTCGGTGCATCAGTTAATGTATCTGTATCTGTTGTCTTAACAACATCAACATTTGCATTATCTAATGAAACAACCGTTTTAGTTTCTTGTACATCTTGTGCAGGAACTTCATTGTTCAAACGAGTTTCTTCTGAATCAACAGCAGCGGTTGTAGATTCTTTAACAACAGTTTTTGCTGTATTAGCTATATCCGTCGATACAACTGTTGCACTAGCATTTTTTGAAACTGTTTTATCTACATTTCCTTTTTCATCAAAATAGTAAGATTTACTTCCGACTTTTGTCCAGCCTTTTGCGATTTTGTGGTCTGCTTTTACATATTTATCTCCATGCCATCCTGGTTGAGATTCCATAGCAAAAACTGTTCCTACGACTGGTAATGCGGATGCTACACATAAAATAGCAGCTACTTTTTTCCCGTTATTTTCTACAAAATTCATACTTCAACCCCCTATCGGTTTTAAATTGTACAGGTATAGGTTAACATACATATTTTTTCATTGCAAGTTGGCCCCTGGTCTTTTTTGGTTAGTTGTTTGTCAAAATTAGTCGATTTCACAATAAAAAAAGCAGGCTCACAATTTCTGTGAGTCTGCAAATTTGTTCATTTATTTAGTCTTTTCGATGATTTCAATGAAGCTATCTTCTTTCAAAGAAGCACCACCAATTAAAGCACCATCAATGTCTGGTTGAGCCATGTATTCTTCAACATTGTTTGGTTTAACACTTCCACCATATTGAATACGTACTTCGTCAGCTGCTTTATCACCAAATAATTCGCGAACTGTATCACGAACTGTTTTACAGCAGTTTTCAGCGATTTCTACAGAAGCTGATTTACCAGTTCCAATAGCCCAGATTGGTTCGTAAGCAATAACCATGTTAGCTACAGCTTCGCTTTCTAATCCAGCTAAAGATCCTTTTAATTCGTTTTTGATAACTTCAGCAGATTTTCCTGCATCGTATTCTTCTTCTGTTTCACCGATACATAAGATAGGTGTGATACCAGCAGCAATTAAACGTTTCGCTTTTTTGTTTACTGTTTCATCTGTGTCACCGAACATTTGACGACGTTCAGAGTGACCAATGATACACCATTTTAAACCTAATTCTTCTAACATAGGTACACTAACTTCACCAGTGAAAGCACCAGCGTCTTCGAAGTGGCAGTTTTCTGCAGCAACGATCAAGTTAGAAGCATTGTCTAATGCAGTTCTTAAATCAGTGAATGGAGCACCGATTCCATAAGTAGCGTTTTCGCTAGCAGCTACAGCATCAACTTTTTCAAAAAATGCTTTTGTTTCAGCATTGTTTTTGTTCATTTTCCAGTTTCCAACGATAATTGGTTTTCTCATTTTCTTATTCTCCTTATTTTTCGCTAATAATTGCAATACCAGGTAAAGTTTTACCTTCCATATACTCTAAACTAGCTCCACCACCAGTTGATACGTGTGAGAACTTGTCAGCATATCCTAATTGTTTAGCAGCAGCAGCTGAATCTCCACCACCGATTACAGTGATTGCATCTGGTAATTCAGAGATTGCTTTACATACAGCTTCTGTACCTTTTGCGAACTTAGGCATTTCGAATACACCCATAGGTCCGTTCCAAACAACAGTTTTAGCACCTTCTAGAGTTTTCTTGAATAATTCAACAGATTTAGGACCGATATCTAATCCCATCCATCCATCAGGAATTTGTCCTGCATCAGCAACAGAAGTATTTGCATCTTCACTGAATGCATCCGCAATAACATTATCTACTGGAAGAACTAATTTATCTCCAGCTTTTTCTAAGTATTCTTTAGCTAAGTCTAATTTGTCATCTTCAACTAAAGAAGTACCGATTTTACCACCTTGTGCTTTAGAGAATGTATAAGCCATTCCACCACCGATGATAACTTTGTCAGCTTTCTTCAATAGGTTATCTACAACATCGATTTTACTTGAAACTTTAGATCCACCAATGATTGCTACAAATGGATGAGCTGGTTCATCAACAGCTTTTCCTAACATTGTAACTTCTTTTTCTACTAAGAATCCTAATCCATTTTCTTTAAGGTTTGTAGGAATACCAACAGTAGAAGCATGAGCACGGTGAACAGATCCAAATGCATCTTCTACAAAGATATCACCTAAGCTAGCCCAGTATGCACCTAATTCAGGATCATTTTTACTTTCGCCTTTTTCGTAACGTGTATTTTGCATCAATACGATTTCACCATCTTGTAATGCATTAACAGCGTTTTCTAAAACTTCTCCACGAGTAGCTGGGCAGAAAGTTACTTTTGTATCTGGTAACAATTCTTGTAAACGTACAGCTACACATTCCAAATTGTTTTTAGCTTTGTCTTCTTCAGTCTTAACTTTTCCTAAGTGAGACATTAAAAGTACCTTAGCTTTGTGTTCTACTAAGTATTTAATTGTAGGCAAAGCCATTACGATACGGTTATCATCCGTGATAACGCCATCTTGTCTAGGGACGTTAAAATCGCAACGTACAATGACCTTTTTTCCAGCAACGTCAAGATCTTTTACAGTTCTTTTTGTCATAATATTTCCTCCTACTGTACAATAACGCAACCAAATTATATCACTACCGTTTTTAATTGACTAGTTAGAACTTTCACAAAAACAAAGAAAAAGAATAGCTTTTTAAGCTATTCTATGTTGGGTTAAACGAATACACCAAGCAATGTCAACAAAACTCACTACGACAAGCAATCCATCTAAGATTGGGCTTAAACATAAATGATGATGCATCAACCATGCATAGCCAATAATTTCAAAGATTGTAATGCACGCAAAGAGTATGTTCACAAAAATTAATCCCCTATAAAATTTCATGATCCCCTATGCCTTTCTGTGTCTTTAAATTAGCACAAAATCAAGGCTTTGTGAATGAAAAATCTTACAAATTTACAAGCTAGACAGAGCGCCGAACGATGCCATAATAAACCTTCGAAGTTAAGAAATAAATCAAGGCATAAATCAAGGCAAAAACCGCAAAACATGCAACGATTACTTTGATATATAGAAGGGAATCGGAAACAAACATTAAGTGCAACAATTTCTCAATCAATGGATACGCAAAAGCTACATGCATACCGGCTACCAATAGGGGCATAAAGAAGACCGTTAACACCTGAGAATGAATAGCTTTCTTCACATCCTTATGCTCCAATCCAACTTTCTGCATAATTTCAAACCGTTCTTTATCCTCATAGCCTTCGGTAATCTGTTTATAATACATAATTAGGATTGTAGCCATGATGAATAAAATACTCAAGAAAATTCCAATAAATAAGAAGCCACCATACATTCCAATTAAACCCTTGGCCTTTTCACTACGTGATTCCCAAAGAAATGACTGAAACAAAGGATCCTTTGTCTTTTTCATCTTTTGAACCACCGAAGCATCTTTACCGTCACAATCGAAAGCATATAGAGCTTGTAAGCGTGATGCATTTTTTCCATATGTATGCATTTCATCCTGCTCCATTTTTTGTAAAGTATCCGCATTATTTACGATAATATATATGGTATCCACTACATCCGCCATAGGATTGGAATGGCTTTCATCCAGTTTTAAATGCGATAATTGTTTTTTGATTGTATAGTCTTTCCCAAATAAAGAAAGCGATTGATTCTCTAAAGAAACCTGCTTGGAATAAACATATATTTCATTGGGTTTAAGGGTTTGATGAAAGTTCTCCGTCTTTTTGATTTCATCATAAGGAACACAAATGAAAGATTCAGCTTTACTGATGGCATTCATGCCTTCTTGCTGAAAGTCTGTTGCTAATACACCATCTTGCAAATAACCCGAAAAGGTTAAACTGTGATAGGCCAAAACATGTTGTGGTTGTACGTCGTTCTGGATCAGTTTCTCCGTTAAATCATTAAAGCTACGATTCCAGTTTTCCTTATAAGCTGTCGCCACGACTTCTCTAGGCCATTGTGTCTTTACTACTTCACTCATACTAAACCACATGCACAATGTCGTAGATAACATAACAAGTACCATCGTAGACAAGATGCAAATATTGGCAAGACCTACCGCATTCTGTTTCATGCGATACATCATGCTGGAAACACTGATAAAATGATTGGTCTTATAGTAATAGTGCTTATTCTTTTTTAAAAGTTTTAATACTGCAATCGAGATTGTTGTAAACAAAATATAGGTTCCAATAATCACCAAAAGAACAGCTACAAAGAATAATAAAAAGGCCGAAAGGGGGTTTTTGGTTGTAACGGATAAGTAATACCCAATTCCTAAACAAAATAAGCCAACAAAGGATAAGAACCATCTAGCCTTCGGTTCTTTTTCCCCCATATGTTCCGCATGTAAGAGCTCAATCGGACTGGATATATGCATACGAACCATGGAATAGATATAGATCAATAAATAAATCAAACTAAATGTCACTAAACAAACTTTCAGTGCTTTAAAAGAAAAATAAAATCCAAGGGTTACTTTTATGCCTAGGATTCTTTCAATCAATAAAACCATCGCCTTATCAAACAATAGACCAAAGCCGATACCGAAACCTAAAGAAGCCAACAAACAAATACATGTTTCATAAAATAAAACTCTAACTAAATGCTTTTTCTCCATACCTAATATAGAAAACAGAGCAAATTCTTTTTGTCTTCGTTTCACTAAGAAGCTGTGCGTATAGAATAAAAAAATCAAGGCAAATACGGAAATGATGACAACACCATATCCAAGCATTTGGGTAAGAATTCGACCACCTTCTAACTCATTGATATGAGGATTATTCGTCAATGAAACAACCAGATACAACATCATCGTTGTTAGAACACTCGTCAAAATATACGGAACAATCATTCGGGCATTCTTTTTTAAATGATTGATAGAAAGTCGTAAATAAAACCATCTATTCATGGTGAACACCACCTATTGCCAACAAAGTCAACGTATCGCTAATGCACTGATACATTTGATCCATGGTTTTATTACCGCGATAAATCTCATGGAAAATCTTTCCATCTTTAATAAATAAAACGCGTGAAGCATGACTGGCCGCACTGGTCGAATGCGTCACCATAATAATTGTTTGTCTCTTTTCATTAATCTGACCAAATAGATGCAACAATTCTTCCGTACTTTTGGAATCCAAAGCACCCGTTGGTTCATCAGCCAGAACAAGATCCGGTTGGGTAATTAAAGCACGCGCAACGGCTACTCTTTGTTTCTGTCCCCCACTGATTTCATACGGATATTTTGTTAGAATATCTTCAATACCCAATTGTTTGGCAATCGGAGCCAAACGGCGTTCCATTTCCGATACGCTTTTCTTACTTAAAACCAAAGGTAAAAAGATATTATCTTTATTGTTAAAATTATCTAATAAATTAAAGTCTTGAAAGACAAAGCCCAAATGTTCTCTACGGAAATTCGTAATTTCTTTTTCCCGAATATGCGTAAGATCTTTGCCTTGTAAAAGAACCGACCCTCTAGTCGGCTTATCTAGCGCCGCTAAGATATTTAATAAGGTAGTTTTTCCTGAGCCAGACTCTCCCATGATTGCGACATATTCGCCAACCTCTACACTAAAATTCACATTGGATAAAGCCTGAACCTGATTCTTTCCAAATCGAGTTGTATAAATTTTCTTTACGTTTTTCACTTCTAATAACGTCATATGCATCTCCTCCATTTACAACTCAATTTTATAAAAAGTTGTTCAGACCAACCATCGATTGACCTAACACCATCCTTACAAAAATGTAAGATTACTCAATTCTTCCCTCAAAATGGGTAAGATTCAAACAAACTCGCGTACCTTTTCCAACCGTCGATTCAATCGTAATTTTATGATTTAAAGAATCCAAGATGTTCTTACATAAATACAAGCCTAACCCACTCGCGGTTTTATCCATACGTCCGTTCAAACCGGTATATCCTTTTTCAAATACACGATATAAGTCACCGGCATCAATTCCAATACCTGTATCCTCAATAACTAAAAGATGTTTTTCTGACATAGTAATCGTAATCGTTCCTTGTTCTGGAGTATATTTCAAGGCATTCGATAAAATCTGCTCTAGGACAAACACCAACCACTTTTCATCACTTAAAATCATGTCATGGGTTTCTTTAAAATCCAATTTGATATGTTTGCGAATAAATTCACTGGAAAAATGGCGAATCGATTGGCGAATCAAATCATCTAACTCCAATTCTTTGAAAAGAAAATCTGTATTTGTACTGTTTAAACGTAAATACGCTAGAACCATATCTGTATATTGTTCCATTCGCAAAAGTTGAAACTGCAATTCCTTCTTGCTGAGATGCTCATCTTCGAGCAAGAGTTTCATCGCGGCAATAGGCAACTTTGCTTGATGTACCCACATCGTAAAATAGTCTTCTAAATCGATCTTTTCCTTTTCCACTTGGCTAATATAGGCCTCTTGCCCAGCTTTTAAAGAGGCAAGGATTTGTTGATAATCTCTTTCAAATAAAGAAGATTTATCATTCTTCGCTAAGTCTATATAGGATGATTTTTGCATTTCTTGTAACATTCTATGATGCTTCCGATATCGATAGAAATCTACTGTCATACAAAGCAATACAAAAATGCTTGAAATCAAAAACGCATAAAGTATCGCTTCCCTTTCAAAATGATAGAGAGAAAAGACCGTGGCACATAGAAGAAAGTTGACAAACCATATACCTAAAAAGAATTTTCGATCTTTTAAATAAAGAAAAAACACATTCATACTTTATAACCCAATCCTTTTTTCGTCTGAATAAAGTCAATAATACCAATGCTTTCTAATTTTTTACGCAAGCGAGACACGTTCACACTTAAAGCATTCTCATCTACATAAAAATCCGTTTTCCATAAATATTCCATCAACGCATCTCTAGATACAATACTGTCTTTCTTTTCCATCAACAAGCGTAGAATCTTTGCTTCGTTCTTGCTTAATTCAATCTGCTTGCCCAAATAACTCACAACATTATCATCTAGATTAAAACGTATCCCTGAATGCTCTAAAACATTTTTATTGCCAATAAAATCATACGTTCTTCTAAGCAATGCCATAATCTTTGCTGCCAAAACATTTAGATCAAATGGCTTACAAATAAAATCATCGGCCCCTTTAGATATTGCCATCACAACATTCATATTATCGGTTGCACTGGAAATAAAAATAATTGGTACACTGGATTCTAAACGAATCTTTTCGGTCCATAAATAGCCATTTAAATAAGGTAAGGTAATATCCATTAAGACCAAATCTGGATTAAAGGTATGAAAAGCATCTAAAACCGTATAGAAGTCTGCTACTTTTAAAACGGAATAATTCCAAGACTTTAAAAAAGCTTCCAGTTTTTTGGAAATAACTTCATCATCTTCTACAACCATTATTTTATACATCCCTTTGCCCTCCCCATTCATTATACAAAATCTGAATTTTTGAAACTAACACTTCTGTAAGTTTAAGTTAAAAACAAAAAAGCATCCCGAAGGATGCTTAATCAACAACTATTTATGGTAATTTCGATGATTATTAATCATAAAGCCACGATAAATCTGCTCTAAAATTAAAACGCGCGTCATCAAATGCGTAAACGTACAATCCGATAATTTCCAGCGAAAATTGGCTCGTCCAACCAGCTTTTCACTTGGTCCTAGCGAACCAGCAATCACAAAGACCAAGTTTGAAGACTGTCCTTGCCAGCCATCCAACTTCTTTGCGAAAGTTTCACTATCCATCATCTTTCCATGTAGATCTAAAAGAATCACGAAGTCATCTTTTTTTAATTTTTCCAGAACGCGAGTTCCTTCTTTTTCTTTGATTTTAAGAATCTCACTTTCTCTTTCCACATGTTGATTGGCTTCATCTTTTACTTCAATGACTTCCATCTTCACAAAAGCCGATAATCTTTTACAGTATTCTTTTTCTAAAGACTGTAAAGCTTTATCTTTATTTTTACCAATGGCAATCAGGCGAATCAAATTTGAGCCTCAGCTGGGAATTGACGCGTTAATTGAACAACTTCTTTACGAACTTCTTTCGCATATTCTTCATCATCATGGTCTAATACATCAACAATCCAGTTAATAACTTTTTCAAATTCGGCTTCTTTAAATCCACGGCTAGTCATAGCTGCAGCTCCAATACGCAAACCAGAAGTCACAAATGGTTTTTCCGTTTCAAATGGAATCGTATTCTTATTGACAGTAATACCGGCAAGGTCTAATAAGTATTCCCCACGTTTACCTGTCATACCTTTCGAACCTTTTAAGTCTACTAAGATTAAGTGGTTATCACTTCCACCAGATACCAATCGGTAACCATGTTCTTTAAAGCCTTTGACCATAACTTGTACATTCTTTAAAGTTTGTTCCATATAGGTTTTAAAAGAAGGTTGACTTGCTTCAAATAAACATACTCCTTTAGCTGCAATGACATGTTCTAGTGGTCCGCCTTGCATACCTGGGAATACTGCTGAATTTAATTTCTTACCAAATTCTTCTTTACAGAAAACCATTCCACCACGAGGACCACGTAAAGTCTTATGTGTTGTAGTTGTGACAAAATCCGCATAAGGAATAGGTGATGGATGCAATCCAGCAGCTACCAAACCAGCAATATGCGCCATATCAATCATCAAATAAGCACCACATTTATCTGCAATTTCACGATATCGTTTAAAGTCAATAATACGTGGATAAGCACTTGCTCCACCGACAATTAATTTTGGTTTTGTCTCTAAAGCAATACGTTCCAATTCATCATAATCAATTAATTCGGTTTCCTTATTCACATCATAAGAAATAAAGTGATACAACTTTCCCGAAAAGTTTACCGGTGATCCATGAGTTAAGTGACCACCAGAAGTTAGATTCATTCCTAAAACCGTATCTCCAGGTTGAAGAATTGCATTATATACAGCCATATTGGCTTGAGCTCCAGAATGGGGTTGAACATTGACAAACTCCCCACCAAATAAGGCTAAAGCACGATCCTTGGTTAATTGTTCCGCTTTGTCTACATAAACACAACCACCATAATAACGGTGTCCAGGATATCCTTCCGCATATTTATTAGTGAGCACACTTCCTTGTGCTTCACGAACTTCTTTTGAAACGAAGTTTTCACTGGCAATTAATTCAATGTTATCTAATTGTCTTTCCTCTTCTTCTCCAATAATGGAAAACATTTCTGTATCTCGCATATTTCGACCTCCCGATAATTAAACCCATTATACCTAATAAATCCCATTCTGTCTTAATTATTTATTTTGCCTGCATCCATTTAACAAGCTGAATGCATGCCGTTGGAAGGAAAGCTAACAGCACGATCCAGGCATAGTTTATTAGAGGTATCGCAGCCACAGAAAAGAGTGAATGTAGAGCTGGTACAAATAAGACAAGCACTAATAACAATGTTCCAGCAACAAAGGCATAGATACTATATTTATTAGAGAATAAACCCAACTGAAAGATGGATTGTTTATCCCGACAGTTAAAGCCATGGAATAGACGTGCTAAAGTCAACGTCGCAAATGCCATAGTCGAAGCAAGCATGGCACTTTCATGAAGACCAATCGAATAAGCCATCATTGTCACTAAGGCAATCAAACCACCTTGTACAAACATTTTCCCGACAAAAGCTTTGGTCAGAATACCTGCTTTTGGATCCCTTGGTTTTTCCAACAAGAGATTTTTTGATGCCGGTTCCATACCAATCGCAAGAGCCGGAAGTGAATCGGTCAACAAATTTATAAACAACAAGTGCACAGGAGCAAACGGCATTGGAAGACCCACAAGACTCGCATATAAAACCGCAAGAATACCTGCTGTATTTCCCGATAGTAAGAATAAAATCGCATTTTTAATATTACGATATACATTCCGTCCATTCGCCACAGCTTTAATGATGGTCGCAAAATTATCATCGGATAAGATCATTGCCGCCGCATCTTTTGAAACTTCCGTTCCGGTTATCCCCATTGCCACACCAATATCGGCTTTTTTCAAAGCTGGTGCATCGTTGACGCCATCTCCCGTCATAGAAACAATATGGCCCTTTCTTTGCCATGCTTCCACAATGCGAATTTTATTTTCTGGCGACACACGAGCATAAACCGAAATCTGCGTTATTTTTGCATCAAGTTCCGTATCCGTCATGGCATCTAGTTCTACACCCGTTAAGGCTAAATCCCCCAGTTCATAAATACCAATCGTTTGAGCAATGGCGATGGCAGTCAGCTTATGATCTCCCGTAATCATGATTGGTTTAATTCCTGCTTTTTTCGCATCAGCTACAGCCTGCACAGATTCCTTGCGAGGCGGATCAACCATGGAAATCAGACCTAAGAATGTAAAACCATATTCGGCATCTAAATCTAGTGTTGCACCGCTTTCCTTATACGCAAACGCTAATACCCGCAATCCTTGTTGCGAAAAAGCTTGATTTTGTGCTTTGATCTTCGCTTTTTCTGACTCTGTCATCGCAACGATTTGATTCCCATACTGAACAGAAACACAACGTTCCAACAAAACATCTACAGCACCTTTTGTAAGGATAGTTGAATGACCATCTATCCTATATTTTGTGGTCATAAGTTTGCGCGTAGAATCAAAAGGAATCTCTTCTAAGCGTTGCCTGTCCGTCTTTATGCCAGAGTGTTTAGGAATACGATCAAACATTTCCAATAAAGCATATTCCGTGGGATCACCAATACCTTTACCATCCACAATAGAGGAATCGTTAGTCAATAGTGCATCGTACAAGACATATTGTTGGGCCTTATCTTCGATATCCAATGCTTCCGGTTGTAAGACCTTTCCATTTACGTAGATTTCTTGTACGGTCATTTTATTCTGCGTTAAAGTTCCTGTTTTATCCGAACAAATCACCGATACACAACCCAAACTCTCGACAGCTTTTAAATCTTTGATAATCGCATGTTCCTTAGCCATCTTTTGCGTACCAAAAGCTTGAACAATCGTTACAATGGAACCCAAGGCTTCCGGAATAGCTGCCACCGCCAGAGCTACCGCAAACATCAAGGCATCTAAGATAGCCATGTTTCGATACAGACATAAGCCAAATACAAGCACACAAATAAGTAAAATAAAGATAGCTAAACGGCCACTAAAGGCATCTAAACTTTCCTGTAGTGGTGTCTTCCTTTCCTTTGCCGCATTCATCAAACCAGCAATCTTGCCAAGTTCCGTATCCATACCCGTAGCTGTAACTAAAACATCCGCCCGTCCATACGTGACCAAACTTCCGGCATAAACCATATTCGTACGATCCGCTAAGGCTGTATCAGCTTCTAGTATTCCATCTTGTTTTTCGACATTGTTTGATTCTCCCGTCAAAGAACTTTCATTAACTTGTAAAGAATAATTATGCAGGATTCGTCCATCTGCTACAACCATATCTCCAGCTTCTAAAACAACAAGATCTCCTGGGACAATTTCTCGTGAGGGGATTTCTTGTTTTCGACCTTCACGAATTACTTTTGCGTTGGGATTGGAAAGCTGCTTTAAACTGTCTAAAGATTTTTGTGCTTTTACATATTGTAATGTACCTAATACAGCATTCATGACAAGAACTACAAGAATCACAATTGTGCTTTCGATATTTCCTGAAAACATGGAAATAAGCGCTGCAAAAATCAAAATAATCACAAGCAAGTCCGCAAATTGATCAAAGAACACTTGCCAAATAACTTTTGGCTTTCTTTCCTGCAAGACATTTTCGCCTTTCGCGCTGCGAATCTTTTCTACCTCTGCTTCAGATAAACCATCCTGGCCAACCTGAAACAGTTGACATAGACGCGTTTCTGATAAAGTCCAATACTTTTTTTCTTCCATACATAGATTCTCCTTTTCTTTTGCGTTGTACGTAAGTTCTTTTCTATGCATGAAAAAAGAGACCCTTACTGCACAACAAAAGTGCAATAAAAGTCTCGCTCGTTTTATAGCTAAAATGTACTGCCCGGTTATCTTACACTAAAGATAACGTGATGACGTCCAGTACTCCATCGATTGGATGGGAACTACTCCCTTTTATTGGTTTCAGAATACCATAGACCAAAAAGAAATACAAATACTCTCCCCCAAAGAAAAAAAGCCACAATTTTCATTGCAGTTCTTTTCTAGTGTGTATCTATTTTTTGTAAAATATATGTCTTCTAGGACTTGCCTGGAAGGATGTATATACAATCATGAATCAAGCTTATATATTTTCCCCTTTGCCTCCTGAACCGCATTCATGAATGAATATCCCAATCATTAATATTTCAAGCCATTTGTGAAGAATGTTGTGTGTTATGTAATGTGTTTAAAAGTTTTACCACAAATAGCTTGAAACAGATAATGAATACTCTATAGAGCATTCTAAGGTTTAACGCCTCTTGTCTCTAAACCTAATACTTCCCATTAAGAACAAAAAACACCTGCAAAAAAAGTTTTACAGGTGACACAAGCAAAAGAAAAAAAGATTTCTATCGGCAACCGGCTGGCATTGAAGATTTCTTCTTTAGCCCCTTGGCTTTGCGTCCCTGCTTTTCAACAAGTTTGCCCTTAACTACGACTATCATAAACCTAAAATCACGATTTTTCCATAGAATTCAAAATCGGTTATTAAAATTTCAAAATCGTTTAATCTTCTTTTTTATAAACTATCGGTTTGATCAAAGATTCCCAATGACATAAAAGGTAGCTTTTCCCGCAAATAAGCCGTTAAATCCACATTGTCGGCCATAACCTTTCCAATCATCGGTCCCTTAACTTCCTTAGTCGAACCATCTTCGTATTTGGCATTCAATTGCCACTGTCCGACATGATCGACTTGAAAAGTTCGCGGATTTTCTAAGTAAGTAGCAATCTTTGCCAACATCTCCAAAGCTACATCTGGTTCTACTTCTTTTTCCTCTTCCCAACAAGGCAGACCTTCGTGACTAATGGCATGTAAACATACTTTCCCATCCGCAAAAATTTCCACTTCTTGTTCAACTTCATCACTTACTTGATAGATTTGTCCTTCTTTTCGTAAGTCTGAATGAATTTTCACATAAACGACATTCATTTGTTTCACTCCTATCCCTTAAAATCTAAATATACAGGATTATGATCACTGTATTTGAATTTTGTATCGAGTACTTCTGATTTGTTTACCGTAATCGTATCACAAACAATAAAACCATCCAAGAGATACGTGTTGCTGGATTTTGCATATTTTTGATTGGCATTTCGACAAGATGGAATCTGGTTCTCTGGTTCTACCAAATGGAAACCCTTAGGAATCAACTTCTTTTTGATTGGTTTTGCCCAGGAATCTTTCGTCGCTTTTCCTTTATTAAAAACTTGATCGGAATTACCTAATAAGTTTTTATTAAAATCCCCACCTGCAATCACGTAATTGCCTTTGTTCGCTTCTTTTTGCATATCCTTAAACAACATTTTCAATTGTTTATCCGCCGTTGAAGAATCACTTGTATAAGCCGATAGATGCACATTATATAAAACCAAATCTTTTTGTTTCGAAGTTTGCAGTCTTTGTTTCACATAGCAGCGATCCAGATCCATAAACTTGGAAAAGCCTTCTTCAATTGGCAAGGAACGGCGAATAGCCGATTGCATCTGCACATCGGAAAAAGTCGTCAATCCTGATTTATTCTTTCCATGCGGATGATTCAATGGATACATCAAATAAGGACTATCGTAGTTTTGCGTCCAAGTAGAAGAATAATCTGGTAAACCTTTTTGAAGCAAATCATCTTCATCGATATGATGACTTCTTGTCCCATTGGTATCGACTTCTTGAAAGAAGACAAAATTCGGTTTTAATGAAGCCACCGCTTTTAAAGATCCTTGAATATTCTTTTTCACAGCCTTTTCACTATAAGCACGTGATTGATCGCCGCCATCCATAAAAAAAGAGAAATCATCACTATATGCACCAAAGCCTAAATTTGCCGTAACAATTCTTTGATTTTGACTTAAATCAACTACCTCATCGGTCGCATATTGGCGAATGGAAACTTTTTGTTTATCCGGTAAACGATAATAAGTCGCAAAAACATAGCCTACATAACCAGCCACCACAAGTACAAAGACAAGAAATACAATTCCTATTGTTTTTATAATTTTTTTCATGACAATCTCCTATATTATTTTAGATTAATATAATGAGGAATAATATCTTCATAGACGCCATCTTTATTAAAGAAACCATTTGGAATTACCCCTAGAGGCACAAATCCTAGTTTTTTATACAAAGCCAAAGCAGAAGTATTCGAAGCTACAACCGCATTAAATTGTAAGATTTTAAAACCACAAAGCTTTGCCTGTTCTAAACAATCCAGGACTAAAGTTTGGCCAATATGTTTCTTGCGCATATTCGTTTTGACCGCATAACTCGCATTACAAATATGGCCACAACGACCAACATTATTGGGATGCAAGATATATAGACCTACAACTTGCCCTTGATCCAGTGCTATCCGCGTTTTCGTTTGACTGGAAAAGAAGGTTTTAGCAGAATCTGCATCTAAACAATTTATTTGCGGAAAGGCCTTTCCTTCTAAAACAACCGCATTCCAAATTTCCATGGCTGCTTCTAAATAAGTACCATCTACGTCTAAATCAATTATTTCCATCATCTTATTCGCAATACTCCTTCATAAATTTCAACATTTCTAATTGAAGTTGCGATAGACCAATGGCTTCCATAGGAAGATGCCCCGCTCCTTCAATCAGCACAAGCCGTTTTTTCGTTTGAATTTTCTCATAAAACTGTTGGGAATAGGAAAAGTCGATCCACCGATCCATTTGCGGATGCATGCACAATACCGGAACTGTATACGTTTTCGGATCCGGAAGTTGCGGATGAAAGAAACTTGTTAAAAAACGCAGAGGCAGTTTTGCGCCTGCCGCTAAAGGATCTTTTTTTAATAGTTCCAACATTGCTTCATTGTTGCAGATGCCATCTAAATTCAAAATAGAAGAAAGTAAAAGCTTTTTCTTTTGCAGGAGCTTTGGTACATGATCCGATAAGAGCCATCGATCTGCCATGGTCCCAATCAAAATTTCATTACAAACATCGCTTTGATTTAAATCGAGAAAACAAGTAGCCATAATCCCTTGTATATAAGGACAAGCTGCCGCAACTTGATACGCAAGTGTGCCTCCTAAACTCAAACCAAATAGAAAGGTGTTTTCAATATGATAATGCTCCACAACGGCTTTTGCGCTATCTACCCAATCTTGATAAGAAATCTCTTTGGCAAACTGCGTATATCCCAACAAAGGCATATCTGGACAAATCACCCGATAGCCTAAGCGATAAAAAGGCACCGCTAAAAAGGACATCAAACGTCCATTGCCACATAACCCATGCAACAAGATCAATGTTCCTTTAAAATATGGTGGTTGATAGACATCACAATGAATTTGAATATCGTTAAAAAACACATATTCTTCTTTGCAACGAATATCCTCCGTCAAACGATTTCTTAATGGCAAATAGTTTTGAAAATCTTGCCATGCTTGATTTGATAAATAGCTGCCCATGCCTCAATTTTATCATATTGCCCCCAAAATAAAACAGAAGAGAATATTCTCTTCTGTTCATCTTATAAAAAGATATCCGTTTCTTTAAAACGCTGGGCTGCTAACTGGATTCGCTCGACATCTTCTACCAATGCCAAACGAACAAAGCGTTTTCCTTCTTGGCCAAAAGATTGACCTGGTGTAACCACAACCCCAGCCTTTTCTAACAGGTCTTTTGTGAAGGCATTCGAATCAACATATTTATCGGGAATTGGTGCCCACGCAAACATGGTTCCCTTTGATGCCGGAACACGCCATCCAGCTGCTTGAAAAGCTTGTACCAGAGCATCACGACGTTCTTTATACGCATTACGCGTTTGTTCAATGGAAGCCTGACAATGTTCAATGGCTTCAATTCCTCCATATTGCACAGGTAGATATACCCCATAATCCATATTGGATTTCAGTTGTCGATAATTGGCAATCATTTCCTTATTTCCTACGACAACCCCGAGTCGAGCACCCGCTAAGCCAAAGGTTTTGGATAATGAATTACACTCAATACCTACATCCATGGCCCCAGGGAAAGCTAAGAAACTCTTACCTAAGTCTCCCTCATAGACAAGTTCACTATAGGCATTATCATGTAAGACCATAATATCATTGGCCTTTGCGAACTGAATCAAAGCTTGATACCAGCTATCCGGTGCCGTCGCACAAGTTGGATTGTTGGGATATGAAACAATCATTAATTTAGCGCGTTTAGCCAGGTCTGGATCAATCGCATCAAAATCAATCAAATAATCCTTTTCCGCTTTTAATGGCATATAAGCTACTTCACAACCCGCAATATGCGGTCCATCCTGGAAAACTGGATAACAAGGATCTGGCACTAAGACCAAATCTCCCGGATCACAAAAAGCCAAACAAATCGTGCTTAAGACTTCCTGACTTCCGGAAGCACAGACAATTTGATCCAAATCCAGGGCTACGCCATAACGCTTTTGATACCAAGTTTGAATAGCTTTTAACATTTCGGGTAATTCGGTAATCGCATATTTAAAGTTCTCAGGAACAGCTACTTGTTTTTCAATCTCAGAAACAATCGAAGCAACTGGAGGAATGTTTGGCGAACCAATTGAAAAATCTATAGGTTCTTGTCCTGTACGTTCCACATAGGCTTGTTTCATTTCTTTTAACTCCGTAAAAATCGAGGTATTAAAATAATCCATTTTTTTTGCTCGATACATATCATCACATCCTTTAGGATAGATTATAATAAAAAGCTTGGAAAACCCCAAGCTTTTAATCTTCTTTTGCCCAACCAAACGAACACTGCACGGCTTTCTTCCAGCCTGCAATTTGCCGATTGGCTTCATCAATCGTCATATTTGGTGTAAAGAGTTTATCCATTTGCCAATTCTGACAAATGTCTTCCAAACTTGTCCAATAGCCTACGGCTAAACCAGCTAGATAAGCTGCACCCATGGCAGTCGTTTCCACACATTTCGGGCGTAAGACCGGAGCTCGACAAAAATCTGTCTGCATTTGCGCCAACAAGTTATTTGCGCTAGCACCACCGTCAATCTTTAATTGCGATAAAGAAACACCAGCATCCGCTTCCATCGCACGAATGACATCATTGACCTGGAAGGCCAAAGATTCAAGGGTTGCTCGAATGATGTGATTTTTATTGACACCACGCGTTAAACCCACAATAACACCTCGTGCATAAGGATCCCAATACGGTGCGCCTAAACCCGTAAAGGCTGGTACTACATAACATCCATTGGTATCTTTTACTTTTTTCGCATAGTATTCACTATCGCCACTGGATTCCAGAATACGCAATTCATCACGCAACCATTGAATAGCCGCTCCAGCCACAAAGACCGATCCTTCTAAAGCATAAGTAACAGTATCATTTAACCCCCATGCGATAGTTGTAACTAAACCATTCTTTGATAAGACCGGTTTATGTCCGGTATTCATCAATAAGAATCCACCTGTTCCATAGGTATTCTTTACATCACCTACTTCATAACAAGCTTGTCCAAACAGGGCACATTGCTGGTCTCCCGCTGCCCCTGAAATCGGAATGGATTCTCCAAAGAAAGAGGAATCCGTATAGCCATAAATATAGGATGAAGGTTTGGGTTCAGGTAACATCTGTTTCGGAATATCCAATAAAGTAAGAATTTCATCATCCCAAGTTAGTGTATGAATATTGAACATCATCGTTCGCGAAGCATTGGAATAATCAGTTACATGCACTGCCCCTTTGGTCAATTTCCAAATCAGCCAAGTTTCTACCGTTCCAAATAACAACTTCCCGGCTTCCGCTTTTTCACGTGCGCCTTCCACATGATCCAAAATCCATTTTAATTTTGTGGCAGAAAAATACGCGTCAATCAATAAGCCTGTCTTGTTGCGAACCATATCGGAATATCCTTGTTGAACTAAAGTATCGCAATACGATGCCGTTCTTCGACATTGCCAAACAATCGCATGATAAATAGGTTCTCCGGTATCTTTATCCCAAACGATTGTTGTTTCTCTTTGATTGGTAATACCAATACCCGCAATCTGACTAGCCTCTATATTGAGCTTCTGCATAGCTTCTACCGCAACACCTAATTGCGTTGCCCAGATATCATTGGCATCGTGTTCGACCCATCCCGGTTTAGGATAGATTTGCGGAAATTCTCTTTGTGCAACGGAGACCATTTCTCCCTTTTCATTAAATAAAATACAACGATTCGACGTCGTCCCCGAATCCAGGGCCATTATATATTTTTCCATAAGCTTTACTCCATTATGTATGCGTTTACATACATAGTATACCACGCTACCTAGAAACGACATAATCCAACAATGTTTTCGATTTGCCTATTTTTTTCCTGTGAATTTTTTACCCTGCACCCTTTTCGACCATGGTACAATATAGAAAAGGAAGTGCTACAATGAAGAACTATTTTACTTATCCATCAAAAGATAATCAAACCAACATTCATGCCATTGAATGGAAACCTTCTTGTCAAGTAAAGGCTGTCGTACAGATTATTCATGGCATGGTAGAATTCATGGATCGTTATGATCGTTTTGCGAATTTTTTAACCGATCATGGCTATTACGTCATTGGTCATGACCAACTTGGACACGGACAATCCGTCAAAGATGAAAATGCCTATGGCTATTTTGCGAAAAATGGCAATGAGTGTTTAATTGAAGACATACACACCCTACAAGCCATGACCCAAGTGCGTTTTCCTGATGTTCCTTATTTTATTCTCGGTCACAGCATGGGCTCTTTCCTCTGCCAGGAATACATCGAAAAATATGGAGAGAATCTAAGTGGAGCCATCCTTATGGGCACTGGCTATTATTCCCCTGCTACTTTAAAAAGTGCTAAAGCTTTATGTTTAAGCATCGCACAAACCAAAGGCTGGGAATATCGCAGTCAAGTATTGGGAAGAGTTGTACTTGGTTCCGCAAATAAGAAATTCGAACCAGCTCGTACTAAAAATGATTGGCTTTCAAAAGATGAAGGCATTGTGGATGCTTATAATGCCCATCCATGGAACAATTTTGATTTTACAGTGAATGGTTACTATACCCTTTTCGAAGCCATTGAATATGCCCATCGTCACAGCGATGACATTCCAAAAGACTTACCCATCTTGTTGATGTCAGGAAAAGATGATCCAATTGGAAACTTTGGCTTAGGTGTAAAGCGCGTCTATGATTTATTGAAAAAAGAGAATATTCAAAATGTGCAGTTTAAACTGTATGACAAAGACCGTCATGAATTATTAAACGAAACCAATTATGTTCAGATTCAAAACGATATCTTGCATTGGTTTGAAGACTGCATGGAAGAAAGTTGATTTTTCCAACTTTCTTCTTTTTTTATGCATAGTCCTATGTTAAATTATTATTCGTGAAAAAAAACAAGATTCTATTAACCATCCTCTGTATCTTAGGCATTGTAGAGCTCACCTTAGTTGGCTGCACCAAGACAAATCCTAAGGAAGATAATCATCATAAAGAAAAAATCACGGTGCATAAAGAGCATTCTGCTCCTGCCAAGCAGGAAATGGCAACGGAAATCAACAGTTACTTAAAAGATAAAGGTATTGATTTTTCCAGAATTTCTTTAGCTATCTTTGATTTAAACGAAGATATCGATTATGCCTGGAATGCGGACAAAGATGTCGTAGCTGCCAGTACATATAAAGTCCCTTTGGCGATGTTGTGGTATGACAAAATCAATCAAGGTGAAATCAGCCATGATGCCACCTTAGAAGTTACCCCGGAAGATAGTCAAGAAGGTGCTTCTTCGCTAGCTGATGGTCAATACGATTATCCTTTATCCGATTTACTAGAGTTGGCCATTACCCAATCCGACAATACGGCAGCCCATTGTCTCTATCGCAACTTAGGTTCTTACCAAGATTTTAAAGAGCAGGCAACCAAATATTCGAAACGCAGCTTTGATGAAGACTTCTACCAGGACAATAATTTTACGGCACATTACATGGAAGACTGCATCCATTATTTATATGACCATAAAGACGACTATCAAGAACTCATTGGCTTTATGAAAGAAGCCACGCCAGGGCAATACTTAGATACCCAAGTTCAAATCTCAATGCCGCAAAAATATGGTGCTGTAGACAACGTTGTGAATGCCGTTGGTTATGTCGAAGCCAAACAGCCATATGCAATCGTCGTATTTACGGAAGGTGTAGATGATGCCGAAAATGTGATTGGCGATATCAACGCCATCTGTTATAAATACTTCAATAATTAAAGAGAGATACCTTGACGATATCTCTCTTTTTCTATTAACTATTCTGGAAAACTTCTTTATCCAATTCTTTATTTTGTTTGGCAACAATAGTTGTACATACAGCATCTCCAGTAATATTTACAGCCGTACGTAACATATCTAGAATACGGTCAATTCCCATAATCAATCCGATACCAGAAACTGGTAAGCCAACCGAATCAAAGACCATAGCTAAGGTAACAAGACCAACGCTTGGTACACCGGCTGTACCAATAGAAGCCAGGGTTGCCGTCGCAATAACAGTTAAATAATCGGCAGGATCCAAATGAATACCAAAAGCTTGTGCAACGAAGACAACGGCTACACCTTGCATAATGGAAGTTCCATCCATATTAATGGTTGCTCCCAAAGGAATGGTAAAACCAGAAATCTTACGTGAAACACCAACCTTTTCTTCCAACGTATCAATATTTAATGGAATTGTCGCATTGGATGTTGCGGTACTAAAGGCAAAGGCTTGAACTGGGAAGAATTTCTTTGCGAACTTAAAGGGATTCAAACCAGCAAATACCCGAAGCATAATCATATAGACACCATAACATTGAATAGCCAATGCCAAGACAACGGTAATCATATATTTAAACATTGGAACCATAGCACTAAAGCCCAGTTCACTAAAAGTTCGACCAACTAAACAGAAAACACCAATTGGCGCAATCTTCATAATCATCATGGTCATTTCCATCATGATATCGTTTCCTTGTTGGAAGAAGTTGGAAACCAATTGTGCTTTATCTTTTAATTTTGCTAAAATAATACCTACAATCAAAGCAAAAACAATAATTTGCAGCATCTCTCCATTCGCTAAAGAAGCAATTGGATTGGTAGGAATAATATTTAAAATCGTATCCACTAAAGATAAGTCGGTATTTGTGGCAGAACTATCAATGGTCGTTTTCACATTTTCCACAGCACTCATATCCAAACCTAAACCAGGATTGATCAAAGAAGCGACACTCAAAGCAACCGCTACAGCAAGCATCGTTGTACAAATATAGAAGATAATTGTACGTACACCAACTTTTCCTAAGGTCTTGGTATCACCAATGGAAGCTGCCCCACATACAATGGAACAAAAAACCAAAGGTACGACAAGCATCTTCATCAAACTGATGAAACCTTGTCCAATGACATAAAAGATGCCTTCCACAATCACTTTGTTTACAACATCAATATGCATGAAGAAATTATTGATAATGGTTCCAGTTACTGCCCCAGCTATCAAGGCAATAAAAATAACCGTCGTTAAGCCGAGTTTCTTTTTTCCTTTATTTTTCTTCATATTTCTTCTCCTTTAAATATGCATGGAGTTCGGCTTTCCATTCTGGCATGGTATAGATTCCCGTAATACGCATCATCATATTATCTAGTAAAGTGTAACGCGGTTTAATAGAATCTACATTTCCCGTACGCACCGCAATTTCAGCGTGTCCAGTATAACGCAAGATTTCTCTAGCCCAGTCAGCACGGGAACATCCGCCTAAACAAGATGCATGGAAAAGGCCATATTCATCCGATTCAATCAAAGTTTCAACAAAATCAGCAAGAGCCAATGCCGAAGTTGGCGTTGAATAGGAATCAAATGGCAATTCAATATCTTGTCCCTTTTCTGCCCTTGCCAAGATATAATCAACAAAATCATGGGTTCCAATACCATAGTTCCAAGAACTACGCACAATGATATGTTTATCCGTTAACGATTGAGCTAAAGCTTCTCCAGCCAATTTACTCTTTCCATAAATAGTCGTTGGCTTAGGCACATCAAATTCATTCTTGGCAACATTATTGTGTCCACCAAAAACATCATCTGTCGATATTTGAATTAATTTCACATCCAAACGACGAGCGGCAATCGCAACATTTCTTGCCCCTAACGCATTAACGCGATAAGCGTCATCGGGATTTTCTTCACAGGCTTGATCATCAGTCAAACCAGCGCAGTTGATAATAACATTGGGACGATTTAGATTGGCAAAAGTTAAAACGGCTTTTAAATCTTCTACTGGCACCTCTTTATCACTTTTTAATAGCTTATAATCAGTATTATTTTCATAAGCTTCACAAAGTGCACGGCCGAGTCGTCCATTTGCACCAGTAATCCATATACGTGTTTGATAACTCATAAAACTCTCCTTCTTCGCAACAGCCATTTTATCATTTTTTTACTTTTTGTACAAAAAAAGAGAACGGTTATCTACCGTTCTCATACAGTATTCTTTGAATCGAATGAGCATTCAGCAAGTCGGGGCTCTCGACTAAGATAATTTTTAAACAAGCCGCTATCGTTTGGCAATACGCGTATTGCCGCATCGCTTTATAGAGAACAAAGCCTTCCCAAAGGATACCAACGAAAACAATACCCAAAAACAAGCTATTTTGGATTGCCAATACATACCCCATACAGATGAACAGAATAGCCACTAGCAAGGCATTCATGCCAAGATATATTTTCCAGTATGTCAAAACATTATCTTCATATTGGGAAACTAAATCATCGGTTGTACAATCGTAACGATTCTTTTCTTTGAGTTGTTCAATGGCCAAACAAATGACCGTTTTCATCTGTTCTTGATTCATCTTTGTTTGAGATAGATTATCTTGCATCATATGCCTCACCTCTCTATCCCAATTTTTTCACTCTTACTACCAATTGTAAATGAAAAACAGGTAGTCAAAACTACTCATATAAGCTTCGACTACCTGTCCATTTATTCAATAAAGAAACGATTTTTTTCTGTGCTTAGCGCAGCTTGAAGTTTTTCCGATAATTCATCCAACATAATGATATTTCGTAAAACAATCACACGTGGATAATCCCGTAATTGATATGCCACATCTAAGCCACAGATCATTAAATCCGCTTTTTCAGAGGATACATCAGATAAAGAAAGATGTGAAACAGAAATATTTGCGTACCCCATTGAAGATAAAATCTTCCTTGCATTCATTTCCATAATCATAGAACTACCCAAGCCTTGCCCACAGCAACAAATGATGGAGTGTATCTTTTTCACATTTTCCCTTCTTTCTATCGATTCAATACCGTTAAAATAGTTTTTTCTAAATCTTGACTCGTTAAGCCAAATTCTTTTTGTAGGAAGTCTGTTGAACCAACTTGACCGAAACAATCTTCTACACCATGGCGTTTAAATGGAACAGCAATTCCATGTTCCGCTAAAACTTCACTTACAGCACTACCTAAGCCACCGATGACGGAATGATTTTCAAAAGTGACAACAGCTTTCTTTCCTGGTATTTCTTTTAATAGTAAGTCTACATCCAATGGTTTGATTGTAAACATATCAATCACTTCACAAGAAATACCTTTTTCTTCTAAATCTAAAGCTGCATCCATCGCATCATTTACCAATTGTCCACAAGCGATGATACATACATCTTTTCCCTCTTTGACAACATTTCCTTTACCAAGGGTAAATTCTGAACCTGCTTGATAGAATTGACGAACCGCTTTACGATTGGCACGGAAGTAATGAACCCCTTCCATTGTTGCCAATTGGCGAATACACCATTCCAATTGTACATCATCTACGGGATCAATCACAATTGTGTTTGGGATAGCTCGCATAATTGCCATATCTTCAAATGTCGTATGCGTTCCTCCATTAGCTCCGACACAGAAACCAGGATCTGAACCATAGATGTTCAAAGTATTTTTCGCATAGGCCCCAGATAGATAAATCTGATCCAAAGCTCGACGAACTGAAAATGGTGCAAATGTATGTACAAAAGGAATGAATCCTTCAACCGATAATCCCGATGCGATACCAATCATATCGGCTTCGGCAATACCACATTGTACAAAACGATCAGGGTTGGTTTTTTGAATATCCGTAAACTTACTAGCTCCCCCTAAATCGGCTTCCAGAGCAACGATTTTATCATTTGTTTTCATCAAATCTTGAATGGTTTGTACCACAGCTAAACGCATATCTCTCCCATTGGTTGAGCGGTCTGAAACTAACTTAAACATGATGGTTCCTCCTTTTCAATCCATGCCTGCAAATTCTCTACAGCTTTTTTTGCTTCTCCAATCACTTCATCGTTATTAAATTTCACACTGTGATTCGAAACCATATCTTCAAAGTATTTTACGCCAGCGCCTTTAATGGAATCTAAGACAATACATACAGCTTGATCTTTAACAGCTTTGGCACGATCAATTGCAGCATCAATGGCTTCGATATCCTGTCCTTTTACAACTTCGGTATGGAAGCCAAAAGCTTTCATTTTGTCTGGAATACTGAAAGGATTTAATACATCTTTCGTATAGCCATCTAATTGACGTTTATTGTCATCAATAATCACAATACAATTATTTAAACGATTGGCAGCAATGTATTGGAAAGCTTCCCAACATTGTCCTTCATTTAATTCGCCATCTCCTACCATCAAGTAAGTATAGCGCTTGCTGCCTTTCATTCTTTGTCCAGTTGCGATACCAGCAGCACTTGAGGTACCTTGTCCAAGCGAACCCGTTGTCATATCTACACCAGGTGTTTTCGTACGATCTGGATGCGATGGCAATTTGGTTCCTCCCTGGTTTAATGTGAATAACCATTCTTTAGGAAAATATCCACATTCAGCTAAAGTAGCATACCAAACTGGTCCAGCATGACCTTTGGATAAAACAACCATGTCTCGATCTTCTAATTGCGGATTTTTCGGATCCACATGAAGTTGTTTCCCATATAAAACCGCCATTGTTTCAACCAAAGACATCGCTCCTCCTAAATGTCCTTGTCCGCAATGAACGAGCATTTCCAAAATATCAATTCGTATTTTGGCTGATAAGATTTGGAGCTTTTTTAATTCCATTTGTTCCATAGCAATCTCTCCTATTTCGGTTTCATTATTACGTAAAGGAACCGGCAAAACCAGGCCATGATGATTCAATAGTTTGTGCAAAAACTTCACAGTACAATGGCTTGCACAAAACCTAAAAAAACATTGGATTCAAGAAAAAAGCTGCTTGGATTTCCATCCAAACAGCTAGCGAATACAATATTCTTCGGTTTTCATTTTGAACGCTTTTTGCAGCTTTTCTTTCAATTCTTCTTTTGAAACAATGTCCTGTAAAATAATTTTTCTTGGCATGGCTAAAAAAGCCGCTTCTAAATCTTTTCCAATCACAAATAAATCGGCACTATATTCATAAACTTCCGAAACCGAATGATGACTTACTTGAACACCCGTAATATTTAAATCAGTTAATACCTTTTCCAGATTCATTTGAACAATTAAAGAACTGCCTAAGCCATTTCCGCAACAGCAAACAATGCGTCGAATCGTAACCATATGTTCTTCCTCTTGCTCTGATTATAGGCGCGCTTATAAGAGGATTCAACCAAAAAAGATGAAACCTTTCGGTTTCACCTTCCTTAAAAATTATTCAATATGGAATTCATCGGCTTCTTGCGCAAAAGCTTTTTCCAACTTTTCCGTCAATTCTTTCATTGACATAATTTTCTTTAATACAACAACACGGGGATAATCTTGTAGTTGGGGAGCAATGTCCTTTCCTACCACAAATAGATCCGCACTAGCTGGACTTACTTCTGATAAAGAAGTGTGCCCTGCACTAACGCCCTCAATTCCTAAATTTTTCAACGCTTTTTCAATGTTCATTTCGACCATCATAGATGAACCTAAACCAGATCCACAACAGCACATTACTTTACGAATCGTAGCCATTTTATATTTCCTTCTTTCTATTCAGCAACCTTCTTTTTCGGTGCGACAATGTTATAAATAATTGGCAATAAGAATACGATAATACATACAATCATCAAGGCATTTCCGGTTACATGTTGTGCTACATTTCCGAATACGATTCCCATCCAAGAGAAGTCAGCATCCGAGAATGTACAGTTTGCGAAGTTCAATGCACCCATAACTGGCATACAGATAGCTGGTAAGAAAGTAATCAACAATCCATGCATGAAAGAACCGAATACACATCCTTTTAATCCACCTTCGGCATTTCCAAAGACACCAGCTGTAGCACCACAGAAGAAATGTGGAACAACACCAGGAAGAATCAATGCGACAGGACTAATTGTTTTATCCCAGAATGTTAAAACAAGAAGACCAATGATACCACCAACAAAGGATACTAAGAATCCAATTAATACAGCATTTGGTGCATAAGGGAATACAACTGGACAGTCAATAGCTGGCACAGCTCCGGGAACCAATTTTTCGGCAATTCCACGGAAAGCAGGAACGATTTCACTAACAATTAAACGTACACCACTTAAGATGATATAAACACCACCAGAGAAACTTAAACCACGTGTAATTGCCCAAACAGCCCAGTTTGTGGTAGTTTCGGTACCAACATTTAACAATTCACTTAAGTTTGTATATGTTTTTAAAATCGTATCTGGATTAGCGCGTAAAATACCACGACCTACCGCAACACCAGTAACAATTAAGAAGAATACAACCATTGTCAAACCAATGGAAACTGTTGTATCACGTAAGAACGTTAAACGTTGTGGGAAGTTGATATCTTCTGTTGATTGATCCGCACTGTTTTTGAATAATTTTGCACATTGTGCAGAGAACCAGTATCCAGCTCCACCAAAGTGACCAAAACCTAATTCATCTGTTTCAACAATTTTTTCCATTGTACTTGAACAATAAGCTGGAGAAGCTGCAGAAATAAAGGCTAACAAGCATCCACCAGAAATCCACAATGCGAATCCATTTAATCCACCAACACTTAAAATAACGGCTAACATACATGACATATATAATGTATGGTGTCCAGTTAAGAAGATGTATTTCAAGCGCGAGAAGCGGGCAAGTACAATATTTAATACCATACCGATTGCCATAATATAAGCAGTATCGGTTCCAAAATTATTTAAAGCTAAACTTACAATGGCTTCGTTGTTTGGAACGACCCCTTGCATGTTAAAAGCATAGTTGAAAATATCTCCAAATGCATTTAACGAACCACTTTGCAAGAAACTAGCCCCGGCACTCAATACTAAGAACCCTACAATACATTTAACGGTTCCTTTTACAATTTCTTCGATTGGTTTCTTTTGTAGACATAAACCAATACAAGCTAGAATACCTACCAACATGGCTGGAGTTGATAAGATATTAATAATAAAATCTAACATATTTTTCTCTTTCTCCTTTTAGTCTTGGGATGCTTCAACAAACAAATCAAAGATTTCTTTTCCTGTTGTTGCATCTAAAATGGGATTCACATTTCCCTCATCGCCAAAGATTGTTGAAACAGCCACAATTCCATCCATGTGACTCGTTTGATCTTTTGCAACCAAGGCAATTAAAATGCGAACAGCACTGCCATCTTCTGTAAAATATACGGGTTCTTTTAACACAGTCACAGCCATTTGTGTTTCTTTTACCCCAGCTTCACTTGATGCATGAATCAAAGCCATGTCATCGGTCAAAACATAATAAGCACCATATTTTGCCGTATTATCTAATACAGCTTGTTCGTATTGATCGGTACAATAGCCTTGAGCTACCAATGGTTCAAGAGAAAGATGGATTGCCTCTTTCCAATCCTTCACACCTTGTACAGCACGACAATTCTCTTCTTTTAAAAGCTGCTCTATCATTTTGCTTACCTCCTTCGACAATGGCATTATGTCGGATTTACTATGGCAAAACCAGGCCAAAGATTTTCATAGTTTTGTGCAAAATATAGACAAAAAGCGCAAAGAAACCGATTACAATGCAGTTTTTCACACGTTTTACACAAATTTTGCACAGTTCTGTGCAGTGAATTGGGTTTGTCTCTCTTTCACGATTTCTTTACTATAGTTCTATAGAAAGTAGGTCATTCTATGTCAATATCGCTTTTATTTATTCTTATTATCGCATTAATCGCTGCTGCAATACCTTATGTAGCCCGCTCTTTTTGTTGGAACCGGTTTATAAAGCACGTCAACAAGAAACAATACGATCTTGCCTTACAAGATACCGAAGGAAAGCTTTTTACCTTATTATTTGGTGAAGTCAGCTGCCATTGGAATCAATTAAAGATTTATTTAGAATGCAAAGATGATAAACAAATCTGCCAAAAAACCAATGAACTGTTAAATGCGAAGCTATCCCAAAAACAACGCTACCAGCTAACAAACAGTATCTATTTTTATTTCCTAGATACCGAAAATCAAGAAATGGCAAAAAAGGTCAAAGACCAACTTGATACTTGTTGTAAAGATGAAGAAAAAATATATAATGATATCCTATATCGTGTATTTATTGAGAAAAAAGCGGATGATATAGAAACGTGCAAAGAACTTTTAGCACAAAGTCCCAATCACAGTAAAGAACAAGGTCTTTTAGAATATCTATTGGGCTTACAATATCAGTATAATAAAGATAAGAAGAACAGTCTTCTCTATTTTGAAAAAGCCAAAAACGATTTAAAAGGAACACCATATCACAATAAAATAAAGAAACAATTAGCTAGCAGAAAGGGTGAATAATATGGCTTCGTTTCCACTCGATAAACGTTGTAAAGAAATTCTTCAATCCATTATCTATGCTTCCGGTTTTATTAAAGTTCAAACCATTGCCGATCAAATGGGCGTATCAAAAAGAAGTATTTATTACGATTTAAACAAGATCAACGATTGGTTAAGATGCAACTCCATGCCCGAAATGAAGCAACAAAGAGCCAAAGGAATCTTTATTGAAGAAACATATAAGAAAAAAATTCAAGAAATTCTCTTTGGTCAAAAGGAAACCCGGCTCAATCAAAATTACACACCAAAAGAGCGACAAAGACTGGAAATGTGCATTACCATTCTGCGCAATAAAAATCTCTATATTGAAGATTACATGGACATCTGCAATGTGAGTCGAAATACCATCATTGCTGATTTAAAAGTCGTTTCGGATTATCTCCATAAACAAGGTTTAAATCTTGTCTATACCTTAAAATCTGGGTATCGCATCATGGGTGATGCGATTAAGAAACGGGCCATTTTCTTTTTATTTTTCCCGCCCTTTTTTGACTATTATGCCAATTCTATTTTAAATGAAGCCCAAAACCAGGCTTTAAAAGAGATTTTCGCAAAGCTAAGACAAATTGAATTTGAACTTCATGCAGAATACGTAAGTGGTACCCTTTCGACTCTTGCGGCTTTCATCTATTCCATCCACAATCAAAAAGATCAAATTGATTTTACCGATATGGACCAAGAAGAAATCGAAAGCACCAAAGAATATCAATTAGTACAAAAAACCTTCCAAGATTTAGATCATAAAGAAATCTTATACTTATCTTTGCATCTACTTGGTTCCCGCCTGCAGACTATACCCGTAAATATCAGTGATCAAAGCGAACAATCGCGTACTATTGCTACGCTCCTTGTAGATAAATTCGAACAGATTTCTGGTATTCAATACGATCACAAAGATGAGTTGATTCGAGCTTTAACCGCTCACTTATCGACATCAATGTATCGCTATCGCTATGGAATTCAGTTGGGAAATCCCATGTTGGAAAGCATCCAAACCGAATATTCGGAATTATTCGAGCTGACAAAATCGGCCTTTCAACAGATTAAAGATGAAATTCATTTTGATATTTCCGATGCCGAAATTGCCTATTTGACCTTACATTTTGGGGCTTTTATGACACCTAAGAACCCAAACCAGGCAACCTATCGGATTCTTGTCATCTGTCCCAATGGCATTGGCACAGGAAATATGATTAAGAACGAAATTCAACACTTAGTCCCACAGGCAACCGAAATTCAAAATGTACCATTAAGCCAATACACCCCAAATCATAATTTTGACGTCGTTGTCTCTACAGTTGTATTAGAAAACGAAAGTAAATTAATTATTGTACATCCCATTTTAACCGATCAAGATCGCGTAGCTATTTTACGCAAATGCATGTACAATGAACCGCAAACTCGAATTCAAATTAACGATTTATTAACCATCGCAAAAAAATACATTCCCGAAGACAAGATGGATGCCTTTGAGAATGAATTACAAAACTATTATTCGCACCTGCAAGTTCAGCAAGTTCCTAAAAATGATTATGGACTGGGTTTATTGCACTACTTGCAGCTATCGCACATTCAAATTTGCCAGGAAGCTGTAGAATGGGAAGATGCTTTAATCACTTCTTGTCAGCCATTACTGGATAATGGATCCATTACACAAGAATACATTGATGCCATTCTCTATGATCAAAAAGAACGTCATTTATATATGTTCTTATCCGAAGGATTGGTTTTAGCCCATTCAAGTATCGACAAAGGTGTCAATGATATCGACGTTGCCTTAACCACTTTTAAAGAACCCGTTCTTTTCAATAACGGAAGGCAGGCCCAAATTATTATTGGCATGTGTGCAACCGACCAAACCAAACATATTCGCATTTTAAACGATATTATTGAAATTTTCTCAAAGAAAAAATCACTGGAAAAGCTGGCAAATATGAATACTACCGCTGAGATCTATCAATATATTCAACAAGCTCTAGAATAAAAAAAGCTCATCGCATAAATTTTATGCATGAGCTTTTTTATTTCTATTACAATAAACCAATAGCAGAAGCTGCAATAGACAAGACGATAATACCAACAATTAGAACGATCGGACTCACTTGTTTTTTCTTCAAAAGCCAGAAGCAAAGTATCGTATCATGACAAGTTTGAATTCGAATGCATCAACCAAGATTATTCCCTTCAATTTGAAGATTTGAAACATCCAACCGAAGAGCTTAAACAATTACGCCAGGAAGCCAAGCAGGTATTGAGCGCTCTACAGAAAAGAAATATAACCCTGATTCAAATCATGGATACACTATGCCAAATTCAAAAAGACTTTTTTCTTAAAGATGGAAAAATTAACTATTGTACGTTAGAAATGGTAGCGAAACAATGTGGGCTTCACGTTTCAACAATTTCCCGGGCCATCAACCAAAAAAGTTTTGAATACAATGACAAGTATTATCCAATCAAACAACTCTTTTCGCACAGTGGGTTAAAGGAAATATCAGCTTATACAATTAAAGAGAAAATGAAAGAGATCATTGAAAGCGAAGATAAAGCCCACCCTTATAGTGATGAGGCTATACGTAAAATTCTTGCCAAAGAGAATATCCATATTTCCCGTCGTACAGTCACGAAATATCGCGAACAGCTTTTCTACTTCAGTGCACAAAAGCGCAAAAGCGAGGAATAAAAAAACACTTTGTATAGACAAAGTGCATAATGATACTAATTTGTATTATGAATGGTTCGTTCAATTTCCTTTCGTAGTTGATCCAATTGCTGGTTCACAGAAGGAATCTGACTTGTGAAATCTAACATCTGCCAGATAGATCCTTGTTCATCTAACAACTGTTTACTCTGCGGATAATATAATCCATACACAAAAGCTACATGACTTAAGCGAAAGTCAATTGCGGTTTTACGATGCGCTTGATACACCGTTTGATGCGCACATAGATCTTGCCATACAGCCGGACTAATGGAAGTTTGGTACAACTCTTTTTCTGGAAGGCCATAGATATCCTCAAAACTTGAACAGACATTGACCCGAATAATATCAATTTTATCCGCATCCCGTAAAAGTTCTGCCATTTGTCGCAAAGATTCTTCACATTCTGGCAATTGATAAGCACTATGCCAGCGTATACAAAAATCCAGCTTTGAATCATGGATACCAAACTCTTTCAATAAATCAGCACTTAAAAAGGCATGGTTACATGATTTTGCATCATGAAAGGTATGATAGCGTTTCAATTGCTCAAAGCGTCCGATATCATGCAAGATTCCCATCGCATAGGCAAACTCTACATCCAAATTTAATTCCTTAGCCAATCTCTCACAATTTTCTGCAACACGATAGCTATGTTCTTTTTTCAATAAAACACGGGAATCACTTAAATCATATTGACTGACAAAAGCTTCAAATTGTTGAATAAGCGTTGTTCGATTCATCACATCGATATAATGCCTAACACATTAAATACGGAACTAAATAAAATCACAAGAATAAAAGGAATTGCCAAGTATTTCAAAACAAACACATAGATCTTTTCTCGTTTAAAAGCAGAAGTTGACTTGATTTCTTTGGTTAAGCGTGGAATCGTAACCGCTTTTAACACAAGAACACAAGTACAAATGGCACCAATTGGCATCATGATCGAATTGGTAATAAAATCAAAGAAGTCTAAGAAATCCATACCCAATAAAGTAACTGAAGATAATGGACCGAAGCCTAAAGAAGAAAGGCTACCTAAAAGAACCATAATACCAGCGACCAATAAAGAAGATTTAGTTCGCGAAAAAGATAATTCATCTTCAATGGTTGATACAGCACTTTCAGCTAAGGCAATAGATGAAGTCAGTGCAGCTAATAAAACCAATAAGAAGAATAAGATACCAGCACCTTGTCCAAAGCCCATCGACGCGAAGACTTTTGGCAAAGTAATAAACATCAAAGAAGGTCCTGCCTGCAAAGCAGATTGATCTCCATTGCTGAAGGCAAAGACCGCAGGAATAATCATCAAACCAGCTAAAATCGCAATCAAAGTATCAAAGATTTCTACTTGGGAAGTACTCTTTTCAATATCAATTTCCTTTTTCATATAAGAACCAAAGGTAATTAAAATACCCATTGCCACAGATAGCGAATAGAACATTTGCCCTAAGGCCGTTACAACGGTCATCCAGGAAAAATTCTTAAAGTCAGGAACCAAGAAATATTTCACACCCATCATAGCGTCAGGTCGTGTTAAAGAATATCCAGCAATGATAAAAGCTAAGACAATCAAGATTGGCATCATCATCTTCGATACTTTTTCAATTCCATTTTCCACGCCCATCAGTATGACAAAAATCGTTAGTCCCATAAACAATAAGAACCATAGCTCTACTGAAGAACCATTACTGATAAAAGAAGAAAAGTACGTATCCGTAGCTACACCTTGGACATTACCCTTAATGTATTCGAACAAGTATTTACATACCCATCCACCAATTACACTGTAATAAGGGACAATCAACATTGGTACGATGGCATTGATCCAGCCACCGAACTTGCTCCATTTCGCATTACTGAAAAAGCGGAAGGCACCAACGGGGCTTTTCTTACTCATACGACCAATGGTTGTTTCTGACATAATCATCGTGTAACCAAAGGTTGCCACTAAAATCAAATAAACCAATAAGAACATTCCCCCACCGTATTTAGCGGCTAAATAAGGAAAACGCCAAATATTTCCTAATCCAACAGCCGAACCTGCTGCCGCCAGGACAAAGCCAATCCGGCCGGAAAAACTACTTCGCTTCTTATCCATAATAATGCTCCTTTGCATAAGATGTTAGGACATCTTCCACTTTTTCTATCGTGCTACAAAAATGAACTTTTTCTAGAAATGCCGGATCAAAGAAACCTCCATCGGCCATATTTTCTAATAATTGATGCATCGGATCATAGAAATGATCTGGATTATAGAAAACACAAGGTGCCTGTAAACGATTCAGGTGCAACAAAGACATAATCTCGGAAATCTCTTCTAATGTTCCAACGCCACCCGGAATAGCCACAAAAGCTTGCGAATATTCAATCATCATCGTTTTTCTTTCGGCCATCGTATCTACCACATGTAAATCCGTCAAACTATGATGCGTAATCTCTTTCTTTTCTAAAAAAGTAGGAATAACCCCAATCACTTTTCCCTTTTCGGCTAAACAAGCATCGGCTACAATTCCCATCAAACCGGTTTGTCCGCCACCATAAACCAAAGTATGTCCTTCTTTACCAATCCAAGTGCCTAATGCTTTTGTTGCTTCTTGAATGGTGGAATCTTTTCCTAAAGAAGAACCTAAATACACTGCAATATGCATATCTTTCACTCTCCCAACTTACTTAACTGATTTTTTGCATCTTCATAGCCCAAATCCATTCTTCCCATCGTTAATACCTTATTGACGACAAAGGTATCAAAAAACGAAATAGGTTCACTTGGATACACGGGATAGAAGATTACATCTTCCACATCTAATCCCGCAATACTCTTTTCCCATTTCATTTTCTCATCGGGTCCATCTTCATTTAAATGAACCACCAGAATCTTTTTAAGGCCTTGTTCAATCAAAGGACGAACTGGACTATTATCAATGACCCCGCCATCCACGGTTTTCTTTCCTTCAATGGTATGAGAAGGATAAATCCCCGGTATGGCACTGGAAGCCAATAATAGATTCGTAATATCTTCCTTATCTAAGGAATTAATTTTATAAAATTCACTTTCAAATAACAATTCTCGGGCTCGAAATTTCGTATCACTCGATAAAGGATCCAAACTTAAATCTTTTTCGATAGAAAGACCGACATATAAATCCATCGGAAGGGCATTGGGTTTCCAACACGCTAGACCACTGTCGATAAAATAAGAAATACGATCTTGAGTAAAAAAAGAAAAATTCCGCTGCAAGAGCAATTGACGGATTTCTTTCCAATCACTGGCACTCGCAAATAAATCCCCTTGACGCAAGCTCTTCCAAAGTAGGACAGCTTTATCGTATTCATCTTGTGCAATCAACAAACTGTTTAAAGCTCCGATTGAAGCTCCACTAATTGCGGCAATTCGTTGGTCTAAGCCAACTTCTTTTAAGTATTTCCAAACGCCTATTTGATAGGCTCCCTTCGCGCCACCGCCACATAAAACTAAGCCAATATCACGTTTTTGTTTATTTCTTGTCTGCATAAGTAAAATCGTACTTTCCATCTATAAAGCCTAAAAGAAATGCTTCCGCTAAAGACTGTGAACGAATCTTTTCCCGTGCTTGTTCTAAAGGAAACCAAGCATACGAATCGATTTCCCAATTGGGATGACTTTTGCCTTCTACAATAGCTGTGAAATTCAACATAAGCGTATTCGATTTCGAAAAATAATGGGAGTGATTAAATGACAAAGCCTGCACATCCAATCCCATCTCTTCTTTCACTTCCCGAATCACGGCATCTTCGGCATCTTCGCCTTTATTCACATATCCCGCAACCAGAATATAACTATCTTTTCCGTATTGCTTGATAAGTAGTGTTTCATCCTTGGTTTCATTTAAAATAACCATACTGACCGCAACATTAAAGACTGGAAAACGAAAATCCTTACAGGTCGGACAATAAGGAACCATCCCTTCGTCTTTTAATTCTTTTAAAACCAATTCACTTCCACATTGCATACAATGTTTCATTTCCAAAGCCATATGCATTCTCCCCAATATGTCATTATTCTAGCATAAATTAGAAAACTTTGTTGAAACACAAAAAAAGGAAGATAGAATTTTTCATTCCACCTTCCCTATCTTGATCTTATAGACCGGAATACATACCAATACTGAAAATAAAGGCAATGATTACGGCAAGTGGTCCT
>ERZ507033.33-NODE-33-length-61271-cov-7.261549_pt1 | contig 61271 bp, 55 predicted proteins | sample MGYA00512874_ERZ507033 | MGnify/ENA metagenome assembly ERZ507033
TCTGTGCTCGTTTCTTCCTTTCCAAACCGCAAACTGAATTTGCGGTTTGGGTTTTCGTGCAAATCTGCAACAACCTCTCAGTCAGCCTTACGGCTGACAGCTCCCCTGAAAGGGGAGCCTTTGGTCTTGCATACCATCAAAAATCAACAATTATAAGGAGGACATCCGATGCGTTTACAGTTCCCTGAGGGCTTTCTGCTTGGCGTCAGCTCCGCCTCGGCGCAGATCGAGGGCGGCGAGGTCGGCAGCAATTGGAACGACTGGTATCACCAGGGCCGGATCAAAGACGGCTCCGACCCCGCCGTCGCCGACGACCACTGGAACCGCTGGCGCGAGGACTGCGCGCTCATGGCCGGCCTGCACCTGCCCATCGCCCGTCTCGGCGTCGAGTGGGCCCGGATCATGCCCGAGCGCGGGCAGGTCGACGAGTCCGCCGTCGCGCATTACCGCGCGGAGCTGGAATACCTGCGCCAGCTCGGCATCCGCCCGCTGCTGACGATCCACCATTTCTCCAACCCCATGTGGTTCGAGCGCATGGGCGCGTTCTCCAAACGCGAAAATCTCGACGATTTCCTCTCCTTTGCCAAGCTCTGCGCCGACCGCTTCGGCGATCTCGTCAGCGACTGGATCACCATCAACGAGCCGAATGTCTATGCGACCAACGGCTATTTCTTCGGCGACTGGCCCCCGGGACACAAGAAATTCGCCGAGACCTTCACCGTGCTCGAAAACATGGCCTACTGCCACATCCGCTGCTACCGGATGCTCCATGAGACGCGCGAGGCCATGGGCTATTCCGACACCATGGTCGGCTTCGCCAACCACCTGCGCGTCTTCGAGCCGGAAAACCCCCGCAATCCGGCCCAGGCCGCGACGGCGAAGGCCGTCGAGTGGCTGTTCCAGGGCGCGATCACCGAGGCCATGACCACCGGCACGTTCCGCTGGCCGCTGCGCAATCACTGGAAGCTGCCGAAGGGCGAATACTGCGACTTCCACGGCGTCAACTACTATACGCGCTCGACCGTCACTGGCTTCGCCGACGGTGTGCGCAAAAACAGCCCCCGCAACGACCTCGGCTGGGAGATCTACCCTGAGGGCATCGTGCGCTGCGCCCAAAAGCTTGAAAAGCTGCTCCGCCGCCCCATCTGGGTGACGGAGAACGGCACCTGCGACAATCAGGATGCCTTCCGCGCCCGTTATCTCTACGAGCACCTTGAGGCCATCGTCCAGTCCGGCCTGCCCTTTGAGCGCTATTACCACTGGTGCTTCTGCGACAACTTCGAATGGCTGGAGGGCGAGAGCGCCCGCTTCGGCCTCGTGAACGTCGACTATGCTACCCAGACGCGCACCATCAAGCGCTCCGGCGCGTTCTACGCCGATATGATCCGGCACGGCGGCGTGATGGACGAGGCGTTCAACACCTACGTCAGAGGGGAGGTCTACCGCATCGAATGATCAACGTCAGACAAGGCGTGTTCCACCTGCGAAATGAAGAAGCGTCCTATCTCTTCCGCGTGAAGGACGGGTTTCTGGAGCACCTGCACTTCGGCGCGCGCGCCGAGACCTCCGACGCGCCGGCCTTCGCCGCCCGCCCCGGCTGCGGCTGGGGCGACAGCACGCTCTACCGCGAGGGTTCCAACGCCGACTGCCTCGATATCCTGCCGCTCGAGTGGAGCGGCTGCGGCCGCGGCGACTACCGCGAAAGCCCGCTGGAGCTGTCGATCGGCGGCAGAGCCGTCTCCACCGACTTCCGCTATCTCGGCTGCGAGGTGCTGAAGGAGCCGCCGCCCTCGGCGCTGCCCGTCTCCCGCGGCCAGACCGTCCTTGCCGTGTACCTGGAAGACGCGGCGGCGAAGCTCCGCCTGACGCTTCTCTACGGCGTCCTGCCCACGGTCTTTACCCGGCGGGCGATCCTCGAAAACTGCGGCAGCTCCGCCGTGCACATCCGCAAATGCATGAGCGCCTGCACGGAGCTTCCCGGCGACTGGGAGCTGCATACCTTCTCCGGCGGCTGGATCGCCGAGATGCAGCACACCCGCACGCCCGTCACCCTGGCAAGGACCTGCCTCGAGAGTACGACCGGCGCCTCCTCCAGCCGCGCCAACCCCGGCTTCCTGCTCGCCGCGCCGGACGCGGGGGAGCAGGCGGGCGCGGTCTACGGCTTCAACCTGCTCTACTCCGGCAGCCACTATCTCAGCGCGCAGAAGAGCCTGCAGGGCCTCACCCGCGTGCTGCAGGGCATCTCGCCCGCGAATTTCGACTGGGAACTTGCGCCCGGCGCGCGCTTTGAGACGCCGGAGGCCGTCATGGCGTATTCCGGCGCGGGCTTCGGCGGCCTGTCCGCCTGCTTCCACCGGTATGTGAACGAACACCTCATCCCGCCTGACTGGCAGGGCCGGCCCCGCCCCATCGTCTACAACAGCTGGGAGGGCTGCATGTTCGATTTTACGGAATCGAAGCTCCTGCGCCTCGGCCGGGCGGCAAAGCAGCTCGGCTGCGAGCTGTTCGTCCTCGACGACGGCTGGTTCGGCAAGCGCAACAGCGATACTTCCAGCCTCGGCGACTATACCGTGAATGAAAAGAAGCTGCCGGGCGGCCTGCGCGGCCTCGGCGAAAAGCTGAATGCCATGGGATTGCAGTTCGGCCTCTGGTTCGAGCCGGAATCCGTCAGCCCTGACTCTGAGCTCTACCGGCAGCACCCCGACTGGGTCCTGCACGACGTCCTCGGCCGGGAGGATCTGCTCGGCCGCCACCAGCTGCTGCTCGACCTCACAAAGCCGGAGGTGCGGGACTATCTCGTCGAGAGCGTCGGCGGCATCCTCGATTCCGCGCCGATCTGCTACGTCAAGTGGGATATGAACCGCCATTCCTGCGCGCTCGGCGCGCAGCAGCACGCCTTCGTCCTCGGCCTCTACGACGTGCTGCGCCGCATCTTCCTGCCCCGGCCGCAGATCCTGCTTGAGAGCTGCTCGTCCGGCGGCAACCGCTTTGACTGCGGTATGCTCTGGTTCTCTCCGCAGATCTGGTGCTCCGACGATACCGACCCCGTTGAGCGCCTGCGCATCCAGCAGAGCCTCAGCTTCCTCTATCCGCCCTCATGCTTCGGCACGCACGTCTCGGCCAGCCCGCACGCGCAGACGCTGCGGCACACACCGCTCTCTACGCGCGGCAACGTGAGCCTGTTCGGCTGCCTCGGCTACGAGCTCGACCTCACGGAGCTCCTGCCGGTCGAGCAGGCGGAGATCCGGGCGCAGACGGAGTTCTACCGCGCCCACCGCCGCACGCTCCAGTACGGCCGCTTCACAAGAGGCCGCACCGACGGCGGCGGAACCGTCTGGCAGATGCAGACGAAGCAGGAGACCGTCGCGGCCGTATTCCACGGCCTGCAGCCCGCCGCCCCCGGCTACGAGCACCTGTGCGTGACGGGGCTGGACGGGGAGAAGCAGTATCGCCTGACCTCCCGCCCCCAGCTTCTGCGCGTGGGCGATTTCGGGACGCTCCTGCGCCATGTGCTGCCCGTGAAGCTCAATCCCAACGGCCTTGCCGTCCAGACTGCGGACAGCCTGTACCGGATGTCCGACGGCAGCCAGAGCCTGACGGCCTCCGGCGCGGCCTTCGCCGCCGGGATCTGCCTGGCGCCGCGCTTTTCCGGCACGGGCTACGACCCGGACGGCCGGATGCAGGGCGATTTCGGCTCCAATGTCTATTTCATTCAGGAGGTGTGCAGTCATGAAAAACCTTGACCGCCGCAACAAATACTTCTTCGGCCTCGGCACCATCGGCCGCGACATGTTCTATGCGTTTGAGGCAAACGCGCTTCTGTATTTCCTGTCCAACATCCTCTCGCTGCCGCTGCATGTGTTCGCGGCGGTCAGTCTTGTGCTCTCCGTCCTGCGTATTGCCGACGCGCTGAACGACCCCATCACCGGCCTCGTCATCGACAACATCCACACGAAGTGGGGCAAGTTCAAGCCCGCGATCCTCGTCGGCGGCGTCGTGTCCGTGATCTTCTACCTGATCCTCTTCGGCAATGTCGGCACCGGCACGGCCTACGTCATCTTCTTCGCCGTGGCCTACGTTCTCTGGGATATCAGCTACGGCATCAACGACATCGCCTACTGGACGCTTCTGCCCGCCCTCACGCAGGACCAGAAGCAGCGCGAGAATTACGGCGCCTTCGCCCGTATCTGCGCGAACATCGGCATGTACATCATCATGGTCGGCTGGCAGCCCATCACCGCTGCCCTCGGCAACACGCCGAAGGCGTGGATGACGGTCGCCGTGGCCGTGAGCGTCATCTACCTCGCCGGTCTGTGCTTCCCGCTGTTCGGCGTGAAGGAGAACCGCGAGATCAAGGAGGACGAGGAGAAGTTCACCATCCGCGACATGTGGAACGCGCTGACGAAAAACGACCAGCTCATGTGGACCACGCTCTCCATGGCCCTGTTCATGGTCGGCTACTGCACCACGACGGGCTTCGCCACCTATTACATGCAGTACCTCTACGGCGATATCAACATGTACGCCGTGCTGGCGGCTGTCTGCGGCGTGGCGCAGCTGGCCGCGCTCATGATCTTCCCGCTGTTCTCGAAAAAGCATGACCGCCGCCAGCTCTATACCGGCGCGACCATCCTCGTCGCCGCGGGCTACGCCGTGTTCTTCTTTGCCGAGCATTCCATCGTCCTCATCGCGCTGGCCGCCATCCTCATGTTCGTCGGCCAGGCCTTCATCCAGCTGCTGATGCTCATGTTCCTCGCCGATACGATCGAATACGGCCAGTGGAAGCTGGGCCGCCGCTCCGAGTCCATCACCTTCTCCATCCAGCCGCTCGTCAACAAGATCGGCGGCGCGCTCTCGACCGGTCTCATCAGCATCAGCATCATGCTCGCCGGCATCAAGACCAGGGGCAGCGACGCGGCCGCGGCCGCCATCGACGCCTCCGGCAAGCTCACCATCAAGCTCGCCATGCTGGCCATCCCCCTCATCCTCATCGCCGCCGGCTACATCATCTACCTGCGCAAATATAAGATCAGCAAGGAATTCTACGACCAGATCCTGCAGGACCTGAAAGACCGCGAGAAATAAACAGAAAAATGCCCCGCCTGTCGGCGGGGCATTTTTTTCGGGTTTTTACTTGGTCAGATACCGGTGGAGCATGACCGCGACCTCGGCGCGGGTGGCGTTGTTCTTGGGGCTGAGCTTGGCGCCGCTGCCCTTGACATAGCCGCTGCCGACCGCCCAGCTCATCGCGTCATAGGCGTAATCGCTGACGGAGGCATAGTCCGTGTAGCTGCGCAGGCTGGCCGAGTAGACCGGCTTGCCCGCGAGCCGCCAGAGGATGGAGGCGATCTGCTCGCGCGTGATCTTGCCCTTCGGGCCGAACGTCGTGGTGCTGGTGCCGTTGACGACGTTGTTGCGGTACGCCCAGAGGACGGCCTCATAGTAGTAATCCGTGCTCTTCACATCCGTGAACGGGTTCGACACACCGTAGACCGACGGAGAACCGGCGTTGCGGTAGAGGATGAGGACGAAGTCGCCGCGGGTCATGCTGCCCTTCCAGCCGAAGGTGGAGGTGCCTGTGCCCTTGACGAGGCCGTATTCATTCATGAAGTCGACCGCGTTCGCCGCCCACGAGCAGGTCCGCGCGTTCACATCCGAGAAGACGGAGGAGGCCGTCTTCGAGGCCACGCGCACGGTCAGCTCGCCGCTGCCCAGCTGCGTGCCGGACGTGCCGTAGACCGTGAAGGCGAGCCGGATCTGCGTGCTGCAGTCCGCCGCGGGGAGGAAGAAGACGCTGTCGAGATACAGGTTCTTCGCGCTCGTGCCGCTGAGATAGAACTGGTCCTTGCTGTAGTCGACCGCCGTGTAATTCTGCGCGGCGACGGAGCGGAAGTTGTAGAGCAGACGGCCTTCACTCACCGCGGGCTGCTTGAACATCACATAAGCGGCGTTCGGGTAGGCCCGCAGGACCGCATCCGCCGCGCCCAGCGTCTTCATCGACGCGCCGGAGGCCGTGATGGAGTCGTCGCCGGAGACGGTGATGGCGGTGTAGCCCTCATACCGCGAGCCGGAGGTGCCGACGGCGGTGTAGGGGAGGTAGACCGTGTACTTGGTCCGGTAGCTGCCGGTCACATAGGTGACCTCGTCGAGGTCGAGCTGCGTGTAGCTCGCCTGATAGTAGCACTTGTCGGTGGAGCTCAGCTTCGTCGTGGCCTTGGAGGTCGTGTAGGCCCAGCCGAAGATGGCGGCGTTGCTGCCGTCGTTCAGGCTGTAGGTCTTGTTGTTCATGACGACCGTCGCGCGGTTCATCGCGAACGTGACATAGTCGAGCTTTTCGCCCGCCTTGCCGGAGAAGGCCTTGCTGAAATCGGATTCCAGGAAGGTCACGCTGCCGCCGAAGCTGGCGGAGTATTCCATGTCGACGCGCTCATCGCCGAGCGTCACCTTGCCCGCAGCGATCACATCGCCGTCGGCGTCATAGCCGATGTAGGTGAAGTAGGCGTTCGTCGTGCTGGTGGAGGAGGTCCGGAAATACAGGCTGGAGATCAGCTTGTTGCGCGCACCGGAGACATAGTATTTCATCGACGAACTCACGCGGCTGCCGTTTTCATAGACCGAACCGCCGTTCGAGCCCTCGATGGTGATGGCGGAGAGCTTGCCCGCGTAGCGGCCCGTCGCGCCGTCGACGGCCTTGGAGAAGTCGTCGGGATCGAAATAATCCTCCTCATGCACCGCAAACGAGGGCGCGGAGGCCGGACTCACGCTCACGGAGAGCGGAGAAGCCTGATAGGTCGTGCCGCTGATCGTGACGGAGACCGTCACCGGTACCTGCACGGCAGTTTTGGACGTGCCGGTCGCGTAGGTATAGAGCGTGACGCTCGAAGAGCCGCTGCTCGTCGTGGTCTTCACGGCCTTGCTCGGATCGCTGCCGCCAAGATCGGCAACGTTCTCCTTGTAGGCGTTCCACGTCAGCTCCACGGACTGCTGATAGGGCACGTAGCCCTGTTCCGTTTTGTACTGATAGACCGTCGCGGAGACAGTGGAGGCGCTGCCGGCCGTCAGGCTCGACGGCGCGGCGCTCAGCTCGATCTTATACGCGTCCGCGACCTCGACGGTGTAGCTCGCCGTCTCGACGATAACGTCGTAGGCGTTCTTGACCGTCGCGGTGATCGTGGCCGTCCCGGCGGCAACGCCGGTCACTGCACCGGTCGAAGCGTCGACCGTAGCGACTGCCGCGCTGCTGCTGGCGTAGGTGAGCGTATCGCCAGTCGTGGCCTTTGCAGTGTTCGTGGCCGTTTTGCCATTTTCGACCGTCAGCTTCTGCTTTTCAAAGGTCACGGTATGCGTCCCCGATGCCTTGACGGTTACAGCGACCTGCGCCGTGGCTGTGCCGCAGCTGAGCGTGACCGTAGCCGTGCCGGTCTTCACCGCCGTCAGCGTGACAGTGCAGCTGCCGCCCGGAAGTGTGATGGAGCCAGCCTGCGCCGTCACGACGCTCTCGTCGGACGACCGGACCGCCAGCACGTCGCCAGCTGCCGCGCCCGTGAGCGTCACGGACAGGAAAGCAGTCTTCGCGTTGTCAGCATCGATCTCAATGGAAGAAGGATCGGCCGTGATCGCAGTCACGCCCAACTCCACAGTGATCTGGACGCTGCCGAGCGTCTGCGTTTTTCCGTCCTCTGTCACCATCGCCGTAATGGTGGCGGAGCCGACCTTCAGTGCCTTGATCGTCGAGCTGTCAATAACGCTGACGATATCGGTATGGTTACTGCTGAGCGTCACGTTCGGCACAGCAGTTCCGTTTGCGTCTGTGACGCTGACCCTCGTCGTGTCGCCGACCTTCAGCGTGGTATTTCCCGCTGTGACTGAGACCGTTCCATCCACGGCGAAAACCGCCGGGACCATGGCGATGACGAGCGTCAGCACCACGAACAGGCTCAGAAGCTTTGCAAATGTACGTTTCATCCCTGTACACCTCTTTCTGCGGCGGGCTTCGCCGCTTCTTTTGTGACTCCAGTTTACCGTAAGATTTAAAAATTGCAATACTTTTGTAAATAATTCAGAAATTCTTCACAACTTTCCGCCCCATCCGCAGGAAGCCCCCGGAAACACAGGAAGACCCTTCCCGAAACAGGAAGGGTCTTCAATTATTTTTCCTTATAATAGAGCATACAGTGGCAGTAGCCCTCAAAGTCGGGGGCGGCGATCTGCTCGCGGAATTCCTTGCACATGCACTTGTTTTCCTCCGTCCGCGCAAGCCTGCACGGGCAGTAGCCGCCGGTGCGCTTGAGCCCCTCCTTGACGCGGGCGACGACCTCCTTGTCTTCGTTCAGCCGGACCTTCACAGCGCTTCCAGCTCCTTTTTGAGCGCGTCCTTCTCCCGGTAGCCGACCAGACGCTTCACGACCTTGCCGCCCTTGATGCACAGCAGCGTCGGGATGGACTCGATGCCGAATTCCATCGCCAGATCGCGCTCGTCGTCGACGTTGACCTTGCAGAACTTCACGCCGTCCATCTCGCCGTCCAGCGCTTCCATCACAGGCGCGAGCATCATGCACGGGCCGCACCAGCTGGCCCAGAAATCGACCACGACAGGCGTCTGTGCCTGCATGACCTCCGCGTCAAAGTTATCCAGATTCACATTCGTCATGTTGGGTGCCCTCCTTATATCATTAGATTTCCGCAGTCTGCGCGCTTTATCCCTCCAGCCTGTCGCAGATGGCCTGCGCGGCGGGGATCTGCTTCATGGCCAGCAGCGACTGGCGCATGATGAGGCGTTCTTCGTCGTTTTCCAGCAGCTCCTTGCAGAGCGCGGCGATGTCCTCCGGCGTGCCGGCCGTGGCCGCGCCGCCGTGGGAGACGAAGAAATTCAGGTTCGGCGTCTCGCATCCGCCCACCACGTTGACCAGCACCATCGGCAGTCCCTTGACCATGGCCTCGGTCGTGCTGATGCCGCCGGGCTTGGTGAGGAAGAGATCCGCGCTGTCCATCAGGACGGAGACGTTGCTGATAAAGCCGCGGATGTGGATGTTGGGCTTGTCCGCGAACCTGCGCTCCATGCGCCGCAGAAGCTGCCGGTTGCTGCTGCAGGCTACAGTCACATCATACTCCGGCGGGAGCGAATTTGCAAGCAGCTCCGTGATTCTTTCCATCGGCCCGCAGCCCATGCTGCCGGTCATCATTACCAGATGCCGGTGCGAGGGCTCGAGCCCCACGGCGAGCTTCGCCTCCCGGTTCGGCAGGCAGGTATAGAGCTCCTCGCGCACGGGGATGCCGCAGGGGAGGATGGTCTCCGGCCGGACGCCGTTTTTTTCGAATTCCGCGCGCAGCGACGCGTCGGGGATGACGCAGGTGTCCAGCTGCATCCGGTCGCACGAGGGACTTGCGGTGTAGTCCGTGGCGATGAACATGGTCCTGACCGGCAGCGGCTGCTGCTGCTGGATGAACGTGAGCATCAGCGCGGGGAACAGATGCACGCACACCACCGCGTCGTATCCGCCCTGCACGATGGCCGCGCGCAGCCGCTTGCACCCGCGCCGCAGAATGCGGCAGGCCGCAGACGACTCGTTAAACGACGCCGGGTGCTCCTCCGCGTACTGGTAGCCCTTGTTGTAGAGCTTCGGGAAATAGCGGTAGAAGCGCACATGCCAGTTGCTCACAAAGCGGCTCGTGCCCTTCGACACGTACAAGAGCGCGTCGTCGGTCTCATAGGTGTGGCCGCGGCGCTGCAGCTCCGTGCCGATGGCCCGGGCGCAGGAATTGTGCCCGCCGCCGGTATTGCAGCTGAGGATCAGGACTTTCATGCTTCTTTGCTCCTTTTTGCGCACATCCGCTCATACAGCCGCACAAGGCGGGGGCGGTTATAGCGCTGAATGATGAGAAAAACCAGATTACCGAAAATGGCGTAGATCAGATATAAAAGGATGCCGCCCGCGCCCGGCCAGACGGCAAGCAGCCCGAGCCCTGCCAGAATGAGCAGCGCGTGCGTGGCCTCCGCCGCGCAGGTCTCGCGGATCATGACGAGCAGCGTCTGCTCGTCCGGCCGGGCCGGGATCTTCTTGGCGGGCATGAGCTTCGGGAAGATCCGGCTCATATCCGGTACGCGGCTCTGCCACTTTGCAATGCCGATGGCCTCGTAGATCTTCCCGCCCTTTTCAAACGCAAAGCTCCGGTAAGGGAAGCGCGTATAGTCGAACCACTCCTTCGGCACGAGCCTGCCCAGCACAAAGCTCACCACACCCAGCCCCGCCGCATAGCACAAACAATAAATAAACCGCATCGGTGCTCCTTTCTGTCTTCGGAAAGGCTCCCCCTCCCAGGGGAACTGTCAGCCGCAGGCTGACTGAGAGGTCGCCGCAGATTTGATGCGACCTCTCCGTCTCGGCTTTGCCGAGCCGCCTCCCCTGGAAGGGGAGGCTTGGGATTTGCGCACTCCAAAGGCTTCCACTATGAGGGGAAGGCATGTACAGTCCGCAGATATTCTATATGATCATACCAAACCCCGCCCTTCTTTCCTATGGTCAGTTTTTTGTTTCTGCCCAGCCGCGCGGAGCGGCGAAAATTCGTGATTTTTCATGAAATTGGAACATTCCCGTTGCCGGATGCGTCAAACTATGGTATCCTGAAAGCAAGCACAGATGCAGATACCATTTATTATTCTGTCAGTAAAGGAGCGTAAACAAATGGGACTTATCAAAGCAGCTCTGGGCGCTGCGGGCGGCGTGATGGCCGATCAGTGGCTTGAGTATTTCTATTGTGATTCTCTTCCGGAAAGCGTCATGGCCGTTCGCGGCCAGAAGCGGACCTCCGGCCGCAGCAGCAACACGAAGGGCTCGGACAACATCATCTCCAACGGCTCCGTCATCGCGGTCGCCGACGGCCAGTGCATGATCATCGTCGATCAGGGCAAGGTCACCGAGTTCTGCGCGGAGCCCGGCGAATTCAAATACGATTCCTCGTCGGAGCCGTCGCTGTTCTGCGGCAAGCTGGGCGAGAACATCCTCGCCACCTTCAAGAACATCGGCAAGCGCTTTACCTTCGGCGGTGAGCCGCCCAAGGACCAGCGCGTCTACTACTTCAATACCAAAGAGCTCATCGGCAACAAATACGGTACGCCGTCTCCGGTGCCGTTCCGCGTCGTCGACCAGCGCGCGGGCATTGACATCGACATTGCCATCCGCTGCTTCGGCGAATACAGCTACCGCATCTGCGACCCGATCCTCTTCTACACCAACGTCTGCGGCAACGTCACCGACGGCTTCACCCGTGACCGGCTCGACAGCCAGCTCAAGACCGAGCTGCTGACCGCCCTGCAGCCCGCCTTTGCCAAGATCTCCGAGCAGGGCATCCGCTATTCTTCTCTCCCCGGCCACACCATGGAGATGGCCGACGCCCTCAACGACGTCCTGTCCTCCAAGTGGCGCAACCTCCGCGGTCTCGAGATCGTCTCGTTCGGCGTCTCGTCTGTCAAGGCGAGCGAGGAAGACGAGAAGATGCTCAAGGAGATGCAGCGCAACGCCGCTTTCATGGACCCGACAAGAGCCGCCGCGCACCTCGTCGGCGCGCAGGCGTCCGCCATGCAGGCCGCCGCGAACAACCAGAACGCAGGCCCCGCCATGGCTTTCATGGGCATGAACATGGCCGGTCAGGCCGGCGGCGTGAACGCGCAGAATCTCTACCAGATGGGCGCGCAGCAGGCCGCGCAGCAGCCTGCCCCCGCCGCGGCCGCCCCGGCTGCTCCGGCCGGCGCCTGGACCTGCCCGCAGTGCGGCAAGACGGCGACGGGCAAGTTCTGCCCCGAGTGCGGCGCGAAGAAGCCCGAGGCCGACGGCTGGACCTGCCCGACCTGCGGTAAGCTGAACAAGGGCAAGTTCTGCGCCGAATGCGGCACGAAGAAGCCCGCCGGCACGCCGAAGTACAAGTGCGACAAGTGCGGCTGGGAGCCCGAGGATCCGACCCATCCGCCGAAGTTCTGCCCCGAGTGCGGCGATCCGTTCAACGACGGCGATATCATTGTGTAATTCTGACTGAACTTTGAGTCCCTGCCCGCGCTCTGCGCGGGCAGACGCATATCAGGAGGTTTTCTCTTCTATGGCAGATCAGATCACCAACTATCAGTGCCCCGCCTGTACCGGCCCCCTGCATTTCGTGGGCGCGTCCGGACGGCTGGAGTGCGACTACTGCGGATCGAGCTACTCCGTCGACGAGATCGAAGCCCTCTATCAAAGCAAAGACGCGCAGGCCGCGGCCGAGACCGCTGCGGCGGATGAAGCCGCCGCAGCACCGGACGGCGACGAGGGCGCCTGGACCGCGCCCGAGGGCGGCGACTGGGCTGAAGACGGGATGCAGAGCTATACCTGCCCGTCCTGCGGCGCGGAGCTCGTCTGCGACGCATCGACCGCCGCGACCAGCTGCCCCTACTGCGGCAACCCCTCGATCGTCCCCGGCCGCCTGTCCGGCGCGCAGAAACCGGACTATATCATCCCCTTCCGCCTCAGCAAGGCCGACGCCGTCGCCGCCCTCAAAAAGCATTACCAGAAAAAGCCCCTTCTGCCCAAGGCCTTTTCCGCGCAGAACCATATCGAGCAGATCCAGGGCGTCTACGTCCCGTTCTGGCTCTTCAGCGGCAGCGCCGAGGGCGACGTCACCTACAAATGCACCCGGTCGATGACCCGCCGCGAGGGCGATTACGACGTGACCGACACGCAGCACTACCTTGTCCGCCGCGCAGGCTCCGTCACGTTCGAAAAGATCCCCGTCGACGCCTCGAGCAAAATGCCGGACGAAAATATGGACTCCATCGAGCCGTTCGACTATCAGGCCCTCAAGCCCTTCTCCAACGCGTATCTGCCGGGCTTCCTGGCCGATCAATACGACGTGAGTGTCGAACAGAGCGCTTCCCGCGCCGATACCCGCTGCAAAGCCAGCTGCGAAAGTGCCCTGCGCAGCACCGTCACCGGCTATACCACCTGCACCCCGGAGACGCAGACCGTCCGCATCCGCCGCGGCCAGGTGCAGTACGCGCTGCTGCCGGTCTGGATGCTGCACACGAAGTGGAAGGGCAAGGACTACCTGTTCTCCATGAACGGGCAGACCGGCAAGCTGACGGGAGACCTGCCCGTGTCGTGGGGCCGGTTCTGGGCGTACTTCGCCGGGATCGCGGGCGGCCTCGCCGCTGTGCTGTCCGTGCTGCTGTTCGCGCTGTAAGGAAGGAACCGGGATGAAAAAACGCATCATTTGCCTGCTTGCCGCCCTGCTGCTCCTGCTCGGGCTGAGCGTCTCGGCCTCCGCGGCCGTCTATGCCAACGTGATCGACACGGCAGAATTGCTGAGCGAGAGCGAAGCGGAAGCCCTCGACGCGCGCTGCAGCGAGCTCGAGCAGACCTACGGCTGCGGCGTCTACCTCATGACGGTGGACGACTATACGGCCTACTACTCTGCCGATTCCATCGAATCCTTCGCCGAGTCCGTCTTCCTGGACCTCGGCCTTGGCGCAGGGGAGGAGCAGGACGGCGTCCTGCTCGTGCTCAGCATGGCCGAGCGGGATTACGATATCTGCGCCCACGGCACGATCGGCAACCGCACCTTCACAGACTACGGCAAGGGCGTGCTCGCCGAGCGCTGGTTCCTCGAGCCCTTCAGCCGGGACGACTGGTCCGGCGGCTTTGCCGCCTTCCTCGACGGCTGCGAAGAATACCTGCGCATGGACGCCGAGGGCGCGCCCTTCGACCAGGGCACCGACCCGGAGCGGCTGGGGGATCTGGCCGTGGTCAAGTGGCTGGTCGTGATCCTCGTGCCGCTGCTGACGGCGCTCGTCGTCTGCCTCGTCATGAAGGGGAAGATGAAGTCCGCCCGCCTGCAGACCCAGGCCGACGCCTATATCACCCAGGACAGCCTGCGCCTGACCCGTCAGGACGACCGCTACATCACCACCACCCAGACCCGCGTCAAGATCGAGACCGCCAAGTCCGGTGGCACCTCCGTCAACTCCGGCGGCTTCTCCCACAGCAGCGGAAAGTTCTGAAAAGCAAAAAAGAGCCTGTTTCCATCCGGAAACAGGCTCTTTTCATATTTATTTCTGCGCGGCCTTCTTTTTTGCCGCCTCGTTGGTGTCCATGCTGCCACGGAAGACGACGAAGGTGTCGAACAGATATTCCGTGACGAAATTGAGCAGCATGTTCATGACCGTGACCAGATATTCGTTCCACCCGCAGCTCTCCACCAGCCAGTTGCCGAGGATCGTCGACAGCGGCGTGAACACGGCGTAGTAGCCCAGCACCATCGCCATGGCCTTCGGCACGTTGTTGGCGCTCTGGAAGGTGAACTTCCGGTTCAGCGTGAAATTCCACACGACCGACGCCACCAGCGCGATCAGATAGCACGGCCAGTAGCTCCACCGGCAAAGCTCGTTGAGCGCTGTAAACAGCCCGATCTGGATCACCCCCGCCGAAGCCGAAAACAACACAAACTTCACCACCCGCCAGAGCTCTGTTCTCTTATCCTTCCTCATGGTGTTGTCCTTTCCGAATTTCAGATTTTTCCGCAGTGAAAAGCCTTCCCCCGGGGGAAGCCGTTTGGTGCCTGCGAACCAAGAACTGCTCCGCAAGAAGGAAAAACCTGTCATAGTTTCTGCCGCACGTTCTATTGACGGTAGCTATTCTGAGGCAACCAGTATCAAATTTGATCCTCACGTATCAGGCGGCGCGTACCAAAACGTCCGTAAGGTGACCACCGAGTGGAACGCCAGACCAAAACATTGGTGCTCACCTGGATTCAGAGGCAGGAAGCACCAAACGCGTCCAGGCACTCTTTTCTCCCCCATCTTTTCTCTTGCGAGAGAAAAGATGGGGCCGCCGGAGGCGCGTCAGAAACGACCACGACGGAACGAATCCTTGCAAGCAAGGCTTCTTATCCTCTGTGCTCGTTTCTTCCTTTCCAAACCGCAAACTGAATTTGCGGTTTGGTTTTTTTCTATGCAAATCTGCGACAACCTCTCAGTCTCGGCTGCGCCGAGCCAGCTCCCATGCAAGGGGAGCCTTATTTATTCCTCCGGCAGCAGCCTTGCTCTGCGCAGCAGATAATATCCATATCCCGTCACATCCGCCAGTGCCCACCCGATCGGGATCGCCGCCCAGATGCCGACCTCGCCGACGGGTCCTGCCAGCAGATACGCCAGCGCCACGCGCACGCCGAGCGAGATGACCGTCAGCACCACCGACATCCCCGGCCGCTTCACCGCGCGGTAGAACCCGTAGAGCAAAAACAGACACCCGATGCCCATATAGCACGCGCCCTCGATCCGCAGATACCGCACACCTGCCGCCAGCACCTCCACCTCGCCGGCCTGCACGAAGATCCGCATCAGCGGCTGCGCGAACACGCACACGAGCAGGGAAATGAGCGCCGAGAACCCCGCCGAGACCAGCGTTGCGTCCCGGAAGCCCCTCCGGATCCGCTGCCGCTGCCCCGCGCCGTAGTTCTGCGCGACAAAGGTGGAAAACGCGTTGCCGAAATCCTGCACCGGCAGATATGCGAACGAGTCGATCTTCACCGCTGCGGCGAACGCCGCCATCGTGACCGGCCCGAAGCTGTCGACCAGCCGCTGCACGAGCAGAATGCCGAAATTCATAGCCGACTGCTGCGCGCACGTGAGCAGCGACATGTCGAGAATGTCCGCCAGCACCTGCCGGTCAAACCGCAGCGACCGGATATCCGGCAGCAGCCCGCGGCAGCGCAGCGCCGTATAGACCGTCAGCCCGATCCCCGAGACGTACTGCGAAAAGACCGTCGCCGCCGCCGCGCCTGCAATGCCCCAGCTGAACCGGAGCACGAACAGCAGATCGAGCGCGATATTGAGCCCCGCCGAGAGCCCGAGGAAGCACAGCGGCGCGACCGAGTTGCCCGCCGCCCGCAGCAGACACGCGAAGAAATTATACAAAAACGTGGCCAGCAGCCCCGCGAAGATGATCACCAGATATCCCCGCATCTGCCCATACAGCTCCTGCGGGATCTGCAGAAAGCGCAAAATCGCGTCCAGAAACGCATAGACCAGCACGTTCAGCACCACCGTCACTGCGAGGATCAGCCCGAACGCATGCCCGACCGCGCTGCGCAGCAGCGCATCGTCCTTCTTTCCCAGTGCGATCGAAAACAGCGCTCCGGACCCCATTGACAGCCCGAGGAAGATGGACGTCAGAAACGTCATCAGCGTGTACGCCGACCCCACGGCCGCCAGCGCGTTGCGCCCCAGCGCCTGCCCGACGATCAGCGTGTCGGCGATGTTATACAGCTGCTGCAGCAGATTTCCCGCGATCATCGGCAGCGCAAACAGCAGCAGCCCCCGGATGATGCTTCCCTTCGTCAGATCCCGATACATGTCCTGCCTTTCCAGTTTCCTATGTGATGGTTCTCTCATCATACCCGCTTTCCCGCCAAAAAGCAACCATCCGACCGCCGCGAAAAGAAATATCCACTTGCCTATTGACAAGGTAGGAATTGCATGCTATCCTAATACCAACCAAAACAGTAGGCATTGAAACGGCGTTCCAAAACGCCGGGAAAGCAGGGAAGACCATGCAGATCAGTTTGCGGATCTTTGTGCGGAATAATTTCCGCTTCGGACGAATGTGACGCGGCAGAGCACATATTTAAGAAGAAAGAAGAAGCCAGCCCCAAAGTAGAGGGCTCTGATGCCGAGAACGGCAATGGCCCGCGGGGGTTCGCTTCTTCATCCTCAATATATATGATGAAAATAGAAAAGTCAATGGAATTGTCTATCTAAGAAAGGAAATTTATTATGTCTGTATATAAATTTGAGACCCTCCAGCTGCACGTCGGGCAGGAAACGCCCGATCCCGCTACCGACGCCCGTGCGGTGCCGATCTACGCCACCACCTCCTACGTCTTCCATGACTGCGCCCACGCTGCCGCCCGCTTCGGCCTCGCCGACGCCGGCAACATCTACGGCCGACTGACCAACTCCACGCAGGACGTGCTGGAAAAGCGCGTCGCCGCGCTCGAGGGCGGCGTCGCCGCCCTGGCTGTGGCCTCCGGCGCAGCCGCCATCACCTACACGCTCGAAGCCCTCGGCCAGAACGGCGGCCACTTCGTCGCCCAGAAGACCATCTACGGCGGCAGCTATAACCTGCTCGAGCATACTCTCCCGAACTTCGGCATCACGGCCACCTTCGTCAACATCCACGATCTCGCGGAGGTCGAGGCCGCCATCCAGCCCGATACCAGAGCCATCTACATCGAGACCCTCGGCAACCCCAACAGCGACATCCCGGATATCGACGCCCTCGCGGTCCTCGCGCACAAGCACGGTCTGCCGCTCGTGGTCGATAATACCTTCGGCACGCCCTATCTCATCCGTCCCATCGAGCACGGCGCGGATATCGTCGTCCACTCCGCCACCAAGTTCCTCGGCGGCCACGGCACGACGCTCGGCGGCATCATCGTCGACGGCGGCAGCTTTGACTGGGCCGCCAGCGGCAAATATCCCGCCATCGCTGACCCGAACCCCAGCTACCACGGCGTCTCCTTCGTCAAAGCGGCCGGCCCCGCGGCCTTCGTGACCTATATCCGCGCGATCCTCCTGCGCGATACCGGCGCGACGATCTCTCCGTTTGCTGCGTTCCTTCTTCTGCAGGGCATCGAGACGCTCTCGCTCCGCCTTGAGCGGCACGCGGAGAATACCCGCAAAGTCGTGGACTTCCTCGCGCACCATCCGCAGGTCGAGCGCGTCAACCATCCGTCTTTGCCGGACCATCCGGACCACGCGCTCTACGAGAAGTACTTCCCGAACGGCGGCGGCTCCATCTTCACCTTTGAGATCAAGGGCGGCCAGGCCGAGGCCCATAAGTTCATCGACAATCTGAAAATCTTCTCCCTGCTCGCCAACGTCGCTGACGTCAAGAGTCTGGTCATCCACCCGGCCACCACGACCCACAGCCAGCTGACCGAGCAGGAGCTCGCCGACCAGGGCATCCGCCCCAATACCATCCGCCTGTCCATCGGCACCGAGCACATCGACGACATCCTCGCCGACCTCCAGTCCGCCTTTGAAGCCGTCCGATGAGCTGCACCATCTCCCGGCCCGGCAGCCCCTGCGGCTGCCGGGCCGGTTTCCGGCGGAATCGCCAAGCTTTTTTGCGGGGCCTGGGGAAAGTTTGATGAAATTGATCACTTGAAAAATGCCGTCGGCAGCGCTAAAATCGGAGCATCTCAGAAGAAAGGAAGCGTGAACGATGGCCCGGACGACGATGCAGCTCCATACTGCCCGTTCTGCACAGACCTTCTGTGCCGCTTCCGCCTGCTTTGAGGCGCATACTGCCGTACTTGCCATGGACGCCGTCTCGGCGTCCATTTTTGTATGCATGGATCGAATTATGATTTGCAGACCGGGCGGTCCGCAGGTCCGTTTCCCTGTTTGAAGCAGGCAGCGTGCAGGGAAGTGCAGTCCAGCGGCTCCGCCATGATCGTGGCGAAGCCGCTTTTGTTTTCGGGTTATCATGATGAAAGGATGGGCTGGATATGAGCAAAAAACGAATTCTTGGTGTGATCGGCCTTGGCCATGTAGGCGCGCACGTGGCGTACGCGCTGGCGGTACAGGGCATCGCGGACGAGCTGATCCTCGTCGACAAAAACGCGCAGAAGCTCGCGAGCGAGGTACAGGACCTGCGCGACGCGGCAGCGTATCTGCCGCACCGGGTCACGGTCCGCGCGGGAGATTTCCCGGATCTCGGCGCGTGCGACGTGATCATCAACAGCGTGGGCAAGATCGAGCTGCTGTATCAGTCGCACGACCGCCTGACCGAGATGGACTACACCGTCCCCGCTGTGCGCAGCTACGCGCAGAAGATCAAAGACAGCGGCTTTGACGGCGTGCTCATCAACATCACCAATCCCTGCGATATCGTCACGCGGGAGCTGGCGCTGGGCCTCGGTCTGCCGCGCGGCCGCGTCTTCGGCACCGGCACGGGGCTCGACACGTCCCGGCTTCTCAGCGCCCTGGCCCGCCAGACCGGCATCGACCATAAATCCATCACCTGCTGCATGCTCGGTGAGCACGGCAATCAGCAGTTTGCACCCTGGTCCTGCGTCAGCTTCCGCGGCATGCCGCTCGATGCATGGGCAGAGAAGGACGCGCGCTTCCGCTTTGACCGCGACGCGCTGCAGAAGGAATCCATCGGCGGCGGCTGGGTCACGTTCTCCGGCAAGCTCTGTACCGAATATGGCATCGCGACCACGGCCGCGCGCATGGCGCATCTCGTCCTGCACGACGAAAAGGCCATCATGCCCGCCAGCGCCGAGCTCTGCGGCGAATACGGCGAGTCCGGCCTGTTCGCGGGCGTGCCCTGCGTCATCGGCGCGGGCGGCGTGGAGCAGGTCGTGGAGCTGCCGCTGACAAAGGAAGAGGCAGCGACCTTCCACGCCTGCTGCGAGGGCATCCGCGCCAACATGGCGCATCTGAACGATCTGTAATCATCAGGAGGTATCATTATGAACATCACTGTTACGAAAAATCCCAACCCCGGCAAGCTCCCGCCCGCCGACCAGCTCGGCTTCGGCTCCGTTTTCACCGACCACATGTTCCTCATGGACTACACTGACCAGAACGGCTGGCACAACGCGCGCATCGTGCCCTTCGGGCCCATCTCCATGTCCCCGGCGGCCAGCGTCCTGCACTACGGCACCGAGGTCTTTGAGGGCCTCAAGGCCTACCGCCGCCCGGACGGCGGTGTGCAGCTCTTCCGCCCGTGGGAAAATGTCGCCCGGCTCAACCGCTCCTGCGACCGTCTCGGCCTTCCGCGCATCGACGAGGACAACGGCCTGCAGGCGATCAGGGAGCTCGTGAAGGTCGATTCGTCCTGGGTCCCGTCCGACCCTGGCACGTCGCTCTATATCCGCCCCTTCCTCTATTCGACGGACCCGACGCTCGCCCTGCACGGCGTGCATGAAGCGACGTTCGCCATCATCCTCTCCCCCTCCGGCAGCTACTTCAAAAACGGCCTGCAGCCCGTCCCCATCATGGTCGAGACCGAGGATGTCCGCGCCGTGCGCGGCGGCACCGGCGAGGCCAAGTGCGGCGGCAACTACGCCGCAGCCAACCGCGCAGGCGATAAGGCCATCGAAAAAGGCTACTCGCAGGTCCTCTGGCTCGACGGCGTCGAGCGCAAATACGTCGAAGAGGGTGGCGGCATGAACGTCATGTTCAAGATCAACGGGACCGTCGTTACCCCCATGCTGACCGGCTCGATCCTGCGCGGCGTGACCCGCAAATCCTGCATCGAGCTGCTGAAGAGCTGGGGCGTCCCGGTCGAAGAGCGGCTGCTGAGCGTCGATGAGCTGTTCGAGGCGGCGAAAAGCGGCGCGCTGGAGGAAGCATGGTGCGTCGGCACGGCGGCCGTCATCTCGCCCATCGGCGAACTGGCCTGGGGCGACGAGAAATACGAGGTCAACCACAACCAGATCGGCGCCCTTTCCCAGAAACTCTACGACGAACTCACCGGCATCCAGTGGGGCACCAAACCCGACCCCTTCGGCTGGACCTGCAAAGTCTGAAAGCAAAAAACGCCCGGCATCCAACCGGATGCCGGGCATTTTCATGCCTTATCTGCGCAGCATGGTCCCATCCGCGAGGGTGATGGTGTGGCCGCTAAAATTGATCTTGCCGTTGTTGGTGAGGCTCGTGATCGTGCAGTCGCCGGTGAGCGTCCAGGTGCAGCCGGACCCGATGGTCACGACCGCGTTGTCAGAGACCGCCGCGCCCCCTTCGGCGTTATCGACGATGTTGATCGTGCCGGTGAAGCTGCTGCCGTTCTGGAGCGTCAGGTCCAGCGCCGAGATCGTGTCGACGAGGATATTGCCTTCCAGCGTCTGCGCGTCGGCGGTGAACTCGACCTGCGCGCTGTTGCTGCCGGCCGTGCCCCAGCCGTGCGACGCGGAATTGCCGACCACGCGCAGCAGATACCCGTCGGGATCCTCATTTTTGAGCGTCACGCCAGAGAGCGTCAGGATGCAGTGCGTGTTCGTAATGTAGAACAGATCGCCGTTTTTGCCGATCAGCGAGCCGCCGGTCATCGAAAATTCCGACGTGCCGACGTCCGCGTCGCCGGACATGGACTGGTAGATCATGACGGTGTGGACGTTTTCGCTGGAGCTCGCGCCCTTCGTGCTGCTCATGTTGCCGGAGACGGTGCAGTCTGTAAGCGTGATGGAGTTCTTGCCCTCAATAACGAGCGATTCGGAATTGTTCGCGGTGAGCTTCGCGTTTTTGACGGTAATGGCTGCCGTGGAGTAAACGGCAGGGGAGTTGTACCCGTTCGAGGTATAGCTGCCGCCCGTGACGTTCACGGTTCCGCCGCCGCGGTCGGAGCGGATAGCCGCCGACGAGTTGCCGGAGGTGGTGACGGTCAGGTTTTCCGCGTTCGTCGTGCCGCCGCCGGTGGTCTGGATGCCGCCGGAGTTATCAGCGCTTGTCGTGATCGTGGAATCGGAGATGTTGACGGTCGTGTCTGCTCCATAGCTGAACACGCCGTTGCCGTTCTGCGCGGAGGAATTGACAGTCGCGTTTTTGATCGTGACGGTCGCGCCGTTCGTCGCCAGCAGCGCGGCGTTCATGCTGTAGAAGTCGCCGTCCTCCGCCGAAGCTGCCGGGCTGACCATTCGGCGCACCGTCGGGCGGGTTGCCGTCCGGGGGCGTACCCGGCTGGCCGTTTGCACCGTCCGGCGGCGTGCCGTCGGGCTTTTCAGGCGGCGTTTCGGTGGAAGTGTCGGAAGATGCGGGCACTGATTCTGTATCATCGGCCGCCGCGGTGCTGGTGCAGGCTGCAAGCGAGAGCAGCATCGCCGCCGCCAGCAGGATAGAGATCAGCTTTTTCATGGAAAACAGCCTCCTTGTTTTGGTTCTGTGGCTGTACTCTATCGCCGGAATCTGAAATGACCCTGAAAAAGATGTAAACATTTCGTGATGGCTGCACCTAGACAAAAACCGCCTGCCGAAGCCCCGGCAGGCGGTTTTCCTGTTTCAGTTCATTGTCAGCCGCCCGCGAGCAGCGACAGGAGCTCACCCAGCACGGCGCGCAGGCTGTGCCAGAAGCTGACGGTCCGCGCGTCAGAAATCGTGACCACGGCGTCCGGGGAAAACCCCTCGCAGCTGACACGGTACCGCCGGGCAGCAGAGAGCGCGGTGAACTCGCACACTGCGGAGCGCCCGCTGACCGCGGCATATCGGATACGATTCCCGGTCTCAGCGTCCGCCAGCGTGACGGTCCCGCTTTCTTCCGCGTCCGAGACGATCGTAACGCCGAGCTTCGTGCTGTTCGTGTAGAGCGCAAAGCTGCCCGCGTCCTCCGGCGTCGTCACCAGCGCTTCTGCGGTCAGATTATACACGCCGTCCTCCACGGGAAAGACGATAGGGGAGGCCGCCCGCCGCAGATCCGCAAGCGTCAGCACGAGCAGCCCCAGCAGCGCCGCCGCGAGGATCCCCGCCGCGATCAGCCAGCCGATCCGGCCCCTTTGCCGCCCGGTGCCGCAGTCCGTATGGGGGACCGCCGATGTCAAATTCAGTTCCGCCAATGCAGCCGCCTCCTTTTGTAATTCTATCCTAAGTTTACAGGATCTCCATAAAAAATGCAATACAGTTGGAGCAAAAAAAGCGCCGGAGGAAATCGTTTTGGTTTCCTCCGGCGCTGCCTTGCTTCATTCCGAGATGGAAAGCGCCAGATGCTCGACGATCTGTTCCAGATCTCTGGTGGTCAGATACGCGCCGTACAGGCTGACGTTCGTCTTTGCGGTCGTGCAGTCCGCCCAGACGGTATCGCCGTCCGCGGTGATGAGAAATTCATAGCCGTCTGCCGTCGTGTAATAGTAAGCTTCCTCAAATGTGCCGTCCACGATATAGTCCGGAGAAAGATTCCAGGTCGTGTCATGCATGATCTCAAGTCTGAACCAGCCCTTTCCGTCATTCGCGCCATAGGCCGCCCAGAAGTATTCGCTGACGGGGTTTCCGTCCTCGTCCCGGACGATAAATGCCTGATCGTCCAAGGTGACAGCTTTGTAGTTTTCCGAGAGCCACGTCAGATCAAAGCGGATATTCCCGGTCAGCACGGGCAGAAGGTCGGCGGGATCGGCCGCCATGTATTGCATTTTCTCCGCGCCGTCCTCGTCGCGCGTGATGCGGCGGATGCAAAGAGCCGGATTGTCGCTGATCAACTCCGAATGATCCCATCCGGTGTACAGATGCGAGATCGTGCCGTCGATTTTCTCGCCGTTCCGCCACTCATCCATCGTGAACCTCGGACCATCGGCAAGCCGTTCCCCCAGTGTCTTCGGCGCTTTGCGGCTGCTTGCCGGTCCGGTCACGGCCACAGCCATCGGCGTGTCGCCCGTCGGTTCCGGAATTTCGCTGAGATCCGAAATGAGGATGTCGTTCCGGAACTGGTGGATGACTGCTGCGGCCGCCGCCGTCAACGTCAGCGCCGCCGCGATGATAATTGCCGCCACGGCCAGCCGCGGCAGGTGTTTTTTGGGTTTGTTCTGCATAGAAGCCTCCTGTTCTTCCGCCCGGGAGGCGATCTGCGCCCGGATCCGCGCCCGGCTACCCTCCGGCAGGCGGACAGCGTCAGCAATGCGCCTGAAATTTTCTTCCATCATTGATCCCTCCCAAGCTGTTCACGTAACATCTTTCGCGCCCGGTGCAGGCGCATGGAGACGGCGGACGGCGTCAGCTGCAGCAGCCCGGCGATCTCGGAAAACGAGTATCCCTCCAGACAGTGCAGCACCACGACCAGCCGGTACTTTTCCGGCAGCTCCATCACCGTGCGAAGCACCGCGCGGTCCTCCGGCTCCGCCGGCAAACACAGCTCGTCCAGCGCCTCCGGCGCGAAGCGCTTGGCTGCCGCAAGCTGATTTTTGCAGTGATTGATCGTCAGTTTCGTCAAAAACGCGCGCTCGCGCCCGGGCCAGATGGTCAGCTCCTTCTCCAGCAGCCGGCAGAATACCGCCTGCACCGCGTCCTCCGCGTCGTGCGCCGACCGCAAATACCCGAGCGCCACCCGATATACCCCGTCCGCATACGCATCATAAAGCGCCAGCACGCGTTCTTGTTCCATACCGTCTCTCCATTTCCTTGAGGCCTCATCCATATAACAATCCAGCAAGCCAGATCAGCACAAATTAAAAAAACACTCCACAATACCACTTACCTCCGTCCCCCGCAACCAGCAGAAAGCAGCCCGCGGGCAAAAGAGCCAGCAGGCCGCCATCTATAGAATCCGCACATTCCTGCACCCGATATCCAGCTAGAATCAGGCTGACAATCATCTGCCAGAAATCGTTTTCCCCTGCGCTGTAATATCGGCTGTTTGGAATCTCGTGAAAGGACGCAATGCGGTTTTCTTCATCTAGCCATGCTTCAAATAGACTTAGCATTTACTTGACCTGCTCCATAAGATAAAGGTTCAGCCTTGACTGCATTCGCTCCACCGCAGTATCCAGATCAATATTTCCAGAAACTAGATCGCCCATTTCTTCCAAAAGAATTGACATTGCCTCTTCATCATAAAAATCCATAGTCTCGCACGTTTTTGCCAGATCGACAATCAATTGCACATCATCAAATGTTGTGATTTCGGCATAGGGAACCTCTATATTTTTGAGAATGTCCAGATTATCTTGCAGCAGCGGCGCGTAGACGGGCGTTCCGTCCGCACTGTATTCCATCCATGGATGAAGCAGGAGATACTTGAGAAATTCCCAGCACCCTTCGGGGCAGGAAGTTGCCTCACTCACCCCCAATGGCATCATCAGCCTGACATCCATACCGTTGCTCCCGTCCGGAGTTGGCCATCCCACATAGCCTAACGTCTGACCGCAGCGATAACGGTCAAAGGAAACCTCTAGCGCAGAACTCAGTCCCACATAGCAGCAGATCAGCTCTCCGTCTACAATCCGCTGCGGCACATTTTTGTCGGGGTTGTATCCTCCATCATAGCTCCCGGCTTTCAACGCCGACTGCAAAATCTCACGAAATTCCGGTGTGTCCAGATTGCACTGAGCATGTTCATAGTCAATCACGCCACGCAAATAGCGCCCGCCGATTCTTTTCAGAAAATTTTCCGGATCCATGTAGTAGATCATATCCTGCTCCGGCCGCAGGGACTTTTCTATATCCAGATACTCCGCAATCGTCCAGCCGGTATGAAGTTGTTGGGTCTGCTGGGAACAGCTCAGCGCCACGACACCAAACGTAGGAGACAGGAGATATAGTCCTCCATATTCGTGCATCGCTGTCCATGGGATAATGTCTTCTTCGCTGATTTCGCTATCCGCTACAATCAGTGGATCGAGATCATACAGAAGTCCGGCAGAAATCCAAGGAAGCGGAGAAAGCATATCGTTTCTGAAATAGTAGATATCCGCAGCATCACCGGCAAACAGCTTTGTTTGCATGACAGTCTCTGCCTGCTCCCGCGACTGTGTATTTTCGGCATAGTCGTCGATCACGACCGTGTATTTCGTGCTTTCGGCGTTGAAATTATTGACAAGGCTTGCAAGCGTGCCATCACGCAGTCCGATACCGCCCAGCACGAGTGTTGTCTTTCCCACCGGTGCATCTGGCACATCTAACTCCACATCCGCCTGCGAAGGGGCAGAATTGTTCTGCTCTGGTAAATCCTGCGCTGTAGATTCCGGCGCTACAGACTCCTGCGCTGGGGATTCCGGAACTACAGCAGGCAACTCCACCTTTGAAATGCTCTTTTCTCCGCCGCATCCGCCTGCAAGCGCACACAACAGGCAAATGGCAAACAGGATTAAGATTTTTCGCTTCATGGTTCGGTCTCCTTTCTACTGTTCAGAAATGCTCAAAATCAAACTCAAAAGCTTTTGACTTTTTTTCATTTGAAAATTCTCCCTTAGAACACGCTCTGAAATAAGGAGCGCTGCGATGCTTTCAGCGCTCCCCATTTAAAAGGCTGTTTGTGTGATGCGTGGCTGTTTGTGTAAAAGTGTTCCAGTTAACCTCCTTTCTGCGATAAACTATCGCTATAGTCTATACTGAAACTATCACAATAGTCTACAAATGTCAAGCCCTATTGACAGAATTAGACGAATGTGGTAGTCTGGACATATCTTCAGAACAGGAGACGAAGTATGAAACTGTTTGATTCAGAATGGAAGGTCATGGAGGTTCTCTGGCAGGAAAACGACCGGACGGCGAAGGAAATCTCGCTGCGGCTCGCAGACAGCATTGGCTGGAATAAAAACACGACCTATACGGTCATAAAAAAGTGCATTGATAAGGGTGCAATCGAGCGCCGGGAGCCAAACTTCATCTGCCATGCGACGATCACAAAGCAGCAGGCGCAGAAGGAGGAAGCCGATACGCTGGTCGAAAAGGTGTTTGGTGGTTCTGCGGAACTGCTGTTTGCATCGATCCTGAGTGATCGGTCACTGTCAAAAGAAGAGCTTGCGCGGCTAAAAGCGCTTGTGGAGGAATACGAGGGATGAATGGCGTACAGGCTGCGATTTTCAGCGGCAGCGCAATGATTCTGCTGGTGCTTGCGCTGCGGCTGCTTTTGAAAAAGTATCTGCCGCGCGGGATCTTTCCGACGCTCTGGTGCGCAGCCGCTGTGCGGCTGCTGCTTCCGATCACGATACCAACACATCTGAGTGTCTGGAATCTGCTGCATACTTCTGCCGCAGCGCAGGCAAACGGTGTCATATCAGATGCGCTAACGCCGTTTCCGTCTTTGGCGACCAACAGCACCGCAAAACCAGCAGCGGATATCGCGGGAATCAGCCCGATGCTTCTTGTCTGGCTCGTTTGCGCGATACTTCTCGCGGCATATTTTGTGATCGGATATGCCTGCATGGTACGTCGGTTTCGCGGAACACGGCTTGCTCCGCAGTCGTCCACTGACGCGCTGCTTGACCGCTTCCGCTTTTCGCGCGATCCGCGCATCTGCATGAGCAACAGCCATCGCGCACCGCTCACCTTCGGCGTTTTTCGTCCGACCGTTCTTTTGCCGGAAGATCTGCCGGTTGGAGACGCACAATTTCAGCTGGTTCTGGCACACGAACTGGCGCATATCCGGCGGAAGGACTGTCTGCGCAAGCTGCTTTTGACGGTATGCTTATGCCTGTATTGGTGGAATCCGCTGGTCTGGCTGATGGTATGGCTTGCAAACCGCGATATGGAGCTTGCAAGTGATGAAGCGGTTCTGCGTGCGCTGGGGCCGGATTGCAAGAAGGCTTACGCGCTGACGCTGCTTGACATGGCGCAGCGAAAGCCAAAATCAGCGCCGCTGTGCAGTGGTTTTGCAAGAAGCAGCGCCGAAGAACGGATTCGCGCGATTTTAAGCTTCAAACGGATTCCGGCATGGGTTGGAATCAGCGCATCTGTTCTGTTCGTACTGACAGCAAGTGTCTTTACAACGCAGGCAGTAAGCCCGGCTGCTGTTCCGGAGCCGGAGCCCGCCGTGCAGGAAGAAATTCCGGAAGAAAATGTTGCTGTGAGCGTGTCAGAATCGGAGTTACTTCCGGCAACGCCGCCTATCATGCCTGAACAGGAAGCTGAATCAGAAATTGAATTGGAAACGCAGACTCGGTCGGAAGTGCGCGCCTATATTTTCCCGCTGGAGGACACAAGTGTGGAAGTGACGAATCCCTATGGCTGGCAAGAGCATCCGGTCACAAAGCAGAAATCCCTGCATTCCGGCGTTGATCTTGCGGCAGACTATGGCACGAATGTTCTTGCTGTTGCCGACGGCATCGTTCTGGATTGCAGCTATGACGCCGCGTATGGCTATATCCTGACGCTGGAACATGAGAATGGCGTTCAGACGCAATATGCGCATTTGTCAGAATTTCTGGTGAACGCCGGAGCAGAAGTCCGTCAGGGACAGATCATTGCGAAAACCGGCGACTCCGGCTGGACGACCGGCCCGCACCTGCACCTGGGCGTTCTCATCAATGGAGAAACAGCTGATCCGTTAGAAGCCCTGAAAAGTAAATAATAAAAGCAGCTCTGAAGTACGCAGGATACGCTTCAGAGCTGCTTTGCAGTTGTGTTGCCATATGCAAAAACCGCGCTGCAGGAAACAGAAAAAATATAAGTTAAGCCTTCGGATGTCAAAAAACATATAACGCGTCGATTGATCGGCTGGCATGAAAAGCACCGGAAAGCGGCTCTACGAATCCCTTTTCCGGTGCTTCTGGAAGGATTTCTGTATCACGCATGATCACAGACTGTGATCGTCCTGATCGCGGCTTTTACCAAACCGACAGACGCTGGCGGGACGGACAGCTCCCGGATCCCGCAGCGAAGTAGCCGTGGCAGAAGCTGCGTATGTGTGGCGAGATCTCCGCAAATGCCGCACCAGATCCCATGCTTCCGTGCATTTTCCGCTGCAAAAGCGAGCAAATGCAGGACGGCTTCGTCCTCCTGATCATATAACGTCTGCAGCATGGGGTTCATCCGATCAGCTGCAAGTGTGTATTGGGTCAGATCGTTTGTGCCGATCGAGAAGAAATCAACGAGACCGGCAAGCTCCGCACTCATAATTGCCGCTGCTGGCGTTTCGATCATAATACCGAATTCATAGCTTCCGCATGGCTCTGCCTGCTGGAAAAGCTCCTGCCTAAGTTCAGAAAGAAGAGTCTTTACTTGAAAGACCTCTTCTACTTTAGAGACCATCGGGATCATGATTGCAAGATTTCCGTAGTTGCTGGCGCGCAGCAGCGCCCGCAGCTGTGTGCGGAAAATATCCCGGCGGTCCAGGCAGATCCGAAGCGCACGATAGCCAAGCGCCGGATTGTCCTCCTGTGGCAAAGAAAAATACGGTACTTTTTTATCCGCGCCAATGTCCATGGTGCGAATGACGACACGTTTCGGCGCAAACCGCTGCAGCGCATATTTGTATGCTTCAAACTGTGTCTGTTCATCCGGATAATCCTGATGGGCCAGATAGAGAAACTCACTACGGAAAAGGCCGACGCCGTCGGCACAGCGTACTGTGTCGTCTGTAATATCATCCAGAACGCCAATATTTGCACAAACTTCGACTCGGACGCCATCAGCGCTGACTGCAGGGGCGAATGCACTGCGGCGCAGCTCAGCCTGATGTGACTGATGGTTTTTCTGTTCAGAACAAAACTTTGTATATCGCTCTGGATCCGGATCTATTGTAAGCGTCCCGTGACAGCCGTCCAGCAAAAGCATTTGACCATCATCGATAGTGGCAATGTCCAACCCGGTGATCGCGGGGATCCCCATGCTCCGGGCTAGAATGGCTGCATGCGACTGAAAACTGCCCGTTGCTGTTACGATCCCCAACAGCTTTGAACGATCAAGAGAAAGCGTTTGACTCGGCAGGAGTTCTTCCGCAACCAGAATGCAGGGGCGCTCCATGGAAAACGCCGGGCCAGCGTTTTCATGCATACAGTCGAGCAAACGATTTGCAATATCCAGAAAATCAGAGGCACGTGCAGCCATATAGCTATCGTCCATCGCACGAAAAAAGTCAGCTAGAGATGCCGCAGCCTGCGTGACCGCTTGTCCAGCGCAATGACCGGAATCGATTTGGTCCCTTACGGCCTGTGAGAACTCGGTGTCGTCCAAAAGCATTTCTTGGACCTGAATCAGCTCTGAGGCCGCCTGATTGTCGGAAAGGCGTCGAAGCGCCTCCAGCAGCTGCTGTTTCGCAAGTCGCTTTGCAGTGTCAAACCGCTGCAATTCTTCCTGCACACCGGCGAATATGCCACTGCCGACGGATGTAGGTTTCTGATACATGCAGGCATTGCCCGCGGCATATCCTTCTGAAATACAAATTCCAAATAAATCCATATTTGTTCCTCCACAGGCTGATCGTAAATAGGGCAGGCGCACGAAGCTGTCCATGCGCCTGCCGCTTTGAAAAAATACTTAAAGCTCAGAGCCGTTTGTCTGGATCAGATGCTGATACCAATAGAAGCTGTCTTTACGGAAACGCTTCGCGCTTCCATGTCCGAGATTGTCAAGATCGACATAGATAAACCCATAGCGTTTGTCCATTTCACCCTGAGAGCAGCTGATGATATCGATGGGGCCCCAGGCTGCATACCCAAAGCAATCTACGCCGTCCAGGATCGCTTCCTTCAACTGCTTCAGGTGCCGGCGATGGAATTCGATTCGGTATTCGTCATGGATCTGTCCGTCTTCCAGCTTATCAAATGTACCGAGGCCGTTTTCTGCAATAAACAGCGGTTTCTGCCACCGGTCCCAGAATACGTTCAGATTGTGCCGCAGGCCGATCGCGTCGACAGTCCAATTGTAAGCGGTCCGTTCCAGAAGCGGATTGTCACAGGTGCCGCCTTTTGCGCTGGTAATGGCGGTGCAGTAATAGCTAAATGCAAAGAAATCAAGCGTGTTTTCCTCGAGCAGCGTAAAATCGGCTGCCTCCGCTTGGATGCTGATCCCACGCTCTGCAAAGAAGCGCTTGGAATAGCCGGGATACCGCCCGCGGAAAAGAATGTCGCCGAAGAAGAACTGGCCCATCTGGTTACGCTGGACGGCAGCCATGGCGTCCTCGGGATTGCAGGTTGCGCCGTAGCAAACCTTGCTTCCGTTTGAGAATCCGATCTGCAGCCCGCAATCGAGCTGCTTTGCATACTGCTTGATCTGTGCGCAGGCGACAAACTCATGATGAAGCGCCTGGTATTTTCCTTGCTCCGGGTCACCCGGGAAGTCAAGAGTGATCCCAAGCCCCGGGAATTCTGCACCCCAGAAGAAGCTGTTGATCTGGTTGATCAGGATCCAATACTTGACTTTCCCTTTATACCGATCCAGAAGAACCTTGGCGTAGCGGACAAAGAACGTGATAAGTGTACGGTTATTCCATCCGCCGTATTCTGTCACGAGATACAAGGGCATCTCATAATGGTTCATGGTGATGATCGGTTCCATGCCACAGCTGATGATCGTATCGATCAACGAGTCATAGTAGCGCAGGCCTTCTTCATTTGGCTCCGTTTCATCGCCGCGCGGGAAGATCCTTGACCAGGCAATCGAGGTTCGGAAGCACTTGAAGCCCATTTCCTTCATCAGTTGCAGATCCTCTGGGTAAGTGTGATAGAAATCGATCCCACGACGGCGTGGATAATTACCCTCGTGATCTTCCAGATGTGCTTTCAGCTCCGGGATCGTGTGGCGGAAATTAAAGACACTCAGTCGGTTATAGACAGAGGGAAGCTCCTCAATGTCTGCAACGCTTGGCCCCTTTCCACCTTCCAGCCAGGCCCCCTCTGCCTGATTGGCAGCGATTGCGCCACCCCAGAGAAAATTCTCCGGGAATCCTTTTGTCATCTCCAAATTCATGAATTTTCCTCCGTAGTATTCAGCTTTCGATAAAGCGAGATAAATCTGCAGGCCATTCTGTATTCGCTGTCAATGCTCATCATCGTATCCTGCGCATGGATCAGGAGGATGGGAATACAGGGATCGTCTTCTTCGATCGCATCCTGCAAAATACGTGTCTGGAGACGATGTGCCTGTGTCAGTTCCGTCTCAGCCTCTTTCAAAAGAGAATCTGCGTCACAAAAATTTCCGCTTTCCGCTAGATCAAGCGCTTTTGTGTAAGCTTCACGCGCATTTCCGGCATGCAGAATGATCTGCATAGACTGTGCATTTCGATTATCAGCGATATTGTTACTCATGAGACCTCCTGTGTTCAGACTTCGTCATGGCTATGGTCATGTGCGGCTTCCTCTGCACAGGCCTGCTTATCATATGCTCGGAAGAAGGGCCAATAGATGATCCAGGACAGTGCAAAGAGAATCAGGCAGAGCACGGCGCCCTTCCAGGAACCGGTCGAGAACCACGCGAAAATCGGCTTCGGCAGATACCAGAGCTCAAAAACTTTTGTCGGGATCGGAACAAGACCAATCTTGAAGGTGATCCACGTGATGCAGGGGATAATAAAACCGCAGATCCACATCGGGACCATCAGCATGGGGTTGAACGTGATCGGAGTACCATATACCAGCGGTTCGTTGATGTTGAACATGCTGGGGACAATACAGGTTTTGCCCATCAGACGAAGGCGTTTGGACTTCGCAAAGAAGCAGAGCATGATCGCAAGCGAGAGCGTCGCACCGCCACCACCGATCGACATGATCCAGGTGACCTCATAAACATGAATGTTCGTCGCAGCCAGACCAGCAGCTGCAGCAGCTTCATTCGCGGCAATGCCGGTCAGTGCGATGACGGACATCACGGGGTAGAGGACCCAGGTCGAGATGCCGAACGAGTACAGGAATGCCATCGCCAGGAAGTTGATCAACACGAAACCAATGAACGTCTCACCAAGGTTTACGAGCGGCATGAAAAGATTCGTGATCAGCTCAAGCAGGTTCAGGTGGAAGATGCTCGTCAGCAGCCAACCGATAAGCATGATCAGAAGGATTGGGATCAATGTATCAAACCAGACGGCAACAAAATCGGGAATACCGGAATCTTCTTTAAACAGGTGCAGCTTTGCAAAGGAGCTCATGACAAAACCGACAAAAATACCGCTGACAATCGCTACGATCATGCCGCCGGAGCCGAGCGCCTTAAAGCTGACGCTGAAAATGCCGTCGACGATCTGCGGATCGATGATCATGATGAAGAGGGCCAGCCCAGCCAAGCCAGCCTGTCTGCGCGTCTGGCGAAGATGCTTCTTTTCCATAATGGAATACGGGATCAAAAAAGCCAGGAAAAGCGAAATCAGGCTGAATGAGAAATTTGCAAAGCCGCTGCAAGATGGGAAACTGGGAAATGCCTCTTTGATGGTATCGAGAATGGTGCCGATGGTTCCGATGAAGATCATCGGCATTGTCGTGAGGATCGCATCCTGCACGGCAGCTACGTACGGATTTCTGGCGGCCCGGTTCATTTTCGGGGCAAAGACATCAGACATCCACTGCATGAATTTTTTCATTGGTTCTCCTCCTTTTCAAATACAGTTCTCTTTTTCTTTGAATTTCTGGATCACAAAATCGATGATCGCTCCGCCATCGAGTGCTCCATACGCGTTCTGATCGATCACATAGACTGGAATATGGTAGGGCTTGCAGTATTCGGTCATGCCCTGCAGCATATATCTCAGATGCGGCCCGATCAGCAGCATATCGATGGAGTCGATATATTCATCCAGCTCGGTATCGCTGCGTGCGATAAATTCAAAGTCCGCTGTCATGCCACGCTTTTTAAGCTCCAGACGGATGTTCTTGGCCATGAAGCCACTGGACGCGCCGGCTCCGCAGACAATCAGAATTTTTTTCATGCTTTCTCCACCTCTCTTTACAATATTATTGAATGATTCTCTTTTCACGCAGGATCGTCTGAAGCGTGTCCGCCGCAGTCTGCTCATCCGGGCCATCACATGTGATTTCAATTTGTGCGCTGAACTGTACACCCAGCTTCATGACCTGGATAATGGACTTTAGATCCGCGCTTTTCCCATTGCAATGGACGGTGATATCTGACTGGAATTTTGATGCTTCTGTCACTGCGACCGCTGCAGGACGAGCGTGAAGACCGACCGGTTCAATGATCTTCGCTGTGAATGCTACCATTGGACATCCTCCTTTCTTTGTTCCCTGTGCTGAGTATATAGGAATGCGGGGGCTGCCCGCAAATAAATAAATTTCCGCCAGTGCGGAAAAAACCGCTTCCGGCTCGTTCATGAGCTGGAAGCGGCTTCTGCCTGTACGCCATAAATCGTGTCAGTCCTCTAAAAGCATGGAAAAGAAGCGATCAATAAATGCGTCGTAATTCTCGCAGCGCTCTAGTTCAGCAACGTTTGCTGCGTCAGATACGACTTCGATCAGCAGATCCATGATCCGGCTGAAGGTCCTGCGCTCTTTTGAATTTGTGCCGATTAAAATCACAAGCTGGACCTTCTTTGCACTGTGCCCCCATAAAATGGGCGGATCGCAGATTGCAACGGATAAAAAGCTCTTTAAGGTTGAAAAAGAAAGTGCATGCGGCATTGCAACGGTGCCAAAGGCTGTGTCAGCCATGGTTTCTCGGAGCAGGACGCGCTGCGTAAAATCTTCTGTTGCATATTGCTGGTCAATGACCTGTGCGCACATTTGACGAATCAGCGCGTGGCTGTCAGACTGCGTGCTGCGCAGGAAAAAGTCACGGTTAAAGTAAGAAAGAAATGTTTTTGAGACCAGATCGCGTTCCTTTTTCTGGCGGATTTTTTTGATTTGTGTTTGAATCGCAGCGAAGTCCTGCTTCTGTGGAAATGGATGGATCAGTACGCAAGGCTCCGGCAGGGGAGCGTCAACAGTTGAGATCAGCAGATCGGCGTGATAAACGCTTGGCAGGTAATCACTGATGGATACGGTATGCTTAATGAAAAGATCTTCACTAAAGCGCTGAGCCACGACCTCCGCCGTTTTTCGGAAAAAGTCATAATAGCTCTCATAGATAAAAACGGCAGAGATCCTGTTTTTACTATAGTCATAAACACAGCTGCAGATGTGGAACGCGATACAGGTCACCTCATCGTCTGAGATCTTTGCACCGTAGTTTTTGCTTAGGATCTGGGCAATGAACACGGAGATATCATGTGCGATCGGATAGGCGACCTTTAGACTATCGTCCAGAAACCGGCGGGTAAAGAAACCACCCTGCTGGCGAGTGAAAATATTTCGGATGTGCAGCGTGAAACGCACATAAAAATCTCCGTCAAAGCACTCGATGTGATAGAACTGCTTGACCTGGTCCATGATCTCTCTTGTAATGGCGCAGTATTTCTCCTCGACAAATTCATTTAGATTGTCAGGTGAGATCTTGGTGTAATCGAGAAGGCTGACCTGCTGGATCAAAACCTCTCGCAGGGCCTGTGTTTCTGCCTCAGAAAGGGACAGAGAAAAATGAAGCGACATATAAGCAGCGAGCGCAGTCACAGCCAGGTCGATTCGGTTAAAGGCATCCGGCATCAGCTGGCCGCTGGCTTCAACTTGAAAACCAGCGCAAATGCGTTCTGCGGAAACAGCCAGGTACAGCGCGATATTGCCCAATGAATAGTCGTTGGCAAAGATCCCTTGTTCCAGCAATTTTTCCCGTACAGCCTGTCGCAAGGAGATCTCCTTTGCGGCATCCTGTGGAAAGAAGCTGGTCCGGTTTGCGAGGTATTCATTCCGCTGCTCTGCATAGCAGTAATTGCATAGAAGCCTCCGCTTGTTTTTTTCGGCACCAGATATCCATACCAGGTCACGTTCTCTGACGATTTCCAATGCGTATTCTCGGAGAACGCGGCGAAGCTTCTGAAGATCTGCTTCCATAGTGGGGACGGAAACATAGAATTGCTCGCTGAATGTAAAGATGTCTTCGGGTTCTGAGGAGAACAGAAGTACAAGTAAGAGGCGCTTCAGACGGGATTCCGGGTTGTCCTCAGCATCGAGCAGCATCCGGAAACTTGGATTCATGTCAAGCAGCCGGTATCCCTTTTCGGAAGAACTGATCAGGCAACCGGAGGTATTCGCCGCAGAAACGTAATTTCGAATCTGACGGGTTGAGACGCCGAATTGCGCTGAAAGACGTTCTCCGCGAACCCAAGCTCCATCGCGCTGCAGATAACGAACCATCTGGATCACCTTTTTATTCATCCGGATCTCTCCTCGCTCAAAAGTTGACACTTACACGATCTCGACCGCATAGCAGCCGCTATCTCCGATGCCGTTCATCACTTTCTGCAAATAGTATAGCGGGGGAGCGGGAAGAAAGTCAATCGTCCTGTGCGTGATGTGCGGCAGCGCGAATGCTGCCGACGGCAGTGTGAATTTTGAAAAAATGGACGAAAAAAACAAAAACGACATTGACATCCTTGAGGAAATGTGATATCGATGTATTATCGAGTTTTGTAAGAGTCTCATGGCATAGTTCCGTGGGAACAGAAGCGCAGAATTGTCGATGATATACTTGAAGAATAGAATGGCGCTGCTCCTGTTTCAAGGGTGGCGTGTCTGTCGTCATATATCCGATAATGATGTTGTCCAGAGACCTTACATTCGTGTAAGGCCTTTTTCTTTTTCAGGACTCGAAATATTTTTATCGGAGGTCGTATTGATGACTGAGAACAAATTTGAAGTGAATTCCACCAGAACCCAGCAAGAAGAACCCGTTGCATTGATCCGTGTCGACCGTATGTATGAATCCCTACGCTACAATGATTACTCCGCTCAAAATGGGCTGGGTGAGATTGTGGACAATTCCGTCGAAGCGAAAGCTGCACATATCGACGTGATGGTAACTGTTGGGAAGGCACGGAAGACCGGAAAGAAGAAGGCTACAGACAAGATCACAGAGATCGCGGTAGTCGACGATGGCTGTGGAATGAATAAGGGCACGCTGCACAGATGTCTGGCGCTGGGGGAATCGATCCGTGCGCATGGCGGCAAACTCGGAATTGGCCGCTTCGGCGTCGGCATGACTCTGGGCGGCATCTCCCTTGCAAGACGAATTGAGGTCTATTCCAGAACCAATGCAAACGAAGCGTTCCTCTACACCTTCATCGACTTAGATGATATCCAGAAGGGGAATCTGATCCGCATCCCGGAGCCTGTGGTGCAGACACCGCCTGAGAACCTTGCCGGCATTCTGGAGAACAGCAGCGGTACGATCGTTATCCTGAAGGACTGCGACCGGATCGAGGGCAATGTTGATTTCTCCAACTATATGGGGCAGACCTACCGAAAATTCATCGAACGGGGACTGGAGATCAGGCTCAATGGAGAGCGCGTTTATCTGCACGACCCAATGTATATGGCGAGTCCTACAATCTTCGATGAGCAGCGGCTCCGTACAGAAGGCGCTATCGAGCCGAAGGCAACCTCTCTTGGTGAATTCCACCTTGCCCGTGAGATCCCGGGATCGGATGGAAAAACTGCGGACGTGGTGATCCGGATGTCTCTGCTGCCGGAAGAATGGCGCTCTTCCATGGGCGCCGGCGGAAGCGTTGAAGCCAAAAAACGCAAAATCGACAGAAACGAAGGGATCTCGATCCTAAGAGCTGACCGGGAGGTCTTCTACGGGCATGTTCCCTACATCACTGGTAAAAAAGGCGAGGCACGGGCGCTGGAGATCGACCGCTGGTGGGGCTGCGAGATTTCATTTCCTCCGGAGCTTGACCATGACTTTCAGGTCAGGTACATTAAGCGCGGAGCGGAGCCTACAGCGGATCTGCGAGACCAGATCAGAGAGGTGATCGGAGACGTTGTTCAAACAGCACGCAAAATGGTTCAGGAGACATGGAACGTAAATAAATCCGAGGCAAGCAAGCGTGCGGGTAACTTTGGAAAAGCTGAGGAAACAATGGCAAAAACCGGGGCGATTCTTCCTAAGAGCAGGAAAGGAAAGAACCTGACTGCGGCTGAAGACGAGCAGCAGGTCGATGCTCTGGCTGCTGCTGCTCTTGGCAAGGAAAGAGACGACCCGGAGAAAAGAAAGGAGAAAAAAGAGGAGATCCGGAAGAAACCGTATTCTATCGAACCTGTCAGCTATCCAAAGACGATCCTGTTCGATACGGTCCATCTGCTGAACAATACGATCATCAAGCTCAATGTCAATCATCCGTTTTACAAGACGATTCTGCAGCCGCTTTGTGGAGATTTAGAAGATATGGAAGGGAGCCAGGAACGCCAGGATATCAAAAATGCCATCCTGCTTTTGCTGTTTGCATACGCGGAGGCGGAATCCAGATCCAAATGTGATGTCCATGATGATCTTTTTTTCGAGAATCTTCGTAATCAGTGGGGAACTGTGTTGGCCACGGCGCTGAGCGAATATGATCGTGAGGCGCGTTCGTAAATGGAGGTGACACCTTATCGCATGACGCCGGATGTGATCCGTTCTGTCGTGCAGAAACACCGGCCGGGCGTCTATATTCTTGGAGATGATGATGACGGACGATTTACCTTCCGATATGTGGGCCGCTCGGATCATTGCCTGCAGACCCGGCTGCTGACGCACGGACTTCTTTACCACTGCCCATATTTTATTTTCTCGTACACAGACACGGCAAAGGATGCCTTTGAGCTGGAATCAAAATGGTGGCATGATTGTAAGAACAACGGAGTGCACCTCCTGAATATCATCCACCCGGACTCGCCAGCCGGTATGATGCTCTCTTGTCCCTACTGCCAGTTCAAGAGCGGGATCAGGGAACTGCTTCCTCATCGGAAGGCAAGCTGACCCGACAACTCTATAAGCAAAAGCGCGGCTGAAACACATGGTTTCAGCCGCGCTCAAACTGTCCTTAGGGGAGAAGAATATTGATATGGTGCTTGATTTTCTGCGCGATCGCAGCATGCCTGTTTATAAGAATGGCCTTTCGCATATCGTCAGTTGCTGCGGCGTCAATATTTGCCCCGACAAAACCTACAGCGTTCAAACCTGCACTTGTTGGGATCATTTGCGTGTATTCTGCAAGAGATTTATTAGAGATACTGTGATTTGCGTGATCTGTGATATACATGAAATTCAGGGGAGAATTCAGATAGTGTTTCTTATCATTGCGGATCGATTTTGTTGAACTCAGGATGCTCCCTGTGGAACCTAACGGGATCACATGATGGACCTGCAGCGTTGCCGCATACTCGGAAAAGACGGTGAGCTGTACGGTGTGTCCGGCTGCATCAAGACTCAGATCTTCATAGCCCTCGGCAAGGAAATATTGGCAGATCGTATTGCCCAATACAGTCTTGGGATACTCATCATTCGCTGCACCGGACAGCATTAAGAAATCAACGTCAGAAAACCCTTTTACGCCCATAATATCATCTTTGCGCGTTGCAATCCACGTCGTATCCGGTGCGTCTCCGGCGACAATCGCGTCTGTGTTTGCAATCAATCGGTTCAGATCATTTATCATCACCTGGTTCTGGTCTTTATCGTATGCACCGGAAAAAATGCTTGACCAATACCAGGCTTCCAGCAAATCAAAGACCGCGCTGCTGTTTTCACCGGTATAGCATGCGTCCCGGTCCAAAATATAGCCTACAATAGGAACCATCAATGTGTAATTGACTTCTTTCAATGTCCGGATTCCGCAGCGGGCCTGGAAGAAGAAACAGGCGCGATCGATTGCCTGACAACAACGTTCACAGGTTGAATCGATCTGCTTCGCCGTTAAACTAAGCTTTCGCTGCCGCTTGAGATGCTCTACGGTATAGCAGCCGCGGCAGCCGTTGTAGCAAATAAGCGAGAGGATATTCAAGAAAGTTTCTAAATAGACCTTTGGAAATTCATTCTTGTCGCTATTATAGCACTGCATACTCTCGGATGCATGATAATTACCTTGGGCGGAAACCGCCTGAAATGCTTTTTTTACTGCGGCAGAAGAAATATTGGCGGCCGGATATCCGGAGCCGGAAGAAACACACTTCTCCAGCCGCTGATAAAAAGGTTCCGGAGTAGCTTGGGCGACACGCGCCATGATCAGATCGAAAATATCAAGACTTACACCACCGCGGTTCAGGTTCTCGTAAATATCGATCGCTCGTGCGCGTTGAGACTCTTCCAGAGAAATTTGACTCAAATTGATTTGGCTGATGCAGGATTTCAAGTACGAAAACATCTTGGATGCCCATGTATTTGCCTGGATCTCAAGCACCTTTGTAAATTCTTTTGAAACACTGGTGCTGGAGTCTTCAAAGCATGCGGGCTCAAAATAACCATTATAAAGATCCTTATCGAGGTTATTCGTGATGTACGTTCGTGCGTTATTGATCTGTCCAGCGTTGAGCATTTCGTTCAAGGTCAATTGTTTTGCCGTTGATACGCTTTTGGCGATCGATACAATAATATTGTTCAGTGTCGTATCATCCTCGGCTGGGGCGTTGTGCAGCTCGGTATGTCCGTGCAGTCGCACGACGCGACGCAGAGAACGCAGGGTGTTCTTTGCCTGTTCGGTGGTCTGCTGATTGCGTTTGCAAAAGAAATCCTGACGGCGATCGGTGTGGTGTAAGCTATGAAGCAGACGAAAAACGCAGTCGAGCGCCATGTGCTTTGGAGCGACATTCATCTTGACTTGGACGATTGGCGCGACTTTCTTATGGAAAACTATCCGGAGCTGCCCGAAGATAAGCTCTATGAAAAGATGCACGAGCTGAACGCCGAATACCTCGACGACGAGCGCCGAAATCTGGACATTCAGTTTTCACAGCCGATTCTTGTCATTGGCGACCTTGGCTTCTGGAACGGACGTGCGCAGGGATATAAGATGATTAAATCTGGGAACATCCGTGATTGCCTGTATTCGGACACAGATATGACGGAATGGTATGTGGATAAAAACGGAGACCTGCGGGCAGATGCCATTCACCACGACGGCACGAATCACTACCTCTATCGTGTGTTCAAGCGCGGAGTTACCGATGCGCAAATTGAGAATCTGCAAGACAAAATTTATTGCAGGCGAGCAACGCGCGCGGACATTACAAGGGTCACACAGCGGCTTGGCGACAGCATTGCAGCCGTCTATGGGTTTCGGATTCCAAAGCAGCGGACACGGCAGCACGACGCAAGGTAAAACAGGACACGCAGAAATGCGTCTCACCGTGAGACGCATTTTGAAAACGAAAGGAATGAGATTCAGCTTGCAAACATATCATATTCCTGATATACTATGGATAGAAAATACAGGAGGTGGTTCCATGCAAATCAGAGCATCTACGGCATTGCGCAATGAATATCTGCAAATCTCGCAGCTTGCAAAGGTGTCCGGCGAACCGATCTATATTACGAACAAGGGCGAAGCCGATCTGGTCATTCAGAGTATTGAAGCCTATGAGCAGCGGGAAAAAATGTTGGCACACCGGGCAAGCGTTCTGGAAGCGGAACTGGATCGCCTGAGTGGTGCACCGACATATTCTCCGGAACAGGTGCGCGGCAGGATGAAGGAGATTTTTGATGCAGCAAGAGTATCAGATTAAATATCTGCGCGCTGCTATGCGTGATCTGGAGGGAATCGCACAGCTCTATCTCGGTCTGGCCGGTGCGGATTCGGCGGAGAAATTCATCGATGAAATTCTGCACACCGTAGACCTGCTGCGGACATTCCCGTATTCCGGTGCGCTGCATCCGGATATGGTGCTGGCAGAACGAGAGTTCCGTAAGGTCATTTGCCGTGACTATGTATGTGTCTACAAGGTCATTGACAGCGAAAAGACGGTCTATATCTACCGCATCGTGAACGGCAAGACAGACTACCCGCAACTTTTATATTGATTACATTGTGCATAAAACCAGTCTCTTTTCCTGGAGACTGGTTTTTTATGCGCAAGATGATTGGAGATGAAATCATGTGAGTGATAACTGGGTCGTAGCGACCCTTGAAGATGCTTTAAGCAACTGGAATGACAAGTTGGCTGAAATCTGGTCGCTCGTGTCGCAAACGCCGGAGAGTTTTCGCGGCGGCGAGATATGGACGGTCATTGTCAGTATCCACAACGCTCTGGTAGGCCTTGGCTATGGTCTGTTGGTGCTGTTTTTTGCAATGGGTGTGTTTCGCTCGGCAGCCAGCTTTCGGGAGTTGCAGCGTCCGGAATTTGCCCTGCGGCATTTTATCCGGTTTCTGCTTGCAAAGGTGGCGGTCGGCTCGTCGTTGGAGCTGATAACCGCGATTTACAAAATCTGCGGCGGCGTGGTCAGTACCGTCATGGGTGGTATCGGCTCTGCGATTTCTACAACAGCCACTTTGCCAGATAAAATCGTCGAAGCCATTGAAGATGTGAGTTTTCTGGAATCCATTCCGCTCTGGCTGGTGTCACTGCTGGGCAGTCTGCTGATTACGATTTTGTCCTATGTGCTGATTTTGACCGTCTATGGCCGATTTTTCAAAATCTTCATTTACACCGCGATTGCACCCTTGCCGCTGGCATCATTCGCGGGAGAAGCTACGTCCAGAACCGGTCAAACGTTCCTGAAAAGCTATGTCGGCGTCTGCATGGAGGGCGCGGTCATTGTGCTGTCCTGCGTGATCTATTCTGCATTTCTGTCTGGCGGCAGTACAGCGCTGGATGAATCACTGCCCGCCGTCACAATGGTCTGGCAGTACATCGGGCAGCTTATGTTCAATATGCTGGTGTTGACCGGTCTTGTCAAAGGCTCTGATCGGCTGGTGCATGAAATGCTCGGTGCATAAAAGAATTGCGTCCCAAGTCGGGACGCAATTCTTTCTGACTGTTCAGAGAAATTCCAGTGTTCTGGATTCGCCTGGCTTCAGGTCCTTTGTGTAGTGGTGTATCAGCTCTGCCATGATCTGTTCTTCTCGCCTTTTACGGACGAAGTGGACAATCCATGTCACGGCAAAAAACAGGATGCAAGCGATAAAAAGCAGGATGCAGACTGTTCGGTGTGCTTCCGCCCAGCGCGGCCAGAACAGCTTTGTAGCTACAAAGTAGCAGCCGAGCGGAAACAGACGTAATTTCCAGAGGATACGAACGACGATTGGCAGACTGAGGATCACAAGCGCAACGATTAAGAGTTGGTGTCCGATGGTGCGGAACAGAGGTAATGCAGAAGCCATAATATTTCTCCTTTTGTCAAGTATTTATCTGTAAATATTATCTCATATCCGCATTTTCTTGTCAAATTTTCAACATTTTTTGAAAATATTTTTCCATCGAGCTATAATGTCTGAATCTTGACCTGTGGCTTAATATGGGGTATAATATAGTCGCAGAAAGGAGTTGAGGCTATGAGTATCATCCCAATGCGTGACTTGAAAAACACCGTTGAGGTCGAGCGCCGCTGCGCAGAAGAAAACGGCCCGGTCTATGTCACGAAGAATGGCTACGGCCGGCTCGTCGTGATGGACATTGAGTATTATGAGCGTACCATGCAGAAGATGTACGAAGCAAAGGCGGTGCTGGATGGTCTGGCCGATGTGAAGTCCGGAAAGGTCGTTGATGGAAAAGCAGCAATCCAGAATATCAGGAGCAGATATGGCATCTGAATATACGTATCTGCTGACGCAAAAGGCCGAAGCCGATTTGGACGGTATTGTTTCCTATCTTTCGCTGGAGCTGGCAAATGCAAAAGCAGCATCCGACTTTGTAGGCAAATTGCAGGGTGTAATTGAGGAAACGCTGCTGTTCCCGTTAAGCGGTTCTCTGGTCAACAATGAGTTTCTTCCCGATACGGCGGTTCGGAAAAAGGTGATTGGAAACTATGTGATGTATTACCTTCCGGACTTGGAACAGCACATCATCTATATTCTCCGGCTGATCTATGGCCGCCGGAGCGTCGAGGAAATTTTAAGACAGTTGGAAATCTAATATCAGCGTATGGAAAAGCGCGTTGCCCGTCATGGGCGACGCGCTTTTCCATATCCATTTCATAAGAAAGAAGGTAATCCATATCGAAGTCAAAATTCCAAAAGAAATCCGTGCGCACCGGGAAACAATCTTTTTCGGCTTGTCCGCGCGGCAGTTTATTTGTGCGGTGCTGGCCGTCGCGCTGGCGGCTGGTATTTATCTCGGTTTAGGAAATATCATCGGCAAGGAAGCCGCAAGCTGGCTCTGCCTGCTGGTGGCCGCGCCGGTTGCGATTGCAGGATTCTTCCATTACAACGGCATGAGCTTAGAACAGTTTCTTTGGGCGTTCATCAAATCCGAAATTCTCTGCGTAGGCCCGCGACGGTTTGATTCTGTCAATCTCCATGAAGAACTGTTTTCAGATTTGGAGGGATTGCAAGAATGATGAAATCCCTGTTGGCTGCCAACCGCAGCGAAAAAGATTCTTTTCGGATTCCCCACAGTGTCCAGCAATCTATTCCCATCCGCCGTATCTTCACGGACGGTATCTGGCAGGTCGGGCAGAAGTACAGTAAAACGTGGCGCTTTTCGGATATAAATTATGCCGCATCGTCGTTAGACGACCGACGCAGTATCTTCCGTTCGTATGGTGCTGTTCTCAATTCTTTGCCGACCGATGCGACCGCGAAAATCACGATCATCAACCGCCGCCTGAATCCGGTTGACTTCCAGCGCACAATGCTCATGCCGGAGTGCAGCGACGGTTTGGACTATTATCGCGGCGAGTACAACCAGATCATCTTGGACAAAGCGGCTGAAAGCAACAATCTGGTGCAGGAAAAGTACATCACACTGTCAATCGGCTTACGGAAGATCGAGCAGACCCGCGCCTATTTCCGCCGCGTCGATACCAACTTGTCTGCCAGCTTTGGGCGGCTGGATTCCGGGGCATACGCCATTTCCTGCGCTGACCGGCTGCGGCTCCTGCATGACTTCTTCCGACCTGGCGAAGAAGCGTCTTTCCGGTTTGACCTGTCCGCGAACATCAAGCGCGGCATCGACTTCCGCGACCTGATCTGCCCGGACGGGCTGCAATTCCGCGCCGGGTATTTTGAAATGGGCGGCAAATTTGGACGGGTGCTTTTTATGCGCGACTACGCATCTTTTATCAGCGACGAAATGATAAAGGACCTGTCTGACTTCTCCAGAAACCTGCTGCTGTCCATTGACATTCTGCCTATCCCGACAGAAGAAGCCGTTCGGGAGGTGCAGTCCAGAATCCTCGGCGTGGAAACGGACATTACACGCTGGCAGCAAAGGCAGAACCGGCAGAACAATTTCACAGCGACGGTTCCCTATGACTTGGAGCAAATGCGCACCGAATCGAAAGACCTGTTGGAAGATCTGACTGCCCGCGACCAGCGGCTCATGTTCGCCTGTGTGACGCTCGTTCATATCGCGGACAGCTTGGAGCAGCTTGACGCAGACACGCAAACGCTGCAATCCATTGCGCAGGAAAAGCTCTGCGGATTCTCCGTTCTCCGCTACCAACAAGAGGACGGCTTGAATACTGTCCTCCCGTATGGCCTGCGACGTATCCATGCTTTGCGGACGTTGACCACAGAGAGCTGTGCCGTTCTCATGCCGTTCCGGGCGCAGGAAATTCAAGACCCCGGCGGCTTGTATTACGGCGTCAACGCCATTTCCAAAAATCTCTTGATCTGTGACCGCAAGCGGCTCATTTCACCCCATGCGTTCTATCTCGGCGTGTCCGGTTCGGGCAAATCCGTGGCAATGAAAAATACCATCGCAAACGTCGCGCTGTCCACCAACGACGACATTATCATTATTGACGCAGAGCGTGAGTACGCGCCCATTGCGCGGGCGCTGGGTGGCGAGGTCATTGAAATCTCTCCGAACAGCCAACACCATATCAATCCGCTCGATCTACAAGACGGGTACGAGGACGGCGAAAATCCCATTGCGATGAAATCCGAACTCATAACCAGTATCTTGGAGCAGCAAATGGGCGCGGGCTTACTGTCCGGTTCTCAGAAATCCATCATCGACCGATGCACAGCCAGTGTCTACCAGAACTATTTCCACGCAAGGGGCGAGCTGCCTATGCCGCTTTTGTCCGACTGGCGCGCCGAAGTCTTGAAGCAGCCAGACCCCGAAGCGCGGGAAATCGCGCTGGCGGCAGAACTTATCACGGAGGGCAGCTTGAACGTCTTTGCGCACCCGACAAACGTGGATATTAACAACCGGATCGTCGTGCTGGATTTATACGAAATGGGAGAGCAGCTCCGTCCGACCGCGCTCGTTGTTGCGCTCGAAGCCATTCAAAATCGCGTCATGGAGAATCGCAAGCGCGGCAAATACACATGGGTGTTCCTCGACGAAGTGTATCTAAATTTCAAATACAAATATTCCGGTGAAATTCTCTATCGTGCATAGAAAAGATTCCGCAAATATGGTGCTGCGTTGACGGCGGCGAGCCAGAACGTAGAAGAATGTCTGAAATCCGAAACGGCGCGTCTGATGTTCGCCAACTCCGAATTTCTGCTGCTGTTCAATCAGGCGGCAACGGATCGAGCAGAACTTTCCAAACTCCTGCATATCTCCGATACGCAGCTCAGCTACATCACGAACGCCGAAGCCGGTCACGGCCTGCTGCGCATGGGCGGCTCCATCGTGCCTTTCGTCAACACAATTCCGAGGGATACTGAGCTGTATAAATTGATGACGACAACGCCGGGAGAAAATTTAGTATGACGATTACGCTCGGAAGTTTGTTTGACGGTATCGGCGTGTTCCCACTGGCAGCAAGCAGACATGGCATTACACCGGTCTGGGCAAGTGAAATTGTACCGGACGCCATCTCCATCACAAAGCGCCATTTCCCGGAGATGGAGCATCTGGGCGATATAACAAAGCTGGACGGCGGGAAAATACCCGCCGTCCACGTTATCACGTTTGGCTCTCCTTGCCAGAATTTATCATCCATCGGCCCACGCGATGGCTTGTCGGGCGCAAAATCCAGCCTGTTTTATCAGGCAATTCGTATTATCGAGGAAATGAGGGATGCCAGTGGAGGGTTATATCCAACTATCGTTGTTTGGGAAAACGTCGTTGGAGCTATGCAGAAAAATCTTAAAAATGAGTATCTTGCCGTACTCAAATCCTTTGCGGGCGCCGAGGTTTCAATGCCTGATTCTGGACACTGGGCAGATGCCGGAGTGGTGCGAGGGCGACGGTGTGATCTGGCATGGCGTGTCCTGGACGCGCAGTATTGGGCGCGGCCCCGGCTGGCCCGTCGGGAGCGAGTCTTTGTTGTGGCAGATTTTACAGGACAGCGTGCCGCAGAAATACTTTTTAACGCCCGGTCAATGCACGCGGATTCTCGGATTTGCAGCGCGGGTGGACTGCCCGCCGCCGAAGATCATAGAGGCGCTTCTCTTGAAGCAGGGCGGCAGATACCCGTTATCCTGCCCTTTTACGGATTCAAAATGCGCGGAGCAGCCGCAAACAGAAATCGACAACACTTCATCCGGAGCTTTGGAAAGCGGACAGATGTGTTTCCAACTATTCTAGCGTCCGAACAGGCTGCGTTCGCGTATTATTATGAGGACGATCCGCTTGCCGGCTGCATCCGCTATCCGACCGAAGCGGAAAGCGAGCGTCTGATGGGGCTGCCGCCAGACTGGACGAAATACGGCGCAGACGGCGCGGAAATCCGAAGCTCCAGCCGCTATGCCACGATTGGAAATTCTGTCGCGCTGCCCTGTGCGGAGTATATCATGGAGGGGATTGCGGCAGCTTTGCAAAAATAGGTCTCACGGTGAGACGTATTTCTGCAATGCCTGCTTTTACAAAGCCAATTTCAAAATTCAACATTAAATGCGTCTCACCATGAGACGCATTTCGGAGGTGAATACCATTCCAGACATTCGAGAACGAAACGACCGGCCAAAGGACGAGCAGCCAAAACATCAAGTCACATCCACCGTCCAACGCCAGATGGTGCAGAAATTTGTAAAAGAGTTGAGCGACAGCGCGAAGCAGCCTGACCGCTCGGACAGCGCGGAGCGCATTGCAACAGAGCAGGTAGAAACGGCTGCCCGTGAAATTGTCCACGAAGCTGTTCAACTGCCGCGTCGTGCAATCCAGTATTCTACCCGCAGAAGATCAGAAGATTCTTCTGCGAGCGTGCAGCCGGAGCGGTCCGACCAGCCGCGCCATGCGCCGGAATTACCGCGAGAACGAACAGACGCGCCGCGTACCCGGCCAAATGCAACGCCGCCGCAGAGCACATCGATACCCGCACCACAGGAGCAGGCCCGCCGCGCCTATGTTCAGCAAACCGCAAAAACGGCTACGCCAGCGCCGCCGATCACGTCGGAGCAGCCGCAGCATACCACAGTGACCGTGCCATCGGCAGAAAATGCACCGCGTCAGCGCACGGTCGATATACGCACCCTGTCAGAACCAAAGCGGCCGCAGCGCGCACCAGCGACCACGCCGCAGGAGCAGGCCCGCCGCGCCTATGTTCAGCAGACCGCAAAAACAGTTACGGCAGCACCGTCGATCACGCCGGAACAGTCACAACCGCAGGTCCCCACAGTGACCGCGCCATTGATGGAAAATACGCCGCGACAGCGCACGGACGATGTGCGCACCCGGCCAGAAGCGAAGCAGCCGCGGAGCGCACCAACGCTAACACCGCAGGAACAGGGGCAACGCGCGTATGTGCGGCAGGCAAAGAAATCCCGTGCTGAGAAACCGTCTGCGCGGGAGCATCTTCATACAGAGCAACCGGAAATCCGCAGTCCGGTGCAGTCCGAAGCTATACCAGCAAAACCATCCGCTGTTCGTCATGTAAAGCAGCCTGGCGCGTGGACACCACGTAGCGCAGCGACCCCGGTTATGCGCGGCAAGGAGCAGCCTGTTCGTGAGCGGTCGGCGGTTACACCGGCGCACGATTTACCGCCCGTACCACAGGAGCAGGCCCGACAAGTCTTTGTAGAAAAACAAGCGCAGCTCTCTCAAAATCCATCTATCGAATCCATCTATCCATCCGAACCGGCTGCCCCGATTCTATCGCAGCCGCCTGTTTCGGTCGCGCCTGCAATCACGCCGGAGCGTCAGCCGGTCACGGCTGGCAGCGGCAAACCGGTCCCACCCACGCAGCGGCCTGTTCAGCCAGCACCGATGCAAGCTCCACCAACAGACACGCCGCCTACCATCCGTGAAAAGCCGAAGCCAAACACCGCACCGAGGGAACGCCCCCAGTATAGTATTTCTATTCATACAAGGGATACGGAGCAAATCAGCGCACCAAAGGCAGCGCCGAAAGCGTCTGCATCGAAAACCGCGACAAAACGCGCACGGAAAGCAGCCACACAGGATGCACAGAGAAAGATGCTTAAAAAGAGCAACAACCGGGCGGCCAGCGCAGCCGTCGCAGCCGCGAAAAAGCTGGCTGAAGCCGCGGCAAAAGCCGTCAAGGAGCTGATAAGCGCCCTTGTCAGCTTGGGCGGCGGCACGGCGCTTTTCATTGTGTTTTCCATCGTCATTGTCGCGGGCGCGTTTCTGGCTTCTCCGCTCGGCATCCTTTTTGCGGACGAACAGGAAAGCGAAGATACCGTTCCGCTGGCAACCGCCATCGCGGAAATTCAGGGGGAATATCATGCTGAATTGGAGCGCCTGCAAAACGGAGATTTTGCATTTGTTCAGATTGTCGGCCAAGCCCCGGACTGGCGTGAGGTAGTGGCCGTGTTTGCGTCCAAAACAGCAGGTGCGGAGGACGGCGTGGACGTGTTCACGCTCGACGAAGAACGGGTGGAGCTATTGCGTCAAGTCTTTTGGGATATGTGCGAGATCACAACGGCAACGCAGACCGTTGACGTTCCGGACAGCGATCCGGACGACAATGTGGACGACAGCCACACAGGGATTGCGCTGACTATCACGATCACGGCCAAAACCGCTGAAAAAATGCGTCTGATATACGTTTTTACAAAATATCAGAATGACGCGCTTGACATTCTGCTTGAAAACCTCGGCAGCCTGAATATTCCGATGGGTTCACTGACGATCTCACAGGAGGACGCGATTGCACTGCTTGAAAATCTCCCGGACGATCTTGACCCGGCACGAAAAGCCGTTGTGGAAACAGCGGTGCAGCTTGTCGGGCGCGTATCGTACTTCTGGGGCGGAAAATCTTTGACCCTCGGATGGGACGACCGCTGGGGTGTTCCCACGGAAGTCACCGCCGCAGGCAGCGGTTCCACCGGCACGATCCGTCCGTTTGGGCTGGATTGCAGCGGATTTGTCGATTGGACATTCTACAACGCCACCAACGGCAGCTACTATCCGGGGCGCGGCGGCGGAGCTGCCACACAGCACAGCTATTGCACGAATATCGCATGGAGCGACGCGCAGCCGGGCGATCTTGTATTCTATCCAGACGATTCCCACGTCGGCATTGTCGGCGGCAAGGACGCAGACGGCAATCTCCTGATCGTCCATTGCAGCGGCGGCGCAAATGGTGTTGTCATTACCGGCTCGGCTGGTTTTACGACCGTAGCCAGACCGGATTACTTTTCAGACTGAAATACGTCTCACGGTGAGACGTATTTCGACAAAGGCCGGACTGGGGCGATTCTCCAGTCCGGCTTTTTGATACATATTATAATGTAGAATCCTGAAGAAATGCGTCTCACCGTGAGACGCATTATTTTTGTTTGAAAATCCGGTCCGGAAAAACCGAAGCATCGATCAAGTCAGCGGGGGCAATGTCCAGCGCGTCAGCAAGGTTGAAAAACACATCCAGCGAAAAGCCCTTTGCCAATCCCGGCGCTTCAATAGCACTGATAAGCGATCGGCTGATCCCCGCTTTTTCAGCCAACTGTTCCTGTGACATCCCACGCATTTTGCGGAGCGCAGCGATGGCAATGCCAAGATGAATAAATCGGTCGTGATTCTTGAATGAAATATCTTTGCCCATACACTGACACCTCCTGCGTATAAGCAAATTATACGAGCTTCCATAAAAACTTTCTGTCTGAAATGGTATTGTATTGATTTAATCTGTGAGCAACACTATAATAATCAAAAGCGAATTAACGCATACGAACATATTTGCACACAGTTTACAGAGAGACAGAAAGCAGGTGTTGGAATGACCTCGCCCAAAAGCTGCGCGATCCTCGGACACAACCCCATGCGGTTTGCATGGGGATTTGATGAAGAAGCTGCGGAGTGTCACGATATGAAGATGGAGTTGGCCCAGCAGATCATGGTGCTGCGGCAGCAGGGAGTGACGCATTTTTCCGTGGCCTGTGACTACGGCGTGGGGCTTTACGCCGCCGAACTCATTAACGTTCTGCGCGACAATGATCCGGAACTGATGCTGTTTTGTGTTACGCCATACGAGGAACAGGCAACAAAGTGGACACCGGAGCTGCGCGAACGCTATTTCGATATGCTTGTCAAATGCAGCCACATGACAGCCGTTTACACACATAAGCAGCCAGACGCACAGCTGAAAGCCTACCGAACAATCATCCGGCAGTCTGACATGGTGCTGGCGGTCTACGATCCGGCATCTGCGCGTGGGGATGATACCGATAAGGCTGTTTCTTATGCGAGAGAATTGCGCCGCCCCATGCTGATGATCCACCCGGACACATTGAAAACGACATATTCCTGCGTGGAAGTCTGATATGTCAGCGCACTGTCCTTTGCTATAATGAGCATAGAAAAGACTTCGTAAATTTCTGCAAATTTACGATGAAACGCCAGATGCTCCCTGAGATCATCGGCCTTTCCGCGTTTTGGGTGACGGAAATTTTGACGGCGAATAGGCTTTTAAGCGACACCGCCGAGGAAGCTGATTTTCTGAACGGCCTGACGCTTGCTGTCCATTGATGGATGCACATACAGCCGCAGCGTCGTCGTAATGTCCGCGTGGCCCAGCATTTCACTGACGCTTTTAATGTCAATCCCATTTTCAATACAGCGGGTCGCATAAGTGTGACGAAGTGTGTGATAGCTACGCTTCCGGATACCACACCGACGCAGAACAGATTCAAAATAATATTGATAGGTGCGGGGCTCCATTGGCTTATCCGTTCGGCCTGTCAGGATATACGTATTTTGTGACAGACCAGAAACAGCTTTTTTCAAATACGCCATCATATCGTTTGGAAGTGGAATAACGCGCACAGATTTTTCGCTCTTTGGTGTCTGGATGATGAGCTTCGTTTTCCCATTCTGACGGACACGCTGAACGGCGTGCTCAATGCTGACGGTGCCGTTTTGAAAGTCAATATCTGAAACCCGCAGGGCGCAAACCTCACCAAGCCGCAATCCTCCGTTTGCGGAAAGTAAGATTCCGGCGTCCTTGTGATTGGGTGACGGCGATAGACCTTTCCTGAGTTGGTCAAGCTCCCACGCAGAAAACGGTTCGATTTCACGCTGTTTTGCCTTCGGCAGCTTGGTGTTCAGCGCGTCACAATAAAAATGGTATTCTGTGCTGGCAAACCGGAGCGCTGCTTTTATCAGAACACCGATGTCCCGGACGCTTTTGGCAGATAACCCACCGCCATGCAGCCGCCCACTTTGTCTCTTTTGGCTTAGGAAGTCAGAAAGCTGTTTCGCCGTCAAAGAAACGACGAAGATCGAACCAAGCTCCGGAAGGATATGATGCTCGATCAGAAAAACATATCTGGCTCGCGTAGACGGTTTGATTTCAGCCTGTGCCAGATACCACGCAAAAAGCTCCGCTACCGTCAAGCGGCAGCTCCCGGCAGGTCGTGACACGATCATCCGTTTTCGGTCCTCCAGCTTGGCTTTTGCTGCGGCATAAGTGCGTGCATAGACGGACGTATATTTTGCGCGTCCATCCGGTTTCCTGCCGCTGATAAAGCGTGCTTCCCATCGGCCGTCCTTGCGCTTATAGATGTTCTCACCGGTTTTTGGCAAATGGCATCCTCCTTTTGACGGCTGTTCTGACTGCGAATACAGACACGCTACTTGCAAGAAGTATTCTGCATCGTCTGATACCGATTGATCTTTACGGAAACGACGCAAATAATCAATATTTTGATACCGAACCGCATTGACTTTTTGCTGTGCTATTGTATAATGGTGTCAGAAACAGAAGATTATTGCGTTTTTGAGACTTCGTAAATTTGCAGAACTTTATGAAGCCGAAACCGCCATGCTTTGTATGTGCAGATAGTATGTCACTTCTATGCTGGCACATACGGAGAATGGAAGAATCTTGACAATTTAATATGTTTACCAACGAAGAATTGTAATTGCAGGTTATCTCTCGCCTTATAGTCTGCAATGAAAGAGCAATGAATCTACTCGCCCGGAACTGTGAGGATGAGCAAGTTTCTAAAGTAGCTTGGAGGAAACGAAAGACAGCGTTACACAGCAAGCTATGTAGCCGAAAGGTCGCCATTGCGGGAGAAAATCCCGTGAGAAGGTAGGAAACAGAGCGCGGATGCAGCCGCATCCATAGTCCAAGTCAGGAGAATCGCTTTTCTTCGCCTGCATGAGATGCTGCCTGTTTTATGATCTCGTTACGTGCAGAAGTTGGCAAACAAAGGGTAGATAGCACGATGATCCTATCGGTAATTCGGAACAGGGCTCCGATTTGCTTCTAAAGTTGAAGCAAATCGGTGTTTTTTGTTTTTGAAGCAATCGGATCATCTCGCGTCAGCGGGATGATTTGTTTTTTGCGTAAAAATCGATAGGAGGATTATCTGCGATGAATGAGCAGCAACGGCAAGCATATCTGGACCAGATCAACTATGGCCGCATTGAGCGTGTCATTGCGTACAAAAATGTGCAATTCATCATCAAGCACCAGCACGATACGCTGGAGCAGCTAACTGCATATTTGAAATCCTGCATGGAGGACATTGGACACCCGCCCGCGATGGTCGAGGTGATTGGCGGCGAGTATATCGAGTACCGGTTCGGCTCATGGCAAGCCGCGATCCGTTCCTTTTATGCCGGAAAAATCACAAACATCAAAAATCCGCCACATTTTCGTGACCGCAAGATCGTTCAGGATTTATGTGAGATCGAATTGAGACGGCTTGCAGCGAAGGACGCGGCATCTTCTGAACGGGAGGTGCAGCGATGAATCCGAACAGAACGTATGAGGAAAATATGGCGGCGCTTAAAAAAATTTTGACCCAACGCACCTACACGGCGCTGTCTCACAGGAACATCGAGTTTGTTCTGAAATATCAAAATGCGTCATTGCAGGAGTTGGCTGCATATTTGCGGCAGCAGCAGGCGGAGCTGCGGCATATCCCCGGCAGGACAGAAATAATTGGCGGCGACTTCATTGAGCTGCGGTTCCGCGGATGGGCAAATGCGCTTGAAGCGATCGGCGTTAGCAGAGAGCTTGCGGCAAAGCGCAGTACGCCCGCGCTGGAAAAAACGGCGCTGTTCCAAGCGGAGTTCAATACACAGCGGGAGCTGGACAAAGCAGCCAAGGCTGAGGCCAAAAAGCAAAATAAAGCCAAAGAGAAGCCACAGATTCAAGGCAAAGGCCGCCGATTCCGCGCCGATCTTCTTCAGGATGAGAAAATCACGGGAAGAACGATGTACGCGCTTGAATTGCAGGGGTTCAAATGCCCGAAGAATAAGAACGTGCGGAAAACGCAGGAGTTCAAGGCTGAGTATCAGCGGCAGCTCACAAAATTCCGGCAGGAGCAGGCCGCAGAAAAGGAAACCAAACGCGCAGCGCGGCAGACCGAGCAGCAGGAAGCGACTACGGAGGAAAGCACACAATAATTTATTTGCACAATCCGAATTGGGAACGGATTTGCATATAGACCTGATCTCATCCCCCTGAGATCAAGCTGCCAGCGCGTCACCCCCTGACGCGCAGAAATCCCCGGTTCCGAATGGGAACGCGGAACCGGGGGATCTCAAAACCTTGTCAATCTTTGATTGGGAACACCGTAGGTTTCGCAATCCTACGTTCCATTTTTCTAAAATTGCGGGCAGCTTGGTCTGCTCCACCCGAGCTGTCTAACATGGGGCAAAATTTTGCAAAGGAGAATGTAAAATGAAAACTGCAAAGAAACTCACAGCCCTCCTGCTGGCAGTCGTCATGGTTCTCGCCATGAGCGTCAGCGCATTCGCAGCCACCACAGACACCGGTCTCAGCGGAACTGTCACCGTAAAGTTCACAAAGAACTACAGTGATACAGATGATGGTGTATATACATGGAACGCTACGCGCGGCGAAGATCTCTTCACCACGAACAGCTCTGTTACGGTGAATCTTGCGACGCTGAACGGCGTTGAGTTGAGCGTGTGCAAAGCGTATTACTCCGAGCCGACAACAAACGCCATGTACAATACCGTTTCTGTTCTGGACGTCGTTATGGCCGCAGCTGCATCGTCCGGGCATACACCTACGGGCAACTGGGATGCTGATCCTGATGAGGGACTGCCCGGTGGCTATCTTTACAATGTCGATAATCAGGAATTTGAGTCCTACTACGGCGAAAACGGCGATGGAACCTACTGGATGATGGGTACTGGCTTTGTTATTGGTGTGGCCAGCAATGCTAGTGCAGAGCCCACCTTCTCGACCTCCTATCTCAGCAATGTTGCAGCTTCTACGCTCAGCAGCGGTGCTGTGATTTATGTTGATCTTGGCAACTATACCTTCAGCAGCGTAACCTGGTAATCATTAAACAAATCTTGGGGGGCGGCTATGCCGTCCCCCTGTTTGGAGGATAAGATGAAAAGACTTCTAACAGGGATTTTCGCCCTCATCTTGATGCTGGGATGTATAACGATCTCTCAGCCGAGAGCGACGGCAGCCGATACTCCCAAAGAAATAACAGCATATTTGACGATTGCATTGCAGGATGCAGACGGAAAGTATGATTTCGCTGGAGCAAACGACGGAACGAGTATGGCATCAAAGGCAATACAGGTTTCGGACGCAGATGGCGATAACAAATTGACAGCCTACGATGTCCTTTACTGCGCCCATGTGCAGTATGCACCCGGTGGACTGAAAGATTTTGAAATTAACAGTGCATCAAAGGGAAGTGCAATCTTAAAAAAAGCATGGAACGTGACGGCTGGATTTACTCTTGTCGGCGAAAACACTATGGCAACAAATGCGTTCAAAACCGACATTAAATCCGCCACTTCTACCACATCAATCAATGATGGAACACACTTGTATGTTATTCAAGGCGCTTCTGCAAAGACGGAGTTTTTTTCAAATACTGCGTCAATAAAAATGGGATTTATAAATGATGCTCGTATTACAGCCTATAAAAGGCAAGCATTTACACTTTGCGCAAATATCTATGATGCATCCGTTAAAATGCCAGTCAAAAGAGTTTCTGCTGCAAAAGGTAGAGCTATTTACTATAAAGAAATTCAGCAAGGCAATACACCAGCTCAGAAATTGATTACTACAGACGCGACAGGAAAGATAACTGTAACGTTTGAGAACGCTGGAGACTATTTGCTTTATACCGCCCCCGCTGATAGCGTTGCACCGGCCGCGTGTATGGTACATGTTGAGGAAAGCAAACTGGTTCCTGAGAGTATTCGGCTTGGCCTGTCGGAAGATTCCGCAGACCTTCTGCATTACGCCAGTGGAACGAAGGAATACTCGATTACCGTTCCGGATAGCGCCACGACGCTTTATGGCCGCATGGCATACGCATCTGCTTCGGGCAATCTGCAATGGTATTCAGAAGTTAGTACGGACGGAACAACCTATAAGAGTGTGACCGTAAAAGGTCTTCTTGATGGAAAAACGACAGGAAACATCAACATAAACGGCGCACAAAAGCTCAAATTATATATCAATGATAAGAGCTTGCAGCTGGCAAAAAACAAGCCGTTGTCTGATGATTATATCATTAACATCAAACGGCAAATTCAGCTTACAGGTTTGACCACAACAACCGGTACGCTTCTTAGTGATGCCGACTATACCACCGGGCATTTGGACGTTTATGTGAGCCATGATGCGGAGACGGCGACTTTGACGCCAACAGCAAAATCCGGCGATACAATCACTGTAAATGATGCGCCAGCTGAGTCCGGTAAAGCGGCTACCATCAATTTGACAGATGCCGAGACGACGGCAAAAATCATTGTCCATCGAGCTGGTGATAGTTACGTCGATGGTACATACACGGTTACCTTCCATAAAGCCGCAGATCAGGCTGCGCCGGTTTTCATCGAACAGCCTATGTCGGAAGTTCAGGAGTATATTGTCGGTGATGGCTCTGCGTATGTAAAACCGCTCCATGTTTTTGCGAACGCAAACGGAACGGTAACATATCAGTGGTACAGCAATACGACAAACAGTACAGAAGGCGGCACCGCGATTGCCGATGCAACCGACCCTACATATATCCCTGCGACGGATACTGCGGGAGATCAGTATTACTATTGTGTCGCAACAAATGGCAGCAGCACTACCTCTTCCACTTGCGCACACGTTATCGTTTATGACGAACCGATCCAGTCCATTTCGTGGAGTATGAAAACTCCCAAACTGCCAGAGGAAAAAAAGGAATTATTCGAAGGTCACACAACCGGCTTCTACTATCAAAAAGGCGATACGAATGTAACGCCGCTTACAGTAAATGTTACATTTGAACCGCATTTTGCAGAATTGATCAAAAACGGGAAAATGATCGTTCGTTATAACTGGGGACCGAAAAACAATGCTGTGAAAACGGATTTGCCAAGCTATACTCCCAGCACAGAATACGCAATCGGTGGACAGGAATGGTACTGCGACGTAACCATTTTTTATTTGGACTATAGCCGCAATTTTTCAAAATACACTGTTAAACCTGTTTATATCTACATAGACGACGCTGATTCCAGCCGTCCGGGCGAAGTTGATTTTTCCGGTGACGGTACAAAGGCATCCCCGTGGGAGCTTGCAAACCAGAAAGACCTCGAAAAACTGCGCAAATATGTGAATGATGGATATAATTTCGCTGACACCTATTTATTGTTCACGAATGATATTACGCTTGATACGAGCTGGGAATCCATCGGTACCGGCGACGCTGGCACAAAGGGCAAGGGCTGGAATGTTTTTTCCGGCACATTGGATGGCGGCAACCATACATTGACCTATGCCGAGAATACCGATCAACCGCTCTTTAAGTATGTTCGTGAAGCTACGGTTCAAAATCTTTCTATCGAAGCTCCACATTTGAAAAACTATGCGCTCGTTAGCAACTATGCTGTCGATTATGGCGATGACGGAAACTACAGCATCGGCACTGGCGGCAGCTATGCCCCTGGCTGCCCTGATACGATCGATATTATCAATGTCACCATAAAATCCGGTTCGATCATTGAAAAAGGTGGTTTCCTTGGCGGCTTTGCCTCTGGCGCAAATATTGTAAATATTCGAGACTGCACCGCCGAAAAGGATGTTAAGATCGGTTGGGATGGAGAAAAGGGCGTTGGCAGCAATAACGGTTCCTTTGCGGGCTTGTTTAACGGGACAATGTCGAATTGCGTTAGTTATGCAGACGTATATGGGCAGAATTTCGTTGGAGGAATGGCCGGTCAAAAGGGACAGAGCATGGGACCCTATGAGTTTACCAACTGCTCTTTCATGGGCAAAATCGAAGCTACTGGTAAATTCGCTGGCGGCATAGCTGGCGGTGGATATGCGGCAGATTCTGCCCCGAATACCCCTGGTGCAACAATTCAGAATTGCTATGTGAGCGGCAACATCACAGGCTCTGATTGCGTAGGCGGTATTTTGGGCGGTGAGCCAAGCCAGCTTCAGGCATGGAACACCTCGTATATTCAAGACAACTGCTTTTATGGAAAAGTAGCAGCTACAGATAAAAATGCCAGCTGTGGCGGTATTGTTGGTAGGTTCAGATCGTTAAATATCAACAATACCATTTCAAACAACTACTTCCTTGATGGATGCGGTGCGGATAACGGTATTGGTGCAATCCTTTATCTTGATACAAGCGCCACTATTACCGCCGAAAACTGCACTGTATTCAATACAAGTGAGAAGCTGCCCGAAATCGGCGGTATTTCTCGTGCAAATCTGAACCGTACAGACGATCCACTTGATAAGGATTCGGATAAACTTGCTGCGAAAAAAACCGCGGCAGAGTTCACAGATGGCACCGTCGCGGGGCTATTAAATGCTTCTGATTCCAGCTTGAAGAACTGGACGACGGGTACAAATGGTCCGGTTCAAAGCAGAGAGCCCATTTTCTATAAGCTCAGTATTTCTGGCAATTATAAGGCTGTCTATACGGTTGGCGAAGAGCTGGATCTCTCCGATGCAGTATTTACGGCCAGCAGAAGTGATGGCGTAACCGAAAATATTGCGCTGAGTGAAATCACTATCAGCGGATACGACAAAGAGACTCGGAGTAAGCAAACACTTACAGCCAAATGGAAGAATCTTTCTTGCACATTTACTGTTGAAGTGCTTAACCCGCAAGGTTCTAATATTGCAGTTTACTTTACTCTGCTTGGCGATAAACCACATGGTGATAGTGGAACGACACATACTTTGGCTGAAAACAATCTAACAACATGGGTTGAAAAGACAGCGTATTCTGTCAGTAATAATGCAACGGTTTTGGATGTCATAACTGAGGCTTTCGAGGAAAATAACATCTCGATGGTTAATGAGTCTGGCAACTACATCTCGTCCGTTACTTACGATGGTGTGACACTTGCTGAGTTCACAAACGGTAATCTTTCTGGCTGGATGTATACTTTGAACGGTATCCATACCAGCAACGATGTAAGTGAGCAGTATCTGAATGATAAAGATGAAATCGTTTTCCATTATACCGATAATTACACGAAAGAAGACTTCAAGGGCGGTGGCGACAAGCCGACGCCCGGCAGTAAGGTAACCGCGGAAGAACTGGCAAAAGCCTATAAGGACACCGGCGACGCGCAGGCCCTCAAGACGCCGGGAACCGGCTCTACTGAAGGTGAATGGCTCATGCTCGGTCTTGCCCGTGCAGATCATACGATCACACCGGACAATCGCAGCACATATCTGGCCGCAGTTCGTGATTACATCAGCACAAGATACAAAGACGGAAAACTGTACGATTCTGCTCAATTCGAAACAACTGTATCGACAGATAATTCCCGCATTATTCTTGCGCTGACTGCTTTGGGCGAAGACCCGCAGACGTTCGTATCTGGCAAAGACCTGTTGAAGGGCTACAGTGACTTTGACTGGGTCAAGAAGCAGGGTATCAATGGCACAATTTGGGCGCTTATCGCTCTGGATAGCAACCAGTACGAAATTCCCACAGGCACCACGACCCGTGACAAGTTGATTTCCGAAATTCTGTCCAAGCAAACATCCAACGGCGGTTGGGCGACAGCCGGTAATGTCGCGGACGCGGACATGACCGCAATGGCAATTCAGGCGCTCGCTCCCTACTATAACAGAGCGGATGTGAAGAAAGCTGTTGACAAGGCTCTGACGCTTCTGAGTAAAACACAGAACGGAGAAACCGGTGCATACTTCAATTCTTATAATGAACTGAGCGTAGAAAGCACCGCACAGGTTATTGTTGCCTTAACTTCGCTCGGCAGCAACCCTGCTGAAGATGATCGATTCATTACCAGCTCCGGCCTGACGCTGCTTGATGGTCTGATGCACTTCTATAATGGCAGCGGCGAGTTCAAGCATACCGTAAACGGACAGGCTAACGCGATGGCAACCGAGCAGAGCTATTATGCGCTCGTTTCGTACTATCGTCTTCTGAACCAGAAATCTTCGCTCTATGATATGTCTGACAATGGTTCTACGCCTGAAAGCGTTGAATCCGTGATTGAAAAAATCAAGGCAATCCCCGATCCGGTTGATGAGGACAGCTATGAAGCGATTGTAACAGCCCGCGAAGCGTATGAAAAGCTGACAGATAGCGAACAGGAACAAGTTCCGCAGCAGTATCGGAACAAGCTCACTCGCGCAGAAACCGAGTACAGCGTGCTTCTGGAAAACGCAAAGAGTCAGGCAAAGAGCGACCTGACCGACCACTATCTCAGCCTCAAGCAGGAAGATTATGGCGATGCAGGACGAAAGAAACTTGCAGAGATTCTTTCTACCGGGCAGAAAAACATTACCTCCGCAAAAAGCTGCAAGCAGGTTTCAACGATCCTGGAACGCGCAATCAAAGAAATGGATGAGGTCAAGAAAGGTGATATGACGGTCACCTTCCGACTCATTGGTTCTTTGCAGGCTACGCAGGATGTGAACTTGACGACCGACAGCTATCTGCCTGAATATGTGACATGGATTCCGACTACCAAATATGAGCTGGCAAGCAACGCAACAGTCTATGACCTGTTTACAGAAGCGTTGAGCGATGCTGGCCTGACTTCCATCGGTGCAGAGAGCAACTATGTGAAGACGATCTACGCCCCGTCCTGCCTCGGCGGATACGCGCTCAGCGAGTTCACCAACGGCAAGAACTCTGGCTGGATGTACACAATCAATGGCTCCCACCCGAATTATGGTCTGAAAGAACAGGAACTGAAGGATGGTGATATGGTTGTTTGGCACTATGTCAACGACTACAGTCACGAAGTCTCCGATTGGCCGGGCGATTCGCAGCATCCCTCGCTCGGCAACGGAACTTACTACAACGGCTGGCTCCGTGCAGCGGACATCACGCCGGAACGCTACGTTGAGCAGCTTCTCGGCAAGATCGTAACGATCGGCAGGCACGGCACGGTTGAACCGAAGCTGAAGCTCTCGGATATTGGCAAGTCTGTGACATTCACGTTCAAACCTGACAAGGGCTACCGCGTGAAGGACGTCAAGGTGGATGGCAAATCCGTCGGCGCGGTCACGACCTACAAGGTGGACAAGCTCACGGTATCGACCAGAATCGAAGTTGAGTTCACCAATGGTAAACTTC
>ERZ507033.77-NODE-77-length-43283-cov-7.880795_pt1 | contig 43283 bp, 39 predicted proteins | sample MGYA00512874_ERZ507033 | MGnify/ENA metagenome assembly ERZ507033
CTTTCAGATCACATAGGCGGTGGTATGAGCCACCAGATTCTGCTTGCTATTGCCATAGACATGGATGAAATACGTACCCGCTCCCTTGTGCCGGGCCAGCGTCACCGTATACGTCCAGTCACCGTTGGACTGCTTTTTCGCCTCGTACCACTGCAGGTCGTCCTGGCCGTTGACAGCGCTCCAGACGGGGAACCACACCCGGCTCAGATCGCTGCGGCCTGTCAGTGTCACAGTCATGTACCGCCCATCGGCGGACAGCTGGGTCCACACCTGGGGAGACACGGCCTGAGCGACGGAAACAGTGGTGTGGGCCACCAGATTGCGCTTATCATTGCCGTAGGCGTGGAGGAAATAGCCCCCCGCGTTCTTGTGGTTGGCCAAGGGCACCCGGCAGGTCCAGCTGCCGTCTGCCTGCTTCACCGCCTCGTACCACCGCAGGTCGTCCTGACCGTTCACGGCGCTCCAGGTGGGGAACCATACCCGGCTCAGATCGCCCCGGCCCGTCAGAGTCACGTCCAGATATCTTCCGTCGGCAGACAGCACCGCCGTCATGGCGGGCTTTTCCGGCTGCACCAGCTTCTCCACATAAGCGGTGGTGTGAGCTACCAGGTTCTTCTTGTCATTGCCGTAGGCGTGGATGAAATACGTACCCGTGCTGCCGTGGTTGGACAGAGGCACCCGGCAGGTCCAGCTGCCGTCTGTCTGCTTCACCGCCTCGTACCACCGCAGGTCGTCCTGACCGTTGTCCTGGCTCCAGGTGGGGAACCACACCCGGCTTAGATCACTGCGGCCCGTCAGCGTTACGTCCAGATACCGCCCGTCAGCGGACACGGCGGCCTTCATCTCCGGCCCGGGAATCTTCTCCACATAGGCGGTGGTATGGGCCACCAGATTCTGCTTGCTATTGCCGTAGGCATGAATGAAATAGGCGCCGGTGGTGTTGTGGCGGCTCAGGAGCACGGAATATGTCCAGCTGCCGTCCGCCTGCTTCCGGGCCTCGTACCATTGCAGGTCATCCTGACCGTTTTTCTGGCTCCAGGTGGGGAACCACACCTTTGCCAGGTCGCTGCCGCCGGTAAGCGTCAGGTTCAGATACCGTCCGTCAGCGGACAGCGCCGCCTTCAGGGCGGGCTTTTCCGGCTGGACCAGGTTGTCCACCACCACGGTGCCGTGATCCAGAAGTCCCTGGGGCAGGCCGTTCTGGTTGTAAATGTGGACCATATAGGTGCCGGTCTCCTGGTGGTTGATCAGAGGCACCTCGGCCACCCAGCGGCCATTCTGTTTCTTGGCCTGATACCAGTGCAGGTCGTTCTGCCCGTCCTGCTCACCCCACACAGCGAAACGCAGGGCCGTCTGCTGGGGGGCGGAATAGGTCAGATACATCACTGTGCGGGCGGTGTTGAAGTAATAGCCCAGCTGCTGGGGACGCACGGCAGGCGTGAACGCCCCTGCGCGGCCATTGAGCCAGGTACGCACCCGGTCCAGTGCCTCGTCATAGGTGGGAGCAAAGGGCATACCGCCGGGCTTGGGGTTTGCAGTGCCCAGGGTGTTCCAGCGGAGGTAATTCAGGTCGGCGGAGACGCCGATCTCGGCCTTCCGGCCGTCAATTTGCCCGGCCATGCCGGTAAGCACCGGCTTATACCGGGTGTACAGCTCCTGCACCCGCTGATAAAAGGCCGGGATGTTCAGCATCTTCTTCATCAGCACGGAGGTATCGCAGGCGTTGTAGTCCGTGACCTTCTCCTGCTTGTTGCCCATGCAGGTGTCAAAGTCCCACAGAGGACCCACATGGAGCACGTCGGACGCGCCGTCCTGATACCAGAAGAAGCTGGTGAAGAAGGACTCGCCGTTGAGAACGTACTCGTTCATCAGATAGTAGCGGGCCAGGGAGTCCACGTCGATCATGGCGTTGAGCTGGGCCAAGGACAGATTTTCCCAACCCTCTGAGGTCAGCGCCGTAGTAAAGCGGGTCATGGCGGTCTGGAAATTGCTCATGGCCTGGGCAATATGCGCGTCATCCTCCTCCACGATCTCCTTCAGAGCAAAGTAGCTGTTCAGCCGCCCCTCGAAGAAATAGTGGTCCTCGTCGGTGGCAAAGCCGTCATCCAGCTCAAACATGGCCCCGGCAGGATCCTGCAGATTCAGGCGGTTTTTGCCGATCTCGGCCTTCTCGCCGATGAGATACACACCCAGATACTCGCCGTCCACCCACAGGTCCACATATTCATATTCCGTCACATAGGGAAAGCCCATCTGCTCCGCCGCATCATACACCAGGCGGGTGCGGATCATGCTGTCGTCAGAAGCATTGGCCAGGAGGATCCACTTCTTGGCCGCAGGCATGCCCAGCACGGAGGTTTTCTTGCTGAACTTGATCTGATAGGGCTTCTTGGCATATTCCCTCCAGGTGGAATTGCCGCGGCCCTTGAACTCCACGGTGCCGGTGAGAACGTCGTCGCCGTCCGTCAGCACCAGGTCGTTGCCGGGATATTTCACGTTCTTGTCCCGGTGCACCTGCTCCAGCGTGGTACCGTTAAGGGTCAGGCGCAAGCTGGGCAGACTGCTCTGCTTCGCGCAGATCTGCACCGTTTTACCGCCGTCCAGCGTCAGGGTCACCCGGTCGCTGGCGGCAAACGCGCCGGTAAGGGTGCCATGCTCCCGGTCCAGTGTCCCGGCAGAAGCTGCCGTCACGCTGCCGCTGAAGGACAGCACCGTGTCCGCCAGGCTCTCGTCGGCAGGCAGAAACAGATACCACACCCCATCCTTTTCGGAACGGTATCCCTGGTTGGTCCACTGCCAGGCGTCCACGGTCCAGCAGCGGAAATCGTTGCCTCCGGCAAAGGCTGTGGCCGTCAGCAGCGCCGTCAGTATTGCGGCTGCCAGCAGTGCCCACAGCCAGGTGCCGGTTTTTCTTGTTGCTTTCATGCATCTTTCTCCCATCTGAAAAGGTGGCGCGAACGCGAGATTCTCCCGGGGCAAAATGCCGCTGTTCCGCCAATTACACTGTATTATATCAGATACACCGTGGAATTTCAAGCGTAATCTTCCGTAAAATCGCCAAAAATCACACGCATTTTTGGTGGAAACGTATAAAAAGAGAGTCTCCGACCCCTGTCGAAGACCCTCTTTTTATGCTGTTTACCGACGAATGATGTGATCCGCTCAGTCCTCGCGGCTGGCCAGCACGTTCATGGAGACGGGCTCGTCATTGGCAATGGGAGCGGACAGGTTGACGCTGGAGTAGCCGCCCCGGAGCTCGGAGCTGTCCTCAAACGTCTTGGTGCAGCGGTCATACTCCACCTGCATCACGGAGGAGATGGTGTGGCGTCCGTAATCGTCCAGCTTGGCATACTGATCCAGGATCCGCTGGGTATCCTCGGTCAGGTGGATGTTCTCCTCGCCCAGAGCGCAGATGCCCAGGGTGCGGCAGATCTGGACCACCGTGTCAAAGGAGGAACCGCCGATGCCGTTGTGCAGCGCGCTGTTGATGGTGGACAGAGGAATGCCAACCGCAAAAGCGAACTGCCGAACGCTCTTGTACTGGCGGGAAATTTCGTCCCGTACGATGTTGGTAAGTTTGTCCATAATTCGACCCTCTTTACTGTAGATTCCAGAAACGACTTTCTCTCTGGATGAAATGATTATATCAAAGCAAACGAGAACTCGCAAGAGGGAAATACAAAAAAACATATAAAATTTTTACAAAAATCTGATAAACAGGACCGTCGAAAGCCAACAGGACAAATTTCTCTTTTCATTTTGGCCGCTATGTGGTACACTGTATGGGAATTAGGAGGGATGACTCCTGTGAAAAAGGCATGGTTGCCCCGCACCGCAGCGGGGCAAGTGGCGGTGCAGCTGGTGCGCCGGTATTATCTGCATGACGTGGGGCGCGACAGCGCAGCGCTGACGTATTATCTGCTGTTCGCCCTGTTTCCGCTGATGGTGTTTGTCAGCACGCTGCTGGGCATTCTGAAGCTGGATGTGGACAACATTTCTCAGTTTCTGTCCCAGCTGGTCCCGGCGGACGTGGTTTCGGTGCTGGAGGCGTATTTAATATATGTATCCGCCAACGCCAGCCGCCAGCTGCTGTGGTTCAGTCTGGTCTTTTCCATCTGGTTCCCCATGCGTGCCACCAGCTGCCTGCTGCACTCCCTGCGCAAGGCCTTCAACGTGGGTCCGCCCCGGAAGATGCTTTTGAACCAGCTGGCCATTCTGCTGTTTACCATCTGGCTGATCCTCTCCATCGGGCTGACACTGCTGTTGGTAACGGTGGGCCGCCGGGCCCTGGAGTTCGTGTCCGGGCTCATTGCCCTGCCGCAGGGCTTCATTGACCTGTGGAGCTATCTGCGCTTCATCGTTCTGGGCGTGGTGATGTTCCTGATGCTGACGGTGCTGTATATGCTGGCCCAAGGCCAGCGCCGTCCCCTGAAGGAAGTTGCTCCCGGGGTAGGCATCTCTCTGGCGGCATGGATGGTCCTGTCCCTGGCATTTTCTTATTATGTGGAGCATTTTGCCAATTACTCCGTGCTGTACGGCTCCATCGCCACGATAGTCGTGGTGCTGCTGTGGCTGTATATGAGCGGCACGGTGCTGATCATGGGCGCGGAATACAGCGCCGTTATCCTGCGCCGCAGGCGCAGCCGGCTGCCGTCGGGCAGCGGAGAGGAGCAAGCATGAAAATCATCATCGTAGGCAACGGCAAGGTCGGCTATGCCATTGCGCGGCAGCTGGCGGTAGAGGATCACGACATCACCATCGTGGATGACGACGCCGCAGCCCTGCACCGGGCCGACAGCACCCTGGACGTCATGTGCGTGGAGGGCAATGGAGCCAGCATCAGCGTGCTGGACACTGCCGGGGTCCGCAGCGCGGACCTGGTCATAGCCGTCACCAATCTGGACGAGACAAACCTGGTGTGCTGCCTCATCGCCAAGAAGCTGGGGGCCAAGCACACCATCGCCCGGGTACGCAACCCCGAGTATCGCCGGGATGACACCATGCTCAAGCGGGAGATCGGCCTGGACATGCTCATCAACCCCGATCTGGGGGCGGCCCAGGAGATCGCCCGGATCCTGAGCTTCCCGGCGGCCTTTTCCGTGGAGCCCTTTGCCGGAGGCCGCATCGATATGATCGGTTTTCAGGTAACGGAGCAGGACACCCTGGCCGGGGTGTCCCTCAACGATTTCCACCGCAATCGCCTGGCGGAGGTGCTGATCTGCGCCGCCCACCGGGGGGACAATTTTATCATCCCCGACGGCTCCTTCGTGCCCCGCAGCGGGGACAAGCTCTATATGGTGGGCACCAAGGCAGAGCTGCAAAAAATGCTCCGGGGCATCGGCCGCACCCTGCAAAGAGTGAAGAACGTATCCATTCTGGGGGGCAGCCGCATCACCATGTACCTGACCTGGGAGCTGGCCCGCAGCAATACCAAGGTCCGCATTGTCGAGATGAAGCACGACAAGTGCCTGCGTCTGTCGGCCTCCCTGCCCGGCGCCATGATCATTGAGGGCGACGGCACCGACGCAGACCTGATCGACAGCGAGAACATCTTTGAGACCGACGCCTTCGTGGCCCTGACGGACCGGGACGAGGAGAACCTGCTGATGGCCCTGACGGCTCAGCGGGCGGGAGTCCCCAAGGTGCTGGCCAAAATGACCCGGCCCAACTACATGGACCTGGTGCAGGAGACAAAGCTGGGCAGTATCATCAGTCCCAAGGATCTGACCTCCAACCAGATCACCCGCTATGTCCGGGCTCTGGCCAATTCCCAGGGCAGCACTGTGGAGAGCCTGTATAAAATGCTGGACGGCTCCGTGGAGGCTCTGGAGTTCACCGCCACCGCCTCCAGCCGCTCGGTGCTGGACAAGCCTCTGAAGGACCTGGCCCTGAAAAAGGGCGTTCTGCTGGCCGCCATTGCCCGGGAAAACAAGATCATCATTCCCGGCGGCCTCACCACGATTCAGGAGGGAGACCATGTGGTGGTGGTCACCAAGTCCCAGGTATTCGACGACCTGACGGACATTCTTGCATAAAGCTGCCCATAAAAATCCGCCGGAGCCGAATGCCGGGTGGGCGTAAAGCAGTAAAATCCAAGAATGAGGAAAGCCTTGTGTTTTTAAGGGGCGGCGTGACTTCGGTCACGCCGCCCCTTCAGCTTGTCAAAAAAGTGCAGTGCCCTTTTTCGGCACGAAAAATCCGGTCATATCGGTATGTTCCAATTCCAGCAGCTTCCTCTTTTTGTCAATGCCCCCGGCGTATCCGGTCAGGCTGCCGTTTGTGCCGACCACACGGTGACAGGGAATGATGATGGATATCTCATTATGACCCACCGCACCGCCGACCGCCTGCGCAGACATCCGGGGAAGCTTCTGCTTTTCAGCAAGCTGCCGTGCGATCTCGCCGTAGGTCGTAGTCCTTCCGTAGGGAATCTGCAAAAGGATTTCCCACACGGACTGCCGGAACGCGGTGCCGACGGGGTGCAGCGGCGGCAGAAAATCCGGCTGGCTGCCAGCAAAATAAATGTCCAGCCAACGCCTGGCTTCTGCAAGGGCGGGTGTATCCTGCCCGATACGCTCTGCGGGCAGATCACGGGCAAGGTATTTCTGTCCGTCGAACCACAGACCTCTCAGTCCGATTCCGTCCGCTGCCAGCAGGATGCCGCCCAGCGGTGAATCGTAATGCTGCACAAATAGCATGATCTGCACCTCGCTTCAAAAGCTGCCTCTGTTTTTATTACTCGGCTTGTAGTCCTTCATCTCCGGGATTGCGCCGCCTGCCACAGCCCAGAGATACAGACTTGCCACGCTGCAATAGGGGTGAAAGCGACGGCGGTATTTTTCAAACAGCCTGCGGTCAATGCTGCGATGGTGATATACCATGCGCAGCCCGCGCTGGATGGCAAGGTCATCATAGCTGAAAATATCCGGGCGCTGCATACAAAAAAGCAGAATCATCTCTGCCGTCCAGACGCCGATGCCCTTCAGGCTGCTTAATTCCCGGATCGCATCCTCGTCGCTCATGTGCTCCACAGCATGCAGATCAAATGCGCCCGTATGGACTTTTTCGGCAAAATCCGTAATATACTCTGCCTTGCGGAAGGTCATACCCAGTCCCTGCAGCTTGGGAACACCTGCTGTCAGGATGGTCTCGGCATTGACGGTGCCCAGTGCATCCTGCATCCGCTGCCAGATGGTCGCCTGTGCCTTGGTGGAGATCTGCTGCCCGATGATGTGGTGAACGACGGATGAAAACAAGTCCGTATCCACTGGGCGGTCGATATGCCCGATGCGGTCAATGACCTGGCAAAGCCGCTTATCCTTTTGCCGCAAATAGGAAGCTTCGGCTTCTCCGTATGCAAAATACACGCTTTTCACCTTCTAACGTTTCCATAAGCGTTTTTTATCGCAGCTGCGCCGTAAAGGCAATGGTCCTGTCCGTTGTGGACGGCGTCTGCCGAAAAATGATTTTTCTCAAAAAAACGGTCAGTGCCTCCGCCAGGTCTGCCTCATCCTCCGCGATCAGCAGACGCATGGTCATCCCTCCTTGCTGTATACCAGCGGCTGCTCCCGGAGCAGTGCGTCCACCGCGGCCTGATATTCCGATAAATTCTTCGCCTTGCGCATCCGCTTGAGATACGGCTCCGCCCCGTCGAACCCGGCGGCCAGGTACGTCCACAGCTCCCACATCCGGTGCATCACCGGCAGATCGCCGGAGAGCCGCTGCCGGTAGGCGTCCAGCAGCCGGTCATGGTACGTCCGGACTTCCCGGACCGAGGCGGCGGGGCCGCCCCGCAGCTGCCGCAGCAGGCTGGGGTCCCGCATGAGTCCGCGGCCCAGCATTACCGCATCTGTCCCGGGAAAGTCCCGGGACAGTGCCGCAGCGTCCTCCGCCGTCCATATATCACCGTTATACACCACCGGCCAGGGGCCGGAGACGGTGGAAAAAGCCTCCCGATGGGGCGTTCCCTTGTAAAATTCCTTCTGGAGCCTGGGATGAACGATCAGCTCCGCCAGAGGGTACCTCCGATAGATCTCCAGCAGCCCCGGCCATTCGCCGGGGTCGTTTTTCCCGATCCGGGTCTTGACGGACACCGTCATTCCCCGGGGCAATCCCGCAAAGATCTCCTCCAGGCACCGGTCCAGCTCCTGGGGATAGGCCAGCAGGCCCGCCCCCTTCCGCTTGGCGGCCACGGTACCTGCCGGACAGCCCAGGTTGAAGTTCACCTCCCGAAAGCCCCGGTCATGCAGCTCCCGGGCAGCCCACAGGAAATGCTCTGCCCGGTTGGTCAGCAGCTGGGGCACTACGTTGAGTCCCCGGTTGTGCTCCGGGTCGATCTCATCCAGCTCTTTCCGCTGGAAGGTACAGGTGGCGTTGGGGGAGAGAAACGGCGTAAAATATTTGTCCGCCGGACCGAACAGCTCCGCGTGGACCTGCCGCCACAAATACCCGGTAAGCCCCTCCATAGGGGCGGCGTAAAGCTTATCCATGAAACGTTCCCTCCAGGCACATATCCAGCGTCACCCCCGGCACCGGCTCAAACACGGCCCCGCCGGAAACCAGCTCCGCCGCCGTATCCGGACGCTGCAGGAGGGCCAGCTTTTCCCGCCGGGTCAGCTGCTTCACGGCGTATTCCAGCCGCAGAGCGTCCCCCTGCCCCTCCGTGCGCCATACCCCGGCCAGTTCCCGGGGCGGATGGGCCCGGGTATACCGGGCGCAGGCAGAGCCTCCCCCCGCGTGCTGCCGCATCCGCCGGCACAGGTCCGCCGCTGTGCCGGTATACAGACTCCCGTCCCGGCACCGCAGCATATAGACGTAGTACATGCCCTCACCTCACTGCCCCCAGCATACCACAAACCGATGCCGGGCGCAACGGTGTCATGTTCCAGCGCTGTCCGTTAATTCGATAAATTTCAGGGCATACAGGTCGCACCCGGTGCGGGCGCTCCCCTGCCGCAGCACCAGATAGTCCGTCCCCACCTCCTCCAGAACGCCCTCCTGCCGCACCAGGCGACAGGAGCCCACCAGAAAGCTGGCTGCGGCGTACTGACCCACGTTCCGGCTCAGCAGCTCCCGCAGGGAGCCGCCGGATGAATTATGTATGCAGTTCATAGCGCACCTCACGATCCGGATTCCCCCGCCGCACTCCGGCGCGGGTATCCCATCCTATGCCGCTCCTCCCCTGTCGGAAACGGTGCACGGCGGATTTTGCCCAAAAGGCAATACGGGAGTAGAGTCGCAATCGCCGTTTCAGAACAAATCGACGGGAGGAGCAGATGCGGGACTTTGTATAGTCTCCGACTTGTACACGTCTCAATTTTCTTGCTTTTATTCACAATTTCGTCCCTCGCAATATGTTTAATTCAACAAAATTTTAGAAAGTTTATGGAAACTCTGTTGCAAATTGCCGTTTCAGGCGTTTAAGTATTAGAGGGGTTTCTTCTGGGCCGTGCGCATGCAGCCATTTCCCGCGGACAGAAGCCGGCCCCACGCCATAAGGAGGGATGCCATGGTCCACCACCTGTACCCACAAACACACCGTGAAAAGACTGGAGGTCAAACATGAAAATCAAACGAATTCTCAGCGCGACCCTCGCAGCCGCCATGCTCCTGTGCTGCTGCATCCTCACCGCATTTGCCGAAAGCGAAACCTACATGGGCAGCCTTAATGGCTATAGCTATGTCTGCAGCGCAAGCTGCAGAAGTGATGAAGCAAAGGCAACTTTGTCATCGCAATCCTCTGAAACACTGATAATCGGCGGCTCTCTGAAGTACGTCTCAACGAATGGCTCATTATCGACTCACAATATTTGGGTAAATAGCACAAAACTCGTTCAGTCCACTATTCCGAAATCTGTCAAGTATTTCGTGTCCTTAACTGCCAGATTCAAAATCGGATCCGTAACTGTGCAGTCGATTTCGGTTGATGCGTGAATCTTCATAGCGTGTAACCCCACATAGGTCTTTAGGCAGCGAGGGAACAATCTGTGGGACAGGACAGATTGTTCCCTCCTGCCGATTTGCCAGCCACATATTTTCTCGAAAGGAGTCCCATATGAAGAAACGCATCTTACTTCTTTTTATTTCTCTGGCCCTCGCTCTCCCTCTCACCGCCTGCGCCACCAAACCCGCCGCACCCACTGCCGCAGACTTTGAGGTCCAGCCGGGAGCATACCGGTATCAGGACATGGGCGACTTTTTTGTGGAGACGGAGCAGGGGCAGTATTACCTGGGCTGGGATCAAATCATCCGCTTCGCCGAGCCGGGCAGCCGGGCCTTCTACCCCCTGTGCAATAAGCCCAACTGCGGACATGGCGGCGAGAACTGCAATGCATACACCGACTATGCATTGGGATACTGGAACGGGCATCTTTACACCACCACCTACGGAAACAACGGTCCGGTAGTACAGCGCATGGACATGGACGGCACCAACCGCCGGGAGGTGGGGCAGCTGCCGGTTTTGACAGCTGTGGATGGTGCGCGGCACGGCAGCGGCGAATTGCTGTTCCACAACGGCTCTCTGTTTTATATGTACGACGCCATCGAAACGGACCCGGAATGGTCCATGTCCATTTACCAGTTTGACCTGGAAACCGGAAAGGGCCGGTGGCTGTTTCAGGAGGATATCCCGCTGTTCACTTATTCCTACGGAAGCTCATATGTGAATATTTGCGGGGATGACTTCTTCTTTAAGATAGCCAACGGAGTCACCGGTGAATGCACCTATGCCCTGGGGAACCTGAAAACAGGCCGGGTGGAAGCAACCCTTCCCGACTGGAGCAATCGCAACAGCCGGGCAATGGAGCAGGACGGCGTTCTGTATTACTTCAAGGCGGATGCCGGCCTGTGTGAATACGACAGGGCCACAGGGGTGGAAACGGTCCGTTTCCCTATGGAGGAGGCTTACACGGCGAACCCCTGCTATACCCGGAACTATATTCTGGTGCGGTCTACGGATACCGAGGACTTTGAGCAATGCACGCTCTGGGTGCTGGACCGGGACTATAACCTGCTGGGAAAGGCCCCGCAGGAAAAGATCGGCAGATGGTTCCCCCAGCCGTATGCCATCACGGCAGACAGCATCTACTTCTGGCTCAACGGAAAGATCACCCACTATATCGACACCAGCGATCTGTCCAATTTGGAGCTCCTTCCGATGCCGGACACCAGCAATGCCAGAGCCCACGGCTAACTCACAGTTGACACCGGATAAATCCATCTGCTATAATGGGTTTATCCGATATCGCCCGCCGCAGAAAGGAGTTCTTCTTATGAAACGACGCCTTCTCCCCTCGCTGCTTCTCGCCCTGGCCCTCGCCCTCACCGCCTGCGCCGCAAAACCCGCCGTCCCCACCGCCACAGACTTCGAGGTCCAACCGGGGGAATACCGGTATCAGGACGTCGATATTTTCTTCGTGGAAACGGAAAAAGGCAACTACTACATGAACCCGTCGGGGGGTGGATTGATCCACTTTGCCGAGCCCGGCAGCCACGAATTCCACGTTCTGTGCAATAAGCCCAACTGCGGCCACGCCAGCGCAGACTGCAACGCGTTTTTAGAGGTGGCCTTCGGATATTACAACGGCCATCTTTACGGTGTCACGCTTCAGGATCACTTTGAGCTGATCCAGATGGACATGGACGGCACCAATCACCGGGTCATCACCCAACTGCCCGAGCAGAAGGACCTCAGCGGTAATTTCAACGGCGGCGGCAGCTACTTCTTCGACAACGGCTATCTCATCTTCCTGGCATTCCCCTGCACATCGAACCCGGATTATGCGCTGCCGGTCTACAAGATCCAGTTGGAGACCGGGGAGACCACACAGCTGTTTCAGGAAGATATCCCGCTTCTCACGGACTGGCCAGCAGACGGTGTGTCCATCAGCAATGGGTACCTCTACTTCCCCCTGCCCCAGACATCCGAGGGCAAGCGCCCGTATGCGGAAGGGAACCTGGAGACCGGGCGTATCGAGCGGGTATTTGAGGACTGGAAGCGGGAAAACAGTTTTATCGTAAACTTTGACAACGTGCTGTACTATCACCGCGCCGGAGTCGGCCTGTGTGAATACGACAAGGCCACCGGCAAGGAGACGGTGAAGGTTCCCATGGATGTATATTACGCTGATGTGTCCTACACCAAGGATTATATTTTCCTGCGGACGCTGGATTCTGCCGATTTCAATCAGTGCGTCCTGCTGGCATACGACAGGGACTACAATCTTCTGGGAAAGCTGGAACTGGAGAAGATCAGTTTGCGGTTCCCCTTCCTGGAATACACCACCGCCAACGCCATTTACTTCTCCGCCGACGGCGGGACCATCACCCACTACATCGACCCCCACCACCTGGACCGTCTGGAGCTGATCCAGCTGGTGGACCCCACGGCAAGGAGCCACGGATAATATGGAACTGACCATTCACGCCCTGTCCCATTCCTACGGGGACAAGAAAGCCCTGACGGACTTTACCCACACCTTCACCCCCGGCATTACGGCCCTGCTGGGCCCCAACGGCGCGGGGAAAAGCACCCTCATCCACCTGATCTGCGACCTGCTGCCCCGCCAGACGGGGACCATCGCCTTCGACGGGACGGATATTCTGTCCATGGGACCGGCGTTCCGGCAGGTGCTGGGCTTCATGCCCCAGAGCCAGGGGATGTACGACGACATGACCGCCTGGGAATTCCTGCTGTACATGGCCCAGCTGAAGGGGCTGAGGCCCCGGGCCGCCCGGGAACAGCTTCGGGAACTGCTGCAGGTGGTGAACCTGTGGGACGCGGCCCACCGCCGGGTCGGCGGCTTTTCCGGCGGCATGCGCCAGCGGGTGATGCTGGCCCAGGCCCTGCTGGGCGCACCCAAGGTCCTGCTGCTGGATGAACCCACCGCCGGACTGGACCCGGAGGAGCGGGTGCGCCTGCGGGAATATATCCGGCAGCTGGGCCGGGACAAAATCGTCCTTATCACCACCCACATCACCGGCGACGTGGAATCCATTGCCAGTGAGATTTTGCTGCTGCACCACGGCGTCCTGCTGGCAGACGCCCCGGCGGAGGAATTTATCCGCGGCTGCGGTGCGGCCAACCTGGAGGACGCCTATATCCGGCGGCTGCACCCCCATGCGTGAGTGCAGGCGTGTTTTCTCCCGCAGGAGTCTGCTGTGGCTGCTGGTGCTGATGGCGGCGGTGGTGTTTTTCCACCGGGTGGACCATCACAACGCCCCCGGCTTTGCCGCCGCCTATCGGCAGACCGTGGCTCAGCTGGCAGCCAGCCCGGACCCGTCTGCCGCCCTGTCTCAGATGGAGGCGGAGAGCCGCCGCTATATGACGGCCCTGCTTTGGCGCAGCACGGATGACCCGGACCTGCTGGAGCTATACCGGGATCAGGCCCGGCAGGTGCTGGGCGATGATTATGAGGCGGCAGCCATGGCATATGATCTCAGCGACCAGGCCCAGGCGGAATTTACCGCCCGGCAGCAGGCCCAGCAGACCCTCCGGCAGCAGCTGGACTACCTGGCGGCGTACCCCGGATATCTGGATACCATCCACGAAAACGCCGCCAACATGCCCACCCTGTCCATTTTCATGGACAGCAGCGCCGGAAAATTTCATGCGGAAAACGTGAAGAAAACGGACCGGGACTTTCCCCGCAGCACGGATGTGTCCCTGACCCTGACGGAGACTGCCGGACTGGAGAATTTCTTGCAGGACGGTGTGTTGTCCGTGTGCATCCTGCTGTGGATGCTGGTAACGGTGCTGCGGCTGACGGAGGAGCGCCGCAGCAGTCTGCGCTACCTGGTGTTTGGCAGCCCCCGAGGCCGGACATGGCTGGCCCTGCGCCGGGTGGGGATTCTGGGCCTTTCCGCCGCATTGGGCACAGCCCTTCTGATGCTGACGGGCCTTGTCACTGACAGTCTGCTGTACGGCGGGCTGGGCGACCTGTCCGCCGCCGCCCAGTCCAGCGAAATTTTTCAGAATTTCCCGTACCCGCTGACTCTCCGCCAGGTGCTTTGGGCGTATTGCCTGCTAAAAACTCTTGGTATGTGGCTGATGGGACTGCTGCTGTGGCTGATTCTTCAGCTGATCCACCATTTGCAGACGGCTATGGTGGCTGCCGCCGCATTTCTGGCGGTGGAATACAGTCTGTTCGCCTTTGTGCCGGACAGCTATGCCATCGTGGTCCTTCGGTATATCAACGTGTTTTCCTTCGTCGGCATGGAAAAGACGTTTCTGCACTATCTGAATATCAACCTGCTGGGTCGGGCGGTAAACGGAGCCATGCTGTGTACCGCCCTTCTGCCGGTGCTTTTGGTGCTGGCTGCGGCAGGAGCCGTGGTCTATGCCGGACATCACCGGCCCATGGCCGGAGCCAACGTGTTCCAGCGTCTGGCGGCCCGGTTGCGTCCCGTGTTTTCCCGGGCCTCCGGCCGGCTGACCCTGACGGGGTTCGAGTTCAGGAAAATCCTATGGTATCACAAGGGACTGCTGGTGCTGCTGGTCTTTGCCCTTTGGTGCTTCCGGGCAGCCGCAGCCCCCACGGCGGACGTGTCCCTGTACGACACGGACACCGCCGCCTTTCAGAATGAGTTCCAGGGCCCAGCCACGGAGGACACCCTCCGGGCCATCCGGGCCCGCATAGCGGAGGTGGAAGGCTGGCCGGAGTCCGAGATCCGCTCCGCCCAGCTGGCGGCCCTGTCCGCCGTGGAGGACGAGGCTCTGAAAAAGCTGGACACCGGCCTGTGGGTGCTGAATCCTGCGCCCATGTTCACTCTGTGCGGCGGCGACGTAGGCGGCAGCCAGCACATTCCGGCCATGGCGGCACTGCTGACAGCGGCACTGCTTACGGCAGGCACCTTCGCCGGAGAGCGGCAGCAGCGAATGCTGCCGCTGCTGCAGACCACGCCCCGGGGCCGCCGCCGGGCGCCCCGCTGCAAGCTGACCCTGTCCGCCCTGTTGGCGGCAGCGGTATGGCTGACCCTGACCCTGCGGCAGGTGTACCAGGTCTCGTCGTATTACGGCGGCCTGACGGCCCTGTCCGCCCCGCTGCGCAGCGTGGCCCACTTTGCAGACCTGGCCGCAGACTGCACTGTGGGACAGTGGCTGGCCGGATGCCTGCTGCTGCGGCTGCTGGTGCTGCTGGCTGCCGCCATGACCGGGTGCCTGCTGTCGAGCCTGTGCCGGACGGTGAACGCTGCCGTGGTGGTATGCTGCGCCGGACTGGTGGGCCCGGCGGCCCTGGAGCTGGTGGGCGTGCGGGCGGCAGGCATCCTGTCCCTGGCCCGCCTGTGGACCCCCGTTACCTGTTCCCTGTATGCCTATCTCATCCCCCTGGCTCTGCTGATAGTCTGCCCCCTTCTGTGCGTGCGGCGCAGGCCCAGGGTCTGATCTGTATAAAGCAAGAAAAATCGAGCCGGTTCGAAGACCGGCTCGATTTTTCTTGACACGTTTCCACAGATACAGTAGACTTTACAGCAGCGCGAACAGCACATACAGCCAGTGGGCCGCCACGCCGGCGCACAGGCCGCCTACGGTGTGGCTGATGATGGCCTTGCCGATGAGATGGTTGCACCCCAGGCTGTTCATCATGGACACATGGGTGCTGAGATAACCGCTCCAGCACATGCACATAGCGGTAAACACCGCGATGTCGCCGCCGGCAGCCTTCCCCTCGGCCAGCAGCTGGGGCACCAGGCTGATGGCCGCACCGGCTGCGCCCAGAGCCGTCACCGGCACCGCCAGACCCTCCGGCGAGGAGAAGCCGAACAGCGGCGTCAGGATAAAGCTGAGCTTATCCGCCAGCTTGGGCAGAAGTCCGATGCCCTCGTAGGCCGCGCCGGTATACAGGCCGCTCTCTGCCGGGCCGTTGGTGAGCATCATCACCACCGTGCAGATAACCAGCACGCCCGGTATGATGCTCACGCCCATTTTCACGCCGTCCATGCCGCCGTCCAGCAGGGCAGACATGAAGCGGGTGCCGGTGCCGCCGGCCCGGACGGGACGCACCCGCTTGCCCCCCAGGGACAGGGTGCCGCCGTCAATCATGGGCTGCTCCCGGCCGTATACCTTGGCGGTAAATGCCAGCATGATCCGGGTGGATACGATACTGCCTACCACCGCTCCCAGAAGGCCAGTCAGGGCCGCGCCGGTGTAGTTCACCCCCTTGCCGGGGGACAGGCTGATCATATAGGTACACACGATGAAGCCCATGCCGAAGGACGTACCCAGATTGGTCAGGGCCGGAAACTGATACGCCTTGAACAGGCTTTTGAAGTAACGGTCCTGGGCCAGGGAGAGAACGGCCGGGTTGTCCGACAGGAATGTGGTCACCACGCCCACGGACGCCGCCCCCGGCAGGCCGTATACCGGCCGCATGAAGGGGTTGAGCATCCGGTTCATCAGCGACACCAGGCCAAACTCGGAAAACAGCGCCGAAATGGCCCCCATGATGACGCACAGGGCCGTCAGATACAGCACCGTATCCGTCAGAAGGACAAAGGCGGTGTTGATCATGGTGTTGATGGTGTTGCCCAGGCCCATTTTGGCGGCAAACAGCGCAAAAAAGGCCACAAACAGCACGATGAAAATGAAGTTTTCGGGTCCGATCTCCTTTTTATAGCAGGTGGGTCCCTTGTGGGTTTCTTCGGCCCCGACAGGCGGGGCCTGGGTTTCCTCGATGACAGACTGGCTCATAGCGATTTTCCTTTCTTCCTTGTCCCTATTCCACAAAATACTCCGCTTTTCGCGGAACCAATTTATCATACCGCATAAAGCGCATCCTGTAAAATAAATATATTTCGTGGGGAGCATGAGAAAAGCTTATGGCTGACAACACATATCGCATCCTGACCAAAATCGCCGAGACCGGCAGCCTGACCCGCACGGCGGAGCAGCTGAACTATACCCAGGCCCGGGTCAGTCAGATTCTGAAATCCGCCGAGAAGGAGTTCGGACTGACCTTGTTTGTTCGGGGCAAGCGGGGCGTGATGCCCACGCCGGAGTGCCGGTGTCTGCTGCCGACTTTGCAGGAGCTGGTGCGCCAGGAGCTGGTGCTTCTGGACCAGCTGGACCAGATTCGGGACCTGCGGGGCGGCACGGTGTCCATCGGCACCTTTACCAGCGTGTCCTGCCACTGGCTGCCCCGGCGGCTGAAGACCTTCGGGCAGCTGTATCCCCAGATTCGGTTTCAGCTGAAGCTGGGTGACGTGGCCCATATCGATCAGTGGCTCCGGGAGGGCACCGTGGACCTGGGGCTGATGATCGACCCGGGGACCGAGGATCTGACGTTTCTGCCCCTGCTGGAGGACTGCTATTCTGTGATCCTGCCCCGGGAACATCCCCTGGCCGGAGCGGAGGAGCTGAGCCTGGAGCAGCTGCGGGAGGAATGCTTCATCCTGCTGGAGCCGGAGGACAATGCCCCGGTGGAACCGCAGCTGCGGCAGGCCGGGGTCCGGGTGGGCTATCGGGTAAAGGATGACTACACCATTCTGGCCATGGTGGAAAGCGGTCTGGGCGTCAGTGTGCTGCCTCATCTGCTGCTGCAGCGCACGTCGTACCGGGTCCATGCCGCACGGCTGATGCCGCCGGTGGCCCGGCGCATGGGCATCCTCCTGCCCAAGGAGGGATATGTCTCCCTGGCAGCCCGGCAGTTCGTGTCGTTTTTGCGGCAGGAAGCGGAAGCGGTGGAAAAATAGCGAAAGCCTCCCTCATGGCGATGCCATGGGGGAGGCCTTTTGTTTACCTGATCTGCTGACGGACCTGGTCCAGGGGCAGGTCCTGTTCCCTGGCAATACGGGCCAGGTCCTCATATTCCGGCTTCTGCCGCCGGACGCCCCAGCCCTGAGACAGCTTCCGGGCCACAGGGCCCCAGGGTGTATCCACCGTTTCCTCCGCGCGGGACAGGGTATAGCGCCGGTGCCGGCTCTCCCGGACGCCCAGGGTGGTGGTGTGCCGCAGCAGCAGCCGGGCCATTTCCTCCCGCTGCTCCTCCCGGCACAGAACGCACAGCATCACGCCAGGCCTGGATTTTTTCATGCCAATGGGCACGGTGTACACATCCAGCGCCCCGGCCTCCAGCAGACGCTCCATAGCGAAGGCAATGTCCTCGCCGGTCATGTCGTCCAGATTGCAGGCCAGCTCATACACGTCGCCGATGTCTGCCGCCGTGTCCCCCAGCATGGCCCGCAGGCAGTTGGCCCGGGGAAAGTCCTTGTGGCCCATGCCGTAGCCCACGGCCCGCAGGGTCATCACCGGCATATCGCCGAAGCGGGTGACAAAGTGCCGCAGCAAAGCCGCACCGGTGGGGGTACACAGCTCCCCGTCGATCCCGCCGCCGTAAATGGGCACATCCCGGAGGATGTATGCCGTGGCCGGGGCAGGCACCGGCAGGATACCATGGGCGCAGCGGACAGTTCCGCTGCCCACATGGACCGGGGAGGCGATCACCTGGTCCGGTGCAAGCTCCTCCATCAGCAGGCACACCGCCGTCACGTCTGCCACGGCGTCCATGGTGCCCACCTCGTGGAAATGGATGTCCGTCACCGGCACGCCATGGACATGGCTCTCCGCCTGGGCGATGCCGTCATATACCGCCAGAATGTCCCTCCGCACCCGGTCGGACACCGGGAGCCGCTCCACAATGTGGCCGATCTCGTGCATACCGTTGTGGTGATGGTGGGCGTGCTCATGGTCGTGGTCGTGCTCATGGTCGTGGTCGTGATGATGGTCGTGGTCATGCTCCGTTTCCCCGTTCACCGTCACAGTGACTCGGGAGCCGGTGATGCCGCACTTTTCCGCCCGTTCCAGGCGGTATGTTACCCCGGGAATACCCAGGCCGTTGAGACGCTTGACAAATTCGTCGGGCTGGGGCAGCAGCTCCAGCAGCGCCGCCGTCAGCATATCTCCGGCGGTGCCCATGCCGCAGTCCAGATACAGGGTCCTCATTTCTTTCCCTCCATGTGATTGATCATACTGGCCAAATATCCGGCGCCGAAGCCGTTATCGATGTTCACCACCGATACGCCGCTGGCGCAGGAATTCAGCATAGACAGCAGAGCCGACAGGCCGCCGAAGGAGGCGCCGTAGCCCACGCTGGTGGGTACTGCGATCACCGGACAATCTGCCAGACCGCCCAGCACGCTGGCCAGAGCCCCCTCCATTCCCGCGATGGCCACGATCACCGACGCGCTCATGATATCGTCCATATGGTGCAGGGTGCGGTGCAGGCCCGCCACCCCCACATCGTACAGCCGCAGCACTTCGTTGCCGTGGACCTCCGCCGTCAGGGCGGCCTCCTCCGCTATGGGAATATCGCTGGTGCCGCCGGTAGCGATAACGATGCGGCCGATGCCGTCCGGCTCCGGCACAGTGCCGATGATGCCGCAGCGGGCATCCTCGTGATAGTCCAGAGGATACGCGGCGGCAATCTCCTGAGCCGCCTCCGGAGACAGGCGGGTGATGAGAATGGTCCGCTGGCCCCGCCGGCGCATGACGCCGATGATGCCGATCATCTGGGCCGGAGTCTTTCCCGCGCCGTAGATCACCTCCGCCGCGCCCTGGCGGATGCCGCGGTGCAGGTCCACTTTTGCATAGCCGATGTCGGTGAAGGGTTCCTTTTTCAGGGCCAGCAGCGCGTCATCCACGGATACGGTCCCCTGGCGCACGCCCTCCAGCATTTTGCGGATCTCGCTGTTCATGCTCTTGCCTCCAGGTCCAGCCATACGGCGTCGTAGTCCTGCCCCAGGCGGTCCAGGATCTCCTGCCGGTGCTCCAGCAGGTGGGGCATCTGGGCGGCGGACAGCTGAATTTTCGCGCTGCGGCCCGCCAGGCGGACCCGGAAGTCCGTAAAGCCCAGGGAAAACAGATACGTTTCCGCCGCCTCAGTGACAGCCAGGTCCCGGGCGGTAATGGGCTGTCCGGTGGGGATGCGGGTGGCCAGGCAGGCGTATGCGGGCTTGTCCCAGGTGAAAAGTCCTGCCTCCCGGGACAGCCGTCGTATTTCGTCCTTGGTCAGGCCGCACTCCCGCAGGGGCGACCGCACCGACAGCTCCCGCAGAGCCCGCATGCCGGGGCGATCTCCGGCGTCGTCGGAGGCGTTGGTGCCGTCCAGCAGCACCGGAAAGCCGTCCTCCGCCGCTGCGGCGGCAATGGTGCGGAAGATCACGCGCTTGCAGTGGTAGCACCGGTCCGGCGGATTGACCGTCACGGTGGGAGATGACAGCACGTCCACTTGCAGCTCCCGCAGGTCGGCATGGAGGTCCCCGGCCAGACGCCGGGCGTCCTCCAGCTCAAACTGGGGCTGGAAAGCGGAATTCACATAATATGCCCGGACCCGGGCGCCGTAACGCAGAGCGGCATACAGCAGGTAAGACGAGTCCACCCCGCCGGAAAAGGCAATGGCCACCCGGGGATTTTCCTTGAAAAACTGTTGCAGATCCATGATTCGTCGATTCTTTCTCTTATTTTGCGCTGGGCACAATGCCCAGGATCACCAGGGGCTCCGTGCCGGTGTTTACAACGCTGTGGCTGTGGCCCTGGGGGCAGTAGTGGCACAGGCCGGGATAAACCGCCGTCTCCACGCCGTCGTCCAGGCACACGCCGGTACCGGACAGAAAATACATGACCTCGCAGCTGTCGGTGTGGGTATGAAGGCCGATGGAGGAGCCGGGCTCCAGCGTCAGCCGCAGGATCTTGCCCATACCGTCCTGAAAGATGCGGGTCTCGGCCTCCCCCTGGCCGCCCTTGAACCGGGGCTGCACCAGAGAGGGCATACGGTCAAAGTCCAACGTCATGGCCGGTCCCTCAGTTCAGGAAGTCCTTGAGCTTCTTGCTGCGGGAGGGGTGGCGGAGCTTCCGCAGGGCCTTGGCCTCGATCTGGCGGATGCGCTCGCGGGTAACGTTGAACTCCTTGCCCACCTCCTCCAGGGTGCGGGTGCGGCCGTCCTCCAGGCCGAAGCGCAGCTTCAGCACCTTCTCCTCCCGGGGAGTCAGGGTGCTGAGCACGGACACCAGCTGCTCCTTCAGCAGGGTATAGCTGGCAGCCTCACTGGGCTCGGACGCGCCCTCGTCGGGGATGAAGTCGCCCAGATGGGAGTCCTCCTCCTCGCCGATGGGGGTCTCCAGGGACACGGGCTCCTGGGCGATCTTCAGAATCTCCCGGACCTTGTCCACGGGCATGTTCATCTCCTCGGCGATCTCCTCGGGAGAGGGATCGTGGCCCAGCTCCTGAAGCAGCTGACGGGATACGCGGATGACCTTGTTGATGGTCTCCACCATATGGACGGGGATGCGGATGGTGCGGGCCTGGTCGGCGATGGCCCGGGTGATGGCCTGGCGGATCCACCAGGTGGCATAGGTGGAGAACTTATAGCCCTTGGTGTGGTCAAACTTCTCCACGGCCTTGATGAGGCCCAGGTTGCCCTCCTGGATCAGGTCCAGGAACAGCATGCCCCGTCCCACATAGCGCTTGGCGATGGACACCACCAGCCGGAGGTTGGCCTCCGCCAGCTGCTTTTTGGCCTTTTCTCCGGCTTTCAGGTCCGCCTTGGCCTGAGCCAGCTCCTCCTCGGTGAGGGTCAGTCCTCCGGTCTCCACCTGAGCCAGCTTCTCCTTGGCGGTGTTGCCTGCGGACATGGCGGTGGCCAGCTTGATCTCCTGCTCGCCGGTCAGCAGGGGCACCTTGCCGATCTCCTTCAGATACATGCGCACGGGATCGTCAATGTTGAAGCTGTCCACCAGGGTGTTGGGATCTACCAGCTCCTCCTCCTCGATCTCGGCGATCTCCTCCATGGCGGGCTCCATGTCCTCGGGGATGTCGTTGGTGAAATCCTCGGTGACGATGTCGATGCCCAGATCCGCCAGGGAGTCATAGATGCTGTCCATCTGGTCGCCGTCCAGGTCCATGGCGTCCACCACCTCGGACAGCTCCGCCGGCTCCAGGCGGCCCTTCTTCTTGCCCTTGATGAACAGCTCCCGGAGCTTCTCATTGCCGGCCAGCAGAGCAGCGGCAGGGCACTTGCCGAGCTTTTCCTCCAGGGTCTTGTCGTTGGTCTTGTCGTTGGTCTTGTCGCTCTCCGGCTTCTTGTCGGCAGTCTTTTCGGCCTTTTTCTTGTCGTCGGCGGTCAGCAGCTGGTCCGCCATCTCCTCGAGCTCCTGCCGGGTATAGGTTTTATCTGTCATTGTGCTTTCCTCCATAGCCCTTTTTATTTTTAAATCTTTTATCAGCAGCCGCCAGAGGATCCTCTTTGACCCAGACGGTGCGTTTCTGCGCTTCTTCCCGGATGACCCGGCAGTAATCCGCCAGGGCCCGTTCCCCGTTAGCGGGAGATTCGGGCTTCTGAGCCACCCTGGTCAGGTGGCTCATCTCCTCGCCGGTCAGCTCCCCGCTGAGGGAGGAGATGCTCAAAGGCCGCCCGGCCATATGGCTCTCCCACAGGCTGGCGTATACCCGGCCCAGCAGCGGCGAGGAGAACGACTCCGCCGGAACCGGCGGCGTATCGCCGAACAGGCTGTCGTCCAGCAATAGCAGCCGGATGACCCCCTCCTCCGCCAGGGCACTAGGGATATTTTCGTACCGTAACCCTCGCCCTTGAGGTTGCCTTGACGCCGCCGGGTTCAGCTCCCGGCGCTCCTGGGTCTTTTTCTCCTTGGCGGCCATGCGGCGGAAAGACCGCTGCACTTCCATTTTCAGGGCCTCCGGCGTCAGGCCCGCCGTTTCCGCCGCCCGGGTGGTGTATACCTCCCGCTCCACGGCGTTTTCCAGAGTGCAGAGCACGGCGCTGACCTCCTCGGCGTAGGCCACCCGGGCCTGGTCGTCCCGTAGGTCATATTTCCCGGCGATCTCGTTCAGACGGAACTCCACGCCGTTGGCGCTGCCGCTGAGAAGCCGTTCGAAGGCCTCCGGGCCCTGGAGCTTGATAAAATCGTCGGCGTCCTGCTTCACATATTCCCCGTCCACCAGCCGGTTGGGCAGACGCAGCACCCGGACGCTGAACTCCGACTGGTTCAGCAGCTCCAGGGCCCGTTGGGTGGCCAAGGCTCCGGCCTTATCGTTGTCGTAGCACAGCACCAGCTCCTTGGTGTACCGGGACAGGAGCCGGGTCTGTTCCACCGTCAGGGCCGTGCCCATGGAGGCCACGGCATTGTCGAACCCTGCCTGGTGCAGGGTCACCACGTCCAGATTGCCCTCGCACAGGATGATGTTGGGCCGCTTGGTCTTTTTGGCCAGGTTCAGGCCGTACAGCACCCGCCGCTTGCTGTATGTAAGGGTCTCGGGGGTGTTCATATACTTGGGCTCGGACTTGTCCAGCACCCGGCTGCCGAAGCCGATCACGTCGCCCCGGACGTCGATGACCGGCAGGATCAGCCGGTTGCGGAACTTGTCGTAAAGATGTCCGTTCTTTCCGCTGACGGCCAGGCCCGCACGGATCAGCTCGTCCTTGCCGTATCCCTTCTGGGTCATGGCGGTCAGCAAGGCGTCCCAGCTGTCGGGGGCCGCCCCCATGCCGAAGCGCACGGCGATCTTCCGATGAATACGCCGCCGTTCCAGATATGCCCGGACCGCCTGACCGTCGGGCCCCTGCAGCGTCTGATAGTACCACCGGGCGGCGTCCCGGTTCAGCTCCAGCATCCGGCGGCGGAGCTTCTCCGTGCCGTCGTTGGCCTCCTCCGGCACCGGGATGTTGGCCCGCTTGGCCAGAAACCGCACCGCATCGGGATAGGACAGATTCTCAATGTCCATGATGAAGTTGATGACGCCCCCGCCCTTTTTGCAGCCGAAGCAGTGGTAAAACTGCCGGTCCGGCAGCACATGGAACGAAGGAGTCTTTTCATTGTGGAAGGGGCAGCAGCCCCAGAAGCTGCCGCCCTTGGGCGTCAGGGATACATAGGAGCCCACCACGTCCACAATGTCATTGCGGGCGATCAGCTCGTCCAGAAAGCTCTGGGGAAACGGCATGGCCGCGCCTCCTTTCCGTGAAATTCCCGTGATACTTATATATACCCCGCAAAAGCCCGGAATCCTCTTTTTCTGCGTAAATTTTTAAAAAATTTTTCCCGCCGGAGGTCCGGCGGGAAAAGTACGTTACAGAGTGTATTTTTTCTGATATTCGGCGGAATAACGGGCAAAGGATGCGGACTTCATGGCCTTGACGCTGTTGAGGTACTCGTGGGTATCAAAGGAGTCGGACTCCAACTCGATCATGGCCACGGCAATGTTGGAGCAGTGATCCGCCACGCGTTCGTAGTTGGTCAGCAGGTCGTTGAAGATAAAGCCTTGGTTCAGGGTACACACGCCCTTTTGCAGGCGGTCCACATGGTGCAGCTTCATCTCGTCGCACAGTCCGTCGATGATCTCCTCCAGCGGCTCCACCCGGCCGGCGGACTCCAGGTCGCCGTTGACAAACGCGCCCACGGACAGGTGCAGGATCTCGGTGACCGCCTGCTCCAGCATCCGCAGCTCCCGGTCGGCCTCCGGGGAGAACACCACGCTTTTGGCGTTGATCTCTCGGGCTGCATCGCAGATATTCAGGGCGTGGTCGGAGATACGCTCGAAGTCCGAGATGGTGTGCAGATATTTGGACACCTCCTCGCTCTGCCGCTGGGACAGCTCCTTACCGGTGATCTTCATCAGGTAGGTGCCCAGCCGGTCCTCGTAGCGGTCGATGGCGTCCTCGGTATCCTCAACGGCCCGGCAGCCCTTGTCGCTGAATCGGTGCACCAGCTCCATGGCCCGCAGCAGGTTGTCCATGGCCCGCTGTGCCATGGCGTCGGTGACCTGGCGGCTCTGCTCCAGGGCCAGGGCCGGGTGCAGCAGGAAGCGCTCCTCCAGCCGGTCCATCTCCTGCTCCTCCCGGACACTTTCGGGATTCTCCGGGATCAGCAGGCACACGCACTTTTCCAACACTCCGATAAGCGGCGCCAGCACAATGACCGTGGCCAGACGGAACAGGGTGTTCATCAGGGCAATAGACACGGCAGTCATGGTCATGGTCAGGAAATCGAAATGCACGATGGCATTGACGGCGTAAAACACGGTGGCCCAGATCACCACGCCCAGCGTGTCGATCAGCAGATATACAAAGGCCGTGCGCTTGCCGCTGACGTTGGCCCCCAGAGCCGACAGCAGCACCGGCACCGCCGCGCCGATGGCGATGCCCATGACTATGGGCAGGGCGATCTCAAAGGTAATGGCCCCGGTGACGGCCAGCGCCTGGAGAATGCCCACGGCGGCGCTGGCGCTCTGGATGACGCTGGTAAACAGCAGGCCCACCAGAATCCCCAGCAGCGGGTTAGAGAAGGAGGTCAGTGCGTCGATAAACACCTGGCTGTCCCGCAGAGGGGAGACGGCGTCGCTCATAATGGACATGCCGTACATCAGCACCGCAAAGCCCAGGAGAATGTCTCCCACATGATGGGTGGCAGGCCGCTTGGCAGCCATGCGCAGAATGATGCCGACGACGGCCACCAGACCCGTCAGGGTGGCGGTGCTCAGCAGGGTCACCCAGCCGCTGCCGCCGCTGAGACTGCTGAGACAGAGGATCCACCCGGTGACGCTGGTGCCCAGAATGGCGCCCATGACAATGCCGATGGCCTGGTTCACCTTCATCATGCCGGAGTTCACAAACCCCACCACCATCACGGAGGTAGCGGAGGAGGACTGGATCACGGCAGTGACCCCGGTGCCCAGCAGCACCCCCTTCAGCGGCGTGCTGGTCAGCTTATACAGCACCAGCTCCAGCTTGCTTCCGGCGACTTTTTTCAGGCCGTCGCCCATGATGGCCATGCCGAATAAAAACAGCGCGATGCCGCCCAGAAGGCTGATGATCTCGGATGCGCCCATACGCAGCCCCTCCCAGTGTATTAATCCTTTATAGTATAGCAAATCCGTGCAAAGTCTGTCGATGGAAACCGGGCAGAAAGAATGGAGAAATACGGAGAAAAAAAGCCGGTTTCTTTGTAGATTCCGGAAAAATACTCGGTAAAAAATTAACGATACTTGCGTATTACACCGGGACGGGGTATACTGTTTTATTATACCATTGATTAGATGCGCTTAACGCTGTAAAAAGGAGCCGTTATGTTCAAGCATTGTCTCATCGTATTTCTGGTGTCCATGGTGCCCATCATCGAGCTGCGGGGAGCCATCCCCTACGGCGTGGGCTTCGGTCTGCCGCTGTGGCTGACGTATATCGTCGCCATTGTGGGCAATATGTTGCCGGTGCCGCTGATCTATTTTTTTGCCCGGCGCATTCTGGAGTGGGGGCAGGACAAGCCCGTCATCGGAAAATTCTTCACCTTCTGCCTGGAAAAGGGAAAAAAGGGCGGTGAAAAGCTCCAGGCCAAGGCGGGACGGGGCCTGTTCTGGGCGCTGCTGCTGTTTGTGGGCATTCCCCTGCCCGGCACCGGAGCCTGGACCGGCACCCTGGCCGCCAGTCTCCTGGATATGGATTTCCGCAAGAGTGTGCTGGCCTGTATGGGCGGCGTACTGCTGGCCGGATGCATCATGGGCGCCCTGAGCCTGCTGGGCGTCTCTGCCTTTGGGGCCATCACCAAATGACAGGTTTCATCCGGGAAAAGGATCGCCCCGAAGGAGGCACTTCCTTACAAAGTGCCTCCTTCGGCCAGCCTGTCAAAGAACCCCTGCTTTCACGCGGTGAAAGCGGGGGTTCTGTTGCAATTTGTGGAAAAATAAGCGCGTATCAGCCGGAAAATGGAGTCCCTCCAGCTCCAATTTGCCAGCTTTTTCAGATTCATGGCAGCATATTTCAGCCTGACCCATCTGGTGACGGCGGCCAAGCCCTTGTTCGCGCTGGCCTGGATATGGGTCCCGTCAATGAAATCAGATCATTCTTCTTGACGGGTGCAAAAAGTCATCCATGTCAGGCGGTGATAGGAAACAGGAGCTTCAGCACGCCGAAGATCACCAGGGACGCGGCGGCGGCGATGAGCCAGATGAAGCAGGTTTTCCGGTCCCGCAGGGCCAGCTTTTGATTTTCGTGCTCATTTTTCCACCGGACAAAAAACCAGCCTGCGCACAGCAGACAGATCACAGGGGCAAACAGCAGGCCAATCACGGCAACATATTCCATAGCAGCTCCTCCATCATTTTTTCCCAGTATACCGTATTTCCCTGCCGCCGTCAATCCGGGAGTTTCCGGGCCGGACGGCGGGGATTTTTTCAGGTAGTTGCTTTTTGGATAAAGGTGTGCTACAATGCACCTGATCACACACCGGGCTTACCTATTAAATATAGAAGGTCCGGATGCCAAGAAGGAGCCGTGAAGCATGGAGACCATTACCAGCCGCCAGAACCCGCTGATGACCCATATCCGCAAGCTGGCGGGGTCCGCCGCCTACCGCCGCCAGACGGGACAGTGCCTGTGCGACAGCCCCAAGCTGCTGCGGGAGGCCGCCCAATGGGGCGCAGACGTGCGGACCGTGGTATCCGTTCTGCCCTGGGACGGGCCGCTGCCGGATCATGTCCGGCAGGTGCTGGTGCCGCCGGAGGTCATGTCCTCCATCAGTCCTGCCAAAACGCCCCAGGGGGTGCTGTTCACCTGCACCATTCCCGTTTTGCCGGTGCCGGAAACGCTTCCGGGCCGCCGGTATGTAGTGCTGGACGGGGTCCAGGACCCCGGTAACGTGGGAACGGTGCTGCGGACCCTGGACGCCTTTGACGCCGACGGCCTGCTGCTGACCGGCGGCTGCGCGGACCCCTTTGGCCCCAAAACCGTCCGGGCCTCCATGGGGGCGGTGTTCCGCCGCCCGGTATGGAGCGTAACGCCGGAGGAGCTGGGAGCCCTGCTGCGCCGCAGCGGCATCCCCCTGTACGGTGCGGCCCTGCGGCCGGACGCCCTGGACGCCCGGCAGGCGGACTATTCCCGATGCGCCCTGGCCATCGGCTCCGAGGGACGGGGCCTCAGCCGGGAGGTGCTGGACCTGTGCGACAAAACCGTGCTCATCCCCATGTCTCCCCGCTGCGAGTCGCTGAACGCGGCCATCGCGGCGGCGGTGCTGCTGTGGGAAAGCTGGCGATAAACGAAGGGGGGGACCGCCGTGGCGGCACTGAAATACTGGGTCTGGCTGACGGCTCTGCCGGGGCTCAGCAACCGCAGCAGACTGCTGCTGTTGGAGCGGTACGGGTCCCCGGAGGATGTGTATTACGCCGACCCCGAGGAGCTGGCCCAGGTAGAGGGTCTGACGCCGGGACAGGCGGCCCTTCTGGCGGACAAGAGCTTATCGCGGGCGGACCGCATCCTGGCGGACTGCGCCCGGGGCGACATGTTCCTGCTGTCCATGCAGGACGCCGCCTACCCCGCCCGGCTGCGGGACATCTTCGACCCGCCGGTGCTGCTGTACGGCAAGGGCTCCCTGCCGCTGTTCGACGAGGAGGCGGCCATCGCCGTGGTAGGCACCCGGTCCTGCACTCCCTACGGGCTGCGCTGCGCCCATCGCATGGGCTATGAGCTGGCCCGGCAGGGCGCCGTGGTGGTGTCCGGCATGGCCAAGGGCATCGATGGTGCGGCCATGCGGGGCGCTTTGCAGGCCGGGGGCTTCACCGCCGCCGTGCTGGGCGGCGGCGTGGACGTGGTATATCCCGCGGAAAACCGCAGACTATATGAGGATATCGCCGCCACCGGCGTGCTGCTGTCGGAATATCCCCCGGGAACGGAGCCCCTGCCGGGGCATTTCCCCGTGCGAAACCGCATCATCAGCGGTCTGAGTCTGGCGGCGCTGGTGGTGGAGGCCCCGGTGCGGTCCGGGGCCCTGATCACTGCCCATGCCGCCCTGGACCAGGGACGGGACGTGTTCGCCGTGCCCGGTCCCATCGACGCGGCAGCCAGCGTGGGCTGCAACCGGCTGATCCGGGACGGCGCGGGGCTGGCGGCCTCGGGCTGGGACATTCTGTCGGTGTACCACAGCCGGTTTCCTCACCGGCTGCATCCGGCCCACGTCACCGTGCCGGAGCCGAGAGACGCCCCCAAGCCGGAGGAGGACAAGTCCTCTCCCCTGCCCGATACGCCGCCGGAGCCGGCCCAAAAGCCGCAGCTGCCGGTGCTGGACCTGGACCGCAACCGGGAGGGGCTTACCGACGATCAGCTGGCGCTGATTCGGGTGCTGGATACAGAAACGCCTCTGCTGACGGATGAGGCGGCGGAACAGACGGGCCTGCCGGTAAGGCGGGTGCTGTCGGCGCTGACGGTGCTGGAGATCGACGGCTATGCCCAACGCTCCGGCCCCCGCAGCTATGTGCGCACAGTCAGGCTACATTCGGAAAAGGAAGGATCATAAATATGGCAAAAAAGGCTGAAAAATACCTGGTGATCGTGGAGTCCCCGGCCAAGGCCAAGACCATCGGCAAATACCTGGGCCCCGCGTATCAGGTGAAGGCCTGTATGGGACATCTGCGGGACCTGCCCAAAAGCAAGCTGGGCGTGGACGTGGAAAACGACTTTGAACCCAATTACCGGCCCATCAAGGGCAAGGAGGACATTATCCGGGACCTGAAGCAGGCGGCCAAGGACAGCGACGCCGTTTACCTGGCCACCGACCCGGACCGCGAGGGAGAGGCCATCAGCTGGCACCTGAAGCAGCTGCTGGACCTGCCGGAGGACAAGACCTTCCGGGTCACCTTCAACGAGATCACCCGCAAGGTGGTCACCGAGAGCATCCGCCAGCCCCGGGACATTGACCAGGACCTGGTGGACGCTCAGCAGGCCCGGCGTATCCTGGACCGCATCGTGGGCTATGAGCTCTCTCCCCTGCTGTGGAAAAAGATCCGCCGGGGCCTGTCCGCCGGGCGGGTCCAGTCCGTGGCCATGCGCCTGGTGGCGGACCGGGAAAAGGAGATCGCCGATTTCGTGCCCCAGGAGTACTGGACCCTGGACGCCCTGCTGCAAAACGACCAGGGGGCCCGGTTCAAGGCCCACTATTATGGCCGAGGCGGCAAGAAATATGAGCCCACCTCCCAGCAGGAGGTGGACGGGATCCGCGCCCAGCTCCAGGATACGCCCTTTGCCGTGTCCAACGTGAAGCGGACGGATAAGCGGCGCTCTCCGTCGCCTCCCTTCACCACCTCCACCATGCAGCAGGAGGCCTCCCGGAAGCTGAACATGACCCCCCGCCGGACCATGGCCATCGCCCAGCAGCTGTATGAGGGCGTGGACATCACCGGCGAGGGCACCGTGGGTCTGATCACCTATATGCGTACCGACTCCCTGCGTATCTCCGACGAGGCCCAGGCAGCGGCCCGCAGCTTCATTGAAAGCCGCTACGGCGCGGCCTATCGCCCGGAGAGCCCCAAGCAGTACAAGGCCAAGGCCGGGGCCCAGGACGCCCACGAGGCCATTCGCCCCAGCAGCGTCACCCTGACCCCGGAGCAGGTGAAGGGCGACCTGACCGGCGAGCAGTATCGTCTGTACCGGCTGATCTGGAGCCGCTTCCTGGCCAGCCAGATGTCCAACGCCGTGTACGACAGCGTCAGCGTGGACATTGCCGCCGGAGAGCACACCTTCCGCGCCAGCGCCAGCAGCCTGAAATTTGCCGGCTATACCGCCGTGTATGAGGAGAGCCGCGACGACGATAAGGAGGAAAAGGAGCCCGCCCTGCCGGAGCTGCAGCCCGGCGAGGTGGTGACGCTGGAGGGCTTTGAGCCCGGCCAGCACTTCACCCAGCCCCCCGCCCGCTACACCGACGCCACCCTGATCCGCACCATGGAGGAAAACGGCATCGGCCGCCCCTCTACCTACGCGCCCACCGTGTCCACCATTCTGGACCGGGAATATGTGGTGAAGGAGGGCAAGGCCCTGCGGATCACGCCCCTGGGCCAGGTGGTGACGGACCTGATGTGCCAGCGGTTCCCGGACATTGTGGACGTGAAGTTCACCGCCCGGATGGAGGACGAGCTGGACGAGGTGGAAAGCGGCAAGATTCCCTGGAAGCAGCTGCTGCGGCAGTTTTACGGCGGTTTTGAGAGCAATCTCCAGCAGGTGGAGAAGGACATGGAGGGCGTATATCTGAAGATTCCCGACGAAGTCACCGAGGAGAAATGCGACGTGTGCGGCCGCAATATGGTAGTCAAGTCCGGCCGGTTCGGCCGGTTCCTGGCCTGCCCCGGATATCCGGAGTGTACGTTTACCAAGCCCCTGGTGGTGGAGATGCCGGGCCGCTGCCCCAAGTGCGGCGGGCGGCTCATGAAGCGCACCGGCGTCAGCAAAAAGACCGGCAAGCAGTACACCTATTACTGCTGTGAGCGGCTCAACGCCGCCGACGAAAGCGCTCGGTGCGATTTCATGACCTGGGACGTGCCGGTGAAGGACGACTGTCCCGTGTGCGGCCACACCATGTTCAAAAAGGCCGGCAAGGGCTTCCGCAAGCCCTTCTGCATCAATCCCGACTGTGCCAACTTCCTGCCGGAGGACAAGCGCGGCTATGTGAAAAAGGCCAGGACGGAGGAGCCCGCGGCAGACGGCAGTCAGGCAGACGGCAGTCAGGCAGACGGCGGTCAGGCAGACGGCAGTCAGGCCGCCGAAGCCCCGGCAGAGGAAAAAGCACCCGCTAAGAAAACAGCGGCTAAGAAAGCCGCCGCCAAGAAGCCTGCCGCCAGGACGGCCAAAGCCACCAAGACCACCAAGACTACCAAAACCACCAAGACCACCAAGAAAAAGACGGAGGAAGCATGAACCATGTAACAGTCATCGGCGCGGGGCTGGCCGGCAGCGAGTGCGCCTGGCAGCTGGCCCAGCGGGGTATTTCCGTGACCCTGCGGGAGATGAAGCCGGAAAAATTGACTCCCGCCCACCAGACCGCCGATTTTGCGGAGCTGTGCTGCTCCAATTCCCTGCGGGCAGCGGGGCTGGAAAACGCCGTGGGCCTGCTGAAGGAGGAGCTGCGGCAGCTGGGAAGCCTTTTGATCCGCTGCGCGGACGAGACTGCCGTCCCCGCAGGCGGAGCCCTGGCGGTGGATCGCCACGGCTTTTCCCGGCTGGTAACGGAGCGGGTCAGAAGCCACCCTCTGATCACCGTGGTCCCCGGTGAGGTGACGGACCTGCCGGAGGGGGAGGTGGTGGTGGCCACCGGTCCCCTGACCTCCGACGCCCTGGCGGACCGGCTTATGTCCATGCTGGGCGGACAGGACTCCGCCCTGCATTTCTTCGACGCGGCGGCGCCTTTGGTGAGCTTCGACAGCGTGGACATGGACAGCGGCTTTTTCGCGTCCCGGTACGACAAGGGGACGCCGGACTACATCAACTGCCCCATGGACCGGGAGGAGTATCTGGCCTTCTGGCAGGAGCTGATCCACGCCCAGGAGGCGGAGGTTCACGGCTTTGAGGATAAAAACGTATTCGAGGGCTGTATGCCCGTGGAGGTCATGGCCCGGCGGGGAGAGGACACCCTGCGCTACGGTCCCCTGAAGCCCCGGGGCCTCAAGGACCCCCGCACCGGGAAGGAGCCCTATGCCGTGGTGCAGCTGCGCAAGGACAACGCCGACGGCACCATCTATAACCTGGTAGGGTTCCAGACCCACCTGCGCTTCCCGGAGCAGAAGCGGGTGTTCTCCATGATCCCCGCTCTCCATGATGCCAGATTCCTGCGCTATGGCGTGATGCACCGGAACACCTATCTGGACTCTCCCCGGCTGCTGGACCGGTATTACCGGCTGAAGGCGATGCCCCGGCTCTCCTTTGCCGGACAGATGACCGGCGTGGAGGGGTATGTGGAGTCCTGCGCCTCCGGGTTTCTGGCAGGCGTGGAGACGGCCCGGCGGCTGCTGGGCCAGCCGCCCATCGACTTTCCCCGGGAAACGGCCATCGGCGCCCTGGGGCTGTATGTCAGCAACGAGTCCGTGGGCCAGTTCCAGCCTATGAACATCAATTTCGGCATTATGCCGCCCCTGGACCACCGGGTCAAGGGCAAGCGCAACAAAAACGCCCAGCTGTCCCAGCGGTCGCTGGCCATTATCGAGCAGCTGAAGCAGGAGGTTCTGAGCTATGAAGATCATCATTGACGCCATGGGCGGCGACAACGCCCCGCTGGAAATCGTAAAGGGCGCCCTGCTGGGCATGGAGCACTGGGGCGTGGAGGTGCTGCTCACCGGCGACACGGAGGCCATTCTCCGGGCCCTGCGGGACTGCGGCCATGATACCATCCCCCATGGGATGGAGATCGTCCACACCACGGAGACCGTGGACATGTGCGACGATCCCTCCAAGGTGTTTCGCCACAAGAAGGACACGTCCATGGGCGTGGGCCTGACCCTGCTGCGGGACGGCAAGGCCGACGCCCTGGTTTCCGCCGGGTCCACCGGCGCGCTGCTGGCCGGGGCCACCCTGATCACCAAGCGCATCCGGGGCATCCGCCGGGCGGCGATGGCCCCGGTGATTCCCACCACCGGCGGCCGGGCCGTGCTCATCGACTGCGGGGCCAACGCCGAGTGCACGCCGGAGTACCTGCTGCAATTCGCGTACCTGGGCAGCTTCTATGCCGGACGGGTCCTGGGGCTGGAGCGCCCCCGGGTGGGCCTGCTGAACATCGGCACGGAGGACAGCAAGGGCACAGACCTGCAAAAGGCGGCCCTGGCCCTGCTGCGGCAGGCAGGCACCGACGGGCACCTGAACTTCATCGGCAACATCGAGGCCAAGGAGGCCATCAAGGGCGGCTGCGACGTTATCGTCACAGACGGCTTCTCCGGAAACATCCTGCTCAAGACCATGGAGGGCGTTGGCTCCTTTGCGGGTCATGCCCTGGGCGATATTTTCAAAAAGAATCTGCTGACCAAGCTGGCCGCCGCCATGGTCATGCCGGGGCTGCGGGCCTTCAAGGCCCAGCTGGACCCCAATAAGGTAGGCGGCACGGCGTTTATCGGCATCTCCAAGCCCGTAATCAAGGCCCACGGCGCCTCCAACGCCGAGGCCATCGACAACGCCATCGGCCAGGCCAGACAGGTGGCGGAAAGCGGCATTATCGGACAGATTCAGGAAAATGTCCACCTGATGCAGCTCCAGGCGGAATAATTGCGAAAAGGGTATTGACAGACCTGACCAATTGCCGTATTATTTTCCAAGACAAAGCCCGAAAGGAGGGATCATCTCATGACGATGGACGAGATCTTCAAGACCATGCAGGATCTGATCGCTGAGCAGTTTGCCATTGATACCGACGAGATCGGCATGGATAGTTCTTTTGTGGACGATCTGGGCGCCGACTCCGTGGACCTGGTGGAGCTGGTCATGGCCATGGAGGAGGAATTCGACGTCGGCGAGATCGACGAGGAGGACCTCACCGGTCTGAAGACCGTGGGCGACTGCGTGCGCTATCTGTATAATAAGCTGAACTGAATCAATCAGGCAGCTGAAAAAGAAGGCCCCGTTGGTTGCAACGGGGTTTCCTTTTTCCGCTGCGGAAGGGAGAAAAACATCATGCATACCCTGCAAGTACTGGAAAAAAAGCTGGGCTACACCTTCCGCTGCAAGGAGCAGCTTCAGGCGGCCCTGTACCACAGCTCCTACGCCAACGAGCACCGGTGCTGCGGCGTCAGCAGCAACGAGCGGCTGGAGTTTCTGGGGGACGCCGTGCTGGGTCTGGTCACGGCGGACTATCTGTATCACAAGCACCCGGACCTGCCGGAGGGAGACCTGACCCGGATGCGGGCGGCGCTGGTGTGCGAGGAGAGCCTGTATGAGGTGGCCCAGCGCCTGGGCCTGGGCAGTGAGCTGCGGCTGGGCAAGGGCGAGGAGGCCGGCGGCGGCCGTCAGCGGCCCTCTATCCTGGCCGATGCAACGGAGTCCGTGTTCGCGGCGGTGTACCTGGACGGCGGCATGGAAGCCGCCCGGGCCCTGATCCACCGGGTGCTGCTGGACAAGGAGCAGGAGGAGGCCGTGGAGGAGCGCCGCCGGGACTATAAGACGGAGCTTCAGGAGCTGGTCCAGCGCCGCAGCAACCAAACGCTGCACTACGAGATGATCGGCGCCACCGGCCCGGACCACGCCAGGCAGTTTACTTGTGCGGTGCTGCTCAACGGCGAAACCGCCGGTACCGGCACCGGCAGGAGTAAAAAAGAGGCCGAGCAGTCCGCTGCCAGGGCAGCGCTGCAGGCGCTGGCGTAATACGCTTTACAATTTGTCAAAAAAGGGCGCCGCCCTTTTTTGACAAGCTCAAACGCTCCCTGTGCCTTCCGGCACAGGGAGCGTTTCTTCACAGATTCATATACCGGTAATCCTTCCGCAGGATGTTCCGCACCACGGGGATGCCCATGATGATGTCCGCAGCGATCCACGCCAGCGGGTCCGCAGCACACAGTGCGTAAAACGCCGCCGGGCTGGCCGCCGCGCTGACGGCGCCCCCTGCCACAGCCGCAGGCAGCACCAGGCACACGGCGATTCGGGCCACCAGCTCCGCCGCGCCGGCCCCCAGCACGAATTGGGACCGTCCGATGCCCTGGACACAGTTGCGGATGATGAATACGCAGCCCAGGAACAGATACATGGAATAATCCACATACAGGAACGTGTTGCCAAACCGGATGGTATCTGCCGTGATCTTGTCCGCCGACAGGAAGATATGCAGATATGTATTGTTCAGCGTCAGCAGCAGTCCGCAGCTCACCGCCGCCACGGCGATGATGGCCATCATCCCCAGAGCCTGCAGCGCGCCCCTGCGGATGCGGTCATGGTTGCCCGCGCCCAGGTTCTGGGCGGTGAAGCTGGTCATGGCCGTGCCCAGAGCATTCATAGGCGTTGCCGTCAGGCTGGACAGCTTGTTGGCCGCGCCGAAGCCCATCTGGGCGGAGGAGGACACCATAACGCCGTCCAGCATGTCAAACTGTACCACCACGCCCTGCATGACGATAATGCCGATGGCCAGCACCGAGAATTGCAGCCCCAGGGGCACGCCCTGCACCACATGGCGGCGGATATCGCCCCGGGTGATCCGCATGTCCTCCCGGTGCAGCCGCAGCTGAGGATACTTGGCAAAGGCATAGATGAAGCACGCCACCGTGCTGATAAGCTGAGCCGCCACCGTGGCAATGGCCGCACCGGCCACGCCCCACCGGAACACCATGATGAACAGCAGGTCCAGCCCCACGTTCAGCACCGTGGAAAACAGCAGGAACAGCAGCGGCGTCAAGGAGTCGCCCATGCTGCGCAGAAACGCGCAGATGAAGTTATAAAACAGCTGGGCCCCGATGCCCGCGAAGATGATGAAGCAATAGGTATAAGCGGCGCGATACACCTCGGCATTGTCCGGTGTCACGTTGATCCACGCCAGCATGGGATTCAGCAGCGCCAGGGCCAGGGCCGTCAGCAGCACCGTCAGCACCGCCGACAGGATGATCTGGGTGGCCAGGGACCGCCGCACGCCTGCCTGGTTCCGGGCGCCCACCTGGCATGACGTCACCACGCAGAAGCCTGCGCTGACACCGAAGGCGAATTGCAGAAAGATGAACACCAGCGACGTGGTGTCGTTGACGCCCGCCACCTCCTGGGCCGTCAGCGTCTGGCCCACAATGGCCGCGTCACTGATGGAATACACCTGCTGCAGCAGATACGACAGGATCACCGGCAGCGAAAAGATCAGAATCGTTTTCCAGCATGTCCCCTTGGTCAGGTCCATTGGCCCGAACAGGGATTTTTTCTGTTTTTCCATAGCATTTACCTCCCATTAAAAGGAACAAATGATTATAGCCCCGCTGCCCCCCGGTCGTCAAGCGGCAGAACGCACAAGTTTTTTGTAATTTATGCTGAAAATACATGCATGTTTATCGTGTATATTCACAACGAGCATTAGAAATAATAATGTCAGATATGTCGGATTTGTTATTTACTTCTGACGCGCTTTTCGGTATAATAAGGGGCTGTTGGCGGTGGAAACCCGCCAAAAATTCTGTTATGATATAGATGAGGAGACAAAGACATGTCAAATTGCGCGATCGTGGGTATCAACTGGGGCGACGAGGGCAAGGGCCGCATGGTGGACTACCTCACCCAACAATATGACGTGGTGGTGCGCTATCAGGGCGGCGGAAACGCCGGGCACACGGTCATCAACGAAAAGGGCAAGTTCGCCCTGCATCTGCTGCCCTCCGGCATTTTCCGCTCCGGTGTCATGAACATCCTGGGCAACGGCGTGGCCCTGGACTGCGAGAATCTGCTCAAGGAGATCGACACCGTCCGCCAGGGCGGCGTGGACATCACCCCCGAGAATCTGCTGGTCAGCGAACGGGCCAGTCTGCTGCTGCCCTGGCACCGGGAGCTGGACGCCCTGGAGGAGCAGCGGCTGAAGGATAAGAAGTACGGCTCCACCAAGCAGGGCATCGCCCCCTTCTATTCCGACAAGTACCAGAAAAAGACCGTCCTGGCCGGCGAGCTGCTGTACCCCGACCATCTGCGGGCCCATCTCCAGGACCTGCTGGAGTGGAAGAACCTGATCCTCCGGGAGGTCTACGGCGCCAAGGGGTACACCATGGACGAGATGATGGCCTGGGTGGAGCAGTACGGCCAGCGGGTGAAGCCCTATGTGGCCGACACCGGCCGCTATCTCCATCAGGCCCAGGCCGACGGCAAGTCCATCCTGTTCGAGGGCCAGCTGGGCGCTCTGCGGGACCTGGACTACGGCATCTATCCCTATACCACCTCCTCCAACACCATCGCCGCCTTTGCCCCGGTAGGCTCCGGCCTGCCCGGCGCATCCATCGACGAGGTGGTGGGCGTGGTGAAGGCCTATTCCTCCTGCGTGGGCGAGGGTCCCTTTGTCTGCGAGTGGTTCGGCGCGGATGCCGAAAAGCTCCGGGACGCCGGTGACGAATACGGCGCCAAGACCGGCCGTCCCCGCCGGGTGGGTCCCATCGACCTGGTGGCCACCCGCTACGGTGTCCGGACCCAGAATGCTACCAACATTGCTCTGACCAAGCTGGACATTCTCAGCTACATGGACCGGATCCCCGTCTGCGCCCATTATGAGATCAACGGCCAGCGCACCGACGAATTCCCCTTCCCGGTGCTGCTGGACCAGGCCAAGCCCGTTGTCGAGTATGTCCCCGGCTGGGCCTGCGACATTTCCGCCGCCCGCACCTGGGAGGATCTGCCCCAGGCGGCCCGGGACTATGTGGAGTATGTGGAGCGGGCCATCGGCTGCCACATCGGCTATGTGTCCGTGGGCGCCGAGCGCGACAGCCTCATCGTCCGCTGAAACCAAGGAAACGGAGGACCCTTATGTCCCACGACGTTTATGAATCCCCCCTGGCCGGGCGCTACGCCTCACCGTATATGCTGCACCTGTTCTCTCCGGACATGCGCTTTCAGACCTGGCGCCGCCTGTGGACGGCCCTGGCCCGGGCCCAGCATGACCTGGGCCTGCCGGTAACGGAGGAGCAGGTCCGCCAGCTGGAGCAGCACATCACCGATATCGACTACGACACCGCCCGGCAGCGGGAGCGGGAGGTCCGCCACGATGTCATGGCCCACGTCTATACCTACGGCAAGGCCGCGCCTCTGGCGGCGGGCATCATCCATCTGGGGGCCACCAGCTGCTACGTCACCGACAACGCCGACCTGATCCTGTACCGGGACGGGCTGCGTTATCTCCGGGGCCAGCTGCTGGCGGTGATGAAGAATCTCTCTGCCTTTGCGGAGAAATACGCCGCCACGCCCACCCTGGGCTATACCCACTATCAGCCCGCCCAGCCTGTCACCGTGGGCAAGCGGGCCTGCCTGTGGCTCCAGGATCTGCTGTCAGACCTGGAGGAGCTGGATTTTGTCCTGGGGAGCCTGCGCTTTCTGGGCTGCCGGGGTACCACCGGCACCGAGGCCAGCTTCATGGATCTCTTTGAGGGCGATGAGGCAAAGATTGACGAGATGAACCGCCGCATCGCTGCCGGGTTCGGCTTTGACTCCTGCTTCACCGTCTGTGGCCAGACCTACCCCCGGAAGGTAGATGCCCGGATTCTGAACTGCCTGTCGTCTATGGCTCAGAGCGTCTACCGCATGGCCAACGACATCCGCCTGCTGCAGCACGACCGTCAGCTGGAGGAGCCCTTTGAGGAGCACCAGATCGGCTCGTCGGCCATGGCCTATAAGCGCAACCCCATGCGCTGTGAGCGCATCTGCTCCCTGAGCCGCTATCTCATGGCCGACGCCATGAATGCTCCCATGACTGCCTCCGTCCAGTGGATGGAGCGCACCCTGGACGACTCTGCCAACCGCCGCCTGTCCATGCCTGAGGGCTTTTTGTGCGCCGACGCCATTCTGCGCCTGGCCCAGAACGTTACAGACGGCCTGCGGGTCAACGAAAAGGTGGTGGACAAGACCATCCGGGAGTATATGCCCTTCCTGGCCACGGAGAACCTGATGATGGAGGCCGTCAAGCGCGGCGGCGACCGGCAGGAGCTCCATGAGCGGGTGCGAGTACACTCCATGGCCGCCACCGCCCGGATGAAGGACGGTGAGCCCTGCGACCTGCTGGACCGTCTGGCGGCGGACCCGGCCTTTGGCATGACCCGCCCGGAGCTGGACCGCCTTATGGACCCGGCCCGTTACATTGGCCGCTGTCCGCAGCAGGTCCGCGCTCTGCTGGACCGCATTGCCCCCCTGCTGGAGGACGCATCCTCCGCCGACGGCAGCGTCAGCCTGTGAGCCGTTTGTAAACCGGAAAAGGACCGGAACGCACAAGCGTCCCAGCCCTCAGCCTGTCAAAAAAAACCCCGCTTTCACGCGTGAAAGCGGGGGTTTTTTGACAGAGATCGTTTATCTATTTCTTCCCCACTATGCTGCACACCAGAAACGCCAGCAGGTCGGCGATGACCACCGTGGCGCCCACCGGGGTGCTGAGCAGATACGATGCGGTAAGCCCCGCGCAGAAGCAGGTCACGGACAGGATCCCCGCCAGGATCACCACGCCCCGGAAGCTCTTTCTCACCCGCATGGCGGACAGAGCCGGGAAGATCACCAGGCTGGAGATCAGCATAGCCCCCATCATCCGCATTCCCAGCACGATGGTCAGGGCCGTCAGCACGGAGAGGAACGTATTGTACAGCCCCACCCGCACACCGGTGGCCCGGGAGAAGCTCTCGTCGAAGGTGATGGCGAACAGCTTGTGGTAAAACAGCACGAACAGCAGCAGCACCGCCGCCGACAGTCCGGCGCTGAGGGCCACGTCCGACCGGTCCATGGCCAGAATGGAGCCGAACATATAGCTGTCCACGTCCGTGGTCATGCCGGTGGTCAGGCTGGTGACAATGACGCCGGCAGCCAGGGACGAGGCGGACACCACGGCAATGGCGGCATCGGCCCCCATGCGGCTGTTTTCCGTCAGCCGCAGCAGGCCCAGGGCCGCTAAGATCACCACCGGAATGGATACCGGCAGCGGGGCCCAGCCGCAGGCCACGGCGATGGACAGAGCCCCGAAGGACACATGGCTCAGGCCGTCGCCGATCATGGAATACCGCTTGAGCACCAGGGGCACCCCCAGCAGCGCCGCGCACAGGGACACCAGAATGCCCACCACGAAGGCCCGGACGATGAAGGGATAGGTAAACATTTCCAGCAGCAGGCTCATGACAGGTCACCTCCGAAGCGTTTTCCGTAGGGCGAGGCCAGATATTCCCGGGGCGTGCCCAGGAACCACTGGTTCCGTCCGGCGTGCAGGATGGCGGTGGCGTCCCGCAGGGCGCTGCGGATGTCGTGGGTCACCATCACCACGGCCATGCCCTCGGTGCGGTTGAGATACCGCAGGGTGCGGTACAGGTCGTCGGCGGCAGCGGGGTCCAGTCCCGTCACCGGTTCATCCAGCACCAGCAGATCCCCCGCCGCACACAGAGCCCGGGCCAGCAGCACCCGCTGCTGCTGGCCGCCGGACAGCTCCCGGTAGCACCGGTCCTTCAGCTCCAGCACGCCCAGCTTGCCCATGTGCATCAGCGCCGTGGACTTCTCCTGCGGCGTGTAGAAGAAACGCCCCCGCTTGCCGCTGAGGAAGCCGCTGCGCACCACCTCCGTCACCGTGGCAGGGAAGTCCTTCTGCGCCTTGGTCTGCTGGGGCAGGTAGCCGATAGCCCCGGCGCGCAGGGACTTGTCCAGCACGATCTCGCCCTTCATGGGCCGCAGCAGGCCCAGCAGGCTTTTCAGCAGCGTGGACTTGCCGGAGCCGTTTTCGCCCACGATGCACAGGTAGTCGCCGCTGCGCACCTGAAAGGTCAGCCCCTCCCAGATGGCGGCGCCCTCGTAGCCCAGCGATACGTCCCGGCAGTCCAGCAGTATTTTCTTTTCCATCAGGACAACCCCTCTCTCAAAACATCTGCGTTGGCCTCCATCAGCTGGAGGTAGGTAACGCCTGCGTCAAATTCGGCGCGGCTCACCGTCTGGCAGGAGTGGAATGTCCGCACCTGCGCCCCGGTGGTCTCCGCGATGGCCTGTGCCACCTTCCGGCTGCTCAGCTCGATGGTATACACCACCGGGATGTGCTGCTCGTTCACTAAGTCGATGAGGTATTTCAGCGTGGCCAGCGACGGCTCCGTATCCCCGGCGCAGCCGTGGAACGCCGCCCGGTAATCCAGATCATATTCCCTGCAGAAATACAGCAGCGGGAACCGATCGCCGAACACCAGCAGCCGCCGTGCCGCATGGTCCGTGATGTCCCGGAATGTCTCGTCCAGCGCCTGCAATTCGTCCAGATAGTCCGCCAGCCGAGCCCGATAGCCGTCGGCATTGTCCGGATCGGCCTCACACAGCGTATCGCAGATGGCCCGGCACAGGGCCATGGCATTCACCGGCGATGCCCAGATGTGCTCGTCGTACTCTATTTCCTCTTCGTGGCCATCGTGCAGATGCCCGTCATGCGCCTCATGGTCATCGTGCTCGCCATGTTCGTCATGTGCGTGGTCATGGCCGCCCTGCATCCCCTCGGCGTACTCCTCCCGGTATGTCTCCACGCAGTCCATCATGGCCAGCCGGTAGGGGATATCCTCGCCCGCCGCGTCCAGCACATCCTCCACCCACAGCTCGCTCTCGCCGCCGTTCCAGATGAACACATCCGCCCGGCTCATGGTGATCACGTCCAGCGGCGTGGGCTCGAAGCTGTGCGTCTCCCGCCCGGCGGGTACCAGCAGCACCGCGTCCACCGCGTCGCCGCCGATCTGCCGCACGAAATCGTAGTAGGGGAACAGGGTGCAGACCACCTGCGTTTTTCCGTCCTCCGGCAGCGGCGGCTGTCCGCAGGCGGTCAGGGACGCCGCCAGCACGAGGGCCAGCAGCCCCGATAAAAGCCGCCTCATCATTCCGCCGCCTCCCGGCACTGGCGGCACAGCCCGTAAAACAGCGTTCGGTGGGGGTCGATGGCGAAGCCGTGCTCCTCCTCCAGATGGCGGTACAGCGGCGCCAGACGGGAGCAGTCGGCGTGCTGCACGGCACCGCAGCGCTCGCATTTCAGCAAAAAACAGTCCTTCCCGGACTGGTAGCAGCTGCAAAACTGATACCTCGCCCCGGTGTCCGTGACGATCTTGTGGACCTTTCCCTCTTTTTCCAGCCTCTCCAGCTGGCGGTACACGGTGGTCAGCCCCACCATCTCCCCCTGCCGGTGGAGCAGCTCCGTCAGCTCCGCTGCACCCACGCCCTCGGCGCAGCCGCGTATGCAGGCCAGCACCGCCTGCTGCTGTTTTGTCATATAGGCCATGAAACGCCTCCTGAATTTGAAAATGAAAACCATTTTCAAATTATAACCAAAATAATTGGGTTGTCAACTATCTTTTTCCCGCCGCGTATGCTACAATATTTCCATAAGGCGTTTTCCTCTGCGGCGGGGGCCGCGGAACTGAGTAAAGAAACGGGAGGACAGTCATCATGCAGCATGAGATCACCCACAGCGCGCCGCTCCTCAACGAGTCCGGCAGCCTGCGGGAGCCGGGATATGCCAAGAGGCTCCTGCCCATCTACCGCCGCGCCGATATCCGGGCGGGGAAGAGCCGCATCAAGGAATGGGACTACTATCTGGCGGCCAACGACCATTTCGCCGTGGCACTGACCATTGCCGACAACGGCTATATGGGGCTGGACTCCATCTCGTTCCTGCAATTCGACGAGCGGTGGGAAAAGACGAAGAGCCCCATGCGGGTGTTCCCCATGGGACGCACCGGCCTGCCGGAGACATCCGCCGCCGGAGATACGGTCATTGCCGGCAGCGGCTACGGCATGGCGTTCCGCCATGTGGGGAACGCACGGGTGCTGACCTTCCGTATGGAGGACTTTCTGGCGGGGATGCCCATCGAAGGTCGCCTGATGCTGACGGAGGAGCCGGAGGAGTC
>ERZ507033.100-NODE-100-length-37097-cov-4.547676_pt1 | contig 37097 bp, 39 predicted proteins | sample MGYA00512874_ERZ507033 | MGnify/ENA metagenome assembly ERZ507033
AAGCGGTTACAAATTTATATAATATTAGGCAAGCGTGAAACATAAAATGTGCGTTTAACACTTATTAACGTTATATTATTGCATATAATATAAAGAAAACAGGGTGCACCCCCCTGAGAATTGGCTATTTGTCGCTATAGTCACCTCTTTTAAAAATTTTTTCTTCCGATTTTTGGCTTTGTGTAAACTTATGTTCTCATCTGTTAAAAACTGTAAACTTGTATATTTATGTATATTTGGTTTTATTAACTTCCAGGCGGTCGAAACTGGGAAGTGGAACGTCTGTCTGTCGCTGAATAGCTATGTATATTTATTATACACTCGATGTAGGATAAAAATGCACCAAAAACCTCGTATTTACGGGAGTTTGTGTATGATTGTAGAACTTATTTTATACCTTCGTTTCAGAGGCATGTGAGGATAGGGGTTGAGAACCTTATCATACACTACCTACACAAACCCCGTGTTTATCGGGGATTTGGCTGCATTGGGAACCTACATTAATCGTTCATTTTCGGTTAATCGGAATTGACCGTCTCTACGGACTGGTTTTATCAGATGCAAAAGTAGCAAAATTAATTGTAAAAGTATGAATGAAGAAGACATAAAAAGTTGCCACGATGCCCTGATGAGGGCTATTGAGAAAGAGAATAAGAAGATGGACAGGCGTAACAGATGGCGCAGGCGTTTCAAGTTGTTGATGGTATTCGGAGTGATAATGTTTTCTATTTCTGCCGTAACGGCTGCATTCACCAAGTCATTGGTAGCTGGATTTATGGTACTGGGTATTGTATGTATACTCTCATATCCGCTTTATCGATTATATAACGAATGTTAATTATGGAGTCGGGAATTACAGAGGATGGTAAAGCGTATTACTTAAAGTTCAGAAAGATGACGGTGGAAGATGTTAACGCCGGACAGGATTTCTGGTGTGATACAATCGGCGCCCCTATGCACGGAACAATCCTTGGATGGGATGAGTCTGAGGACCAGATTGTTTTTACAATCGAAGGTAGATACGGCGCGTTTGCTATGCAAATGGATGAGGCTATAGGTTATTTTAAAATAATGGTTTAAATGAAGAAAAAAAATAAAAATAGACGAATACTCTACGGGTATCACAATTTGCGCGAGTTATCGGAAAGAGCTTTGCGAAATCTTGATGGAGCGATGGATAATGCCCATGATGTAGCCGTGATGCGCTATGTCTTGTTGCAGTTCACTAATTGGTTCAAGACTGACTTCAAGAAACTGCCACTATTCGAGAAGAACCCGTTTACGGATTGTACCTGCAACTGCTTCGTGCAGTTTATCGCCGACTGTATGAGAGATATTACGAAAGAGAAAAACAAGAACAAGATATGAAACAGGAGTTATTAGATGATTTGCAGCGTCTGCTGAAATGCCCAAAGCCAAAGACAGAGTGCGCTGATAGAGCTTTGTTGGACGGTGCGTTGAGCGGATGGAAGGATGAGGCGTACGACCTGAAAAGAGAATTGAACAACGGCGATCCGACTGATGCTAAGTGGCTGGAGCGTCCGATAAAAGTCGAAATGCTGCCTCGCGGTTTAGACCGTCTCTGTCTTGACAACTTCGGGCAATATGCGCAGAAATACTACAATGCGGCTATCACGTTCCGCCGCCTCATGTACACGCTCATTTACTATCATGCGCAGACTAACCCCACAAACAAAGACAGAAACGCCTACGAGCTTGCGCTGCGCGAGATGGAGGAGATATGGGTGCCGTTCAAAGAAAGGAGTAACAATGATTAACAGAGAGGACATTAAGGAGGGCTTGAAGTTTAGGATGCCCAACAACAAAATCGAGCGTAAGCATCAAGTAGCGAGCTTTCGTGGTGCCACGGATATGTGTGAGTTTATCCAGTATCTGACAACGCTGAAAACTCCGCTCGGAGACAAAAATTATGTAACGCTCCAAGTACCGCTTTTCGAGGTGTGCGGCGGTCCGAAGCTGATAAGCTTAGCAGACAAGAAAGACCCGCATTGCGCATGGGTCGGCGAGTACATCAAGGTTCGCAGCGATGCGATCGGAAAGAAACCGCTCTACATATCCCTGGGCGACGTGATGCAACGCGGAATACGTGCCATCGACGCTAATCTCTACCTCATTTTCAGTGCAGAGATTCCGAAAAACAACTGGGCGTACAACGCCTTTTGGGGTGGCAGTCGTAGCGGCGGTAAAAGATACCGTATGGAGTATTACGGATTTACCTCTGACCCAGTTGGCGTTCTTGCAAAGCCTTCCGCGTTTACAGAGCATCCAACTGGAGATGCCGATGCGTTCCGCGACATTACCAACGGTATGTACGACACCTTCAAGGCGAAGAATCACGACTACGGCAATAGTTTTGCGGAGCTGTTTAAGGAGTGCGGCATGACATACGCCTACGGACACATGGCAGAGAAGTTGAAGCGCGTGAAGTCACTGATGTCTGACGAGGCGAAGGTAAAGGACGAGAGTATGAAAGACTCCCTGCTTGACCTTGCGAACTTTGCGATACTTACAATTATGGAACTTGATAAAACAAGGAAGTGATATGGCGAAGATTATTTTAGACCCCGAAGAAAGCGGAATAGAAGCATTTGCCAAACTATTCTTTAGTGCTACAAGAAACATGGGGCTTTCGGACAAAGAGGCGTGTGAAGCACTCAAAAACTCCATTGAGGCAGCAGAAAATGCTCCGGCTGAGGAGAAGTATGACTGGTATGGGTCGCCTGCGAATATCGAACGGATATTACAAAGAGAGTTCAACAATGAAATGCAGAAAAATGGCTAAGGACTGGAACGGAAACGGCAAGAGCACCTTCATAACAATCGGTGCGAGCAACCACACGGACAAGGAGCGTGAGGAGCACGACTTCTACGCTACGAGCCCTGTTGCGATTGACAGACTTGTCCGCAACTTCGAGCTGCCGAAGAAGATTTGGGAGTGCGCTTGTGGTACTGGATGCTTGTCAGAGCGTCTTGTTGAGTTCGGGCACGATGTCGTGAGCACCAACCTTATAGACCGAGGCTACGGCGGTGTGCAGGACTTCTTCAAGGCAGACACGATGCCCGACGGCTGCAAGTGCATACTGACTAATCCACCCTACAAGTACGCGCTGGAATTCGTGCAGCACTCGCTTGACTTGCTTCCCGATGGAGGTTTGTGTGTGATGTTTCTCAAGACAACATTCCTGGAGGGTCAGAAACGCTACGAGAGGCTCTATAAGAACACGCCGCCTAAGTACGTACTGCAATTCTCTAAGAGAGTGCTGTGTGCAAAGAACGGCAAGTTCGCTGCAATGCGCAATGGTGGCGGTAGTGCAGTCAGCTACGCATGGTTTGTATGGGAGAAAGGTTACAACGGAGAAACAACCGTAAAATGGATATGATAAACGAGCAACTTCAAAAGAAAATAGACCGTGCCATCCGGCTGTTGCAAGGCGTGCAGAACGGATACGACGGAGAGATTGAGGTGGCGTATTCGGGAGGCAAAGACTCGGACGTGATACTACAGTTGGCTAAGGAATCTGGTATCAGGTATCGCGCCATCCACAAGAGCACTACGATTGACCCGCCCGGTACAATTGCACATGTAAAAGAAATGGGCGTGGAGATACTGCGCCCTAAGATTTCATTCTTCAACCTTGTGGCAAAGAAAGGACTCCCCTCGCGTTTTTATCGCTTCTGTTGTGAACAACTGAAAGAATACAAGGTGTGCAACAAGGCGATTATTGGCGTGCGAAAAGCCGAGAGTTCAAAAAGAGCGGCAATATACAAAGAGCCGACAGAATGTAGGTACTACGGAGAGAAGAAGGAAGAAAACCATGTGGAAGCTATATACCCTATCCTCGAATGGACCGACGAGGACGTGCGCGACTTCATCATCGACCGAAAGCTGAAGCTCGCACCTATTTACTACAATTCGGGGGGGCAAATCGACGTATCGAAACGCCTGGGCTGTATGTGCTGCCCACTCGCCTCACAGCGCAAGCGTATCGCGTACTTCAAGGAGAAACCGCGCATGGCTCGCTGTTATCTGCGCGCCGGCAAGCGGTTTTGGGACACACATCCCGACTCACACGTTCAAGACCGATATGCCGACATTTACGAATGGTTTACTCGTAACGTGTTCTTCCTTCGTGAAAAAGACTGGCAGGAAGCAAACAACACGCTGTTTGGAAAGCCAAACTGGAAGGAATTTCTTGAAAGGGAATTTGGCATTGATTTGACATTATAATAAAAATGAACAAAAACAGATACCGCAACAAGGCACCCTACTCCACCCTGCATCCCGACGCAAGGCACTGGACTCGCAAGGGCAGTTCGTGGAAGCAGAAGGTTGGCTACGATACCGAGGATGAGGCATGGGAGTTTCTAAATCAGAACCCGAGGCTGAAAGCTATTGGCGAAAAGCCTTACTTCTGTGAGCTGTGCTCAAGGTGGCACATCGGAAGGTTGCACAAATAAATATTGAGGATATGAAGAAGAAAGGATATTACGAATATACACCGCAGATTTACCCAAGAAAACTTTGGGTGATGTACAATACGTCTGAAGAAGAAATAGACAAATGCTTTACCAACATGAAAGGCGAGCCTCTTGTTCACAACGGCGAGCCTATGAGCGAAGGAAACTACGGAGGTATGGTTTATGACGAGTGTATGAGTAAGGCAGGGAAATACTTCGGTAATCTCGTTGTCTTTCCCAAAAAGAGCGATATGACTATGAAAAATATCTGCCATGAGGCATATCATGTTCTATCGTCTATCAACGATGCGTGCGATTTGGAAAGGATGTATAACGGCAGAAATGAGCACCAGGCATACCTTATGGGTTGGATATGTAATTGTATCAACAACGCTCGTTTGGGAGTCGGTGATTTTATAGAAATTAAAGACAAGGAGGAATAGCTTATGGATAAAAATGAAAAATTAAAACTTGGTGACATTTTTCTTGCGCCAAAAGAATTTTTTTCTAAATAATTCCGTCGGAAGGCTAAAGCAGAAAATAGAAAGTTATGCGGAAGTCAGAAAAGATGGCAGGGTTATGTGCGCGGTTGTTGAGGATGTAAATTCAGTTTTCCCCCACGAATCATTATATACAATCGCTGTGAAACAAAAACAATTTGCACCTCCAATTAGGGCTTATGTAAATAAGGACTGTGACTTTGAGTGTTTTAAGCAACTTTCGGAAGCAGAAATGAAAGTTTACGGTGTGCTTTTGTATTATTTTGGGGGTTTAATGTAGGAGGAAATAGCTTATGATAGAGAAGTCAAGGATAAAAAAGGGGTTGATATTCTGGAACAACTGCGAGGCTGTTGTGCAAATTCCCAATAGTAACATTTGTATAAAGACCTACGCGGGCTTGATGAAAATAGAAGATATTGGGAAGAACAATTTTGTTACATGCTCTTTTTATAACAAAGAGGTGTTTGCTTCTCAAGCTGTTCTTACTGTTGATTACATTGAGAAACATACAACAGAAATTACGCTTGACGATACCGACTGGCAGGAGATGGTAGATTTGCACAATGCAGTCTGTTTTGAACGCTTCAATGAGCACGACTGGTCTGCAAAAACCCCTGACAGCCTAAAAGAGCGTGTGAATAACTTTCTTAGTCGTGATTTCTACCAAAAATACAACTTAAAGGAAGGTGGCTTATGATTAAGAAAGGAGAGAATATATTGCGGAATATGTTTGCCGACAACAGGTACTTATGTATACTCGAGGAAATCAAGAGAGGTGACATCTTCTTTTTGAACGAAGAAATAACCAAAGTCAAGGATGGTTGGTTCTTGCATAAGTGCGGCGAGGAGCTTGGCAATGCGGAGTGGTTTAGTCGCATTCCCTTCCCAACTCCATTTCATCTAAGCGTACAAAGAGAATATACAAGGTTGAGCAGCGCCTACGAAATATATGCTGACTGCACAGTTTCTGGAGACATCGCGGTTTTTATTAGCACACCTCTTATTTTTAAATATTTGGCTAAACTATAAGCACATGACAGATAAATGCAAATACAAGTGCAAAGACTGCGTGATGTTCGCAGACGAAGATGCAGACAGCGCACCCTATTGCCTCGCCAAAGACCTCTACACGTTCGTTATGGGCGAAGATGAGGCTTGCGAGGAGTTTGTAAAGTGGAACGGTAAGAAATAATAAACAAAAACAAAATGGAAAGAGAGAAGATAATAATAGAACTTTGTGGCGGCAGGATGCCTGAAAAGGCGCACGATGCCGATGCAGCGTATGATGTGTTCACAAAGGAAGACGTAAAAGTGCTCGACTGGGATCGCTACGCAATACCTCTTGGTTTTAAGATACAGCTTCCGAAACATTTGGCAGCAGTTATACAACCAAGAAGCGGAATGTCTGCAAAAGGTATGCCCTCCCAAAAGATGTGGAATGGCGAAATCATTAAAGAAAAGCGAATTGATGCCGATGTTGAACTTGGCTTGATAGATAGCGGCTATACCGGCGAGGTGAAAGCAATCGTAAAAACCTTTGGAATAGGCAGCTATCTGTCAAATAAGATTATTATCCCTGCCGGCACAAAGATAGCACAGATGCGCATTGTGGAGATACCGAATACGGAGCTTGTGAGCGGCGTTATCAAGAAAGAAGAAAACGACGACAAAGAAAATGGCGACAAGAAGCGTGGCGACAACGGTTTTAATTCAACAGGAGTAAAATAATATGGCAAACAAGACATACATCGGCATAGACCCTGGCTCAAAGGGTTTCATAGCAGTAATGCACCCTGACGGCACGCGTGAGTATTGCTCCTTGCAGGACCGCGATTATCACGATATTGCGATATTTCTGAAAAACATCAAGACGGTGTGCGATGAAAATTGCGTGTGCTGTATGGAGGAGATACACGCCATCTTCGGTTCGTCGGCAAAGTCCACATTCTCGTTCGGAGAAACGTTCGGAGTGCTGCAAGGTCTGTTGATTGCGCTTGAGATACCCTATCATCTTGTACCTCCGAAGACTTGGCAGAAGGAGATTTGGATAAGTCACGATAAGGTTGTCAAGAGTTACTGCGGAAAGAAAAGCACAGACAACAAGGCGACATCCATCAACGCCGCAAGACGACTGTTCCCGACCGAAGATTTTAGGCGTACAAGCAAGTGCAAGAACGTAGACGATAACAAGTGCGACGCAACGCTGATATGCGAATACGGGCGAAGGAAGTGCCTTTAGAGAGGATAAAAACATTGTTTAACTAAATAAGTATAGATATGGATTTTGGAAAGAAATTATATTGCGGCAATTTTGTGGTTACAAAGAAGTCGCGCAGTCTAAGTAAGCAGGAGTTGAAGGAACTCCGCGACAAGGAAGGTATCCGTGAGGATGTCCGCAAGCATCTGACACGAGGCTCGCTTCCGTACATTTGCGTCGAAACGGTCGGCGGCGGATGGAAGGTGGAGTTTGGCATCGGCACGACGATGTTCGAAGCAATCGACGCGCTCGGCATGGTTCGTGACGAGAAAGGCGATTGGCGCACTCACGGAACGGAAGGCAAGAACGCAGAGGCTATCTTTACCGGCATGTTCGTTGATACTACCGTTGTCGGTGATGCGGAGTACCAGACCGCAAAGCTGAAAGCCATGAGCGAGTATATCGAACGAAACACAAAGCAGGATAAGGAATAAATATGGCGGACAGAAAGACAGAGAAGCTTTCGGCTAAGATGAAGTCGGAGGCGGTCGGCTTGGGTCTGTGCCAGCAATGGACTGACGAATGGGCCGACGGCACGTCGAAAGACGAGCTTGTCGAGAAGTTTGTCAGAGGCATTGACTTCTGCATAGAACACAACTTTCCGTCGTGCGAAGTGATACGGAAGGAGTTCGGAGATGTCATTCACGACCACGGCGTGTACGTGGACGAGAACGTGCTTGCGGACGACAAGCCGACGGTGATATTAAACGGAGAGTGCGTCGCAGGACTGACCTACTCCGGCAAGAGCTGCGGCGACATATATGTAAGGCATGACTGCGAGGCGACTGTATTTGTAAACGGCCTTGCGAGAGCGTTTATCAACATGTACGACAATGCGGAGGTGGAAGTGTATTGCGAAGAGGGTGCAAAGGCTTTCGTCTATCTGCACGGCGGCAGGGTCAGAAAGACGCGAGGTGATGTCACAATTAGAGAAAAACACAAGGAGAAGGAAGAATGAAAAGAAGTAGTGGTGAGGCGATAGATTCGCTGTACGGGCAGTTGAAGGCGTTGAGTGCAGACGCGAAGTACGGCTTCGGTATGTACAGAACCGACTGGGGCAAGGTGAACAGCGAGAGCTGGAACAGGCTCCTGGTGGGCTTTTGCAAGAGTATCAGGGAACTTGCCAAGGACTGCCCTGTAAAATATTTTGCAGGAGCGTTCTATACGTTCAACGGAAAAATATACGAGGTGGTGGAGCCGATTGTTGTGGAGCAGGCTTACCAGTTGCTTATGGAGGACTTGTTCATAGCACCCGTGCTCGGTCGTTCCACAATCAGAAAGGAGTCGTTCATCGACACAATCAAGAACTACAACGTGCTTGTTCCGCAGTTCGATGTTGTGGCGTTCGCCAACGGTGTCGTTGACTTCGGTATTGCGCGTGTGGCTCCTACGGCGATGCCATTCTCTCCGCATTATCATGTGACTTACTATCATCCGTACAACTTCGATCCGAAAGCGAAGTGCAAGAAATGGGAGAGATTTCTGCTTGATGTGCTGCCCGACAAGGACTCGCGTGACATCTTGCAGATGTTCATGGGACTCGGCTTGGTGCAGCGCGGTGACGCATACAACCCGTATGAAGGAAAGATGTCCGACAAAATAGAGCTGTGCCTTATGCTTATCGGTAGCGGAGCAAACGGAAAGAGTGTGATATTCGAGGTTATGTGCGCCCTGTTCGGCAAAGACCGCATATCAAAAATGGACTATGCGGAGCTTACTGCTGACGGTGACGAGGGCATGAGAGGGCGCTACCCTATCCGTAACGCCATCTTCAACTGGTCTTCCGACTCCGACCCGAAGAAGTTCGGACGCAAGAATACGGGCATGTTCAAGAGGCTTGTGAGCGGAGAGCCCGTACCGTACAGAAAGCTGGGCGAGAACGTACTGGAGTCAAAGAGCCTTCCATACCTCATCTTCAATCTCAACGAGCTTCCGTTCCCCGAGGATGTCACGCTCGGCTTTATCAGACGCTTGCAGTATGTCAGCTTCGACGTTACAATCCCCAAGGAGAAGCAGAACCCGCGTCTTGCGGCGGAGATTATCAAGGAGGAGCTTTCAGGTGTGTTCAACTGGGTTCTTAAAGGCGAGCGTATGTTGAGAGAGCGTAAGTTTCAGTTTCCGTCTGCGGAAGGTTCGCGCAAGCAGCTCATTCTTTCATATCTCGGCACACAGCCCGTGCTGGCATGGCTAAAGGCGTATGAGATACGCTGTGACAAGGGAACGAAGGGCGAGATACCAGTTTGGATAAACGCCAAGACGCTGTATGACAGCTTCAGACAGTTCTGTGAGGATAACAATCTTGAGGAAAAGGAGATACCATCACAGCAAAAGTTTGGCAGAGTGATGTGGAACTCCTGCAAGTTCTACAAGAAGCGCACGCCAAGCGGAGTTATCTACGAGACATACGGCATCACGGAAGCAGACCTTGCGGAGCACTTCCTTATATCCAACATGAAGAGCGCGGAAGAGACGCAGGAATACAGCTTTATCAAGGACGACCTGCCTGCAAAGAAAGAAGAGTAAACAGAGATAGTTATGGAAGAGTGTATCATTAAAATCATCGAAGATAAGTATGCTCTCGAAATGGGCCTGCGTATCATCATGGAGACGGCAGAAAGAAAGGCACTTCCAGAAGAGGTTTTTCTGCCGACCTTCAATGACAGTTTGATTGAAGAAACGTTTGTGGCAACGCTTGAAAAGGTTGCCGGCAAGAAGTTCAAGTAGAAACAGGAATAGCCTTGCAGTAATTTCTTTGCTGCGAGGCTATTCCTGTATTTATTTATCTTTCTTGTTTTTATAAAGAAGGCAATTTTTACACGAAGTGGGATAGTTGATTGGTACATAGTAGTGAACCGTATTGTTCTCCACATCTATCTCATCCTGCTTGATTTTGTTATAGTCCGCCTCAAGCGACACAATCTTCAGCCAGTCAGGAGAGCCTTTCTTGGCTTTCTTTTCAGCAGCTACCAGCTTGCGCAGGATGGATTCCTTTGAAGTCTCCTTTGCAAGTTCCTCCGCGGTTATCTCGTCGTTCTTCGGCGAGTTTGTGCCCTGTACATCCGCAATGCGCGCCTGAACTGAGTCGAGTGCTTCGAGCTTCTCAATCTCGCGAAGCAGTTCAGCTTTGGCCCAGTTTAGGCCCTGGCCTTGGAAAGCTACATTCCAAGCGTCGCCTTTACCCCACCCTGCCGCACGCAGGTCGGCATATATAAGATATGAAATATCCGCCATGTTGTACTGCTTTTTCAATTTGTACATATAGGCAGACAATGTGTATTCTGACATAATTACTCCTCCTCTTTTTTGTAAACAAATTTAACATAGCAAACGCACCTGTAGTGCAGTGGCGGGAACGGGTCTCCGAAGTGGTGCAGATACATCGTCTCATCATCGCAGTGCGCGCATGGATACGAACTTCCTCGAAAGATGTAGTAGCCTATCGCCCCATGTTCCTTGCCGTACTGCTGTTCGGCTCTGCCCCATGCGACGGCGACCATTTGTCGCGCGTTGCGGGCAATGTTCTGGTACGCCGAATGAAATACGCCCTTGCCGTATGAAGGCGTGGCGATGTTTATATCCTCCTTTCTTGCCTTCGTGATTACGGACGTGGTGTATGGGTCTTTATATCCAGTACGTATCGCGGACAGAAGCTGCGAGTCGGTGTATTTCATCAATACGCCAGCCTTGCACATACGCACCATGTCCTCCGCAAAGTTTTTTAGATAACTGGTGGTTCGCTCCATTGATGTCTTGCCGAACACCTTTGATACAAGAAAGTCTTCCGTGTTCTTCGTGCCGATGTTCAATACCGAACACGCGGTCTTAGCACAGACGGCGATGTCGCTTTCTATTCCGTCAGCAACGCCTAACGCAATGCGCTGCGAGGCCGCAATAAACCCATTCTCGTTTGTCAGTGTCGCTCCCCTTCTATATTTGGAAGCGAGCGACGCTATCTCGCGAGCAACCTTAAACAGTCGCTTCTGTACGCGCGACTCGCAGGCTATCTGCGCTTTCGTTCTATTAAGTGCGTATTCTCGTGACTCCATAAATTACTTTCTTAGATTCTTATCCCAGTTATTGCGTCCAGGATAATTGCCGTTCTCGTCCCATGCCTTGTCAGACCTCTTCGGTCTGCCTTTTTTGCCGCGACCTGTGTTGATGTCGTCGCCAGGCTGCTGATTGTTAATTTTTGCAAGTGCTTCCTCCTGCTCGATGTTGTTCTCGACCTGCGCCTCCTGGCGTTGGATGTCGATGAGCAAGTCCTGCTGGTCTTCCTCTTTCTGCTCGCGCATGATACGAGTAAACTCGTCGTTCTTCGAGAACTTGGAATTGCGCTCAGAAGCAGTCTGCTTCGAGAGGAATTTGTTCTGAACCGCAGTGGCCAGGTTGGTGATAAGCTCAGTGTCGTTCTGATGGATATAGCTCTCAATCCACGCATTGACCGGCAGTGCAACCATTGAGGCCATGCAGTTGTTCTCCGTTCCGATGCCAAACTTAGTTATACGCACCAACTGGTCGAGGAATGGCTGCAATCTCTGCGCGTCGTTCATGGCAGCTTCGAGGGCTGGAGAATACAGCAGTTTGATTGCAACGCCCGGCAGGTCTCCCGATTTGAGTTCGGGCGGCTTCACGGTAAACGAAAGCTCGTAGATGAGGTCATAAGACTTGTTGAGCTGTGTAGCGAAGGCGTTTGACGCGTCCGTGCCATTGAGGAACTCCGCCTTGCCGTCCGTGTCGGTAATCATAATCGTCTTAGCAGCGCCGTTGGTATCGCCCTTTATCTCTATCTCATCGCCCTCGCCGGTAAGCGTAAGTATCGGGAAGGCATACGCCTTGTTGTTCTCGCAGAGATACGAGAACGCTTCCTCATAATCCTCGATATTGCGCTGTACGGCAGACCAGCAAGGGCCGTCCTCGTTACGGGCGTATGCTACAGGTATGAACGGGAAGCCGTGTCGTTTCTCCTCGACGCAGGCATATTCGGACGCGCCGAAGATTGAAGCAATCTTTCTGACTACGTTTTTCGCTGTGCCTCCCGACAAATCTTTCTTCAATCGGTAGAACTTATCCTTATCCCATGCTTCAACCCACTCGATGCGCTCCTCTCCTTCCTCGTCGTAGTCCACATACTTGCGTGCAAACGCAATCAGTTCGCCGGTAAGCGGGTCGTATCTCGGAAACAGCGTGTCGCCACGGTCGAACGATAGCGTTCTTGTTCCGAATTTGCCGTCGCCGTCGAAATAGCCTACAATGGCACAATCTGCAACCTTCATATATGCGGATACCGCCTCGAAGAAGCGTACCTCCATATCGTGCATGAGCCAGCCCTTCCTGTATTTCGTGAGCAGCTCTTGTAGTTTCTCTTCGCTACCTTCTTCGGTTCCCTCCGCAAGCTCGAACTGAATATCGTTGCCAGTCACATGAAGAACGTGCTTGGTGTAAATAACCTGCTGAAAGGCAAACGCAGTGCGCTGAATTTTCTGCACGCACCAAAGTCCCGTTTCCGGGTTCTTCTTCCAGATGTCGGGATATTGCTGCGGGTCGCAAATCCTGTGTCCTGACGGATAGAACTCGCGCAGGAAGTCCTGCTGCGTCTTGATGTTGCGATACAGTACGTCCGCGGGCATACAAGGGTCTTCGTTCTCGGAAAACTCACGGTCGATAATTCCGTGTTTCATATAACCCTTCGGGGTTACTTCATAAAACGGCTTTCGGACGAGCAGTTCCCGCACGTCCTTTACATTGTTCAAAGCATCCATAGTCCTTTTATCTTTTTGTGTTTCTTTTTAGTTAAGCTGAAAATCATTATGTACAGCCATGACTCGAAGAAGTCGGGCGAGTGTCCTACATAGCGTTTAGCCATCTTCTTAGGCAGCAGCTTGAAGCCCCTGTCGTCGCTGTTGTCGTCGCGGCGCAGCATCTTTCTCTCCTTCTGTAAAATCTGACGCAGCGGCACCTTGTCAAATCCGTCTCCCGAATACTTGCGCTCAAGCAGCGAAGACTCTATCGAGATTTGTTTTTCCTTTATCATCTTGTAGAACAGGAAGGCGCATTGTGATTTAAGGTCTTTGTACAGGAACTTGATGCCCTTTTCTTCCTGATGTGTCGTAGCGACAGGTGCTGCCTGGTTGTTGAACGGTACGGCATCGGCAAAGAAACCTTTGAAATACTGACCGATACCCTGCAAGTCGTAAGTGAAGTTGCACTCCTCCACTCCCCATTCACGCAGCTTCGCCTGCACCGCAGACACGAGCGTTTGAGAGTCGAGTCGCATTACTACAAGGTCTTTGCAGTGCCATCCCTCCCACAGCCACATCACAAAGTTGTCGCCGCCGGTGAAGGCAATGTCGGCGGATGCGCGCCGCACTCCATCTCCGACCTGTACGGCATTGTCGAATATTTCTTCGAGGTCTGCCATCTTTATCATGTCGTCGCCTGCGGACTTCCAGTTCCAGTTGGCTTCGAGGTCGCGCATACGCTGTTCCTCGTCCTGCTGCGCAAGGTTGGCGAGATATGAAACGTCCGTAGAGATGAGCTTGATGTTTTCCGACAAGTCGGCACGGATAAATGTAACAGACTTAATAAACACCTCATACTTTGTGTACCCCAATGGCTCGTAGCTATCCTTAAACTTTTCCCACAGTCTATCAATGATGCCCTTGCATTGCTCATACACTTCTTCGCGTGTGTCTCCCCAGTAGATAGTGTCCGGCGTATCTCCGTCCATGTAGCAATACCGAATAACGCCATCTCGCTCGGGGTCGATGTATCCATCTTCGTCAACCCACCAATCGATGTATTTGCGCACCCATGATTCTGGGTCGGGGTTACATGTTATCCAAAAGCGATTACGGATTTGCGCGGCGTTACGATTTACCTTTAAGAGAAGTTTGAATTTTTTATAGGGTATCTGCGTACCCTCGTCAACACATATATACGCATACTGACGACCACGAAAACGCTCTTCAAAATCTTTTAATGCGCCCTCAAAGTAGGAAAACTTCAACCATCCACCATTGGCAAAGTTCCATGTCATGTCGTTCTGGGACTTGTTGTATGTGCCGAACTGCGAGAAGAGCTTATAGGAATCGGAAATTAGGGACTGAAGGTCGTCTTTCTCCTTTCGTAGTATCGTTGCATGGAACTCAGGGTTCTTGATGTCTTTCAACACCTCCATGAGAGAACTAAAACTCTTACTACCTCCTCGCGAGCCTCCGACTATCTTAATATCAGCATCAATGGCAAGCATACGCTCCTGTCCGCCACGTTGAGCGATAATCTTCAACCTGTCGGGATGCTTCTTGTCTTTATCTCTTAGTGATTGAATGTACTCTTGAGTGTAAATAGGCTCTCCGTTATCCAATTTCAACCCTGAAAAACAACTTTTCTGCATATATATATAAAATATTTATGCAAATATATCGAAAATATTTGGTTGATTGTATATTTATTCATATTTTTGCGAAAGAAAAACGTATATTTATACATTAATGGTAGAAGAACTACCGGAAACCAACACAAAAACTTTTATATATGACAGTAGAAGAACTGCTTTCATTGGTGAACAAGGAGGTTGATACCACCAAGTTCAAAGCACTTAGCCAGAAGACCATTAACGAAGAACTTAATGATGTACTGGACGAATTTGGTGACGACGAGGCTGCGAACGCCAAGATAGTCACCAAGGTGGCAAACCGACTCAAGCGCATGGACGGCAATCTGCACAAGAATGTCTCTGACGAGATTAAGAAAAGCAGAGAGGAAGCTGAACGCAAGAAGAAGGAAGAGGAAGGCAAGCCTGACGACAAGTACGACAAGCTGCTCGCAAAGCTCGAAGCCCTCGAAAAGGCTAACGAGGAGCGCGACAAGAAGGCATCAAGAGCCGCTACAATCGAAGCGGTCAGAAAGGGCTTGAAGGATAAGTTTGACAAGGCAAAGCTCGAACTTAACGATTTCTTTCTTGACACAGCAATCTCCAAACTTGAAATCCCCGACAAGGATGCCGATGTAATCGACCTGGTTTCAAAGGCAGAGGGTATTTACACTACCGACTTCAAGCGTGCTACAGGCAACACCGCGATACCGCACAAGGGTAGCGGCTCTTCTTCTGGCGGCGGCAAGACAATCCGTGACGACGAGTGGGATGACATCATCGAACCGAAAGGGAAGTAAACATTTTAATTTTTAAGGTAAAAAGTTATGGATAACAACAAGGATTACTACGGACAGATGATGGCGCAGGGTGCAGTCAATGCTACCGGCGCTGTAATCTTGCAGTCAGAAATGACTATCGGCGGTCAGCGTCATGTGTTTGTTGACCTGCCTGGCGCCGTTAAGGAAGCGTTCCGTCGCCCTCCGATTGGCGGTGTCCTGAAAAACCCGTTCCCTGGCCCAGCCAAGATTTATGCTGGCGACCTCATCGAGCACAGCCTCGGCTTTGCGGACAACAGCGGCGGCACAATCAAGGTACTCAAGAGCTATGAGGTGGCTAAGGCTACCACCGCTGCTACGGATACAGCCATCTACATCACACGCGACGGCTATCACCACATTCCGTTTGTGGGTGACAATCTCATGGTTGGCCCGAAGGACTTCAAGACAAAGGGTAAGGGTGTGCTCGTTACTGCGGTTGAAAATGACGTGCAGGACGGCAAGGATGTTTGGAAGGTTACACTCGCAGAAACTCTCGGCTCCCTTACCGCCGGTACGGTTCTCGTGGAGGCTGAAAAGGCAGGCGCAACTGTTTCTGCTATGGTTACAAACCCGAACTGCTTCGCTCCATGCGACGTTGACATGCCGTTCCATACACTTGCCGGCAGTGACAAGTTCTATGCTCCGCGCTACCTCAACGACTTCTGTCTGCTCGGCACTGACGTGGTTATGTGGAAGTCACGCATGAGTCCGATCCCACCGGCTGTAGAGGCGATGAACAAGAGCCGCTACGCAGAGTGGTGGTACGCAGAGAACTAATCGGAAAAACACACAACACAAAAACGAAAAGATATGCCAAAGTTTGATTTTAATAATTCCCGAAAGGCGCGTTTCTTCAGCGACCCCGAGAATACAAGATACTTGCAGAAGTTTATCGACAAGAAGGACATCTTCCATGTAAACTACGGCTGGTATCTCACGCAGGGTACTATCGCGCCCGACCTCACGCCTACCAACCATAAGGGCGTGGCTACATTCTCAGTGGAGGCATCCGCTTTGCACGCTGCAACGCTCGCCAACCTCCGTGCTCCGCTCGCAGGTTCATTCCAGAAGGACAAGGGTGCATTGGCAGTTTATTCTGCCACTATTCCCGACTTCATTACCGACGGCTTCAAGGAAACCGCAGAGGAGCGCAACTACCGCGAGAAGCAGTTTGAGGAGTTTGGTAACGACCGCGACCTCGTAAAGCAGTGGCGCAACGACACCCAGGAGTTGATGGACTCTCTCGACATGACCATGAACTACATGGTGGCAAAGCTGGCTACAACCGGCGAGCTTGACTATACAGGCATCGCCCGCGGTATCCAGATTCCGCTTCACAAGGTGCCAATTCCGAAGGAGAATTTCAGAAAGTGCGGCAAGCTCGAATGGGCTAACGCTGAATGCAACATCCTCGAACAGATGCGCAAAATTGAGAGCGAGTGGCGCAAGGAGTTCGGTCAGAACCGCCTTGCCCTCGTATGGCAGATGACCTACGACACCTTCTACAACACCTTCCTTGGTAACAAGCAGATTAAGGAGCTGTACATCAACTGGTGTAAGGCCCACTATGTTGCTTATGTTGAGGACTACGGCGTGAACACAGAGATGTTCCTCAAGGCGTTCGCCGACATCCAGGGTATCTCACGCATCGAGATTATCGACGAGGAGGAGCGCAACCTCAAGTTCGACGGCTCGGTTGTCAAGGTTAAGGGCTGGGATGACAACATCGTTGTTCTCCGTCCTGCCGGTAATGCTTTCGAGTACGAGCGCAAGCAGGTTGCTGACAAGCCGATGTTCGAGAAGTACGGAACCAATATCGTTCAGAAGGTGTTCGCGCAGACGAACAAGGGTCTCGGTCTGCTCTGCAACTCTACAATCGCCAACGGCGACTACATGGAGTGGCATACCGACCTCATGTTTGCCGCAGTACCGGCGATGCTCGACTTCCCGTACCGTTGGATTATCGACATCACCAAGAAGGGCGAAGGCGTAGCTGCCTAAACATAAAAGCTATCCGTCCTCCTGTGGCTGCAATCGGCTGCACTTGGACGGATAGCGTAAACAATCTCTGAATTTAACGACAGAATAGGCATTATGGATAAAGGCAATAAAATTCACACACTGGAGGACGCACTGTTCAGCAAGGTACGTTTCAGCATACCCGAGGACACGGTGCGTACAATCCTCATTGAAAGAGCGCTTGACGGAAACATGGCGTATGTAGACGCCAATCCCGCCGATGTTCGCCTTGCCTATGCAGACATTCTAAAATGGCTTGTTCTCGGCCCGAGCAAGATGAACAACACTTCCGACTCCGATAACGGATGGAGCCATACGGAAGGTGGTTTTGAAATATCCGAGCGTGACCGTGCGGAACTCAAGGCGGAAGCCAACGCAATCTATGCGAAGCTTGAGCCAAGTTCGATGTTAAAGAAGAAGTCGTCGTTCAGAATAACCTCTCATGGCGTGAAGCGTGCCGACATTTCGGCGTTCGGATGCCCGCTTCCTCACATTATAAAATAAGGATGTATGAGAAAGGCGAACATCAAGAACCCGAGATACCCTCACACGATAAAAATCGTTAGGGCGCTTGTCGGCAAGGCGGACGAGAACGACCCGTTCGCGGATGACGACGCAAAGGTCGGCGAGGATACGGAGATTGTAATCTACGAAGGCGAGGGCCGCAGCTATACCGATACGACTACCGAGGGCGGCAAGAATGTTGACGAGAACAAGAGGAAGGCATCAATTCCTGTCAGATATGACGAATGGGATGCCGGTAGATGTCCTCTTGATGGCGACATGATTTACGCAACGGTCGGCAACAACACCGAGGTCGGAATGGTGAAGGACTGCGAGCCTGACAATAATAGAACTGTTGTTTATTGGGACTTTACAAGGGTTTAGCGTATGGCGGTTTTAAAATCAGTTCACGGCAAATATTCCGACCAGCTCTTTTTCCGTCTTTTCAGAAATGTGAAAGAGTACACAAAAGAGATGATGCTCGAAAACATGGAGAAGATGGCCACAGAGGTGTTGAGGACAGCGTATGCTGAAAGAGATTTCATTTCTGTTACAGGAAACCTCATAAACTCGTTTGCAGTCGGTATCTACTACAGGGGCGAACTTGTTAGGGTTGTTGGTGCTGCGGACATGGGAATAGAAAAGCCAGTAAGAGTATCTCTCAGTCCCGGAGAAAAATTGTCTGTAACACGATGGTGGGATGATGTACCAGTCTTCCCGACCAAGAGTGGAGAACCTGGCAAGTACATAGGCAATATCGGTCCAGGACATGTTGATGGAAGACAAGCCGCTATTCAGAAATTGAAGTCGATGAAACCGTGGAAAAGGGACACATACTCTCTAATTGTCGTTGCGCCAATGGTTTACGCAGACTATGTGCAAGACAAGATGGGGCACGATGTCTTGACCAGTGTACGTGACGCCATGCCGCAGATTGAAAAAATTTGCTATATATGATAAGCATAAAGACACTATACTACGATGTTGGCAATGCCGTAAAAGGCATTTGCGACAAGGTTTATCCAAGAAACCGCCCGAAGTCTGTCTGCGACAGGCCCGACAGCTATATCGTTGTGTCTTTCCCGTCGAGCATCTACAACAATGAGATGAACGACGACGGCAGTTTCAACGACTATACAACTACCGCGCAGATAGAGATATATGTCCGTGACAAGACATCCGCCAGGAACCCCAATACGTTAAACGTATCTGCGGTATCTGAAAAAGTCGGTGCGGTAATGACAAAGTTTCCAATCTCAACAGACAACATCATCGTGACCAAGCCTCGCGTCACTCTGCAAACAGATGACGGCGACGGTTTCTCGGTAACGATAGTGCAAGGTTTGTTAAGAACCAAATAACACAAAATAAGGTTTAACTAAAAAAGTATTAAATTATGGCAATGAAGAAAATTCTTGAGCTCAAAGACCGATTTGTAGGCCCTAAGAGCATCTTGTATTCAAAGGGTATGATTGACCTGTCAAAGCCAACAATCGAGTTTACTCCAGAATTGGAGCTTCCCGTGGAGGTTGACTCACTGAAGGCGACGATGGAAGACCCAACTGTCAATCATTACAAGGTAATAGGTCTTGGCGGCGATTGGGCGACTACCGCAGAACTTGGAGACTTTAACGTAGAGATGGTTGTGCCTTCCAAGGCAAAAGATTTGCTCTCTGCAATGTTTGGCGAGGATGCTGTTGGCGACATCACCAAGTTTACTATCAAAGGTTCTGGTGATGCAGCTCTTGATGTTACAACAGGTTATACTGGCACCGCATTGGAAACAAAGAAGTTTAAGATGACCGGCACAATCTGTATCGTTGACGAAACAAAGGACAACTTGATGGTTATCACAAACCTTTCGCTCTATGCAACTATGCAGTGGGATGAAACTGGAACCAAACCTGTTGCATTTAAGTTTAGTGGTTCTGTTGAGGGCGCTGGTTTGAAGAGCGTTGCTTGGCTTACAAAGGCGGCAGTATCTGCTTAAAGCAAAAAGCGGCGTAACGCAATCGAATATGAAGCGGAAAGCGGCGGACTTATCAAGGGTCGCAGTTTTCCGCTTTTGTTTTTACAAGACTTAACATCAAGAAAACAACATGGAAGAAAAGAAGATGGAACAGCCCAGTGACGAGTTGCAGAAAGCTCTTGACAGCGTATTGGAGGCGGAACCCGAAGCGGTAGTGTTCATGGGTAAAAAGCGCAAAATCGGTTGGCTTAAACGAGGTGCGATAAGAAAATTCTCGCACGTCACAGCGAATGAGAAAGACGAATGGAAGCGCGGCGTAAAGTTGTGTGCCATCGTTCTTCTCAATAATGTTTGGAAGCTGCGCTTCTTCTACTGGGCTTACTGGCGTTGGTTGTACTATATCAAGGACTTGGATGCCATCGAGGTCTTGAGAGTTGTTGACGCAGCTAAAAAAAAAGTACCATTGGTAGTGTGCTCGCTGACTACCATATTAGCGACAGGGATGACGGATCTGGCGATGACGATGACGAAGAAAGAAGTGAAAGCTATCCGAGCAGGACAAGCTGGGGAGCAGCCTTCTCGTTAGCCGAAAAGTTCCCGTTCCTCTTTGCCACGCGCTACGGCATCAAGGCATACGACTACTGGTGGGGCTACACTTCGGCACAGATAGACCTTATGGTTGCAGACCAACCCATTATTGTGTATAAGAAAGACAAGAAGCGCAACTCGGACGGCAGTGTCAAGCACACCGCAAAGGAGATGGACGACCTTTGGGATAACTGGGTAAAGAAGAAGGAGAAGGAAGGCAGTCTTGTCGGCAAGAAGATTAGTCTTTCCGATTATTTAAACAACAAAATCTAAACGATAAATATTTCAGGATATGGCAAGCGGAAATTTAGGCGATTTGTGGTTCCAGCTCGGAATAAAGGATAATTCCCACAAGGCTTTGAATAGCATGTTGAAAGACGTTCAGAGACTTGAGGGCATGATTAATTCGTTAAATCTTAGCATTAATAAAGAGCAAGACCCAAAGAAGAAGAAGGAAATGAAAGAACAGTTGTCGAACGCCCTCAACTATCTCCATCTTCTTCAGAAGGTCAATATCGAACTCAACAAAATTAGCGGCATCAAGAATGTCAATGCTGGCATTAATACCGGCGAACTTGACCGTGCAAAGAAAGCTCTTATGGACTTCCGTAATGAGCTTATAAACTTGCAAGCAGGAAAGACGGCGGGCAGTGTTGATAACGCATTTATGTCTGCCTATAACGCAAAGTTCAGAAACCTAATCACTGACGTAAGACAAATAGAAAAGGCTTTTGACAAGGAGAATACGCTGTCCGCATCAAAGAATAACGCTGCAAGACTAAACAGGGAGCTTGAAACGACAAAAAACAAACTTGCTGAGATTCAAAGCCTGCAATCAAGGGGTATACGTAATAGAATAGACACCACAGCGCTACTCTCAGGCGGAAATACGCTGCGCGGTGTCAAGCGAAGAATGGAAACCATGCTTGCTGACGATAATCTCTTGGCTAACGGCGCGAAAGTCAAGTCCCTACTGTCTGATATAGCCTTCGCATACACGAAAGCCACTGGCAAGGTTCAGGAATACAAGAGAACCGCAAGCGAGACAGCTTCCTTAGACTCGGCCCTCAGTAAACAAAAGTTGGCTGTTGAGCAGATAAACACCATTCTCGGCAATATCGACAAACTAAAGGGTAAGAGTCTTGAAATTGGCACGGATACTTCAAAACTTACGGCGGTACGCGGCGAGATAGAACGAATAAAGACTACTATTGAGAGCTTCTCGGGCAAGCAGTTGCTAAACAAAGGATTCGGCGATGCTCTTAACGAGCTTCAACTTTGGAAAGAAAGAGTGAATAGGACTCTGAAAGACCAAAGCGGTGCCAATCAGAGCGCGAAAGCAACCGACCGCAACCTCGAAACAATGGAGGCGAGATACAGACGCTTGCAGGAACTTATAAGCGAGGTGAACAGAAAGATACGCGAACTCAACGACTCTGCCAGACAAGGCATTAAGGTCGGTGCTGACACATCAAGAGCGGAGAGTGCCATTTCGCGACTAACGGAAATGCGCGACAAGTTCAACAACGCCGACATTGGCAGCAAGAACGCGGTGGCGGAACTGGTTTCGGAGTACAAGATACTCAAAAACGAAATCGGCAATGCCAAGTCGGAGCAGGACAAGCTGAACAATGCCATTACGAGAGCTAACAAAAAGCAGGACAGGAAGAACGAAAGACAGGAAACACGCGACAACAAGCAGAGATTGTCTGAGATAAAGGCAGCGGAGGCTCGTTACGACTCGCTTGGCAATAAGGTAAGGGCGCTCAGACGTGAGTTCAGCCGCGGCATATCGTTGGGAGCCGACGTGAGCAAAGCGGAGGCTGAGATACATCGTCTTATCGACATTATGCGCTATCTTAGACAGATGCGCACTTGGCTTGTAGATGGACAGAAGGTAGTTGGTCGCATAGGAAGTATCGGTACAGGGCACGACGCAACGCAGGCAGGGCGAGCACTGCAAGACCAAAGAGCGATTAATGCGGCGCAAGAAAAGACAAACCGCGAGAAAGAAAAGAGTATTGATTTAGAGCGAAAGCACCAGCAGGAGATTGCAAATTCGGCGGCAAAGGTGCGTAGCGACCTTGTTCGCGCTTTTGAGCAGGCGAAAAACTCCGCCGGTGGTCTTAACTCCACAATGCAGGATTTGAAGTCCCTGGTCATGCAGGGAGGACTTGTTTACGGTATGCAGCAGTTTGCCATGAGCGTGATAACGACTGGTGGCGAGCTTGAAAAGCAGCACATCGCATTGCAGAGTATTTTGGGCGACATACAGAACGCCAATACTATGTTCTCGCAGGTCAAGGAACTTGCATTGCAATCTCCGTTCACTTTCTCTGAATTGAACAAAGACGTGAAGCAGTTGGCGGCTTACGGTGTAGAGTACGACCAGCTGTATGACACCACAAAGCGACTCGCAGATATGGCGTCGGGCCTCGGAGTCAGCTTCGAGCGAATAGCCCTGGCGTTCGGACAGGTGCGTTCGCGCGGTTGGCTTGACGGCAAGGAGTTACGTCAGATTTCGTATGCGGGTATTCCACTGTTGCAGAAGCTGTCAGAATACTACTCAAAACGTGAAGGCCGCAAGGTTACTACAAGCGATGTAAAAACCCGCATATCGGGGCGCGGTGTTGATTTCGAGGATGTCAAGAACGTATTTTGGGAGATGACAGATGCTGGCGGTCAGTTCTATAACATGCAGCTTGTACTTTCGGAAACCCTTCTCGGTAGATACAACAAACTTAAAGATGCGTGGGAAATCATGCTCTCTGATTTTGCAAGCGGAAACAGTGTCGTCGGCAAGGGGTTGAAGGGTATTTTAAATCTCGTTACGGAACTTGTTCAGGCAATGCACTCTATGGCTCCTGTGGTAGCCGCGGCTTTTGCTGGATTTGCTTTGAAGAAAATGCAAACGGCTCTTGGCGGCGGTATTGGCGCGGCACTATTGTCGGGCAAGTCGAGCATGGCTGCTGATGTACAGAAAAGAGTTCTGCTTGGGGAAAGCGTAACCGCTCAGGAACTCCGTTTGCTTCAAACGAAGAAGCAGATTACGGCAGAGGATTTAAAGATGCTGACGGCAGCGAAAGCGTTGACAAAGGCCGAACTCGACCGTATGCTTATAACAAAGAGCATTACGCCGGAGATGTACAAGCAAACGCTTGCCGAAATGGGGATTGTCAGCAAGACATGGACTCTTAAAGGAGCGCTAAGCGGCATCCTCGGCCCAATAAAGGCAATTCCTGGGAAAATTCGCGCAGCAGCAGTGTCTACCGCATCGTGGTTTGCCGGTCTTAGGGCCGGAACGACATCCGTAAGGGCGAGCTTTGCAGGATTGTGGACTTCTTTCAGTATGCGCGGAGCTGCTGCAATCAACATCGTGACGGCAGGCGCAAGGACACTTGCGACAACACTTTGGACGGCAATAGGCGGTCTGCCAGGTCTTCTCATAACTGGAGTAACGATGGGTATGGGATACTGGTATTCCAAGAACGAAGAGCTTAAAAATTCCATGAAGCAGACGGCTGACGAGTTGCAGGACAGATACAAGCAGCTTAATGACTTTATGAAAGAGAATGACGCAAGCAAGGCTATCGCAGAGGGTGACGACAGGGCAATAGACAACATGATCGACGAGTATAAGGAGAAAATCAAGCAGATAGCTCCTTATAACTACAACAATCTTGTAATGAAAGCCGAAGAAAAAGAAAGTTACAAGGAGCGCCTAAAATACCTCGCCGATGAACTCAACCTACTACAGAAGGCAAATGAGCTGTCGCAGGGAAGATTGACTGATAGTGGGATGTACAAAGACCTGAAAGACGCTGCGGAAAAGTCAAGTAAAGTGTTTGAGAATATTGACGCTGTAGCATCTGACCTTATTACGGGTGGCGAAGACAAGCAGACCGCTCGAAAAAAATCCTTCGAACTGAGTTTAGGCGCCAAAACCTCAACCGAAAATCTCAAAAAGGAAATAACAAAGATTTTTGGCGATATAAGCAAGGATAGAACTGCGCTTGAGGCCGCAAAGTTAAGTTTGAGCAATATGTTTTCCGGCATGGGAATACCCGAAGACCGTGCCAATGAGATAAGAGCAAGCGTATTGCAAGCGTTCGGTATTACTGACGGATGGCTTGAAAGTCAGGTCGGAAGTGAGATGCGCCAGATGATAGACAATGTAGCGCCGGACATTGCCATGAAAATACGTTCCGGGCAAAAACTGACAAATGAAGAGGCGCGAAAGGTTCGGGAGTTGATGGATGACGCCAAGAAGAACCTGATACTGAAATACCCTGAACTCGAATCGACATTGCAGCGCCTACTTGCCGCATCACACTTTTCTGCCGTAATAGACCTTGTGGTAAATGACGCTGGCAAATACGGAGACGTGCAAGGAACTATGGCGAAGCGTATGCCGAAGTTCGCCATTTACGAGAAGAGCAAGAAAGACCAATATATGAGCTATATAGACTCGTGGGGCAAGCAAGGTTCATGGTATGAGGCGCGCAATGCCGCCAATACAGAGATTAAAAGGCTCAAGAACGAATACGTAGCTGCAAAAAGATCAAAAAGCCCAAAGAAAATGCTGAACTGGTTGAAATACCAGTACGACAATGCTGTGAGTGCAGCTTTTGATTTGCTGAATTATGACTACAAGGGCGAGGACGAGAAATCCAACAAGGTTCCGAAGGTCAAGGGCGACAAGAAGGATAAGGAGCTTGATGAGCTGAAAAGACAGCTTGAGGACTTCAAGGCCGCGAGACAGGCTTACCAGAAGCTGAGAAAAGAAGCCGGCATGAGCCGTGCGAAGGCAAAGAACGAGGTCTTCGGCCTGTATAAGGACTTGGACTGGAAGAAGATTGACCTCGACAATTATTCCGGCAGCATCGCCCGACTGAAAGGCGGTTTCAACTTCGACAAGACGAATGACAGAAAGAAATTAAGAACTCAGCTCGACAAGGAGAACTTTGAGTGGCGCTTCTCCGAGGAGCTGAAACCCGAATGGGAACGAGTTGCTTCAAACTTCAAGGAGGCCCTGGAGAAAGGCGTGAAGCAGGCGAACTTGCAGAAGGAACTGTACGAGAAGACAGGCAGTCTGGACTTCGCCAAGCTCGCCTTTCAGGACGGCGCGGTATGGGATGAGCAGACAAGAAAGATGGCGGAGGACTTCAAGAAGAACTTCGGCCACGATGTCAACCTCGGAATGACCGAAGCCGACGCGAAGGTTCTGTATAAGGACACGCCTCTCGCTCTTGAGGCTTGGCAGAAGATAACGACCTTGGTAAAGGACAATTATGTCAAGAGCTTGCAGCAGGCTGCGGACATCATCGCACAGACAGCAAGCACGCAGGAGAAGATAGCCGCCATCTACGCCAAGTATGAAACGCCTATTGCACAAGCGGAAGAAGCGGGAAACTATGGTCTTGCTTCTCGTTACACGCGCCAGCGTGACAAGGAAGTGAACTCCGCTAAAACGGAAGCCTTCAACAAGAGCAGCGACTATATCACGTTCTTCGGAGCGGTGTCGCAGCTCGGCATGGACAGGGCATCCGAAATCGCTTCGCAGATACGCGAAAACATCAATCAGGCACTTGCTGACGGAACCATTGACGCTCGCGAATACGGCAAGCAGATACAGCAGCTTGACGAGCAGTTGAATAAACTCTCAAGCGGCAAGAAGAACTTCTTCAATGCAGGTTTGAGCGGCGTTGCAGAACAGCGCGTTCAGAACGCCAACGAGAAAATCACAGCGGGCGCAGCATTGAAGCAGGAGGGTGAAAGACTTGCGCAGGAGGCTACGACAAGACTATTAGACGCGCTGAAAAACAGTGATTGGGACGGCGTTGCGAAAGCTACTGCGGAAGTGCAGGAAGGCAAGAAGAAGGCAAAAGAGGGAGAGAATAAGATTAAGGAAGGACAGGAGGAAGCGAAGGCTGCGAACAAGTTCAAGAAAGCCATGTCTGCGGTAAGCGTAGCGGCTGACAAAATAAACGCCAATATTCAAGGTGTTGTAGCTGCGTTCAACGACATCAAGGACACTGCAAGCGCACTCGGCGTAGATACTGAGAGTAACGCATGGCAGGACGCAACGGCGTTCTTTGACTCTCTCAACGGCATTTCCAATTCTATCTCTTCCATCGCGACAAGCGCTATGTCAGGCAATGTCGGCGGCGTCATTCAGGGTGTAGTCGGCATCTTTACCTCTCCGTTCAAGGCTTTCGCTGCGGCGCATGACGCAAAGCAGGAACGCCAGATAAAGCTCGCGGAGCGTAACATTACGGAACTTGAGCACTTGCGCAACGATGTAAAGACGACGATTGAAAACACCCTTGGCGGTGTCTATTCATACGAGATGGATAAGGACACGAAGGCGACACTCAAGAAAGTAACGGACAACTACGAGAAGGGTCTGAAACTCCAGAAGTCAGGCGTGCTTATCGGCTACAACGGCCCGTACACAAGTGATACCTACAACGCAGCCAAGAAGTCGCTTGCCGAACCCGACAACGCTTTCCTTGCGGAGCAGGCTTCCCTCATGGCACAGAAGGACGAAATGCAACGACAGCTCAACGCCGAGCAGGGCAAGAAGAAGACGGACAAGGACAAGATTGCCGACTACAAGCAGGAAATCAAGGAGATGGAAACAACCATCAAGCAGCTTGCAACCGACTTCCTCAAGGACATCTACGGCGTAGACATGAAGTCGTGGGCAAGCCAATTAACCGACGCAGTTGTAAGCGCATGGGGAAAAGGTGAGGACGCCATTGATGCCTACAAGAAAAAGGCCAGGGATATGGTGAAAGACCTCACCAAAAACATTCTCTCGCAGAAGATTATGGAAAAGGCTCTTGAAGGTCCGCTTGAAGCGCTCACAACGACCATCAAGCAGAAAGGCAGACTTGAACCCGAGGATGTAGTGAACGTTGCTGATGAACTCTACAAGCAGACGGACGACGCGGTGTACAACATCACGGCGATACTGGAAAGCCTGAAAGACAGAGGTCTTGACCTTTCGGCAACCGGCGATGGAAGTGTGACCAACGGCATCAAGAATATCACGGAGGAAACCGCGGATATTCTCGCAAGCTACGTCAACGCCATCCGTCTTGACGTGAGTGTAAATCGTGCGCAGGTTAAGGACATCGGAGAGCTGTTGAAGATGCGTCTTCCCGAAATGGGTCAGATACAGAAAGCGCAGCTCGGGCAGCTCACGCAGATAGTCATGCTTGCGGAGGCTCGTAACGAGAAGCTCGATCGGATGATGGATTGGATGAACGCAGTGTCTACAAGTGGCAGAAAAAAGCTCTATATCAGCTGATAAAGTGGATATTTATTGTTAAAATCGCGGATAGTTATATATTAATTTGTATAATTATCCGCTTTTTATTATTTTTGGAGAAAATTAGGTATATTTATGCAACACTACAATGTCTTTATACAAAAAGAGCAGGCGGGAGCGGCGATAAAAGAGACCGTAGCTGACTTCGACGTGTGGTGCGCCTCCATACCGTTCGACATCGGCATGGACGTCAAGGAACCTGTAGTAAAGGACTGGAAAGACGAGGATGGAGAAGACTCATATCTCGGCGACAGCCTTAAATTCGCGGCATACGATATGACCGTGAAATGGTGCTGCAAGGGCGATAAGTTCTCGGCTAACGCAGTAATAAGAAAGTTTCTGAACTACCTGAGCGGACGCGACGGTAGCGGCATGAAAATGAAGATGTACTGCGACTGGACTAAGGTAGGAAGAAGACACATCCGCCTCAAGAAGGTATCCGACGACGCAGACCTGCACCGCGACGACGAGGGAGATGTGGTAACGTTCTCTACAGTGTTGAGAGTTGAAGACCCCGTAACGGAAGTGACATTAAGCAAATAGAGACATGGAATGGAAACTTTATAATAAGGACGGCACGCCACTGCGTGACACCAACGGCAAGGAAATTTCCGTTCATTCGCTGACATACGACGGCGAGTGGATGGGAGAGTGTTCCGTATCCGTATCAATAGAGAACGAAGCTCCCGTCGATTTCTCAATCGGCGATTATCTGATTTACAGAAACGAGCGCTTCGAGCTGAACTACGACCCAGGCAAGATAAAGCAGGGCCGCAAGAACGCCCTCGGCGACTCGTTTAAGTATTCAGACATAAAGCTGAACTCCCTGTCCGACGAGCTGGCAAGAGCGGAGTTTCTTGATGTTGTGCTGAACGACGAGGCGCAGCTACACTACACCGCCCTGCCCGACTTTGTTTTCTACATCGGATCACTTGACGATTTGCTTGACAGGTTGCAAGCTAACATGAACGAGCAGTTCGGAGACAAAGCATGGAAGTTCTATTCACGCAACTGGAAAAGAAGCCAGACACGAGGCTGCGAGGCTGCAAGATGGGAAGAGATATATGGTGGCGATACAACCAAAGAGGACACTGGTGTTGCAGACACCGAGATAGACTCAACTTCAATCAGTGTACAGAATCAGACCGTATGGGAAGGACTTGCGTTGGTAAACTCCCAGTTCGACGTGAACTTCATAACGCGAAACAGAGAGGTGTTCGTTGACACATCGGGCTTGCTTATGCAGAACACGTTCAAGTACGGCGCAGCATTTGGACTTGTCGAGATTAACCAGGACGCAGAAAGCGACCAGAAGATTGTCACGAGAATGAGGGCATACGGTTCGGAGAAAAACCTACCCAACAGATACTACGCAACATTAAATATGGAGGTGTGGGCCGACTTCGCGGATACGATACAGCTTCTCGATCATACCGCATGGTATGCAGCGGACATCAAGCTTGGTGGTCTTAATGTTGAAAAAGCGTCGGCGTATTTCACCAACCATATCTCCGACGGACAAGGCTCCTCGCGATACTCCGTAAGTCTGCATGACGGCGGCGTTGTCGTCAAGGCTACGGTAACGGTTCTTCGTGCGCCGTATTTCGAGGAGCGTATCGAGGTACGCGTCGCAGGCGGCACAGACGAAGAGAACTCGGTAGCCGACGCAAGAAAATACTACGAGGCGGTAAAGTCAACAAAGATGATTCATTTTGTCAGCGGAGTGAACAAGGATGCTTTCCCCGACAACAGAAAAGACTACGCTACCGACCATCTGCCCAACAACATGGCGTGCTCTCGCTTAATGCTGCCAGGCTTTCCGCAGATGTCGTTGCAGGAGTGGTGGAACAGCCACACTAACAAGCACGCATCGCTAAACCCGACCGGCGCGGAGCTGCGCTTTTCAGCACGAACCGACCGCCCTTGGGTCGAGTCGGCTACAGCGGACACCATAGGCGTGCGACCTGGCAGTGTATTCTTCGATACGGAAGACATAAAAGAAAAGAAGGAAGAAATATTTCCGACAATCAAGGAGATGGAGGTGGACGGCGTGCGCATTGACGAAATAGCGGTTGGCACGAATGTAGAGGACAACGGCGTGTTCAAGGATGGGCCGGATGCTCCTTCATGTAAGGTCGAGCTTAACGAAAAGGTAAACTTCGACATCAATGCCTTAAAGCAGAGCGACTTCTCCATCACCATGACGGACGGAATGTGTGCCGGCAGAAAGTTTAAGGTGTCGGAAAGTGTAAAAGAGAACGGTCGCTGGGTGCTCACGTTGCAGCGAGTGGAAGACATCGGTCTGTATTTTCCGTACAAGGACTTTCAGATTAGCAAGGGCGATCATTTCGTATTGTCGGGAATCGAGCTGCCTGTGCAGTACGTTGAAGCTGCTTCCGAAAAGCTGCTGCGCTACGCTATTGCATGGCTTATAGAGAACGACCACACCAGACACACCTACGCACCGAAGATTTATGACATCTTTATGGCCCGTCAGCATGACGAGGCAATGGCCGACACCTCGGGGACTGTAAAGAGCATACATGACACAATCAAGGAGGGCGACATTATGCCGTTCAAGGATGAAGACCTCGGACTTGACGCGGAAATAATCATCGACAGGCTGACAATCAAAGAGAATGATGGAAAGATACCATCATACGAGGTAAGCCTGCGTGAAGACAAGGAGGCAGGCACGCTGCAAAAGATGCAGGAACAGATAACCGCGCTCGGCAGAGGTAGCGGTGGCGGCACTACGCCTGCACAGGTTAAGGAATATATCGCGAGTGAAGGCTCGAAGTTGTTTCTCTCAAAGACAAAACAGGATGTCGCGCAGAAACTTATCCGCTTTTGGGAAGGTATTGCTTTTGGCGAGCAGTCTGACAGCAATGTCCTCGGTATCTCCTCCGACGGCATCGCCACCCTCAAAGAGGTTGTGTCGGCGGCATTCCGTTCGGGTGCGCTCGGCTCTGGCTTTAAACTCGGCAATTATTCCGACAGCGAAGACAGCTACTTGGAGGTAGACCGTCTGCTTGTGCGCAAGGCTGCGGAGTTCGTAAAACTCGTAATTAGAGAGCTGCAAAGTGTGGGCGGCGAGATAGTCCTGTCGCCTGCGTCGATGAAGATTAGCAAGGTTGACTTCTTGAAAAAGGGAACGCTGCTGCCCGAATACGGACCGACACCCTTGCGATATGACGTTTACCGCTGTTCGTTCTTAACGAAGCGAGGTGACGAGGAGATAACGAACCCGTTTGTCGTCAACGACCTTGTGCGCTGTCAGACGTTCAACATCAAGGAGGGTACGACGGCGAACGCAAAAAACAAATATTATTGGCGCAGAGTGATGCTGGTAGGCACGGACTACATCGACATTCTCGCCTTGTCGGGTGGCAACTACGGCGACTCGCAGCCAGAGGTGGGTGACGAGCTTGTCCAGATGGGTAATACAACCGATGTGGCACGCCAGTCGGTGCTGTACCTCTCGGCTTACGGCTCTGATTCTCCGTCTATTAAGCTGTACAAGGGCGTGAACGACTATACGCTCGACGGCAAGGAGATATTCGTGGTGTCACGCGACGAGATATATGCGCTTGCGTCAATGTTTAAGCTCAAAGTGAAGGACGGCGACACGACAAAGGAGATGACGCTTGCGGAGCTTGTGCTTAACGTGGACGGACTGACTTCTACAGTGTCTGCGAACAAGCAGGAGGTAGATGGGCAGATAGGCAAGATAAACACTACTCTAACGCAGAACGCCGAGAGTATCATTTCACTTGCACAGAAGCAGACGAATACTGAGAATAAGGTATCGAAGATAGAGCAGTCAACTGAGAAAATCTCGCTCCAGGTCGAAACGACAACGAACTTAAAGAACTGCATCGTCGGTTCGGCATTCCGCAAATGGGACAGCTACACGACAAACAACAGCAACTATCCCGTGACATTTCATAACGGCGGCGTTGGCGGTTCGCGTTTCCTGCGCATCAGTTCGGTCGGCGCGTCAGCCAACACCTGGGCAGGTATCAGTCTTGATTGCGCAGGAATGAAAGCAAACACCAGATACACGTGCAGCGTATGGTTCAGAACGCGCACCAAACCCGACTCTGAGGTGTATATGCGTGTCAGTGGCAAGTCTTCGGCAAGCGGCACTTTCTCCATATACTCGACGCAGTGGTTCACTCCAACCGGCAGTACTGACGAGTGGACACTGTACAAGTGGTCATTCACGACTCCTGCTTCCGTGTATGCCGTCAAAGTTGATCTTGTTGTACTCAAGAATGGTACTATACACCTTTGTCGTCCGATGATAATGGAGGGAACGGAATACGGTGGCTGGAGTCTTTCGCCTTACGACAAGACGGAGGCAGGCAAACTGGAGTCGGGGTTGAAAAGAGCAGGTATCGACCTCGAAGACGACACCATCACGGCGACGGCTAACAAGTTCATGGTCAAGAACAACAGCGGAGAAGTGACTGCGAGCGTGAACGAGGACGGCTTGCTGGAGGTGGGTGCAGGTCTCTTCTCTGGACTGATACGCAAGAAGAAGACTATTATTACCCCCGACAAGTTGGACGGCTACACAGAAGAAAGCTCGATTAATGGATATATCCGACTAAACTTTGTAAAGAATGGTAGCTTTGTTGAGCTTTCGGGCGACATCGGCAAAAAGACAGGAGGTAACTACCCGACAATAATTCTGCCATTTCACAATCCAAACGCAAGCGATGCCAGCCTTGGTGTGACAAGCGAAGAAGCGGCGACGTACCTCGGGCAGGTGTTCGTTATAAGAAACAACACAAGTCCGGCGACAACAATCAATATCGTTGGCTATACGTCGCTCGTTGGAGGTAGCAACACAGCTCACCCCTACTGGCTTGAAAGCGGATGGATGGCAGTTCTCACCTGCGAATTGGTGTATGTCTCAAACGCTAATACGTATGCGATTGTGTGGAACGGCTACAACGTACCATTTACAGCTCCAATAGCGCACAGCGACGAAGGAGGAGGAGCGGTTGCGGACGAAGGAGGAGAACCTACAGCCGACGATCCGACAACAACAGAAGAAGAACAACCAAAAGAATAGAATATGAAGAAAATAGTTAGAGGTAACGACTTTACCTTGCGCATACCAGTTAAGAAGATAGTCAACGGCGAGCAGGTTGCTTTTCCGCTACCTGCCTGCACGGACATCGTTGTGAACATCGTGAACCAGTATCGGCGTGTGAACCTCACCTACAGCATCGACACAGCGGAGGATAACATCATCAATGCACGTGTCGAGGGCGATGTCGTATCAGTGGGTACATACGCTCTCGAAGTTCGCGGCAAGATTTTCGGCAACGACTGGCGCAGCAAGGAGTACGAGCAGTTTGCCATCGTAGACAACAACGCGTCGGGCGACACGGCGTTCAACGGAGAGCTTATCGAGGGTGAGGATTCGGTGGAGATGAACACGGCGCTTGTAATCCTGCCTCCGACGGCAGAACTGACGCAGCTCATAACCGACGCGAACACGGCGCTTGAAACGGCAAAGCAGACGGACGCAACGCTCAAGGCTAACGAGAGCGAACGCACGGAGGCTGAACAGCAGCGAGCATCGGCAGAAGTCGCTCGCGTGTCAGCAGAAAACAAGCGCAGTGAGAGTGAGGAGGTTCGCCATGCAGCGGAGACCGAGCGCATGAGCAATGAGGACGCGCGAAAGACAGCCGAAGCGCAGCGTGCCAATGCCGAGACCGAGCGTGCAGAAGCTGAAAAGACGCGCACAGCGAATGAATCCGCACGTGTCGCAGCGGAGAAGCTGAGAGCAACAACTTTTACGGCGCTTTCAACAAACGTTGATGCCGCTGTCAGCAAGGCGAACACGGCAGCAAGTGCGGCAAACACGGCTACCGACAAGGCAAATGCAGAGGAGGGCAAGCGTGCGGAAGCCGAAAAACAGCGTGTCGAAGCAGAAGCTGCACGCAAGCAGAACGAAAACATGCGACTGGGGGCTGAAACCGAGCGTGTACGCCAAGAAGCAGCGAGAGAAACTGCGGAAGCAACTCGTCAGAACGCAGAGGTGGAGCGAGAAAAAGCTGATGCCGAGCGCGAGAAACGTGTGTCCGAAGCCATATCCAGCACGTCTTCTGCCGCAAAAGCCGCCACTGACGCAGCAGCCGTGGCAACAGAAGCTGGTAACAACGCGGACAGCAAAGCGACGGAAGCGGAAAGAGTCAACGCCGAGCTTAACGGCAACGTGCTCGTAGTGACCGATAGAAATGGCGATGTCAGCACTCTTGACTTCGAGCAGTGGGACTTGGAGGAACGGGTGAATATCACCATTACGACATCTGTTGCAGGAGTAAGCGTGAAAGGCGTATCGGTAAATGTCTTCCTTAATGGATCTTCAGCATTCACAAAGTACACCACGGATATTGACGGCAAGGTGTCGTTCACAATCCCGAGAGGAACGATGTATAAAATAGCTTTTCAGGAGCTGAAAGGCTGTGACCCGCTTCCTTCTCTTACCTATACCGCCGCACTGAGAGTGCGTGACATAAACGTGGAGTATAAGCCGATAAGCGACGAGAAAGCCTCTGTGATAGTGACGATAGACAAAGCGGAGGACGGCAAGGTGATCTCATTTGAGGGCGTGGCAGTAACCTGTACCATTGATAATGGCGACACCATAACAACGGAAACAGACAGCGAAGGACAGGTGACGTTCCGCGTGCCATACAACAAGAAGTATAAGATTACCGCTGCCCCAAAAGATGGCTATTATGCTTTTCGTGGCGTATATGAAAAGAATAATGTGGCAGATGTGGCAGAACATAATATTTACTTCCACTACTATCCTACAACGTCGGGCGTGTTCATTCTTGACGCTACAGGAGCGCAATATACGGCAGACGAATGGCAGGCGGCTGGTAAGACCGCGGAAGAAGCAGTCCTCATAAAACTCGTTACACAGAACCTCGCTAATAGCAACAACTGTTTCGGATTCTCGCCCGCAGCCTTGCAAGCTGGCTATCCCAATAAGCAGTGGTGTACGCAGAATACGCGGTTCAACAATATTCCTTTAAACGGCAACGATGTAAAAGATGCGCAGTATTACGCTGGCGTAAAACAGTCAAAACTTGTGCGCGAAGAAGCGGAAGAGCGTGGCTTGTCTATACCTCTATTCACTTACGCCTATGAGCAGACGGTGAATTTGGCGGATGTTCAGCTACATGGCTTTATTTTGACGTTTGGACAGATGACGGAAGCGAATGCGAACAAAATTCTTGTGGACGAGGTGGTAAAGATGCTACATGGCGGTAATGCAAAATTATTCAGTTCGTTATTCTCCCAATGGAAATGGACATCAACGCAGTACAGTGCCGCGTCCGCTTGGAACTTTAGTTCCAGTCCGGGCAGCAGCCCCAAGTCGGGCAGCAGCATGGCTCTGCCGGTCTTCGCTTGTTAATCTCTTTATCTCTTTATCTCTCCGCTCGCCGCTTACGGCGAGCGGTCAACAAGAAAAGAGGGCAAAATGACTATATAAAAACATATAAAAATGGCATACACGGAGACTTTGTTTATCTACAAGGACACTTATCTGCTCTGCAAGCTCTTGCTTCAGTACAGCAAGAATGTAAGTCGCATCATTAGATATGGTGCTTACGAAATTGCTATCAGCAAGGCTTGCACGGCTCTTGATGTTGTAAGACGTATCAATGAGAGCTTTGAGCATAGAGAGGAAAACTTGCATGAATATATCCTGCTTATGTCGGAAGTCAAGTCGAGAATCAACCTCTTCACCGACGCGGATTTCTTGCCAGTCAAGACTGCAACGAACCTTAATCACCAAGTGGACAAGGTACTGAAAGAGGCGTATGGTTGGCGAAAGACAGAGCGAAATCGCAAAGGTGAGAACCGTGGAGTGTGAACAACACGGGAGAGCCGTCACGAATGTGACAAGGGGTGTTGACACGCAACTCCGAATGGGGAAGTGTTCAGACCGCAAGGAGAAAACACCGAGAACGCAGAACAATGCCACGAACGCTTGGAACTTTAGTTCCAGTCCGAACAACAACAACAAGTCGAACAGCAACATGGCTCTGCCGGTCTTCGATTATCCATACGTGACGATACTCTCCGTGTATGTCAATTTAAACGATAGAAAAATAGATGTAGATACGAAGTGAAGGAGTATGTCACGCTCGATTTTGTCTACGAGGCGTATCGTGATTGCTGTAGGCATAAAGGCTCAACCGAGAGCTGTATGGAATACACGACAAAATATATTGCCGAGAATTATCTTCTTTATAAGGAGTTAAACAGTATGACATACACGATAGGTGAGAGTAAAGCCTTCTGTGTTACGAAGCCTGTACTAAGGGAGGTATTCTGTGCTAAGTTTCGTGACCGAATAGTACATCATCTGCTCGCTTTGAAGTTTGGCGATATGCTCGACGGAGAACTGACAGACAGAGCTTACGCCTGCCGCAAGGGCAAAGGTACAGACTACGGCATTGATGATGTGAGAGTACAGATAGAACGTGTGACGGATGGCTACAGGCGTGAGGCGTGGGTATTGAAATGCGACCTGCAAGGCTTCTTTATGAGCATTGATCGTATGCTGTTATACAGACTCCTCGAACGCACAATAAGAAAGAAGTATGACGGTGACGATATAGAATGGTGGCTATGGCTGTGGAAATTAGTTGTGTTGCACGACCCAACAAAAGACTGCATCAAGGTGGGTGATTTAGGTCTATGTAGTAGACTACCGAAGAACAAGTCGCTGTTTACATGCGGAGAGGGCAAAGGTCTACCAATAGGCAATCTCCCAAGCCAACTACTTGCAAACCTCCTGCTCGCCGATTTCGACCGGGAGATGATTAATAGACTTGGAAGCAGTGGTGGTTATGGTAGGTATGTAGACGATTTCGTTGCAATACATCCCGACAGATGTTTGCTGCACACTATATTACAATGGGCGCGAGAATATCTACACACGGAACTTGAGCTAACATTACATCCACGAAAAATAAGCCTACAACGGGCAAGTTCGGGCGTAAGGTTTACAGGGACAATGATACGAAGGGGGCGGTTGCTTCCAAACAAAAGAACGGTAGAACATCTTTATCACGCGGTGGACGAGTTCGGTATAAAAGAAAATCCGCAAGGCGAAGATCTCGTAGGATGTGTTAATCGTATTAATAGCCTATTCGGTCTGCTCGTGTATCGTAATACGTACAACATAAGACGCAAAACATGGTGTATGA
>ERZ507033.118-NODE-118-length-35205-cov-5.006145_pt1 | contig 35205 bp, 31 predicted proteins | sample MGYA00512874_ERZ507033 | MGnify/ENA metagenome assembly ERZ507033
CCTGCAAATCCTCCATAATGTCGCCGCCGTCCCGGATGCCGGAAATGTAGGCCTGCAAATCCCGCTTCAGGGTGAAGCGCTTTCCGGCAAAGTCCGAGCTGGCGCTGGGGCCGAAGCCCAGATATTCGCCGCCCGTCCAGTATTTCATGTTGTGCCGGGAGTACAGACCCTTCCGGGCAAAATTGGAAATTTCGTACTGCCGGAAGCCGCGGCTGCGGAGGGCTTCCACGGCGGCGAGGTACATGTCTGCCTGGGTCTCGTCGTCAGGGAGGTTCAGCATTTCCTTGTAGTCATAGAAGGGGGTGCCTTCCTCGATTTTCAGGGCGTAGCAGCTGACGTGCTCCGGGTTCAGGCGCAGGACGTTGTCCAGCGTTTCCTGCCAGTCCTGCAGGTCCTGCCCGGGCAGGCCGTACATCAGGTCGATGGACACGTTGCGAAAACCCGCCTTGCGGATGCGCTGGTAGGCGGTGGCGGCCTGTGCGTAGGTGTGGGGACGGCCGAGCTTTTTCAGAATTTCATCGTCGTCGGACTGAACGCCCAGACTGACCCGGTTGAAGCCCTCGGCGTAAAGCCGGTGGAGCAGCCGGTCGGAGACGGAATCCGGGTTGCACTCCACGGAAATTTCGGCATCCGGCACCACGTCGAAGTTCCGGCGTATGGTGGTGAGGATCACGGCCAGACCGTCGGCACCGAAGAAGGAGGGGGTGCCGCCGCCAAAGTAGACGGAGTCCACCTTGTAGCCGGGCGCCAGCTCACCGGCTTCCTTGATATGGTCGCATACCGCGTCCAGATAGCCGTCCATCAGCTTGTCGTCCTTGGTGGCCATGGAGTAGAAGTCGCAGTACTGGCACTTGCTGCGGCAGAAGGGAACATGGACGTAAAGTCCAAGGGGCGTTTTGTTCGCACGTTTATTGAGAATCGGCATGGGATACCTCCGGGTGTTGAGAATGTGAGAAAACTGTCAATCTTCGTCCAGCTTGAGGACGGCCATGAAGGCTTCGGAAGGAACCGCGACGGTGCCAAAGGTACGCATCCGCTTCTTGCCTTCCTTCTGCTTTTCCAGCAGCTTCTTCTTACGGGTGATGTCGCCGCCGTAGCACTTGGCGAGAACGTCCTTGCGCAGCGCCTTGATGGTCTCCCGGGCGATGACCTTGCCGCCGATGGCGGCCTGAACGGGGATTTCAAACTGGGCGCGGGGGATGTTCTCCTTCAGCTTTTCGCAGATCTTCCGGGCGCGGGGATAGGCGTTGTCCGCAAAGAGGATGAAGCTCAGGGCGTCCACAACGTCGCCGTTGAGCAGGATGTCCAGCTTCACCAGACGGCTGGGACGGTAGCCGATCAGCTCGTAGTCCAGACTGCCGTAGCCACGGGTGCGGGACTTCAGGGCGTCGAAGAAGTCGTAGATGATCTCGTTCAGGGGCATTTCATAGTGCAGCTCCACCCGGCTGGCGTCCAGATACACCATGTCCTTGAATTCGCCCCGGCGGTTCTGACACAGCTCCATGATGTTGCCCACGTATTCCTGTGGGGAGATCAGGCTGACCTTGGCGTAAGGCTCCTCGGCCAGCTGGATGTCCGCCGGGTCGGGGTAGTCCAGAGGCGTGTAGACATACATGGATTCGCCGTTGGTCTTCGTTATCCGGTAGACGACGTTGGGCGCGGTGGTGATGAGGTCGAGATTGTATTCCCGTTCCAGACGCTCCTGAATGATCTCCATGTGCAGCAGACCAAGGAAGCCGCAGCGGAAGCCGAAGCCGAGGGCAATGGAGCTTTCCGGCTCGTAGCTCATGGAGGCGTCGTTGAGCTTCAGCTTTTCCAGCGCGTCCCGTAAATCCTGATATTTGGCGCCGTCGGCGGGGTAGATGCCGGAGAACACCATGGGCTGGGCTGGGCGGTAGCCGGGCAGGGGCTGGGCGGCGGGATTCTCCACACCGGTGACGGTGTCGCCGACCCGGGTGTCCGCCACGGTTTTGATGGAAGCGGTGATGTAGCCCACTTCCCCGGCGCCCAGGGCGTCCGAGGGGTTCAGCCCGCCGGGAATCATGGTGCCCACTTCCACCACCTTGTAGACCGCGCCGGTGGCCATCATTTTGATGTCCATGCCGGGCTTCACCGTTCCCTGCTTGATGCGGGTGTAGACGATGACGCCCCGGTAGGAATCGTACTGGCTGTCGAAGATCAGCGCCTGCAATGGCGCGCCCCGTTCGCCGGTGGGAGCAGGGACGTCCCGGACGATCATCTCCAGAACGGCGGGGATGTTGATGCCGTTTTTGGCGGAAATTTCGGGGGCGTCCTCGGCGGGAATGCCGATGATGTCCTCAATTTCCGACTTCACCTCAGCCGGACGGGCGGAGGGAAGGTCAATTTTATTGATGACGGGCAGGACTTCCAGCCCGGCGTCGATGGCGAGATAGGTGTTGGCGAGGGTCTGGGCTTCCACGCCCTGGGAGGCGTCCACCACCAGAATCGCACCCTCGCAGGCGGCAAGGCTCCGGGAGACCTCGTAGTTGAAGTCCACGTGACCCGGGGTGTCGATCAGGTTCAGGACGTATTTTTCGCCGTCAGCGGCGGTATAGTGCAGGGTGACGGCGCTGGATTTGATGGTGATGCCCCGCTCCCGCTCCAAGTCCATGGAGTCCAGCATCTGCTCGGCGCGGATGCGCTGGTCGATGGCGTGGCACTGCTCCAGCAGCCGGTCGGCGAGGGTGGACTTGCCGTGATCAATATGGGCGATGATGGAAAAGTTGCGGATGTTGGATAATTCGGTCATATGGATTACCTCATGAATGTGGGATCGAAGGAGCTTGCGCGCCCCCAAATGGGCATACTGCCTTATTCTCACAATTATAACGAATTTTTCCCAAAAAGTAAACCGTATGTTTTCCCGAAATCAGGGGAAAACTGTCCTCGATGAAAGAAAAATTTTTGGGAAATGCCCTTGTCATACCGAAAAAAACGGGGTATAGTTTAACGGCACAAGAGTTTTATGGATTTTTACATAGAAAAAAGGAGATTCTCTATGAGTAGTAGTACGCCGAAGAAGGCTCCAAAAGCCAATATGGACGATGTTCATGCCGCATTGCAGGCGCTCATCACGCAGGCGAAGAAGGACGGCATGATCCGTGCCTCCGACCTGAACGCCCAGCTGGAAAAAATGCAGCTGACGCCGGAAAAGATCGAGGACATTTACGACCGTCTGGACGCCATGAATATTCAGGTGGTCACCGCCGATCTGGAACTGGATCTGGGGGACGACGATCTCGACCTGGGGCCGGACGACGATATCAATCTGGCAGGCCTGGATGAGGAAGAACTGGTTGACCCCGTTGACCTGGCCGCCGAGTACAGCCTGGACGACCCGGTGCGGATGTACCTCAAGGAGATCGGCCAGATCAAGCTCCTTTCCGCCGAGGAAGAGGTGGAGCTGGCAAAGCGCGTCTCCGAGGGAGATCAGGAAGCGAAGAACAAGCTCACCGAGGCGAACCTGCGTCTGGTGGTCTCCATCGCAAAGAAATATTCCGGCCGCGGCCTGCACATTCTGGATCTGATTCAGGAGGGCAACACCGGTCTGATCCGCGCGGTCGATAAATTCGACTGGACAAAGGGAAACAAATTCTCTACATATGCCACCTGGTGGATCCGGCAGGCCATCACCCGCGCCATCGCGGATCAGGCCCGGACGATCCGTGTCCCGGTGCATATGGTGGAGGTCATCAACAAGGCCACCCGCTGCAACCGGAAGCTGGTGCAGGAGCTTGGCCGCGAGCCTACCGTGGAGGAGATCGCCGCGGAGCTGAACCTGCCTGTTGAGAAGATCATCGAGGCCAACCGTACCGCCGCCGACACGCTGTCCCTGGACACCCCTGTGGGTGACGAGGAAGATACCTCCATCGGCTCCTTCGTGGAGGACGAGCGCCCCCCCGGCCCCGCCGATGCCACCTCCAACGCCCTGCTTGCCGAGGCGCTGAAGGAGATTCTGGACACCCTGACGGAGCGGGAAGCGGACGTCCTGCGGATGCGCTTCGGCATGTACGACGGACGCACCCACACGCTGGAAGAGGTCGGACAGATTTTCGGCGTCACCCGGGAGCGTATCCGCCAGATCGAGAACAAGGCCATCCGCAAGCTGCGCCATCCCAGCCGCGCCAAGAAGATTCGGGACTTCTACTGCTGAGCACACACAATCCGAACCCGGTTCCCAGATGGGAGCCGGGTTCGTTTCTTTCGTGAAAACAGTTATGCGCGAAGGGCCTTGACAAACGCCGCCCGGTCGGCGGCCTTGAAATAGGCCGAGCCGGTGACCAGCGCTTCCGCACCGTTTTCCCGGCAGGTTCTGTACGTCACAGCGTCTACGCCGCCGTCCACCTCGATGATGCAGGCGGGGTTTACCTCGTCCAGCATCTGGCGGATTTTTTTCACCTTGGGCATCATGTCGGCCATGAATTTCTGCGCCCCGAAGCCCGGCTCCACGGTCATTACGAGCACCATGTCGCACTTGGTAAGGTAGGGAATGGCAGCTTCCGCCGGGGTTTTCGGCTTCAGGGAAATGGCGGCTTTGCAGCCCAGCGCCTGGATTTTGTCGAGACAGGCCAGTGTATTCTGGGGCTGGTCGGATTCTAAGTGAATGGTCAGCCAGTCCGCGCCGGCTTTGATGAATTCCTCGGCGTAGCGGATGGGACGGTCGATCATCAGATGCACGTCCAACGGCAGGGAAGTGACAGGCCGCAGCGCCTTCACCACCGGAATGCCGATGGAGATGTTGGGGACGAAAATTCCGTCCATCACATCTACATGCACCCAGTCGGCGCCGCTGCGCTCGATGTCGTGAATATCCCGTTCCAGATTGGCAAAATCGGCGGACAGAATAGACGGAGCAATGACAGGCATAGAAAGACCTCCAGCAAAAATCCTTTTCCTTTAAGATACCACAAAAGCCACGGGAAAGCAACATTGGAAAAAAGTTCCTGTATGCTTTGCCGACGGCGGCGCATACTATTCCCGAATCCAAAGAAAAGGAGGCTGCTACTATGAACTGTCATGCCAACAAGAGCATCGAGTGTACTGTCCAGCAGTGCGCCAACCACTGCGAGGGCGAGAACTACTGCTCTCTGGATCGCATTCTGGTGGGTACTCACGAGGCTTGCCCCACCGTGGATCAGTGTACCGACTGCATGTCCTTCCGCAAGAAGTAACTTGTTTCGCGGCAGTGAAAGCTGCCGCGATTTTTTCTTAGGAAACTCTGAATAAATCGTCTGCGACTGTGAGCGGATCTTTTCCGCCCACTCTTCGGCATCGAAAACGGGAAATACACAAAGTATTCCTCCGTTTCCGATGCCTCGATTGGACGAAAAATCTCTCGCTCACAGTTCTTGCCGATTTAATCAGAGCTTCCTTTATTATTTGCTGTTCCCCTTGACGAAAAGCCGGAAAAATTGTAAAATTCAAATATCCTTCACATGTCGATACATATTTCTTCATATGTGACGGATAGAGTAGGATAAGAAAAGAGAAGGAGGTAACCACCATGGACACCTTTGCAAATAGCGAATATCCGGAAGAAAATAACCCGGCTCCCGAAGCGAGTTTCGACGCCCCGCAGGAGCCGCAGAACGAAGCTCCTCAGGAACCACGGAATGAAGTTCCTCAGGAGCGCCAGAGCGAACCCCAGTCCGGCACCTATCACGCCGCCGGTACGGGCCGCAGGGAGTCTCCCTACGCCAATTCCCCCTATATGACCGGCCAGCCCCGGCCGTATCAGTATCAGTACCAGCCCCAGACGCAGCCGCCAGAGAAGCGGGAGAAAAAGCCCCGTAGATCCGGCAAGTCGCCTTGGAAGACCGTTATTGCCGCCGTTCTTGTTGTGGCGCTGGTGGCTTCCGGCTGCCTGATTACGGCTTCCGGCGTCAACCGGAAGTGGGAGCAGAAAACCAGCCAGATCACCCAGCAGCTGGGCAGGCAAATTGACGATTTGCAGAAGCAAATCGACAGCGTTCCTTCCGGTACATCCGGCGCGCTCCCGGCAGCGGACGGTTCGGCCATGACTCCGGCGCAGCTGTATCAGAGCAACGTTGACAGCGTGGTCGCCATTTCCTGCACCATGCAGACCACCGCCTACGGCCAGAGCGTGGAGGGAACGTCCTCCGGTTCCGGCTTCATCCTGACGGAGGACGGCTACGTGGTGACCAACTATCACGTTGTGCAGAATGCAAGCAATATCACCGTCACCACCCACAGCGGCGACGAGTACGACGCTACGGTGAAGGGCTACGACGCGACCAATGACGTGGCCGTTCTGAAGGTGGAAGCTGAGGGGCTGTCCGCCGCGACCATCGGCAGCAGCGGCAATCTTTCCATCGGCGACATGGTGGTCGCCATCGGCAATCCCCTGGGGCGTCTCGCGGCCACGGAGACCGTGGGATACGTCAGCGGCATCAACCGGGAGGTCACCACCGACAATACCGTTATCAGTATGCTGCAAACCGACGCGGCCATCAACCCGGGCAACTCCGGCGGCCCGCTGTTCAATATGTACGGCGAGGTCATCGGCATTACCACGGCCAAATATTCCGGCACCACCAACTCCGGCGCGTCCATCGAGGGCATCGGCTTTGCCATCCCCATTGACGACGTGATGGGCATTATCTCCGACCTGATCGACTACGGCTACGTCACCGGCGCTTACATGGGCATCACCGTGAAGGACAACGACAAGGAAGCCGCCGCTCAGTTCGGCCTGCCCACGGATGGCGCTTACGTCGTGGACGTGACGCCGGGCAGCAGCGCGGACAAAGCCGGTATCCAGTCCAAGGATCTGATTACCGCGGTGGACGATCATAAGATCACCACCAGAACCGACCTGACCCGCACCCTGCGGAACTACAAGGCGGGGGACACCGCCGAGATTACCGTCGTCCGCAGCGGCCGGGAACTGACGCTGACCATCACCTTCGATGAAAAGCCCCACGACACCACCGCGGAAACCACCCCTCAGGAGGATTCCTCCATGCCCAGTGAAGGAGACTATGGCGACTGGTACGAATACTTCCGCCGTTTCTTCGGCGGCTGATAATTGAGCTGAGCAGCAAATTGCCCCGGACATCCTTGGATGTCCGGGGCGTGTTTTTTATGGGATTACTTGCCCAGCAGCGCGGTGATGTCCGCGTCAGCCAGTGTGAAATTGGCTTCGCCGCCGGAGAGGGTCAGGCGGTAGACGTCCGAAGACGCGCCCTTGGCGATGACCTCGGCCAGTGAGAAGCTGACGGAGATGGTGCCGTTGGTGAAGGTGATGGTATCGATGCCCCGGCTTTGCAGGGTTTGCAGCCCGGAGATCGCGCCTTCCAGAATGGCAATGTCGGCCTGAGCGGTGAGCAGCAGAACGCCGTCCTCCTGCTTCGTCTCCACGGGGAGCGCCTTGCCAGTCTCGTCAATGACGCGATAGAGCGCCGCTTTCACCGGCTGGGGTTCAGCGGAGGCACTCAGGAAGCTGCTGCGGGGCTTGGGCTGGGGGATGTCAAAGGTCGTTCCGGGGTCTAAGCGCTCGACGCTGCCGTCGGGAGACAGGCCGGAGGTGTCCGCAGCCCCCTCCTGAGCATCGATAAGGGTTCCCCCCTGATGCGATCCGCCCGCGCCAATGGCCGCACCTGCGCCGTCTTCACCGTCGGTTACGCCGCCGGCGGCTTTTACATTTGCGTTGCCGGAAATGGAGATGTTCGTCCCTTGTCCGACGATGCCGTTGCCGAGGCGACAGCCGCCGCCGATACCTGCGGCGCATGTGCCGCCTATGGCGATCACTTCGGCGTCGGAAATGGTGATATTCTCGCCGTTGGAGCCAATGCTGCCGCCGATACCCGCAGAGAAATTGCCGCCCACCGCCGTGACACGTCCGCCGGTGATTTTGATATTGGTGCCTTTGCCGACGATTGAATGCTGATATCCGCCGCCGCCGATGCCTGCGCCGCCAATACGGTTGGGATCGTCTTCTTTTCCTACGGCTGTGACATTTCCGCCGGTGATGGTGATGTCGGAGGCACCGCAATACCATCCGCCGCCAATGCCTGCGCCGCCGCCGTTGCCGGTGGCAAAAATATCGCCGCCGGTGATGGTGATATTGCCGACGTTGTAGTCACCGGATGCGAGACGGTCTTCACTGCCGATGCCCGCGCCACAGCGGCCGCCGACGGCTACCAGCTGGCCGGAGCCGGATTCGGAGCCGATGGTCAGATTGCCGCCGTTGCCCTTTTCCACACCGGCGTGCAGGTTTCCGCTTTGCAGGGTGTTGTCCAGTTCAACGTTCAGGTTGACATTGCCGGCGCCCTCGGTTCTCACCGCCGCGTCGCCTGCGCCATTCGGCCCTGCGCCGCCGGTGGTGTCGATGTTGGTGTCCTCAAGGGTGACGTTGGCCGTCGCCCCTGTGTCCGCCCTGATGGTGACATTGTTGGTGGTGGAAGCGGAAGAATCCCGGTTCCGGATGACGGGGGCGGAATCCTCTTTGGTCACGCCGCCCTGGCTGACGTTCTGGCCGCTTTCCGTGGCGGAGACGGTGATGCTGCCGTCCTCCAAGTACCAGGTATCCGCCATTGCGACGGTGGGCAGAAAGACCGCGATCAGTGCCAGAGAGACGAGCCGGGTCAAAAGCTTTCGGATGTTCATAGCGTTGCCTCCTTACAGCGGGAAGGTTTCATGGTGTACAAACCAATCATAACATGGATTGGAAGAAAATGCAAGGGGATAAACGGATTTATTTCGGGAGCATCTGCCGGTTTCCCTGTTGCAAAGGGTTCCCATTTGTGATAAGATAGCTATAACTATATGCTGGAGGGGAACCATGGACGACGCGACTTTGAGAAATCAGATTGGCTCCAATATTGCCGCGTACCGCAAGCAGGCGGGACTGACCCAGGCGGGACTGGCGGAAAAACTGAATTATTCCGACAAGGCCGTCTCCAAATGGGAGCGGGGAGAATCCGTGCCGGATGTGATGACGCTGGTGCAGCTGGCAGAGCTGTTCCAGATACCGGTGGGGGAACTGTTGGCCGACCCCAACGCCCTGCCGGGAAACCCCGGCACGCTGGAGCGGGCCATGACGCAGGTGTCCGAAAAGGCGCTCAAGCGCAGGGCCAACAAGAATGTGATATTAGCGCTGTCGTCCACGCTGGTGTGGTTCATTGCGCTGCTGATATTCGTCATCATGTCCTCGTTCAGGGCCGTGGAGCGCTACAGCTGGCTTGCCTTTTTCTACGCCGTACCCATCAACGCCATCGTGATGCTGAGTCTGCTGTCGGCGTGGCACGATTTCCGGAAAAACCGGCTGCTGATCTCCGCCATCGTGTGGGGATTCCTGATCGCCATTCATGTTTCCGGACTGCTGATCTTCCGGTATAATTTCTGGAAAATCTATCTTCTGGGCATTCCGGGGCAGATCGCCATTTTCCTGTGGTTCCGGATGTTCCACCCGGTGAGCGAGAAAGCGGAGGGTACGGACAATGGATAAGACGGAACTGCGCCGCCGGATTCGGGAGAAAAAACGGGCTATGACGGCAGAAGAAATTGAGCGGCGGAGTCAAGAGCTTGGCCGCAAGTTTGCCGCGACGGAAGCCTACCGCAAGGCCAAAACCATTTACGGCTACATGCCCTACAACCAGGAGGTGCGCACCGTCCCCATGCTGGAGCAGGCGCTCCGGGACGGAAAAAAAGTGGCCGTGCCCAAGTGTTACGGCGACGAAATGAAGTTTATTTACCTGGACGACCTGACCAAAGTGGCGAAGGGTTACGCCGGGATTCCGGAACCCATCGCGGACGAGCCGGTCGCCCATGACGAGACGGCGTTGGTGCTGATGCCCGGGCTGGCCTTCGACCCCCAGGGACACCGCATCGGCTACGGTGGCGGTTTTTACGACAAGTTCCTGTCCCGGGAGCCGAACCATCCCACGCTGGCGCTGTGCTACGATTTTCAGGTGCTGCCCCATCTGGACACCGAGGAACATGACATCCCCGTGGACACGGTGCTCTGGGCGTAGACGCATATATACAAGGAGAGAAAGATATGCAGTTTGTCATTGTTTTGCTGATCGCAGCCGCCGTGTTCGGTGTGTGCTATCTGGTGGATAAGGGCTTTTCCAGGGCGTTCCGGGGCAAGGCGCAGCACCGTTCCGGCATGGCCGTCCGGGCGAACAAGCGCTTCGGCGTGTTCGGCGTGGTGCTGACGGTGCTGGGCGTCATGGCGTTCTGCATTGGCATCGGCGACGGGCCGGTGCTGATCGTGGGCGGCCTGATCGTGTTTGCCATGGGCGTTTTTTTGGCGGTGTACTACCTGAGCTTCGGCATTTTTTACGACGGGGAAAGCTTCCTCATGTCCCGGTTCGGGAAGAAGGACGCTGTGCATCGCTATGAGGAGATCGTAGGGCAGAAGCTGTACGTGGTGCAGGGCGGCAGCGTCGTTGCGGAGCTGTACCTGAAGGACGGCTCCACTGTCAGTCTGCAATCCACCATGGACGGCGTGTATCCCTTTCTGGACACCGCCTTTGCCGGTTGGTGCCTCCAGACGGGGCGCGACCCTGAGAGCTGCGACTTCCACGACCCCAGCAAGAGCCTGTGGTTCCCGCCGGTGGAGGAAAGCTGATGGCGCACATTCCCAGCGGAACGACACAGGAGCTGGAGTTGGTCACCTTCCGGCAGGCGCTGGAAGCCGCCGACACCCCCAGCGACGAATACGATATCAAAAAGTGGATTTACGCTCCCAATTTTTACTCGGAATACCGTTACATATTGGGGACGCGGGGGAAAAAGCCGCTGATCTGCATTGGCATCAACCCCTCCACGGCCAGACCCGACGCGCTGGACAATACCCTCAAATCCGTGGAGCGCATTGCCTTGGGGAACGGGTTTGACAGCTTCGTCATGTTCAACGTCTACGCCCAGCGGGCGACCTCTCCCGACGATATGGAAAAGGTCTGCAACCCGCTGCTCCACGAGGAAAACCTGAAAGCGTTCCGGTATGTGCTGTCTCTTTCGGAGCATCCGGTGGTGTGGGCGGCATGGGGCGCGATTATTGAAAAGCGGAAGTACCTGCCCGACTGTCTGCGGGATATGCTGCTGGCGGGGGAGGAGTACGGGGCCGAGTGGTGCTGCGCCGGGGCCATTTCCCGGAAGGGACACCCCCATCATCCGCTGTATCTGCGGAAGGATGAAAAGCTTAGGCCTTTCGACGTGAAAGCGTATCTGGAACAGTTATAGAAAAATTAAGGGTCGGTGGCTTCACCGACCCTTGTGCAGCATTTGGAATATGGAGGATTTCTTATGAAATTGCTGATTGCGTCCGATATTCACGGCAGCGCCTTCTGGTGCCGCCGCCTTTGCGACCTGATAGAGATGGAACGTCCGGACAGGCTGATCCTGCTGGGAGACTTGCTGTACCACGGCCCCCGGAACGACCTGCCCCGGGATTACGCGCCAAAGCAGGTGATCCCCATGCTGAGCCAGTACCGGGAAAACATCATCGCCGTTCGGGGCAACTGCGAGGCGGAGGTTGACCAGATGGTTCTGCCTTTTCCCTGCATGGCGGAGTTTTCCCAGCTGCTTCTGGACGGGAAAACCTTCTATCTGACCCATGGACATCACCACAACCCGGATAATCTTCCGCCCCTGCCGGAGGGCAGCGTGTTCCTGTTTGGGCACACCCATGTGAAGATGGACGAAGTGCGCTCCGGCGTCCGCTGCCTGAACCCCGGCAGTGTCTCCATCCCCAAGGACGGGAGCCACAGCTGTCTGATTTATGAAAACGGAGAATTTTCTTTTCGGATTTTGGAGGAATGACCGTGGATTCGACAGAATGCGAGACCTGCTGGTATTATGATTATGATGAGGAGTACGACGAATACTACTGCATGATGGATTTGGACGAGGACGAGGTTTACCGCATCGCCAATTCCCCCTCCCGGCACTGCCCCTTTTACCGGCAGGGCGACGATTACACCCTTGCAAGGAGACAATAGATGAAACGATGGTATCCCGCGCTGATCCTGCTGTGCCTGCTGCTGGCGGGCTGTTCCGGGAAGGGGGAGGAAACGACGTTCCCCACCCAGACGGAGGCCGTTCCCGTGGAAGCAGCGCCGCCTGCCGGGCTGCATGACCCGGATGACCCGGTGGAAGTGCGTTACGGCGACGCCCTGCGGGCGTATCCCCTGAGCGCCCCCAATGTGGCCGGAATGAAAGCCATGGGCAGTGACCTGCTGGTGTTCTCCGACACCGAGGTCAGCACCCGCATCACCCGGCTTTCCGGGGAGGAACTGTACATAGCGGCCACCGCCCGGCTGGATTTTGGCCTTACTCCGGATAACCCGTCCCTACAGGTCACGGAAAGCGGCCTGAGCTATTTTGACCCGGTGAACCGGCAGACGGTGGTGCTGGATGCTTCTCTGCGGGAGATCACCCACATTCCCGTGCCGGAGGACTTGGAGGGAACGCCCCTGCTGTCCCGCGACCGGGAGACCTTGTACTACTGCACCAAAGCGGGCGTCCGCGCATGGAATCTGGAAACGGGCATCCGCCGGGTCATCAAGGAAGCCGGGTTCGCCCAACAGAGCGTGACGGGGCTGCACCTGAACGACACCGTCCTGCAATGCCGCGTGGCGGACAACGAGGGCAATGCCAGCACGCTGCTGCTTTCCACGGAAAGCGGGCGGATATTATATGAAGGGGCGCAGGAGCTGACGATGCGCTCCCGGGGCGACAGCTATTTTATCTCCTTCCCCACAGGCTGCACCCGGGCGCTGCTGTTCGGGCAGGCGGGAGAGGAAGCCCCTCTGGCGCTGACCCCGGCGGAGCTGAGCGGGGAGGACTTTCTTCTGGAGACCTTCGCCGACGCGGTGACGGCCAGCGTTGCGTCGGATACGGAGATCAAGCTGGACTATTACGATCTGGAAACCGGACGCCGCCGCAGTTCCGTGACCCTTCCGTTCTTCGGCCTGCCCCTGACGGTGGAGGAGTCCGCCGACGGCTGGGTCTATTTCCTGCTTTACAACAACGACGGCCGGCCGGTCATTTACCGCTGGGATACAGCCGCGCTGGAATTCGCCGTTTCCGACACGGAGGTCTACACCGGCCCCTATTATTCCAACCAGGAGCCGGACTATCACGGGCTGGTGTGGTGCGAGTATTACGCGAGAACCATCGGCGATACCTACGGCGTTGAGGTGCTATTGTGGGAGGACGCCAATCTGGTGCAGCCATGGGACTACAATTTTGAAACGGAATATCTGGTGCCGGTTTTCAAACGGGAGCTGGACTGGCTGAACGAGCGCCTTGCCAATTTCCCGGAGGGGATGCTGGAAGCTGCAATTTCCCATTTTTCCTCTCTGAAGATCTGTCTGGTGCGGGAGATCATCGGCAGCGCCGAATCCGGCAGTGTGAGCAGGGCGAACGGCATCCAGTTTATGAACGGGACGGACGCCTACATCGTGCTGGCGGCGGGGGATACCTCGGAAAAAGCGCTGTACCACGAGCTTTACCATGTGATGGAGACCCACATCTTAGGCAACAGCATCGCCCTCGACCAGTGGGCAAAGCTGAATCCCGTAGGATTTGAGTACGACTACGATTACCTTGCCAACGCTCAGCGGGACGGCAGCGAATTTTTGCAGCCGGACACCCGCAGCTTTGTGGACACCTACTCCATGAGCTATCCCAAGGAAGACCGGGCGCGGATCTTTGAGTATGCCATGACGGCGGGAAACGAGCCGCTATTTGCGGCCTCGCCCCTGCAATACAAGCTGAAAATGCTGTGTCAGGGGATACGGGAGGCTTTCGGCCTGAAAAAATCCCCGGAAAACTTTCTATGGGAGCAGTATCTGAACCAACCTATGGCGTATACGGGAAAATAACAAAAGCGCTGTCATCCGGAACCGTTGGTTCCAGGTGACAGCGCTTTTTCATTATGGATTTGCCGCTATGCAGTTGATTCTGACGGTAAACGATCAGTCCTCGGGGAACAGCTTTTCCCGGCAGTAGCGGATGATGGCCTTTCGGGTGATGAGGCCGATGAACGCGTCCTTGTCGTCTACTACAGGAACAAAGTTCTGATTGGACGCCCGCTCCACCAGCTCGTGCATGGAGGTGGTGACCCGGACGGGAACGTTATCCTTCCGGCGGGCGATCTCCATGACCCGGCGGGCTTCGGCCTGACGCATATCCATGTAGCACATGTTCTTCATGGCCCACAGAAGATCGCCCTCTGTCAATGTTCCCCGGTATTCGCCACGGTGGTTGAGAATGGGAATCGCGGCGTAGCCTGCGGATTCCATCTTTTCCAGTGCCTGCCGGATGGTATAATCATCGTACAAATATGCACACATCGCCTTTGGTGTCAGAAAAAACAGAATGTTATTCATGGGGTTCTCCTTTTCGGCGCGGCTGATTGGGAGGATGCCTTACTGCCGCCTTATACATTATAGCATAAACGAAACGGAAAAGTATGAAATTTTCTTGTTAATTTGCAATCAGCCATCCAAAAAATCACGATTGTTTTTGTGCGGAATGACGGTTCTATTTTCCAAAGTGAAAATCAGAAAAATCGAAGGTCGCGAAATAGTCCTCCGGCGTCTCGGCGCGGCGGATGAGCTGGAAGCTGCCATCCTCTTTCAGCAAAACCTCCGCGGAACGGAGCTTGCCATTATAATTGTAACCCATGGAGAAGCCGTGAGCGCCGGTGTCGTGGATGGCTACAATGTCGCCGATCTGGATTTCCGGCAGACTCCGCTCGATGGCGAATTTGTCGTTGTTTTCGCACAGACCGCCGGTGACGTCATAGACGTGATCGAGAATGGCGTCCTCCTTGCCCAGCACGGTGATGTGGTGGTAAGCGCCGTACATGGCCGGGCGCATCAGGTTGGCGGCGCAGGCGTCCAGACCCACGTATTCCCGGTAGATGTGCTTTTCATGAATGACGGTGGAGATCAGGTGACCGTAGGGCGCCAGCATGAACCGGCCAAGCTCGGTGAAAATGGCGACGTCACCCATGTCGTTGGGGGTCAGGATCTCCTCATATTTCACCCGCACGCCCTCACCGATGACGCCGATGTCGCATCTGGGCTGCTCGGGGCGGTAGTCCACGCCGATGCCGCCGGACAGGTCGATGAAGGAAATATGCGCGCCGGTGGCGTTGCGCAGCCGCACCGCCAGACGGAACAGCTGCCCGGCCAGAGCGGGGTAGTATTCATTGGTGGTTGTGTTGGAGGCAAGGAAGGCATGAACGCCGAAGTGCTTCGTGCCCAGCTTCATCAGCCGGGTGATGGCCCCTGCCATCTGGTCTTCGGTCATGCCGTATTTGGCGTCCCGGGGCATGTCCATGATGGTGTTGCCAAGAGAGAAGGAACCGCCCGGGTTATACCGCAGACACACCGTCTCGGGGACCGGCCCCATGGATGCCAGAAAATCCACATAGGTGGCATCGTCCAGATTGATGTACACGCCCATATCCCGCGCCTTGCGCATATCCAGCGCCGGCGTATCGTTGGAGGAAAAGATCACGTCATGTCCCGTGATGCCAACGGCCTCGGACAGCAGCAGCTCGGTATAGGTGGCGCAGTCGCAGCCGCAGCCCTCCTCATGGAGGATTTTCAGCAGGAAGGGGTTGGGGGTGGCCTTGACGGCAAAATACTCCCGGAATCCGGGATTCCAGGAAAACGCCGCCTTCAGTAACCGGGCGTTGGCGCGGATGCCGGCCTCGTCGTAAACGTAAAAGGGGGTGGGGATCTGCTCGCGGATTTCCTTTGCTTTTTCCAGAGTCAAAAACGGTATCTTTTTCATAGCTCGAACCCTCTCTATTCTATGCAAAAAACGGCGTACTTTACGCCGTGACTAGGAGAATTGTATTGTATGGAAGGACATTTGTCAACCCCGTATCCACTTCTCACCCCGGTAGAAACCGAATTTCTCCGCCGGGGAGAGAACTCGACAAAATGGCGGTTTCTTTTTTGTGAAAAATGTGCTATACTCCCCCCATCTTCACAAAGGAAGGAAACCAAAATGAAACGAACGAAATTGTCCGACCGCCAGCTCCCGGATTACAGCCGGGGCGAAGAAATCATGAACATGGTCACCCACATCGTCGGCGGCGCCGTGGGCGTCGTGGCGCTGACGCTGTGCGTCATTTTTGCCGCTCTCCACGGTAATCCGTGGGGCGTCGTCACCTCCGCTATTTACGGCAGCGCCATGGTCACCATGTTCACCATTTCCAGCGTCTACCACGGTCTGAAGCCCACCCTGGGCAAGAAGGTGATGCAGGTGATCGACCACTGCACCATTTATTTCCTCATTGCGGGAACCTACACAGTGATTCTGCTGTCCGCCATCCGTCCGGAGAATCCCGTCCTTGCGTGGGTGCTGTTCGGCTTTGAGTGGGGCATGGTGGCGCTGGCCACGACCCTGACGGCCATTGACCTGAAGAAATACCGGGTCTTTTCCATGATCTGCTATATCGGCATGGGCTGGGCGATCATTTTCTTTGCAAAGCAGGCAATGCAGGCGCTGACCTTCCCGGGCTTTCTGCTTCTGCTGCTGGGCGGCATTGCCTACACGGTCGGCTCCATTCTGTACGGATTGGGCAAGCGCAGGAAGTGGATGCACTCCGTATTTCACATTTTCGTCGATTTGGGGGCGCTGCTCCAGTTCTTCTGCGTTCTGTTTTATGCAATCTGACGAAAAAAATCAGGGTCACGCCACTCCTCGGAAGGAAAAAACCGCCATAAATTTGGTTAATGCTACGAAAATCGTTTTTCGCTATACTAAGGGTTGATTTGTTCACGGTTTAGACATATAATGATACTCGCCAGGCGGTGATACGCCACCGCAGGGTAACTTAACTAAGGAGGAAACCTATGCTTACTTTCATTCTCTGCATTGCAGCTCTGGTCGTCGGCTACATCTTCTACGGCAAGCGCGTAGACAAGATCTTTGGCTCTGACGACCGGGAGACGCCTGCCATCGCGCTCAACGACGGCGTTGACTTCGTCCCGATGAAGGGTTGGAAGATCTTCCTGGTTCAGCTGCTGAACATCGCTGGTCTCGGCCCCATCTTCGGCGCTCTGAACGGTGCTCTGTTTGGACCTGTCGTCTATCTGTGGATCGTCTTCGGTACCATCTTCGCCGGCGGCGTCCACGACTATATGTGCGGTATGCTGTCCATGCGGCACAAGGGCGCCAGCATTTCCGAGATTACCGGTACTTATCTGGGCAAGGTCATGCTGCAGGTCATGCGCGTGTTCTCCGTCATCCTGCTGGTCATGGTCGGCGTCGTGTTCTCCAAGGGTCCCGCCGGTCTGCTGGCTCTGCTGACCCCCGAGAAGCTGGACGCTACCTTCTGGCTGTGGGTCATCATCATCTACTACTTCATCGCCACCTTCGTTCCCATCGACAAGGTCATCGGCAAGATTTACCCCATCTTCGGTATCTGCCTGATCATCATGGCCGTCGGTGTTGCGGGTGTTCTGCTGTTCTCTCACGAGTATCAGATGCCCGAGCTGTGGAACAACTTCTATAACCAGCATCCTCAGAACATCCACATCTGGCCGTTCATGTTCGTCACCGTGGCCTGCGGCGCCATCTCCGGCTTCCATGCCACGCAGTCTCCCATGATGGCCCGCTGCTGCACCTCTGAGAAGCAGGGTCACAAGGTGTTCTACGGCGCAATGGTCGCCGAGGGCATCATCGCCATGGTCTGGGCGGCTGCCGGTGTTTCCTTCTACGAGAACACCCAGGCTCTGCTGGAAGCCGGTGCCGGTGTGAACGCTGTTGTTTACGAGATCTGCACCACCACCATGGGCAAGATCGGCGGCGTCCTGGCTATGCTGGGCGTTATCGCCTGCCCCATCACCTCCGGTGATACCGCTTACCGCAGCGCCCGTCTGACGCTGGCCGACTGGTTCAAGATCGACCAGAAGGATTGGAAGAAGCGTCTGCTTCTGACCGTCCCCCTGCTGGGCGTCGGTGCCATCATCTGCCAGATCGACTACTCCGTGGTATGGCGTTACTTCTCCTGGTCCAACCAGACTCTGGCCATGATCGCTCTGTGGGCGGCTGCCATGTATCTGGCGCAGAACAAGCGCAACTACTGGATCTGCGCGGTTCCTGCCACCTTCATGACCGGCGTTTCCATCACCTACTTCTTCGCGGCCGGCGAGTGCCTCGGCCTGCTGTGGAAGCCTATGGGAATTGCCGAGAGCGTGTACTATCCCATCGCCGTTGTCGCCGGTGTTATCGCCGCGGTCGGCTTCCTGGCGCTGTTCCTGAAGAAGAGCGCAAAGTACAAGACCAGCACTCTGGCACAGTAATATATCATCTTATGGCCTCCCGCTTTACGGCGGGAGGCCATTTTGGGATTGCCGTCTGCTGCCCGCACGCCTCTGCGGACGGCCTGCGAAGGATTCGCGGGATAAAATGGTGTTAACCATTCTATCGAGAAATAATGACAGACCCTGATAGGGACCCCGTATGACATGCAGAAACGGCGCCATCCGGCGCCGTTTCTGTTTGCAGCATTGGCTCAATACTTCCGGGACAGCATGGACTCGGCTTCCTCCCGGGTGATCTCCCCGGCATTGCACCGCGCCATGATCTGCACGTCCTTGTCGTTGAGCTTGTAACCCAGATAGAAGAACGTGGAAATGATCATGCCGATGACAGGCACCAGGGCGTACACGATCCACAGTCCCTCCAGCGCCCCCGCGCTCTGCTGGATGTTCAGCGCCTTCAGCATCTCGAAGCTCTCCGCCTCCACGGAAATCCAGTGGAAGCAGCCCAGCAGCGCCAAAGCCAGCGAGGACGAAACCGCGGCGGTGATCTTCACGGAGAAGGTCTGGATGGCGAAGGTGATGCCCTTGGCACTAATGCCGGATTTGTACTGGCCGTACTCGGCGCAGTCCGGAGTGAACATGAAGGCGAGAATGCCCACGATGCTCATGGGAACGGTGCGGACGCAGGTCAGCGTCAGGAACAGCGCCCGGTTTTCGTAGCCAACGAAGAAAATCACCAGACCTAAGATGATGTTGACGATGTTGCACCAGAAAAGCGTCTTGAATTTGTCCAGCTTTTTCAGGATGGTGGGCATGAGCATAGCGGCGAAAACACCCGGCACCATGTTCAGCAGATTCAGGACGATGGAGTAAAGGGAATTGCCGAACAGGTAGAAGGAGACGAACAGCGTCACGGCGGCGGAGGTTTTCAGCGCGTCGGTGGCGCAGTAGCCACCATAGTAGGTCAGCAGGTATTTGTTCTTTCCCAGATAGGAGAACATCTGCCGGGGAGAGAAGTTTTCGTCTTCCTCTTCGGGCTTATAGTTGCGCTCCTTGCAGTTGAGGGACAGGGGCACCATGGTCAGGGCGCTGAAAATGGACAGCGTCGCAATGGCCAGACTGGCGCTCATGCCCACATTTTCGCTGATGAGGATGGGCAGCACAACGCCGTAGATCAGCACGCCCGCCCCGGAGAACACCCGGTTGACGGAGAGCAGGGTGTTGCGCTCCGGCAGATTGTCGGTCATGGTGTTCAGCATGGCGTAGGCGGGAATGTCCGTCAGGGTGTACACAGTGTCCCACAACACGTAGGCCGCGCCGAACCAGACAAGTTTCCCGGTCTCCCCCAGCGCCGAGGGAATGGAGAACAGGATGATGGTCACAATGGGGATCAGTGCGGTGGAAATGCGCAGCCAGGGCAGACTTTTCTGCCCGTTTTTGAATTTCACCTTGTCGAAGATGAAGCCGAAAATGGGGTCATTCACGGCGTCCCAGATCTTGACGATCAGCAGCACGATAGCGACCTTGGCAAGGTTCACGCCCTGCATGGCAAGGTAGGTGGAGATAAAAGCCGCCGTGATGTTGTAGTAAATGTTCTGTCCGATGAAGTATGTCCAGTAGCTCAAGCGCTCCTTGAAGGTGGTCATATACCCCGGATGTTTGTCTGCCATGGCGATCCGCCCCTCTCTTTACAATGAATGTATTCTACCATTGCGGAAAATGGAAGTCAATCGACGGAGAAATCTTTGACATTTTGAACGGAATTTGGTAGTATAGGAAGGAAAAAAGCGCCCCGTTTTTTGGCAGATTGTCATGGGGTGGAGGATAAGGAAAGGAACGCTATGGCCAACGTCATTGAAATAACGGATTTCTCCGCGCCGGAGCTGGACGTGTATGCCCGGCTGACGGAGGCGCAGCTGCTCAACCGGTTTGAACCTGCCAAGGGGATGTTCATTGCGGAAAGTCCCAAGGTCATCCACCGGGCTTTGGACGGCGGATACGAGCCGGTATCGCTGCTCATGGAGCGCAAGGACATCGCGGGGGCGGCGCGGGAGGTTCTCGCCCGCTGTCCCGGGGTTCCCGTATACACTGCGGACGAGGAGCTGCTGTGCAATCTCACTGGCTACCACCTGACCCGGGGCGTGCTGTGCGCCATGCGCCGCCCGGGGCTTTCCTCCGTGGAGGATATCTGCGCCGGGGCGGCACGGATCGTGGTTCTGGAAAACGTCCAGAATCCCACCAACGTGGGGGCAATCTTCCGTTCCGCCGCCGCGCTGGGGATGGACGCCGTACTGCTGACCCCCGGATGCAGTGATCCGCTGTACCGCCGCAGCGCCCGGGTGAGCATGGGGACGGTGTTTCAGATTCCCTGGACGTTTACGGGAGACTGGCCGGGGGAGGGGATGGCGCAGCTGAGCCGTCTGGGCTTCAAAACCGCCGCCATGGCGCTGAGCGACGATTCCGTCTCCATTGACGACCGCCGTCTCATGGCGGAGGAAAAGCTGGCGGTGATTCTGGGCAGCGAGGGCGACGGCTTGACGGAGACGACCATTGCCCGGTGCGACTACACTGTAAAGATCCCCATGTACCACGGCGTGGATTCTTTGAACGTAGCGGCTGCCAGCGCCGTGGCATTCTGGCAACTGAGAAAGGAAAAATGACTATGGAACTGGTAAACGGACGTCCCGCGGACTGCGCCGGACGTCTTGAGAAGGAAATCCGTTGCTACGATCTGCTGGACAGCCTGGGAATCGACTATCGGCGCATCGACCACGAGGCCGCCATGACTATGGAAGCCTGCGAGGAGATCGACCGGGTGCTGGATGCGGTGATCTGCAAAAATCTGCTGCTGTGCAACCGGCAGTGTACGGAGTTTTATCTGCTGATGCTGCCCGGGGACAAGCATTTCAAAACCAGCGTTCTCTCCAAGGAGATCGGCTCCTCCCGCCTGAGCTTTGCCGCGCCGGAGTATATGGAGAAATTTCTGGACATCACCCCCGGCTCCGTCAGCGTTCTGGGGCTGATGAACGACCGGGAGAACCATGTGCAGCTTCTCATGGACGAGGACGTGCTGAAAGGGGAGTTCATTGGCTGCCATCCCTGCATCAACACCTCCAGTCTGCGCCTTCGGACGGCTGACCTGATGGAGAAAATTCTGCCCGCCGTCCATCATGAACCCCGAATTGTCACACTGCCGCAGGAATAAAAGGCTCGGAAACTTCAATAAACTTCAATAAAACAGATTAAAAGCGCCCTGCTGGGGCGCTTTTTCACATCCAAAAATCTGCCTATAAAAATAGTAGGGAAAAGACTTGACAAACGGAGCAACATCGTGTATGATATAGCCAGTTAGCAAAGGCTAACCAAAAGCGAACAAAAAAGACAGTCTTATCATTATGAATACGGGAGGTTCGAGCTATGGAAATTGCCACGATTCTGTCCGGCGCCGGTGCCGTTGTGGCTGTTACCGTGACGTCTGTGGGCGTCATTTCCATCCGGAAAAGCCTGCGCCGAATCGCCCGGGGCAAGGAGGACGGCCATGTCTGAGGAACAGGTGGTTCGCAACTGCGCCCCCACCTTGGCGGGGCTGAAAACCGGAAACCTGTTCGCCTGCCCCTACGAAAGCCGGGAGGACCTGCTGGACTTTCTGCGGAGCCTGAACCGGCGGCTTGGGAAGAAAGGTGTCCGGGCAGTCCCACTGCGCATCCGTCAGGACAAGGCGCTGATCTACCTCTACCGGCCGGCAAGGCTGGAAGAAGACCTTTCCCGCGCATCCTGCGAAGCGCTTCTCAGCGAGTTCGGCTACAACTGCCGGGGCGGCAGCCGGTGCCTGACGAAGCTCGCCCGGAGACTGAAGCAGCAGGAGGATTTCCCCCACGAGATCGGCCTGTTCCTGAGCTATCCGCCGGAGGACGTGAAGGGCTTTTTAGAACACAGACCCTGCAAATGCGTGGGCTGCTGGAAGGTTTATGAAAACGAGGAAGCGGCCAAAAAGACCTTTGCCAAGTACAAAGCCTGCACAAGGGTCTACTGCCGCCAGCTTGCCAGCGGAATCGACATCGAACGGCTCACCGTAGCCGGATGAAATAAGAAAGGATTTTTGAAAATGAAAGTTGCAGTTGTTTATTGGAGCAGCACCGGAAATACCGAAGCCATGGCGCAGGCCGTCGTGGAAGGCGCAAAGCGCGCTGGCGCGGAAGCGGAGCTGTTTACCGCCGCCGAGTTCGACGGAGGAAAGATGGACGAATTTGACGCGGTTGCTTTCGGCTGCCCCGCCATGGGCGCGGAGGAGCTGGAGGACGGCGAATTTGCCCCCATGTTCGAGACCTGTGAGAGTAAGCTCTCCGGCAAGAAGATCGCTCTGTTCGGCTCTTATGGCTGGGGCGACGGCGAGTGGATGCGCACCTGGGAAGAGAACTGCCGTGACAAGGGCGCAAATCTGGTCTGCGACAGCGTGATCTGTCAGGAGACCCCCGATGACGAAGCACTGAGTGCCTGCCGCAGTCTGGGCGAAGCGCTGGCCTGATATAACCTCAGGAATCTCTGAATAAATCGTCTTCGGCTGGACAGCGGATCTTTTGCCCCAGCCTTCGGTACGAAAAATGGGAAATACATACAGTATTCCCGCATTTTCCATACCTTGTCTGGAGACAAAACTTCTCGCTGCCAGTTCTCGTCAATTTAATCAGAGCTTCCCTCACTGTACAAACGGATGCCAAATCGCAAAAATACCTCCTAATCCGATTTTCTCAATCTGTATTGCACACACATCCTTCAAAACACACATCCTTCAAACTGTACCGCGATTAGGCAGCCGACAGATAATCCCCCCAAGGCCTATCGAAAGCTGTCAGAACGTGCAGGCGCGCGTTTGCCTTCCAAATCCCCCTTGGAATACGATCCGGCATTCCCGTGAGAAATGGCTTACCAAGGGCAAACAGCCGCAGCCGAACCGTTCTGCCAGCTTTCGGATACGGCCGGTAACGGCACAGCCGTAAAAAAGCACGCCGAAGGCGGGGCTGGAAAATGAAAAGAGAGGCATTCTTTGCGGAATGCCTCTCTTTTGCTATGAAAGTGCCCCCCAAAAGGGCGCAAAACAGCCCCCACCGTTTGATATGTTTCCCCCCAATACTGTACCCCCAGTATTGGGAGGATATATTAATGTGGTTACATGGGGAAGTAACGACAGGAAGCTTGTAGAAGTTGTAAACTGCCCTTCTTGTGCCGTCTCTTTAAGGTTATATTAACGTTTCAAAAAATCCTTGACTTTTCTGTCTACAGGTAGTAGAGTATAATTGTCTACTGACAGTAGAGCAAAGGAGGCAACTCATATGGCTGAATATAAGCTGGGTGAGATCGAGACCATTTTTGCGGATATTATCTGGGATAATGAGCCTGTCTCTTCTCGCCGCTTGACGGAACTGGCGGAGGAACGCCTGAACTGGAAACGAACCACGACATACACGATTCTGAAAAGGCTTTGTGATCGGGAGCTGTTCCGGAATAAGGATGGTAAGGTAACATCTCTGGTCAGCCGGGAGGAATTCTATGCACGTCAGAGTGAAATTTTTGTGGATGAGACATTTCACGGTTCTTTGCCTGCGTTCTTAGCCGCATTTGGCAGCCGCAAAAAGCTGTCTGACGGCGAAATCGACGAACTGCAAAAGGTCATTGATTCCATGCGGGAGGATTCCCATGCGTAATCTGTTTTCTCAAGTGCTGAATATGAGTATGACGGGCAGCATCGTCATTCTGCTGGTCATGTTGGCCAGACTCATGCTGAAACGATCTCCAAAGATTTTTTCTTATGCACTCTGGTTGGTGGTTTTGTTCCGGCTTCTGTGCCCGGTGGCATTTACAGCACCCGTTTCCGTTCTGAATGCGTTGGAACCGGAAATTCGGGAGACATCAGGCGCAGCCAGCGTGGTTTATTTTCTTCCTGCCGAAGCCAATCGGAATCCTGATTTCACTTTCGTTCCGGCTGAAAATCAGTCAGGGCCGGAACTTGCGCAGGCAGGGAAGTCAGAGCATGCCGGATTGGATATTATGGCAATCGTTCCTTATGTCTGGATCGCCGGAACCGGCAGCATGATTCTTTACAGCATCGTGCAGTATATCCGTCTGAGACGGAAACTGGTGGGCGCTGTGGCTTACACAGGAAACGTTTATCGTGCCGATTATATTGACACGCCATTTGTTATGGGCATCCTCACCCCCAAAATCTATTTGCCCTCCAATATCCCAACACAAGAACAAAAGTATATCATTGCCCACGAGCGGCATCATATCCGCCGCTGTGACCATATCATCAAGCTGCTGGCATATTGTGCCCTGTGCATCCACTGGTTTAATCCTCTGGCGTGGGCCGCATTCATTCTGGCGGGCAAAGATATGGAGATGAGCTGTGATGAGGCAGTGATCCGGGAAATGGGACCTCAAATCAGGGCAGACTATTCCGCTTCATTGCTGAGGCTTGCAACGCGTAAAAAGATGATTGCCGGGATGCCCCTGGCCTTTGGCGAGGGAAATACGAAAGGTCGCATTATGAATATGGCAAAATGGAAGAAGCCCAAGTTATGGGTAAGCATGATTTGTGTATTGCTGTGCGCCGCTGTTTTAGTGGCTTGCGCAGTCAACCCCCAAAAGTCAGACACCATCGACGATACCCCTACCGACGGCGCTACAACGCCTACCGAAGAGCATACACCCGCTGCCGACGGCTCTGCTGTCATTACAGATACGAAACTGGTTCAGTATGGCACCCTCAAACTGCTACTCCCTTCCGGTTTTTCTTTCAGGGAGCAGGATGGCAACGTTGTGCTGACAAGGGATTCTGTAGATGTTGGCGGCATTACCAGTTGGGATTATCCAGAATTTCAACTTTCTGATATCATTGCATTGAAAGAGGAAGAGTCTGGTGCTCCTATTGGATATACGTCCGGCAGTTCTGTATACGGAGATGTGGAATGTGAAATCTTCTGGGACGGCAATCCGGATGCACTCTGTGAGCAGCATACATTCTTCATCGATGGTGATATTATCTATGATATATGGTATGATGAGAATCAGATTTCCGGTGGCATCGCGGAACGGTTTCTGAAGACTGTTGCTATCAATGCAGATACTGTTGTTGAAGAAAATCCGGATGAACAGGCGGCCTTTGCAAAGTGCCGTGCTGTTTTAGAGGCAGTTCAGAATGGCAGCTGCCATATCGTAGTTGACCAATCTAAAGGCGATCAAAGCCATTGGTCTACCGCCAATTACTATCAGGACAACGGAAACTGGCTGGAGATTGTGGACGTTGACCCGGAGTCGGTAAATATCGTAGATGGCGAGCAATACTCATTAAGAATGGCTTTTATGGCTGCCAATGGTGTCCGCTACAGTAACGAGGGAAAATGGGGCAAGGCCTATACCAATATCGAATGGAAAGCAGATGAAATGACCTTCGGTGATAGCGTAAAACCATGGCTTGCCTACTTTCAGTGGAATGATTCTGTTGTTGCCTATATGGATACGCTCGAAGACGAAAGCGGAATCACGGTAATGCTGCGGATCGACCAGCCTTTTGCCGAAGGTGAAAATGAACAGCCCCATTATTTCGTAAATTTCAATTTTGATACGGATGGCGCTTTCAGGAACGTCTATGTGCAGACCAATCTTTTCATGAATTATTCCACTTCAAGAACAGAATCTGTTGTATCGCTTGATTCTGAGTTGATTGAAGCGGAGATTCAGAAGGAATATCAGAAAGCGATCGGATAGCAGTCATACTGAACTCCTTGCCCTTCGGGCAAGGAGTTCATATGAGACTTGTTTTGTGATTTCTTTCCTTATAAATCACAAAACAGGCAGCGCCATCAGGCGATGCCTTCCTGATTAAAATCAAAGATTTTAATCAGGAAATAGTATCAATGCCTGCCTCAAATAATTCGCTATTTTTCATGCCGGAGGTGAATCACCGCCTGATTCTCCGTTTCGCGGTTCGGAAAACGAGTTCCAGAATCAGCGCACAAATCGCCCCGATCAGGATGCTCCCCGCAACAACGAACACCACCGCGCTCACGTCCCCCGTCTTCGGAAGGGTTTCTTCCCGGTTGACAAGGTTCACCGTGTTGTCAACGGTCATGCCGCGGGCGTCCTGCCAGCCGTCCTGCGCCGTTAAATGGCTGGACGCACTGACGGTGACGGCGGCAGGCTGGCTGAGCTTGTCCTTCCCATCCGGCGCTTTCGTCTGCACCAGATAGTAGCGGCCATATGCCACGCCCCAGAGGAATGCCTTGCCATCCTCGCCGGTCGTTACCTCGGAAACCGGCTTCCCGCCGCTGCCTGTGAGGAAATTTACGAACGCGGCGTTTGTCTCCGTTCCATTCTTCAGGGCTGTGTTTTCGTCCTTCGCTCTGACCAGCCGGAACGCCGCGCCGCTGAGTGGCTGCCCCGCTTCGTCGGAGACGAAAAGGTGAATTCCGCCCGTATGCACTTCCCCGGCTTCGGACTGCGCTTCATAGAACACGCCTGCGGAATTCAGATAGCTGACCGACGCGCTGCACGGGATGGGTGCGTCAAGTCCGGCGTTTTCCCTGATCGATGCCTGAAAGCGCACCCGGATTTCCGGTGTACACTCCCCTTCCCCCTGATTGGCCGACGCATAGGCCATGCCGGCAGGAGTTAGAGAAACGCTTATTTTCCCGTTTCCTTCGCTGTGTGATATTACGTAGTGGTCGCTTTCGGTGAGATCAATTTCCGCTCCTGCTCTGGTCAGCAGGGTGACGGATGGCGCTGAGTCTTCCATCGCCAGATGCTCGTCAAAATTGCCTGTGATGGTGTACTTTTGCGCCGCCCGGATGCCTGCCGGGACGCTGGCCCGCAGAATCCATGTGTGTAACTGCCCCACGTCAAAGCTGCCGCTGGTGCAGCCGATTTCGGCTACATTCACTTCGGCGACCGGCGTGGTTTCCAATGTGCCGGTCGGCCTGACATTCAGGGTGTAAGCGTTCCCGCCATCGCCGCCGACTCCGGGAACAACTAAGAAAAAGGGCGCGGAAACCTCTGCCGCTTCACTTTCCGTGCGCTGGACGACCAGATACACGCCCTCCGGCTGGTTATTCGCCGTAAAATTATAGGACGCAAGGCCGTGAATGTCCGTGGTCAGGATCGTCACAAGATTTCCGGGCGTCCGATAATCCTTCATGGCCGCTTCGTCAGATATGGAACTGAGGGAAAAATCCCCGTTTTCCAGCTGCTCCCGGGTCGCTGCGCGGTACAGGTCAAAGCGGATATTGGCAAGCGGCAGGCCGCTGGTTTCCGCGCATTCGGTAATATTCAGAATGCAGTCCGGTTTCACCAGCAGCTTGCCATGAACCGGCAATATGCTGTCGTCGAACCCCAGCAGCCTGTGGTTTTCTCCCTCAAACAGATAAACGTCGCCGCCGTGCTGGGTCCCGGTGATCTCCAGCGTCACCTCCGGCCTGTCCGTAAGGCCGGAAAAGGAAACCGTGCAGCTTCCGGCCTCGGTCACGGTCTGCTCCTTGACCTGACCGCCGCAGTCGGCGCTGAGGGTCAGCGCGTCCAGCGATCCAACCGTCGTCTGAATGTCCACGCTTACCGTGACGGTATAGCTGCCGTCCGGCTCCTTAACCGCCGTGTAAACCGGGTTTTGCAGCGTCGCGTCCGACACTGTTTCGCACCCCGGAGCGGCAGGTTTCAGGCTGCACAGATACCGGTACAGCCCCGCAACATTCGCCGCCGAATCCTCCGTCAGCGGCTCGCGGGAAACGTCGGCGTTCGTAACCTTTCTCAGATAGTTCCGCCATCCCGGCGTGGTCATGTCCTCCCAGCCGGAGAGGTATTCGTTGACGGTGAACTTTCCCTGATTCGTCAGCTCCCAGATGGCAAGCTGCGCCGCGAGGACTGCTTCACCGCTTTGCAGATGTCGTATTTCAGGAAGCCCGTGACTTTGCAGCCATGGATTGGCTGCCGCCTGAATGGCGGACACATCCTTGTGGGGGTACGACCACTGCACAACCGCCCGGAGCTTTCCCGCCGTTTCGGCGGAAAAGCAGCCGCTGTCCTCCAATCCCACCCGCCGGTAGCCTGCCTTTTCCGGAGCTTCCGCGTCAATATTGACGGAATAAGCAGCGATGGACACGTCCTGCTCCCCCGCCCCGTCGGCGGTCAGATGGTAGACCTCCACAAAATCCTCGCCGGAGAAAACCGTCTGCCCGTCCTCCCCGGTAAGCGTATAGTCCGCCACGAAGGGGGACGCGCAGACGTAAGCATCCTTGTTGATGTGCAGCACATAGCCGTCCTCCGCCGCCCGGGCGCTCAGCAGCAGCGCCCCCGAAGCTGCGGCAGCCAGCGCCGCCAAGCCAGCCGCCGACCGTTTGAACGAGACCTTCATATCCCCCATTTCCTCCCCATGACGGCAGGTTTCTGCCGCGTTTGCCATCAGTTTACCATGAAGGCCATGTCGAATTTGGGGGAAATCCAGCGGTAAAGCAAAATTAGCCGTATTGCAGGAATCCCCATTTTGTGGTATGCTTTTGGAAAAGGAAGTGACGGAATGAAGCGGCTGAGAAAAATCTATCTGGAAATCTCCAACGTCTGCAATCTGCACTGCACGTTCTGCCCCGGCACCCGGCGGGAGAAGCGGTTCATGACGGCGGATGAGTTCGCCACCCTGCTGCCGAAGCTGCGCCCGTGGACGGATTATCTTTACTTTCACCTGATGGGCGAGCCGCTGTGCCATCCCGAGCTTGCGGAATTTCTTCGTCTCGCGGGAGATGCGGGCTTCAAGGTGATTCTCACCACCAACGGCACCCTGCTGGAAGAAAAGCGAGAAATTCTGCTGAACGCCCCTGCGCTTCACAAGGTAAATATTTCTCTCCACGCCTTCGAAGCAAACGACCTTTCCGTCCCCTTTGAAACGTACCATTCCCGGTGCTTTTCCTTCGGGCAGGCGGCGGAGGGGAAATTTCTGGTCGTTTACCGCCTGTGGAACGGCGGCGGTGCGGAACAGCGAAACCCGGAAATTCTCAGCGCCATGGAACGGGCGTTCCCCGCTCCATGGGACGTGCAGCCCCGGGGCACGCAGATCGCCCAACGTGTCTATCTGGAATACGGCGACAAATTCGACTGGCCTGACCTCTCCGCCCCCGACGGCGGGGAACGCGCCTTTTGCCACGGGCTGCGGGATCAGGTTGGCGTACTGTGCGACGGCACCGTTGTCCCCTGCTGTCTTGACCATGAGGGCGACATTGCTCTGGGGAATCTGTTTGAAACCACGCTGGAGGAAATCTGGGAAACGCCCCGCACTAAGGCGATTTATCAGGGCTTTGCCCAGAAAAAAGCGGCAGAGGAACTCTGCCGCAAGTGTGGGTATGCCAGACGGTTTCTGTAAGCTCTAAGGAGCCTCTGCTGTTTTCCGCCTGTTAATTTCTCAATCCTCTTGAGAACCGCCGAAAAGTGTGCTATAATCCAGAAAACACAGAAAGGGTCTCAACATGGAACAAAAAGTCATTCTTTTCGACCTGGACGGTACTTTGACGGATTCCGGCGAGGGTATTATCAACTGCGTCGTCTTTGCGCTGGAGCATTACGGCCTGCCCGTCCCTTCAAAAGCGGAGCTGCGCAGCGTCGTAGGGCCTCCCCTCCATGATACTCTGGCGCGGTACGGCGTTCCAAAGGAGAAACTGGACGAGGCCGTGACCGTTTTCCGCAGCCGCTACAACCCCATCGGCATTTATGAAAACGTCCCTTACCCCGGCGTCCGGGAAGCGCTGGAAGAGCTGAAGCGTGAAGGGTACAAGCTCTGTGTCGCCACCTCTAAGCCGGAGGAAATGGCGAACCGGGTCCTGCGGCATTTTGACCTTGCCGGCTACTTTGACACGGTCTGCGGCGGCACTCTGGACGAGTCCCGGTCTTCCAAAAGCGAGGTCATCGCCTATCTTCTGGAGCAGAACGGCCGGGCGGACAATATGCTCATGGTTGGCGATACCAAATTTGACGTGATCGGCGCGGCTGCCCACGGCATTCCCACCATCGGCGTCGCTTGGGGCTACGGCGAGACGGCGGACATGGAAGCCGCCGGGGCAAAGGCCATTGCCCAGACCCCTGAACATCTTGTGGAGCTGCTCAGGGAAATGTGATTGGAGGAATTTCTATGGAATTGCGTGCTTGCGTTGATGCGTTAAAGCCCCAGCTTCTTTCCACGCTGCGGCAGAATATTCAAATCCCCAGTGCTCATGGCGAAGCGGAGGACGGCGCACCCTACGGGGCTTCCGTCCGGGAAAGCCTTGTCCATGTGCTGGACACCGCCCGGAAGTTGGGCTTCCGTACGGAGAACATGGACGGCCATCTGGGCTGGTGCGAATACGGCGAGGGCGACGAAATGGTTGCCGTTCTGGGGCATCTGGACGTGGTTCCCGCCGGGGACGGCTGGAGCTGTGACCCCTTCGGCGGAGAACTGCGGGACGGGAAAATCTGGGGCAGAGGCACAACGGATGACAAAGGCCCCGCCATTGCCTCCCTGTTCGCTCTGGCCGCTCTGCGGGATTCCGGACTCCCCATCCGCCGCCGTATCCGTATCCTGTTCGGCTGCAACGAGGAAGCCGGTTCCGACGATATCAAATACTACCTTGCAAACGACGGTGAGATACCCGTCATGGGCTTCACCCCGGACGGCGAATATCCGGTCATCAACGGCGAAAAGGGCATTATTAACGTGACCTTTTCCCACGCCAATGTTCAGACCGGCGACGTCCGTCTCCTGTCCATTCACGGCGGAACTGCCCCCAACGTTGTTCCGGCGCACGCCTGTGCCAAGCTGGCCTGTCCCCGGGAGCTGGCGCAGCGTCTTGCGAATCTCAGCGCCCCGCAGGTGCGGTTCACTGCCACGGATTATGGCCTTTTTGTGGAGGCCGAAGGCGAAAGTGCCCACGGCAGTACCCCGGAGCTGGGGAAAAACGCCATTGGCCGTCTGCTGCTGGCGCTGGACACCCTGCCACTGAGCGGGGAGGTCGCCAACGCGGTACATTTTCTGGCGGCGACCCTCGGCATGGAAACCGACGGCGCTTCCGCCGGGATTGCCCTCCATGACGCGGTTTCTGGCGGTCTGACGCTGAATCTCGGTGTGATCAACGGCGACGAGCACCGCCTGTCCCTGAAAATAAACTACCGCTATCCGGTCACAAAAGGCTACGCCGACTGCGCCCCCATTCTGAACGGAAAATTTGCAAGCGCCGGGTTTACTCTGGACTCCGAAGTCCACAAGGCCAAGCTATATGTCCCTGCGGACAGTCCCCTTGTCTCCACCCTACTGCGGGTCTACCGGGAGCAGACCGGGCTGGAAGATCAGCCAAAATCCATCGGCGGCGGCACCTATGCCAAGGCGCTGCCCAACATCGTGGCCTTCGGCCCCATTTTCCCCGGTGAGGAGGTCCGGGAGCATAAGCCGGACGAGTACATCTCGGTGGACAGCCTGATGCGCAACGCGCAGATCATTGCCGCCGCCGTGTACGAAATGGCAAAATGACGAATTTCTCAATCAAAAACTATAGAAGGTGACCAATATGAAAATCACAAGTGTCCGTTTGGGGCGCATCAGCGTTCCTCTGCGCACCCCCTTCAAAACCGCTCTGCGCAGTGTCAGCAGCGTGGAAGATGTCATCGTAGAAATCCACACCGACTGCGGCGCTGTGGGCTACGGCGAAGCCCCTCCCACGGGTGCCATTACCGGCGACACCACCGGCGCGATCATCGGCGCCATTCAGGATCACATCGCCAAGACCATTATCGGACGGGGCGTGGACGAGCTGGAGCCGCTGCTCCAGTCGGTGCAAAAGTGTATCGTGGGCAATTCCAGCGCCAAGGCTGCCGTTGACATGGCGCTGTGGGATCTGTACGGGCAGCTGTACAATATCCCTGTTTACAAGCTTCTGGGCGGTGGGCGGAAGCAGATCGTCACCGATATCACCATCTCCGTCAACGACCCTGACACCATGGTCAGCGATTCCCTGAAAGCCGTTGCCCGGGGCTATGACTGCCTGAAAATGAAGGTGGGCGTAAACCCGGAGCTGGACGTCGCCCGGCTCAGCGCCGTGCGCAATGCCGTGGGCAAGGACATCGTTATCCGCATCGACGCCAATCAGGCATGGACGCCCAAGCAGGCCGTGAAGATTCTGAATAAGATGCAGGAGCTTGGTCTGGACATTGAGCTTGTGGAACAGCCCGTAAGCGCCCACGACTTTGCCGGACTGAAATACGTCACCGACCGGAGCTATGTGCCGGTGCTGGCGGACGAGGCCGTATTCTCCCCGGAAAACGCCATGACCATTTTGCAGATGGGCGCGGCTGACCTCATTAACATCAAGCTGATGAAGTGCGGCGGCATTTACAACGCTCTGAAAATCGCCTCCGCGGCGGAAGTGTTCGGCGTGGAGTGCATGATCGGCTGTATGCTGGAAGCAAAGATTTCCGTCAATGCCGCCGTGCATCTGGCCTGCGCCAAAAACATCATCACCAAGGTTGACTTGGACGGCCCTGTGCTGTGCAGCGAAGACCCGATTCTCGGCGGGGCTGCTTTCGACGAGAAGATCATCACTGTCGCCGATGCGCCGGGACTGGGCATTCAGGGCATCGACCCGAAATACCTGACCTACATAGACTGATTTTTCTGTGAGATACGAAAAGAGGACGCTCAGGCGTCCTCTTTCAGTTTTTTGTGGATATAATCCCGTGCCTGCTCCGGCTCCAGATGCAGAACGATGGAAATTTCACCGATCAGAAGCTTCTCCGCGTCGTGGAGAAAATTTTCGTCGCACAGGTGAATCTTTTTTCCCAACGCGATCTGATTGGCTTTATGGCGGTAAAGGGTATGTACCATGCGCATGAGTCTCTTCCGATCACCACTGCCGATCAGCTCCCGGTAAGTTTGCTTCCGCTGGTTTTCCTCCCGAATCCACTCGCCGGTTTTCACATTCTCTGACGTGATCATCGCTTCCAGTTCCTCTTTGGAAAGAATGGGCTGAAGCTTCGCCATAGCGGCGGCATTCTGCGTCGGCACCAGAAACCGGGAATTCCCGTTGGACAGCGGTTCCAACGCCAGATAATTCAGCCGCTTTTTATCGACCAGCCGTTCCTCTTCACTCACCACGCGGCAAACACCGTGCATACCGTAAACGACCAATTCCCCTACCTGATACATTTTCCCCATCCTTCCAAAACCGCCGCATTTTTTCACCCATAATAATATTATAGCACAAAAATGCCCCAATTTCACATAGGGAAAAATTCCAAAATTTTCACCGTTTTTTTCGGTCAACATGCGAAAAAATGCCGCCGCAGCGTGAACTGCGGCGGCATTTCTACGGTCAGATCGTCTCGATTTTGATGGTGTTGGTATTGCCGTGCTGGCCGTTGATGGGGCCGCCGGTGAGAAGGATATTGTCGCCCGGTTTCAGATGCAGAACATCCACGGCGGCCTTCTGGGCGTAGTAGAACATCACGTCCATAGTGGGGAATTCATCCGCCATTACCGGGGTCACGCCCCAGCTCATGGACAGCCTGCGCCAGATCTTCCGGTCGGTGGTCATGCCGATAATGTCCACCGGGGTGCGGAACCGGCTGACCAGCATAGCGGTCTTACCGGACACAGAGCAGACCACAATGGCCTTGGCGTTGACGTCGATGGCCATGGAGCACACCGCGTGGGACAGACAGTCCAGATTGTTCTGGCCGTTGTACTCTGTCTTAAGAAACAGGGACTTATAGCCGGTGTGCTGCTCGGTGTATTCGGCGATCTCCGCCATGGCCTTGACCGCCTCCACGGGGTATTTGCCGGCGGCGGATTCTCCGGAAAGCATGACGCAGGAGGTTCCGTCGTAAACGGCGTTGGCCACGTCCGTGATCTCCGCACGGGTGGGACGTGGATTCTGGATCATGGATTCCAGCATTTCCGTAGCAGTGATGACCCGCTTGCCCAGCATCCGGCACATTCGGGTCAGCTTTTTCTGCACGGAGGGTACTTCCACGTAGGGAATCTCCACACCCAAGTCGCCCCGGGCGATCATGATGCCGCCGCAGACGGAGCAGATTTCCTCCACATTGTCCACGCCGGAACGGTTCTCGATTTTCGCCACGATCTCAATGTCGCTGCCGCCGTTTTCGTCCAGCAGCTTGCGGATGTCCAGAACGTCCTGCTTCGTGGAGACAAAGGACGCCGCCACATAGTCCACGCCGTGGGCGATGCCGAACAGAATATCCGATCTGTCCTGCTGGGAAATGTAGGGGCCGGACATGACCTTGTTGGGGAAGGACATGCTCTTGCGGTCGCTGAGCGTGCCGCCTGCCAGACATTTGCAGTGGATTTCGGTGCCCTCAATGCTTTCCACTTCAAACTGGACGATGCCGTTGTTCACCGTTACGGTGTTGCCGGGCTTCAGGTCCTTGTGGAGATTCTTATAATTGACGCTGACCTTCGTCTCGTCCCCTGCCACGTCCTGCGTGGTAAAGGTGAAGCTGTCCCCCGTTTTCACTTCCACCTTACCGGAGGCAAATGTTCCGATGCGGTACTCCGGGCCTTTGGTGTCCAGCATGATGGCGATGGGCAGCCCCAGCTTCTGACGTACCCGCTTGACCAGCTCGATTTTCCGCTCGTGTTCGGCATGGGTGCCGTGGGAAAAGTTCAGCCGCGCGACGTTCATGCCGGCAAGGCACATTTGGGTCAGCGTTTCCTCGTTTTCACTGGCGGGGCCGATGGTACAGATGATTTTTGTTTTGCGCATAAACAGTCCTCCTGTTGTGCGGGCGTAACGACTTCTTTGGGTACGCCCTGATATCTACATTCTGCTTCGGCCATATTCTACCACACCCGTCCCCTGCCGTCAACGTAAAATCCGGCAAAGGAGATCAGAACACCAGCTCC
>ERZ507033.129-NODE-129-length-33456-cov-5.214275_pt1 | contig 33456 bp, 28 predicted proteins | sample MGYA00512874_ERZ507033 | MGnify/ENA metagenome assembly ERZ507033
AATAGGCGGCACGGTGCTGCAGAATCCCGTGACGGGCGTATGGAAATATTACTGCCTGAACCGAGACGCGGCGATATTTGACATAAACAAATATATGAACGCCTTCACGCGGCAGATAGACGCGGAAATATTCGATACGGCAGGCTTTTTCACGAATGCAAGCGACGCCGAATACAGCTATATAAACGACTATTATAATTCATAGGAGGCATTATGGAAAATAATGAAATCACCATGCTCACGGAAGCCGATTCCGAAACTCTGGCAAGAGAGATAGTAAAGATTCTTGATGACAGAAAGGCAAAGGATATAAAGCTTCTGCGGGTGAGCGACAAGACCGTGATGACAGATTATTTCGTAATCTGCACGGGCACTTCCAACACTCAGATAAAAGGTATCGCGGGAGAGCTTGAATATAAGCTCTCCGAACGCGGAATCACGCCTATCCATACCGACGGATATGACTCCGGCAAGTGGATAGTCCTCGATTATGCTCATGTGATAGTCCATATCTTCTACGGCGAGGACAGGGATTTCTACAAGCTGGAGAAGCTATGGGGCGACGCTACCGAAATACCTACGCAAATAAATGAATGAAACATATACACCTTTGAAAGGGGACCTGAAATAAAGATGAAATACGACTACACCGCCATTGAGAGGAAATGGCAGAAAATCTGGGACGACAAGAAGGCTTTCCATGTTGAGATAGACAAGAGCAAGCCGAAATACTATGCGCTTATCGAATTTCCGTATCCCTCCGGTCAGGGACTGCATATAGGGCATCCGCGCCCCTATACGGCGATGGACATAGTGGCACGTAAGAAGAGAATGCAGGGATATAATGTACTTTTCCCGATGGGCTGGGACGCTTTCGGTCTGCCGACGGAAAATTATGCGATAAAGAATAAAGTGCATCCCGCAGATGTCACAAAGAAGAACATAGCTCATTTCAAGGAGCAGCTCAAAATGCTCGGCTTCAGCTTTGACTGGGACAGAGAGATAAACACCACCGACCCCGAATATGTCAAGTGGACGCAGTGGATATTCCTCCAGCTCTACAAGCACGGGCTGGCATATAAAAAAGAAATGTCCGTAAACTTCTGCACCTCGTGCAAGTGCGTGCTTGCAAACGAGGAGGTAGTGAACGGCGTCTGCGAGCGTTGCGGAAGCGAGGTTGTGCACAAGATAAAGAGCGAATGGATGCTCAAAATAACGGAATATGCCGGCAGGCTTATAGACGATCTCGAGGGGCTTGACTTCATCGACCGCGTAAAAACGCAGGAGATAAACTGGATAGGCCGTTCCTACGGCGCGCAGGTCAGATTCAAATCCACCGAGGGCGACGATATAGAGATATACACGACGCGCCCCGACACGCTTTTCGGCGCTACATATATGGTAATAGCACCGGAGCACGCGCTCATAGAAAAGTGGAAGGACAAGCTTACAAATTATGCCGACATTATAAACTATAAGGAAGAAGCCGCGAGAAAATCCGACTTTGAGCGCACGGAGCTTGCCAAGGACAAGACAGGCGTACGCCTCGAGGGCGTAGAGGCGATAAACCCCGTAAACGGCAAGAAAATACAGATTTTCGTTTCCGACTATGTACTCGCAACATACGGAACAGGCGCTATCATGGCTGTTCCCGCGCACGATACGCGCGACTGGGAGTTTGCAAAGAAATTCGGTCTGCCGATAGTTGAGGTTGTGGCAGGCGGTGATGTAGGGAAAGAAGCCTTCACCGATGTTGCCACCGGCAAGCTCTGCAATTCCGGTTTCCTTGACGGGCTTGAGGTTGCCGAGGCGAAGGAAAAGATAACAGAGTGGCTGACGGAAAAGGGAATAGGTGAGAAAAAGACAAACTACAAGCTGCGCGACTGGGTATTCTCACGTCAGCGTTATTGGGGCGAGCCTGTGCCGCTCGTTTACTGCGAGCATTGCGGCGGATGGGTTCCCGTACCGGAGGATCAGCTTCCCGTAACGCTTCCTGCCGTAGAACACTACGAGCCTACGGACAACGGCGAGTCACCGCTTGCAAAGATGACAGACTGGGTAAATACGACCTGCCCCGTATGCGGCGGTCCCGCAAAGCGTGAGACTGACACGATGCCGCAGTGGGCGGGCTCCTCATGGTATTTCCTGCGCTACTGCGATCCGCACTGCAAAACGGCGCTTGCTTCAAGCGAGGCGCTTGACTACTGGATGCCGGTAGATTGGTATAACGGCGGCATGGAGCATGTCACACTGCATCTGCTCTATTCGCGCTTCTGGGCGAAATTCCTCTACGATATCGGCGTTATCAAATGCAAGGAGCCTTATCTCAAGCGCACGGCACACGGCATGGTTCTCGGCGAGGACGGAAGCAAAATGTCGAAATCCCGCGGCAATGTCATAAATCCCGACGATATAGTGCGAGATTTCGGTGCGGATACGCTTCGTCTCTACGAGATGTTCATAGGCGATTTTGAAAAGGAAGCTCCGTGGTCTCAGACAGGCATCAAGGGCTGCCGCAGATTTGTTGAGAGAGTAGTCGGTCTTTGCGACCTTGCAAATGGCGGGGGCGTTACGCCGAAGCTCGAAAATGCCTTCCACAAGACGATAAAGAAGGTTACGCTCGATATAGAGGGTATGAAATTCAATACGGCGATAGCGGCGATGATGTCGCTCGTAAACGATATTTATGATGTGGGCACGCTCACGCGTGACGAGCTCGGAATATTCGTTCATCTGCTCTGTCCCTTCGCTCCGCACATAAGCGAAGAGATATGGGAGAGCCTCGGCGGCAAGGGTCTGCTCTCACTTGACAAATGGCCCGAATACGATGAGGCAAAGACGGTGGACAGCACTGTTTCTGTTGCCGTTCAGATATGCGGCAAGACAAAAGAAATCATCGAGATAGCGAAGGGCGCCTCTGAGGAGGAAGCGACCGCGGCAGCTATGGCAAGCGGAAAGATTGCTTCCATGCTCGAGGGTAAGCAGATAGTGAAGAAGATATTCGTTCGCGACAGGATACTCAATTTTGTGGCAAAATGATGCCCCTGCGGGAAAAATATTGCGATTTTTTGAAAAAAACACCGAAAATCGTATTGACAAAATCGCGAGGGTATTATATAATGTATAAAGCCGTACTGTGGCATTTCAGATAGCGCAAATCAGGAGAGAAAGCAATGTTTTTTGATATCACCCCGATACTTAACGGCGAGACCGATAAAATGGATTTTGCCTTTGATTATCTTCCCGAGAGGGACGGGGTTGTCGCCGCTCTTTTTCCCGATATCGTATTTGAGGCGCCTGTAAGTGCCGTCGGTTATGTCAGAAACAGGGCGGGATATATGTTTATCCATGCCGATGCCTCTCTGATATATAAAACCGCGTGCGCCAGATGTGCGGAGCCTGTTGAGGGCAAAATGAATTTTTCCTTTGAAAAGGATATAGCGAACGGCGGAGTTGACGAGGAGAGCGACGATTATATCTTCGTGAAAAATCAGAAGATTGATTTGTCCGAGCCTCTGGAGGAGGAGCTTCTGCTGGTGCTTCCCGCAAAGACACTTTGCAGGGAGGATTGCCGCGGGCTTTGCCCGAAATGCGGAAAAAATCTCAATCTCGGCGATTGTGACTGTGAGAAATCGCAGGGCGATCCGAGGCTGGCTATCCTGAAAACTTTGCTAAAGTGATATTACAAAAAAGATGTCAGCACTTTAAGGAGGTGTAGGTAGAAATGGCAGTACCGAAGAAAAAAGTATCGAAAGCAAGACGCGATAAGAGACGCTCTAATGTCTGGAAGCTCGAGCTTCCCGGAATGTCTAAGTGCCCGAACTGCGGAGAATATAATCTTGCACACAGAGTTTGCAAGGCTTGCGGACATTACGACGGCAAGGAAATCGTGAAGAAAGACGCATAAGTTCAGCTTTCCGTAGGGTAGGTATTCCAAATACCTACCCATCTTGTTATTCTGAATAAAAGAGCGGACGGGGATTTGTATGGTAAAGGTAGAATCTGTCAGAAAAGGCTCATATGCCGACAGGGCGGGGATTTCCGCAGGCGATGAGCTTATAGGCGTGAACGGAAACACGATTCACGATGTTCTCGACTACAGATTTCATATATGCAATGAAAAGCTTGATATTTTGCTGCGGCGAGACGGAAAGGAATATCACGCTAAAATAAAAAAAGACGAATACGATGATATCGGGCTGGAATTTGAGACATTTCTCATGGATTGCAAGCACTCGTGCAGAAACAAATGCATTTTCTGCTTTATCGACCAGCTTCCGAAAGGAATGAGAGACACGCTCTATTTCAAGGATGATGACAGCCGTCTTTCTTTTTTGCAGGGCAACTATATCACGATGACAAACCTCTCGGATGAGGATGTCGACCGCATAATAAAAATGCGTATGTCGCCGATAAATATTTCTGTCCATACGACAAATCCCGAGCTTCGTGTTTTTATGCTGAAAAACAAGAATGCCGGAAAGTGCCTTTCTTATCTCAGGCGTTTCTATGACGCGGGTATTGAAATGAGCTGTCAGATAGTACTTTGCCGCGGCGTAAACGACGGTGAGGAGCTTCTGCGCACGATGCATGACCTCGCGGCGCTTCATCCGTATGTTGAAAGCGTTTCCATAGTGCCTGCGGGTATGACAAAATTCCGCGAGGGGCTTGCCGAGCTGACGCCCTTCTCAAAAGAAGAGGCGGCGGGTGTTATCGTCACTGTGGAATGGTTTGCGGGAGAATGCAAAAAGGCTTACGGCACAAGCATTTTCTACTGCGCGGACGAAATGTATATAGAGGCGGGACTTCCGCTTCCCGACGGCGAATATTACGAGGGCTATCGCCAGATAGAAAACGGCGTAGGCATGATTTCCTCCATGCGCGATGAATTTCATGAGGCGCTCTCGGATTTCGAGCCGGAAAATACGGCGGCGCGCACGGTCGCGATAGCCACCGGAGCGGCGGCATATGATTTTATATGCTCGCTTGCGCGTGAACTGGAAGAAAAATTTCCTTTTATAAAAATAAATGTATATAAGATTGACAATAACTTTTTCGGCACAAGTATAACCGTAGCGGGGCTGATAACGGGCAAGGACCTTTCCGAGCAGCTCGCCGACAAGGAACTCGGCGCGAGGCTCTATCTTCCATGCAATATGCTGCGCCATGAGCGAGACCTTTTTCTCTGCGGCATGAGCGTGGATGAGCTATCGGAAAAGCTCGGAGTACCGATAGAAATCACGGAAAACGACGGTTACGACTTCGTCGAAAAGATAATGAACATATAGTTAAGGAGGCAGATATGGCTAAAACTGTACTTGCCATAGTCGGCAGACCGAATGTCGGCAAGAGCACGCTTTTCAATAAGCTTGCGGGAGAGCGCGTCTCTATAGTCGAAGATATCCCCGGTATAACAAGGGACAGAATATATTTTGATACGGAATGGAACGGCAGACCGATAACCGTCATTGACACGGGCGGTATCGAGCCGAAAACGGACGATATCATCCTTTCCAAAATGAAAATGCAGGCGGAGCTTGCCATAGAAACGGCTGATGTTATCGCTTTTGTCTGCGATGTGCGCGCGGGGCTCACAGCGGCGGACAGGGATATTGCCGTCATGCTGATAAAGAGCGGAAAGCCTGTTGTCCTCTGCGTAAACAAGATAGACAGCATAGGCAGTCTGCCTATGGAATATTACGAGTTTTATGAGCTTGGTTTCGACGGCGACCCGATAGCACTTTCTTCGCTTCACGGCACAGGCACGGGCGACCTGCTCGACCGTGTGCTTGAGCTTGCTCCGAGCGACGGCGAGGAGGAGGAAGAGGACGACAGCATAAAGGTTGCCGTAATCGGAAAGCCGAATGCGGGCAAAAGCTCGATAATAAACAAAATTCTCGGCGAGGACAGGGTTATAGTTTCCGATATCCCGGGTACCACGCGCGATGCGATAGACACAAAGGTGGAAAACGAATACGGCAAGTATACCTTTATCGATACAGCCGGCATAAGACGCCAGAAAAAGGTTATCGACAGGGTGGAGAAGTACAGCGTGCTTCGTTCTCACTCTGCAGTTGAGCGCGCCGATGTCTGCCTTATTATGATAGATGCAACTGCGGGCATTACCGAACAGGACGAAAAAATAGCGGGGCTTTCTCATGAGGCGGGCAAAGCCGCGATAATCGTTGTCAACAAATGGGACCTCGTGGAGAAGGACAACTCATCCGTAAAGAAATTCACGGATAATATAAGAGAAGCGCTCGCATATATGCCCTATGCGCCGATAATTTTCGTTTCCGCAAAGACGGGGCAGAGAGTGGACAAGCTTTTTGAGCGCATAAACTATGTCAACGAGCAGGCATGTATGCGCATTTCCACTGGTATGCTCAATGATGTACTCAACGATGCCGTTTCACGCGTTCAGCCTCCGACGGATAAGGGCAAGAGACTGAAAATATACTATATGACGCAGGTTTCCGCAAAGCCGCCTACATTTGTTATCTTTGTAAACGATGCGGAGCTTTTCCATTTCTCATATCAGAGATATATCGAAAACAAGCTGCGTGAGGTTTTCGGCTTCTCGGGAACACCGATACGCATAATTGTCCGTCAAAAGGGCGACGAGCCTTATATGGGAGGCAAATGATGAAAGAGCTTCTGATAAACGGCGTTTTCCCGCTTTCCGTAGAAAATCCGCGCTTCTGGCTCGGGATTGCAATATGTATAATAGGGCCATATCTGCTCGGAAGCGTGAACTTTGCCGTTATTCTCACAAAGTACAGCGGCAGAGACGATATCCGCAATTTCGGAAGCGGAAATGCCGGTGCTACAAATATGATGCGTGTATACGGAAAGGGGCTTTCGCTTCTGACATTTCTTCTCGATGCGCTGAAAGGTGCGCTGAGTGTTTTTCTCGGGCTGATGCTTTTTCCGCTTGATTATTTTGCTTATGTCTGTGCTTTCTTCTGCATGCTCGGGCATGCTTTCCCGATATTTTTCGGCTTTCGCGGAGGGAAGGGCGTTTCGACGATAGCGGGAGCGATAATCGCGCTCAATCCTATTGTCGCCGCGATACTCTGCTGTGTTTTCTTCGGAATAGCTTTTCTTTCAAAATATGTTTCGCTTGCGTCAATACTTACGACGCTGCTATTCCCCGTGCTCAATCTCGCGATACCTTTTTATTCGATTCCGCCTTTCCCCGTGACAAAGATGCTATTTTCCGTGCTGATGCCGCTTCTCGTGGCTTTTCTGCACAGGAAGAATATCGAGCGCCTCTGGAACGGAACGGAGACTAAGACTTTTATAAAGAAGGACAAAAATTCATAAGAAAAATCCCACGGTGCTCCGTGGGATTTTCTATATTCATTTTACAAAAATTTCGGTTTTCAGAAGAGATGAGAGCGAGCCGCCGACAAATATTTCAAATTTGCCGGGTTCCGTGACGCGCTTTCCGTCATTGCCGATGAAGCCGAGATCTGCCGCGTTCATATGGAATGTGACGGTCTTTTCTTCGCCTGCGCAAAGCGCTATCTTGGAGAAGCCTTTCAGCAGGCGTATCGGGGTCATTATCGAGCTTACAGTATCGCGCGTATAAAGCTCCGCTATTTCCTTGCCGTCGTAGCTGCCGACATTCTTTATCCTGACGGAAACCTCAAAATCCTCATCGGGAGCTATCTCCGATTTCGAGACGGAAAGGTCTGAATATTCATATTCCGTATACGAGAGACCGAAGCCGAAATCAAAGAGATTTCCCTCCTCGACATCGCAATATCTGAAATAATGCCAGCCGGGATACTGCGCATAGTAGCAGGGAAGCTGCCCCGATGTTCTCGGGAAAGAAATCGGCAGCTTGCCGCTCGGATTATATTTGCCTGCTATAAGCTCCGCCGTGCAGAGACCGCCGAGGTCGCCGCTGTTGAAGGTTTCGATAAGCGCATCGGAAAGCTCCGCCACCTCACCTACACAGAGCGGCTTTCCGCATACGAGAACGGTGACAATCGGCTTGTCTGCGGCTTTGATTTTACGCGCAAGTTCATTCTGCCTGCCGGTGAGCTCGAGCGTGGCACGATCCTTGCATTCGCCGTTGAGCGTGATATCATCGCCGAGCACGAGAATGACAATATCGGCTTCCTCTGCCGCCTTTACGGCAAGCGTCATCTCAGCTTCATCGCTTTCGTCACCGCGCACGGAACAGCCCTTGGCATATATTACCTCGGAATCGGGGAAGATTTCTTTCATTCCGCGGAGTACCGTGTAGCAGTCATTTTTTATCGGATAATGCTCCGATTCGGGGCGATGGCTGAAATATACCCAGTCGCCGAACTGCGCCTTGATATCGTCCGCATTCGGACCTATCACGGCTATTTTCTTCGGCGCATTTTTCAGCGGGAGAATGCCGTTATTTTTGAGCAGAACGAGACTTTCGCGCGTCAGCTCGCGGTTTATTTCTATATGCTCGGGGCAGGCGATGACGCTTCTCGGCAGGCGCTTTCTCTTGCCGTCGAAAAGCCCGAGGGCAAATTTAACGCGGAGAATATTTGCCACGGCTTCATCTATGATGCTCTCGTCTATGCGACCCTCGCGCACCTGCTTCACTATGGAATCGCAGAATTCATAGCAATTCATGCTCATATCGTTGCCGGATTCCACGGCGAGTCTTGCCGCATCGTCGAAATTGCCCGCGACGCGCTGCTTCTTTATCAGATGATAGATATTCATCCAGTCGGTGACGACAAATCCCTCAAATCCGAGCTCATCGCGCAGGATATCGCGCATAAGAGTGCGATGGGCTGTAAGCGGAGTGCCGTCGATGGAACCGTAGGCTGTCATGATACTGCTCGCACCCACCTTGATACATTCGGCAAAGGGAGGAAGAAATGTTTCGCGCACCTTTCGTATCGTTGCCTCGGTATCATATGAATCCTTGCCGCCTGTCGCTTCTCCGTAGCCGATATAATGCTTAAGGCAGGAGATGACAAGCCCGTCTTTTTCATAGCCGCGGACGATAGCGGCACCGAGCCTGCCTGTAAGATAAGTATCTTCGCCGAAGGTTTCATCCACGCGTCCCCAGCGCGTATCGCGCGCAAGGCAAAGCACGGGGGAGAATACCCAGTCAAGCCCGTCGGCATTTACTTCTTCGGCTGTCGCCTGTCCCATTTTTTCTATCAGCTCTTCATTCCATGAGCAAGCCATGCCGAGCTGAGTGGGAAATACCACTGCGCCGTTGAGAAAAGCATGACCGTGAATTGCATCTATGCCGAATATCGGAGGAATTTTCATGCGCGTTTTTGCCGCGGCATCGCGAACCGCATCTGCATCCTTGCCGAGTACATGGAGAAATGAGCCTGCGCCCGCTTCGATGAATTTTTCATATGTGCCCTCGGGATATTCCGCAACATTGCTTATCTGGAACATCTGGAGAACCTTTTCTTCAAGCGTCATCTCGGAGATGAGAGACGCTATCTTCTTTTCGTTTTCGGGATTTTTCTTCATAAATTGCACCGCCTTACTGAATGCGTTTGATAATTTATTTTACCATCACGAGGGTAAAAAGTCAACATCAAATGCCAATGCAGGCGGTATTTTTGACAAATAACAAGAACGGAAATAAAAAATAAAATTTTTATCGATTTCGGTGAGAAAATCAGCGAGTTCTTACGACTAATTAGTGTAATTCGGAGGAAAACTATCCGAAAAAGAACCAAATACCCGCAAAACGGCGTAAGAAAGGCAGAAATTTAAAATGAAAAAGATTATCGCACTTATCCTCGTGGCAGTTATGCTCACGGCACTCGCATCCTGCGCGAAGAACCCCGGCAATGGAAGCTCTTCGTCTTCATCATCGACAAGCGCAACAACAGAGTCTACAAAGAACGAACAGACAACTGAAACAACAGAAACAACAACCGCAAACAATCCTGTTACTCCTCCCGAAAAGAAGGAGCTTGCAGATATAATCAGCGCTACCTATGAAAAGCACCCGATTTCAATTGGCGTTTCCACAGAGCAGCTTGACCCGTCGGAGATGGATGCGGATACCATAAGATATCTTGCGAGCGTCACCGGCGTTGATAAGATTTCCGAATTTTGCGTTTCCGGTCCTTTGATGGCTCCTCCCGCATACGAGATGGTAGTTGTCCGCGTAAAGAATGCTTCCGATGCCGAAGCCGTGGCTAAGGAAATGCTCGAAAATTCAGACCCCGGCAAGTGGATATGTGTTCGCGCCGAAGCGGTACGCATAGGCGTCTGCGGCGACACGATAATGATGGTTATGTCTTCTGCTGAGGAAGCAGGTGCTCTCATATCCGCTTTCGGTGAGGTATGCGGCGGACTTACACTCACTCTCGAAAAATAACGAACCGAACTTAATTAAATAAAGCAAGCCGGAATCTCCGGCAGAAAGGGGACGATATGAAAAACTTTTTTATGGCTGCTGTTGCGTTAACACTCTGTATGGGGATGCTCCTCGGAATCACCGCCTGCGGGGCGGTCAGAGCATCTGATTTGCTTTCGCTCGTTACACCGAATGAGGTGGGCGGCAAGGCGAGCGATGATGAGTTTGCCGCCGCGTATACTGACTTTGCCAAGAAGCTTTGCGCCGGCTCGGCGAAAGATGACGGAAATGTGCTCATCTCGCCGCTCTCTGTCATGCTTGCACTCTCGATGACGGCAAACGGCGCCAACGGGGAGACTCTGTCGGAGATGGAGAGGGTTCTCGGCGGCGATATTCCGCTCTCGGAGCTCAATGAGTATCTCTACACTTATGCGAAAAATCTCTACAGCACAAATGATTGCAAATTGAGCATCGCAAACTCAATCTGGTTCCGCGAAGGGGTGAATGTGAAAAATCCGTTCCTCCAGGACTGCGCCGATTACTATGCGGCACAGCTCTATCGCGAGCCTTTTAATCAGGCTACGGTAAAGAAGATAAATCTTTGGGTTCGCGACAATACCGATAAGATGATAGATAAGGTCATCGACAGTATCGAAAGGGATACCGTGATGTATCTGATAAACGCCATAGCTTTCGACGCGAAATGGGCAACGAAATTTGAAGATACGAGAAAAGATGTCTTTACTAATTCAAAGGGCGAAAAGGAAAATATCACATATCTCTGCGGCGAGCGTCATGGCGGATATTTTGAGCTTGATGACGCAAAGGGAATAGCTCTGAATTACAAGGGCGGCAGATACAGCTTTGTTGCCATTCTCCCGAATGATGAAAACGCTGATATAAACGGATATTTTGCTTCGGCTGATACAAAAAGTATCATCACTGCGATAAAGAACGCGAAAAATAACGGCACGGAAGTAAATCTTCGCCTGCCGCAGTTCAAATTCGATTATGAAACGGAAATGACGGATATTCTCTCCGGAATGGGTATGCCGAGGGCGTTCTCGTCTGCCGCGGATTTTTCTAAAATTTCAGATGAACCCCTTGCCATAAGCCGCGTGTTACACAAAACACATATTGAGGTTGATAAGGACGGCACAAAGGCTGCAGCTGTTACGGTTATCGGAGTGAAATGCACCTCCGCGGGACCTGCAGAGAACCCGATAAACCTCTTTTTCGATCGTCCGTTTGTCTTTATGATAGCGGATAATGAAACAGGAATGCCGATATTCGTCGGTACTCTTGCAACGGCAAAATAATTTAAATACCTCGCTTTGAAGGCGACGGAGCGCATTTTTGCTCCGTCGCCGCTTTTATTTATGAAAAACACTTGAAAAAATCAGGCATAAGGTATATAATAAAAATGTGATAATTAAGAGGATTTAACATACGGGGGAAAAAGAGATGAAGGTACTTGTGATAGCGACAAGCCTGCGTGAAAACAGCAATTCAGATATGCTGGCAAAGGCTTTCATGCGCGGAGCCGAGGACGCGGGGCACGAAACGGTCTACATATCGCTGAAGGGGAAGAATATCGGCTACTGCGACGGATGCCTTTCGTGTCAGAAAACAGGCATATGCACAATAAAGGACGATATGACGGAGATACTCGAGCATATCCGCACAGCCGATGTCATAGCTTTTTCCACTCCTATATATTACTATGAAATGTGCGGTCAGATGAAAACTCTGCTTGACCGCGCAAATCCGCTCTACGGGACGGAATGTAATTTCCGCCGCGTATATATGCTTTCCACAGCCGCCGAGTATGTCGACAGCGTACCGGACAGAGCGATAGCGGGGCTCTGCGGCTGGATAGAATGCTTCCCGAAGGCGAAGTTTGCCGGCTCTGTATTCAAGGGCGGCGTAAACGAACCGGGCGAAATAAACGGAAGCCGAAAGATTATCTCCGCATACGAGGCGGGAAAATCGGTAAAATAAGATAAGAATATAAGTAAAATGCCGTGCAAAAGCGCGGCATTTTCTGTGGTATGAACCGGTTTTATGTACCCTTTTTCTTTTTGAACAGCTTGCCTATCGGGAGCTGGACAATTATAACCGAGATGAGCATCATGGCGCTGCCTATCCATTCGCTTGCGCTCGGCATATCGTGCAGGACTATCATTCCCGTCAGCACTGCGAAAACGGATTCGAGGCTCATAAGCATGGAGGCGACGGTCGGGTCGGTGTATTTCTGCCCGACTATCTCGAGCGTATATGCGATTCCGCTCGAGAAAATGCCTGCATAGAGTATCGCGGGGAGTGCTTCAAGGAGCGTCTTGGCATCGAAGCTTTCAAATATTATCGCGAGGATCAGTGAGACCACACCGCATATCAGAAACTGGGCGCGGGCGAGCCTGATATTATCAACGCGGGTGGCATATCTTGAGGTTGCCATGATACGCACGGCGAAGAAAACCGAGCAGGCGAGCACGAGCAGGTCGCCGAGAGAAACGCCGCTTTCTCCTTTCATGCAGAGCATATAAAGCCCGCCGAGAGCAAGCACCACGCAGGGGAAAACGAGAGGGCTTATCTTCTTGCCCATAATGAGACTGAATATCGGGACCAGCAGCATATAGAAGGCAGTGATAAAGCCGGCCTTGCCGCCCGATGTGCCTTTTTCTATGCCGAGCTGTTGGAGATTTGAAGCGATGCAGAGCAGTATTCCGCAGATGAGCGCGGCATGCATAAATGTCTTTTTGTCATCGCGTGTCGGCGGCTTATAATCCGGCGATTTTTTCTTTCTTGCGTCGAGTATCATAATGACAGGTGTGAGAAATATGCACCCGACGAAGCTTCGCGCCGCCTGAAAGGCGAATGAACCGATGCTGTCCATCGCCACCTCCTGTGCGATAAATGTACTTCCCCAGAGGATGGCTGTTATGAGCAATACGATGTTGCCGTAGAGTTTTTTATTTTTCATTTGTTTTGCCTTAATTTTGCCCTTTTTTATTTTGCGATTTCTTCGAGCATACTCTTGCCGTAGAGCGTATATTCCAGATCAAATGCATCTGCCATTGTCGCCGAGATATCGGCAAAGGTATTTCTCTCGCCGAGGTCACGTGGATTTATTTTATCGCCGTATATCACGAGCGGTGTGCGCTCTCTCGTATGGTCTGTGCCGCTGTAGCACGGGTCGCAGCCGTGATCTGCCGTTATCATGAGTATATCATCCTCGCGCAGTAGCGGAAGGAGCTCTCCGAGTCTGCGATCGAAAGCCATGACTGCATCGGCGTATCCGCGCGCATTGCGCCTGTGCCCGTATGTCATATCGAATTCCACGAGGTTAACAAAGCAAAGCCCGCGGAAATTCTCCTTTGCCGCCGCGATTGTCTTGTCCATGCCGTCCTCGTTCGAGGTCGTATGAATATCGCTTGTGGCACCTCTGCCGGCAAATATATCGCCTATTTTGCCGATGCAAAGCGTTTCAAATCCGTTCCCGGAAAGCAGGTCGAGAATTGTCTCCTTCGGCGGTTCTGCCGAAAAATCACGTCTGCGGTTTGTGCGTTCAAAGGGATACTCGCCTGTGAACGGGCGGGCAATAACTCTGCCGACGCAGTGCTTGCCGCAGAGGATTTTTCTTGCCATGCGGCAATATTCATAGAGCTGCTCCGGCGGGACGATGCTCTCGTGCGCCGCTATCTGAAAAACGCTGTCTGCCGAGGTATAGACGATGAGCGCGCCTGTTTTCAGATGCTCCTCGCCGTAGTCCTTTATAACATCTGTTCCCGAATACGGCTTATTGCAGAGAACACCTCTGCCTGTCGCAGCGGAGAAAGCATCGATTATTTCCTTCGGGAAGCCATGAGGATAAGTCGGGAGCGGGGAAGGGCTGTAAATGCCTGCCATCTCCCAGTGACCGATGGTTGTGTCCTTTCCCGCAGAGGCTTCGCACATTGCGGCATACGCACCCCGGGGGTCTTTTATCGCACGGGCATAATCGCCGCCCTGTGCGGCATTTTTTATATTAAAGAATCCGAGCTTTTGCAGATTGGGCGCGGCAAAGCCGTCCTGCATGGTGACGGAGCGCAGTGTATCGCTTCCTTCATCTCCGAAGGCGGCGGCATCTGGCGCTTTTCCTATTCCGAAGCTGTCGAGAACGATAAGAAATACTCGTTTTATCATAACCAAATCCTCCGTTAAATCAAAATATTTAGTTCTTTCTCTATAAATATATCACAGATTTAATATATAATCAATATTTTATCAAAAATTCTTAAAAGTATTGACAAGAGGTTAAAATAATAGTAAACTGTTAGCAGATGAAATTTCAGAAAGCAGAGGTGGAAATAAGTGGATACCGCAGGCGGACGAAGTAGTTTATGCGAAAAAGATATTTTCCTTTTTGTCGGGCGTGCGTCGCTTGTTTTCATCGGCACACCCGTATAAAACATGTCTTTTTCGCAAAGGCTGCTTCTCACCTAAATCTTTAGGGCAGGGCAAATTTGCGATATTTTTGTTTTGCCCGCAAATATTTTTGTGAGGAGGCAAAAAAATGGAAGAAAACATTTGCGAAAAGATTACCTCGCTCTGCGAGGCGAGGGATATGCGCGCACTCGCGGGACTTCTCGAAGAGCTTAACCCTGTCGATATAGCGGAGGCTCTCGAGGGGCTCTCTATGCGCGATACGGCGCTGGTTTACCGCATATTGCCGAAGGAAAAGGCGGCGGAGGTTTTTGTTGAGCTGGACAGCGAAAAACAGCAGAAGCTCATAGAGATTTTCTCGGATAAGGAGCTTCGCGAGACGGTAAATGAACTTTATGTTGACGATACTGTAGATATTATCGGCGAAATGCCGGCGACGGTGGTGGCGAAGATACTGAAAAACGCCTCTCCGGATATGCGCCGCATGATAAATGAAATCCTGCTCTATCCCGAGGACAGCGCAGGCGGCATCATGACGCCGGAATATGTCAGCCTGAAGCGGAATTTCACCGTTGAGGAGGCTTTTGAAAAGATACGCCGTGAGGGCGTTGACAAGGAGACGGTCTACACCTGCTATGTCACCGAAAACAGAAAGCTTGTCGGCATAGTCACCGTGAAAAGCATGCTCCTTTCCACAATAGATACGAAAATAGAGGACATAATGATACAGCATGTCATCTCCGTATACACGCATGACGACAAGGAAAAGGCGGCGGAGATGATAGGCAAATACGGGCTTCTTGCGCTCCCTGTCGTCGATACGGAAAACCGCCTTGTCGGCATAGTCACCGTAGACGACGCCATCGGAGTAATGCAGGAGGAAGCCGCAGAGGACATGGAAATCATGGCGGCTATTTCTCCCTCCGAAAAGCCTTATATGAAAATGGGCGTTTTTCAGATATGGAAGAAGAGAATACCATGGCTTCTCCTGCTCATGATAACAGCTACGATAACATCAAAGATAATCAGCTCATTTGAAGCCGCGCTTTCCGCATGCGTCGCACTGACGGCATTTATACCGATGCTCATGGATACGGGCGGAAACGCGGGTAGTCAGGCTTCGGTCAGTGTTATCCGCGGTCTTTCCATGGACGAAATAGAGCCGAAAGACGCTTTTCGGGTGCTCTTAAAAGAGGTACGTGTTTCACTCCTCTGCGCGGCAACGCTTGCGCCGGTCGCCTTCTTGAAGGTGCTTTTCATTGATCGCGAAACCATGCTCGTTTCGATAACGGTGGCATTCACGCTCTTCTTTACGGTATGCCTCGCAAAGGTGATAGGCTGTCTGCTCCCGCTTCTCGCAAAGAAGATGAAGCTTGACCCTGCCGTCATGGCAAGTCCGCTTATCACTACGGTAGTGGATGCGCTTTCACTCTTGCTCTATTTCGCATTTGCCTCGCGCATACTCGGGCTTTGATATTTTAAGGAAAAAGATGTATGATACTTGTAAAAAACACAAATACAGAGCCATATAAGAATATGGCTTTTGAGGAATATCTGCTCCGCACCTGCGATGAGCCTGCCGTCATGCTCTGGCGAAACGAACCCGCTGTTATAATCGGAAAAAACCAGAATGCCCGCGAGCAGGTGAATTTCGATTTCACGCTGGCTCATGGCGTGAAAACCGTGCGCAGGCTGACGGGCGGAGGTGCTGTTTTTCATGACCTCGGAAATGTGAACTACACCTTTATTACTCCCGCGACGGCGGATGACAGGATAAATTTTGCTTATTTCTGCCGTCCTGTCATAGAGGCACTCTCGGGGCTGGGTATAAAAGCTGCGCTTTCGGGCAGGAATGACCTCACGGTTTCCGACGGCAGAAAATTTTCGGGGACAGCCGCCTGCGCCTTTGAATACGGCGGAAAAACCAAGCTGATGCACCATGGAACGCTGCTTTTTTCGGCTGATATGTCGTATCTTGCCGATGCGCTTAAGGTAGATCCCGATAAGATTCAATCCAAGGGAATAAAGAGCGTGAAAAGCCGCGTGACTAACCTATGCGAGCATATATCGACCGAATTTGCCGATATGACAGCAGAGGGATTCAAGGAATATCTCGAAAATTATTTTATCGGAAACGGTGCAAAGCTCGTCATTCCCGATGATGCCGCACTGTCCGAGATAGAAAAGCTTGCGGAAGAGAAGTACGCAAGCGAGGCGTGGCTTTTCGGCGCAAAGACGGAAAGTGCCGCACAGGTGAAGGCAAAGCGATTTGATTTCGGAAAGGTCGCCTGCGAGACGGAATATCTCTACGAGGTCGGAAAGAGCGCCAAGATAAAGCGCGTGAAATTCTCGGGCGATTTCTTCGGCACAAAACCGATAGAAGAGCTCGAAAAAATGCTTTGTTTGACAGAAGCTAAAACCTGTGATATAATGGATGTACTCGAAAAGGCACCGCTTTCGGCTTATATCTGCGGTGCCGCACCGGAAGAAATCTGCTCTCTCATCCTGTTATGAGCGGGCTTTGTTAAAAGGAGAAAATATACATATGGATATGGTAAAAAGAGAATATGCCGAGAAACTCTTACGGTATATCGATGCCGCTCCGATGCCCTATCAATCCGTAGACGAGCTGGAGAAAATGCTCGTTTCGGCGGGCGCCGCGGAGCTGTGCGAGGATGAAAAGTGGTCGCTTGAAAAAGGGAAGCTCTACTATCTAAAAAAGAACGGCACACAGCTTGCCGCCTTCCGAATTTCCGGAGAGCCGAGTGAAGATGGCTTTCGCATAGGCGCGGCTCATCATGATGCCCCGGGCTTTCGCATAAAGACGGCTCCGTCAAGTGTCGATTTCGGCTATGAGCGCCTCATACTCGAGGGCTACGGCGGGCTTATAGTCCACGGCTGGCTCGACAGACCGCTCTCGGTTGCCGGCAGGGTATATGTAAAGGCGGATAACGCCGAAGGTTCGCTTGCAGTGAACGTTAATATAAAGAAGCCCGTGGTTCAGATACCGAGCGCCGCAATACATGTGGTGAACGATGTGAACAACGGCGCGAAATTCAATATTCAGACGGAAATGTGTCCTTTCTTTGCCCAGAGCGACGACGGAAAGTCAAGATTTACCGGATTTCTCGCGGAGCACATCGGTGTTTGTGCCGATGATATTCTCAGTTATGAGTTGGGGCTTTATGAGGCGGTGCCGAGCTGCTTTGTAGGGCTTGATGACGAGTTTATTTCGGCACCGAGACTTGACGATGCTTCGCTTGCCTACTGCACGGTAGCGGGTCTCTGCGAAGCCGAGGACAGCGGCGGGAACGATATCGCGCTCATTTTCGACCACGAGGAGATAGGCTCGCGCTCCGACAGAGGCGCTATGTCAAATACGCTTCTCCAGATTGTGGACAGAATCTGCGAAAAGCTCGGCTACAGCTCCGAGGATAAATATCGTGCATTCGCGAAATCCACGGTCTTTTCGGCGGATATGGCGCATGCTTCACATCCTTCATATCTTTCCAAGGCAGAGCCCAATCTGCCGGTGAAGCTCAATAAAGGTCCCGTGCTCAAGATGGCAACGGGGCAGAGCTATGCCACATCTCCTCGCGGAACGGCTTTCTTCAAGACGCTTTGCGAGAGAGCGGATATTCCTTATCAGCAGTTCAATAACCGCAGTGACGCACGCGGCGGAGGAACTATAGGACCTATCATATCATATGAATACGGGCTTAGTGTAGTCGATATAGGAAACCCGATGCTTGCCATGCATTCCGTTCGCGAATTCGGCGGCAGTGAGGATGTTTACTATATGGTAAAGCTTTTCCGTGCATTCTTTGAATCTAAGGAGGGAACAAAATGAAAAAATGCTACAAATGCGGCGCTGAAATAGATGACAGCGCATTGAAATGCCCTGTCTGCGGTGCCACTCAGGTTACGGATCAGGGCGAGGACCTCGGCAAAAAGATAACCGATGGCTTCGGTAAATTCAACGATACAAAGGAAACAACATCGGAATACGATGCGCATGATATTGAGAACAACAAGGTTTTTGCCATACTTTCGTATATAGGCATTCTTTTCATTGTCGGTCTCATTGCCGCTCCGAAATCAAAATTTGCGAGATTTCATGCAAATCAGGGAATTGTACTCTTTATAATCGAAATCGCGCTCGGAATCGTTTCCGGAATAGTATCTTTTATTCCGGTTGTATCAGGCATAGTGAGTGCTGTCATCGGTCTCGTTTCGCTTGTATATATGGTGATAGGCATATGCAATGCCGCATCGGGCAAGGCAAAGGAGCTTCCCGTAATCGGCAGCATCTCAATTTTAAAATAAGACAGGATAATATTATCGCGGCGAAAGTTTTATCGGCTTTCGCCCTATGCTTATTTACGATGCTTTTATAAAATAAAACAAACGGAGAGGGTAGTTATGCACGACGAATTAACAGCTGTCGATATCAAAAAAATGCGTGAGGAGATAGAATATCGCAAAACGGTTCTCACGCCGAAGCTGAAGGAGGCACTTCGCCATGCGCGCGAGCTGGGCGACCTCAGTGAAAATTTCGAATACCGCGCAGCAAAGAGAGATCTGTCTCGAAACAACAGCAGAATTCACTATCTCGAGCAGATGATAAAAACAGCGATTATTGTTTCCACCGGCTCAAAAAGCGCGGATACCGTCGGACTTTTCGACAAGGTACGCCTCTATATAGAGGAGGATGAGGAGGAGATGGAGATAGTCCTCGTTACAACTCTGCGTCAGGATTCGCTGAATAATTTCATCAGCAAGGAATCTCCGCTCGGAAAGGCTGTGATGGGCAAAAAGGTCGGAGACAGGGTACTTATCGAGGTAAATCCTTCTTATTCTTATTATGTGGTGATACGCAATATTGAAAAAGGAAAGGACGACGAATCGCTGAATATAAGTGCTTTTTGAAATTTCTTTGAAATTTTTATATTTTTATCGAAAATTGGTATTGATTTTATGCTGATTTTGTGATATCATACATATATTAGTATACTCATCTATATTTGGAGGCAGAAATTTATGAAAAAGCTTTTCAGAAATATGCTTGCGACGTTTATCGCATTCCTTTTCGTACTCTCCTCATGTGTCATTCCTATGGGAATGCTTTACGCTGAGGGCGAGGGTACGGCAAAGGGCGACTTTGTCTCTTGCTCGATATCCCTCGGAACGGATATAACCGTGAACTACAAGGTTCGCATTTCCGATTCGCTCGTGCGGCTCGATTCCGACGGCAATACGGAAAACGTGGGCGTCAGGTTTACCTTTACCGGAGTCAATACAAGAGAATCCGAAGTAAAGGGAACAAAGCTCAAGGACGCCAAGGGCAGTGCGGTAGCCGATATGTGGCTTTTCCGCTTCACCGGCGTCAATCCGCAGTGCATGGGTGATGTCCTCTCGGCACAGCTCGTAGTTGACGGTGCAGCCGATGCCAAGGCAAAGGATATGACTGTCAAGGATTACTGCATGGAGCTTATCAAAGGCTCTACAGACGCTCACCTCATAAATCTCGTAAAAGACCTGCTTGTTTACGGCAGAGAAGCGCAGAAGTATGTGGGCTACAGACCCGGCAAGCTTGTTGTCGACAACGATTTCGCGGGAACAACCTTTGACGCGCTGAAGTCCGACAGCAAATATCATGCAAAGAACACCCTTGAAACAACAAAGTTCAAGAGCGGTGCTCTCTATTTCGACAATACAAATAAACTTATGTTCAGATTTGTCACAGACAGTATTGAAAATCTGAAGGTTACGATAAATGATAAAGAAGTAACTCCCGTCGCTGACGGAGATACCTATGTCGTTATGACAGACAGCATAGCTGCCACGGGTTTTGACGATATTTATACCGTAAAGCTCATACTGAATGGTGAGACTGTTTCCACTCTCGAGTGCAGCGTAAAGGCATATGTTTATCAGATGCAGAACAGCAGCAAAATGCGCGCTTTCGCAAACGCTACATACGCATACGGTCTCTCCGCAAAGAGATATGTAAGCGGCACATTCGATGAGAACAATGTTGTTCTCTCGTTCGGTGCGCTTTCCGATGTTCACTTTGACAAAAATAGTTTTCCGGATGCAACGGAAAAGCTCAAAAAAGCCGTAAACCAGCTCACAAAGCAGGCTTCAAAGAACGGCGGCAAGCTTGACGCAATAACCTTCGTCGGCGACTTCACGAACATAAGCGGCTCTACAGAGCTCAAAGAGTTCAAGTCTGTTTATGAGAGCGTTGTTCCTGCAGGCGTAAAGACATTGCTTGTCACGGGTAACCATGAAACCCTCTATAGCAGTGATGCCAAGACCCTCAATGATTTCAAGAGAATATTCGGCGATAAGTATTTCGGCGCAGGAATTGACACGGCGGATACAAATCTTGATATAGGCGTTCGCGATATCATCGTAAACGGATATCACTTCCTCATGCTTGAACCTACGACATACAGTGCTACCGCCGGCTGTCCCTACAAAAAGGAAGCTGTGGAATGGCTCGATAATATGCTCAAGAAACTGACTGCAGAGAATCCGGAGCAGTATGTATTCGTATGTACACACCCGATGATATACAATACCTGCTACGGAAGCGATCTTAACGGAACGCCTTCCTACTGGTCTACAACCGATCTCACGCCGGTTCTCGATAAGTACTCTCAGGCTGTTACATTCAGCGGTCACCTGCATTTCCCGATAAACGATAACCGTTCTATAATGCAGGGCAATTTCACATCGCTCGGTTGCGGCTCCGTTCGCTATATGGCTATAGAGGCGGGCGGCTATGAGGATATGTACTCTGCAACACAGATGAATGACAGATATGATATTTCTTCCGGACTCTTCGTTCAGGTTGACAAGAACGGCAATACAAGAATCACAAGAATGTTCTTCTCCGAAGATGATACGTTTGATTCTCCATGGGAAATCTCTTATCCGAACGCACAGAAGACTCACCTTGAAAAATACAGCCGCGAAGCAAGAACAAATGCAAATACGGCTCCCGAGCTCGGCGAGATAAAGCTGACTACCGGCAATGTAAAGAATTACGGCGCATATGCTACAGTTGTTTTTGACGCCGCTAAGGATGATGAATTTGCTCATCATTATAATGTCACGGTAAAGAACAAAGATACAGGCGCTACCATTTCCAATAAGAATATTCTTTCCGACTTCTATCGCCATGCAAAGAGAAGCGACATGAAGAAGGAATATACACTTTCCATAGGTACGATTAAGAGCGGTACATACTCAATCACTGTGACGGCATATGACTCATGGGGTGCAAAAGCAGAAAAGACTGTTGACTATAAAGTAACGATAAACGCTGATACGGAAGGTCTTCCCGCACCTTATGTAAACTTCGAGTTTACCGATGGCAAGATTGCCGATAAGATGGGCAATGTCGATATCACAAACAGTGGCGCTACAGTAGGCGCGACGGATGTCAAATTCGGCGGTAAGACAAACAAGCTCGGCGCACTGACTGTTCCTGCCGGCAAATATGTTGTATGTAAATTCAATAAACTTAATACGGCTGATGAATTCAGAAACTGGGCTGAAGGTTGCTTCACGGTAGAAGCATTCTATGTGAACAGCAAGAACGGCGGCATTCAGGGCGTTGTCTGCGGCACGCAGGATGGCGGCTGGGGTATTGCCGAAAATGCAGGTAAGCCTTACTTCATAACAGGCGGCGGCTCCAAGTATAATCCCGGTGCTTATGCAGGTAGCGTATCATCTATAACAGAGCTTGTTCATGTAGTCGGTATATATGATACAGCTAATAAGAAATGCACAATTTATATCAACGGCAAAAAGAACGGAGAAGTAAACATTGCAGCTAATTTTATCCCCGGCGTAAAAGGAACACACAACTATTTCTGCCTCGGTGATGATATAACACTCGGACTTGTCGGCGGCGACTTCAAGACGCAGGGCATGACAATGGTAGATGCGAAGATTTATGATGATGCACTCACATCCGAGCAGATAGCTAAGGTATATGCAATCGCAGAGAATCTTTTCGCAACAGGTAATGATTCCGGCGAATACAGCACAGGCGCCGGTACAGCTACTTGTGAAAAGGTCGGCGGTACTCCCGAAACACCTGAAACACCTGACACACCCGAGATACCCGAAGCACCCGAGGGACTCTATGCTGATATCGATATCGTAGACGGCAAGGTTGTAGATAAATATGGCAATCTTACACTCACACCCAATGACGGCAAGACAGGTACACTTCCTACAATCGGTACGGAAGAACTCACCTATGGTGGCAAAACAAAGACACTGCCTACAATAAAGATAACACAGGCGAATCAGTATGTGGCAGCAGTGTTCGGCAAATTTGCGACAGCTGATGAATTTCAGGATTTTGTTCGCAAAAACGGACTTACATTTGAAGTGCTTTATAAAAATGATGGCTCTGTAAGTGCTGTTGGCGGCATATTCTGTTCTACACAGTATGATCCGAGCAACAATAAGAGCAAGGGCGGCTTCGGAATTGCCACACAGGCAAAGAGCGGTGCGCCATATGTAATTGCCGGCGCAAACGGTAATGCTTATACTTTGGCAAACGGCAATACTGCCGACTATACACATGGCGAAATAACACATGTTATCGGAACAATTGATACAAATGGATATGTGACGATATATGTAAACGGCAAAGATGGCGTAAAGAGCAACAAAGGCGGAACATTCAATTGCTCAAAGGGCAATATGTCAAATATGGGCGAAACATTCTTTAACACCTTCTATATAGGAGGTGACCCGTCTGCTGATAAGAGTGGAAAAGTAAGCGATTATCCGCTGACGAGTGCTTCATTTATAGACATCAAGGTTTACTCAAAGGCTCTCACAGGCGAAGAGGCAAAGACAGCATATGAAGATGCGCAGAAGCTTTTCGCGCCTGATACACCCGAGACACCCGAAGCGCCCGAGGGACTCTATGCCGATATCGATATCGTAGAGGGCAAGGTTGTAGATAAGTACGGCAATCTTAAGCTTACGGTTGACGGCGTAGGTGAGGGTAACCGTCCCACAATCGGCACTGAAGAAATCACATACGGCGACAAGACAAAGACACTTCCGACAATCAAGATAACAGGCAAGAACCAGTTTGTAGCAGTAGAATTTGATAAGTTCGCAGATGCTGCAGCATTCCAGAATTTCGTAAAAGAAAATAAGGGACTCAGCTTTGAGGTACTTTATCAGAATAATAAGAATACGAAAAATGTAATCGCACTCTTCTGCTCGACAAACACAATCGGCAAGAATAAGGGCGGTTTCGGACTGGCACTTCAGGCAAACGGTACACCATACGCTTTGACAAGTGTAAACGGAACGCAATATCAGACAGCTGTGGCAAGTGCGGCTACTTCCGGTGTAACACACCTCGTCGGAACAATAACCGATGAGGGAATAGTAACGCTGTATGTAAACGGTGTTCAGGCGGCTAAGACTACGGCAAAGGGTTCATTCCTCTGCACGCCCGGAACAACATCAAATCAGGGTTATGAATTCTTCAAGACATTCTTCATAGGCGGCGACCCGTCTTTGACAGCTAATATTGATTTCCCGATGGTAGACGGTTCATTCATGGATGTCAAGGTTTACTCAAAGGCTCTCACAGGCACTGAAGTAGAAACAGCATACAAAAACGCACAGAACCTTTTTAACTGATAACAGATAAACAAAATAAGAAGAGCCGACCTCGGTCGGCTCTTCTGTTTATATATGCGCTTATTTAAGTACTTTTTCTATGATTTTTCCGAAAGCATCTGCCATGATACGGAATCCGTAATCTGTCGGATGACAGCCGTCAACGGTGCCGCCGTCCTCATATATACCCGCAAGATCGGTTTTGCCGTCGACAAAGTATACATTTTTATCTCCCTCGGCAAGTGCACGGGCGTATGTTTCGGCAATGACTGCACGGCGCGCCTCGGAATCGTTCATGGGATTTCCGTAATTCGGGCGGGAAGCCATGATTATCGGTATATCCGGATGCTTTTCGCGCACCGCTTTATATCCGGCATAATGAGTATTTCGCAGATATTCTGCTGACGGCGCATTGTAGTCATAATCGTATACAAAAAGGCTCATTTCCAGACCCGCGATATATTCCATCATGGCCGGCTCGCCCTTGCCGTTGCCTGATAAGCCGAGATTTATATAGTCGCTGTCAAAGCGGCGGGAGAGCAGGTTTGCGTAGCAGGTTCCCGGGGAATTTGCGCAGGCACCCTGCGTTATGGATGAGCCATAGAAAACCATCGGCACACTATGAGAATATCCGCTCCATTTTTCCATGCGGGAGCCCTGCAAAACACCTACGGAAAGCTCGGCGACGCCGCAGTAAAGAGGGAAGTTTATTATTATTTCGCGCATTTTGCGTGAAGGAAGGTTTATGATGCGCTGAAGCGGAGGCTTCTTTGAAAGATCGGGCATGAAAGCACCGAAATATGTCTGCTTTCCGTCTTCTCTTATATAAACATCAAAGCCGCTTGAGCCGAGATAAGCCATATGCGGCATGATATAAACGCCCGCCATGACGGCATCTATAGCTATGAAATCGGAATCCGTCTTAAAGCAGGCTCTGCCTCCCGAGGTATGTCCGGATAGCTGTGCTACGCCGTCGCCAACGCTTTCGGCTATAGCTTTGGGTATACGACGGAAGCGGCCGTCCTCATGAAATACGCCATAGAGCGAGACAGGCTCTTCAAGTACATTATAAAAGTCGATGTCGCTTCTTCCGAACGACTCCTGAACTGCAAAATTTCTGTCGATTTTTGAAATATCAGCCATAATAAAAACCTCTTGCTTTTTTAGTTGCTCCTTTATTGTACCACGCCATTACTGTTTTGTCCATACGAAAATGGCAAATAAATAAACAAAATTTTTTTCGGATTAAAGAAAAATCTAAGAAATTTTGTTTTGTCATATCGCAAATAAAATAAAAATTTCAGAATATGGTGAAAAAACAGAAAAAATTATCAAATTACGCTTTCAAAACAGTAAAAATCACGCATTTTGTGAAAAAAGACGAAAAATCACGCAGAATTTTATTTAATATTTGTAATAAATGTGTATTTACAAATCAACTTTCCCGTGATACAATAGAGAAAAAATTTCGGAGGAATACGTGATGAAATCTTTATTCAAGTCAGAACAGAATAAAGCGAACCGCACTTTCGGTGTGGCTTCTTCTTCATGCGCTTTCTCCGTTATACGCGTTCTCGGCACTGTTCTCGCAGTGTCGATTATTATTTTTGCGATTATTTCTCATTCTGTTATTTCCATTTCCATTATAATATGGCTCATACTATCTGTCATTATTATTAAGGGAAAAAATCTGATAGTGAACGAAATAGGATATTCGCAGAAAAGTCCTCTTGCGGCGGCATAAGGATTCAGGATAAGGTAAACGAGCGGATTGAACATTTTGTTCAATTCGCTTTTTTATATTTTATTATATTTCAAAGGAGAAAACAAAAATGAAAAACTTTTTCAAAAAAACACTCGCATTTGTAATGCTTTTTGCAATGGCTGCAATGTGCTTTGTCGGTTGCGGCGAAAAGAAAAGCGATAATGAGCTTGTGATAGGCGTTTCCGGTCCTCTCACAGGCGGTGCATCTCTCTACGGCAATGCCGTAAAGAACGGTATGCAGATAGCTGTAGACGAGATAAATGCAGCCGGCGGCGTAAACGGCTTCACCCTCAAGCTTGTCTGCGAGGACGATGAAAACACGGCAGAGAAGGCTGTTTCCGCTTACAGAACGCTCAAGGATGCCGGAATGGATGTATTTCTCGGTGCTGTAACCTCAGGTTGCACAACGGCTATTCTCCCCGAGACGATTGCCGACAATATGTTCCTGCTCACGCCTTCCGGCAGTGATGTGGACTGCATAAACGGCGCAAACGCATTCCGCGTATGCTTCAACGATCTCGCGCAGGGCTCTGCCTCCGCTCAGTACATAGCCGACAATAATCTTGCAAAGAAGGTTGCCGTTATTTACGACAGCTCGACAACATATTCCACAGGTATCTACCAGAGCTTCAAGGCGAAGGCAAAGGAGCTTGGCAAATTTGAGGTATTCGATACAAATACTTCCTTTGTGGACGGTGCTTCCAACTTCGATGCACAGCTTCAGTCCGTAAAGGCATCCGGCGCCGACCTCGTATTCCTGCCGATCTACTATGAAAATGCCGCGCTCATCATCAGAGCCGCACAGAATATACTCGGCGACAGCGTCAAGTTCTTCGGCTGCGACGGTCTGGACGGCATAGTCGCACAGTTCTCCGACAAGAAAGGCGTGACAGCAGATGCCGAGATGATAAACGGCGTTATGCTTCTGACACCTTATGTAGCAGACGCAAAGGACAGCATCTCTCAGAAGTTCACGGCGAAGTACGAAGAGAAGTACGGCGAGACACCTATCCAGTTTGCCGCTGACGGCTACGATGCCGTATACGCTGTAGTTGCCGCTGTAAAGCAGGCAGGTGTAAAGCCCGAGGACGGACTCAAAGCAAGCCAGCTCTGCGAAAAGCTCAAGGTTGCAATGACGCAGATAAAGGTAGACGGTGCTACAGGCCTCGGTATGACATGGAACGATAAGGGCGAGCCCGAAAAGGAACCTAAGGCTATGTATATCGATGTCACAAAGGACGAAAACGGCGTTTACAGCGCAGTATACAAGGCTGCTGAATAATTTTGCAAAACAATTTGCGGGAACGGAATTGCGGCAAAAGCCGCTTTTCCGTGCCTTTCGGCGCAGATGCGCTATCTTCTTCTGAAAGGACAAACAAATGAATTTCTTGGCATATTTACTCGGCGGTATAAGCCTCGGCAGCATATATGCACTCATAGCTCTCGGCTATACGATGGTTTACGGCATCGCAAAAATGCTGAACTTCGCGCACGGTGATATTATCATGGTAGGCGGATATGTGGTTTTCTTTGCCATGAGCTCCTCGTGGTGCCCGACATGGCTCGCAATAGTATTCGGAATAGTTGCGTGCACGGTGCTCGGCGTGGTGATAGAAAAGATCGCATATAAGCCGCTTCGCTCAATGCCATCTCTTACCGTGCTGATAACGGCGATAGGCGTCAGCTATTTTCTCCAGAATGCGGCGCTTCTTCTTTTTAAATCGAATACGAGAACATTCAAGTCAGTAACTGAAAATCTGCCTGATCTGAAACTCGGCGGTCTTGTGATAACAAGCGAAACCATCGTCACCATATCTGTGACGGTGGTGCTGATGATAGCGCTCACGCTTTTTGTCAACAAAACGAAAATGGGCAAGGCAATGCGCGCCGTCTCCGAGGATAAAGAGGCGGCGGAGCTGATGGGCATCAGCGTAAACAAGACGATAACGCTCACCTTTGCCATAGGCTCGGCTCTCGCGGCTGTGGCAGGCGTGCTCCTGTGCTCAAATTTTCATGCGCTCAGCCCGTATACAGGCTCAATGCCCGGCATAAAGGCATTTGTGGCGGCTGTTTTCGGCGGAATCGGAAGCATCCCGGGTGCCATGGTCGGCGGCATACTGCTCGGAGTAATCGAGAACCTTTCAAAGGGATATATCTCCACACAGCTTTCCGACGCGATAGTATTTCTTGTTCTGATACTCGTGCTCCTCGTGAAGCCAACGGGTATTTTCGGCAAGAAAATAAACAAAAAGGTTTAAGGGGGGCTATAGAATGGATAAACTCAAACGCTCCACAAGGAGAAATATCCAGACTGTCACCGGTGTGATAATATTCTTCACGCTTTTCGGCATTCTCGGCAAAGCGGGAATTATCGGATATAAGCTCTCAGGACTTCTTATACCGCTCGGCATTTATATGATGCTTGCCGTCTCATTGAATCTTGTTGTAGGCGTGCTCGGAGAGCTGAGTCTCGGTCATGCCGGATTTATGTGCATAGGGGCATATGTCGGCGGACTCTGCTCGCTTTTCTTGCAGAATGTAATAACCTCTTCTGTGCTTCGCCTTGTTCTCGCAATGCTCGTCGGAGCTATAGCTGCTGCTGCTGCGGGATTGCTTGTCGGCATACCGATACTGCGCCTTCGCGGCGACTATCTTGCCATAGTCACGCTCGGCTTCGGCGAGATAATACGCAGTATATTCGGCAACGTCTATATAGTAAAGGATGCGGCAGGATATCATTTTTCATTTGCCACACCGGTACCGCTCGAAAATCTCGAGGTCGGCTGGAAGAATATTTTCTACGGCGCGCAGGGCATCACGGCACCGCGCGATACGACGCTGGTCATCGTTGTTATAATGCTTGTGCTGAGTCTCATAGTGATAATGAATTTTGTTGATTCCAAGTCGGGCAGAGCCTGCAAGGCTATCCGAAACAACATGATAGCGGCGGACGCGAGCGGCGTCAATGTTACGAAATACCGTCTTATGGCGTTCACGCTTTCTTCTACGATTGCGGGGGTTGCGGGTGTGCTCTATGTTCACTCTATGGCGGGTGTCGCACCGAAAACCTTTGACTATAACCTTTCGATACTCGTGCTCGTTTTTGTCGTCCTCGGCGGACTCAAGAGCATGCGCGGCTCACTTATAGCAACGCTTATTCTCTACAGCCTTCCCGAGCTGCTCCGTCCCATACAAAATTACCGTATGCTTATCTACGCAGTAGCTCTCATCGCCATAATGGTACTCGGGAAATCGCCTGCATTTGCCGATATGCGCGATTCAATAAGAAAATTTTTCGGCAATATATTCGGTAAAATAAAGGGCTTTTTCGCGGGAATATTTTCGCGCGGCGGAAAGGAGAAGGAAAATGACAGATAAAGTCAGACTTGTGCCTGTCCCCAGCAAATCTATGATTCCCGAGAGGGATGCAGACAAGAAGCCTGTGCTCGAGGTATATAATCTCGGCATAGAATTCGGTGGACTGCATGCCGTAGAGGATTTCAGCATAGCTCTCGGCAAAACCGAGATTTCGGGACTTATCGGACCTAACGGTGCAGGCAAAACTACCGTTTTCAACCTGCTGACCAATGTCTATACGCCGACAAACGGCGCGATAATTCTTGACGGTAAAAACACGGCGGGAAAGAGCACTCACGATGTAAACAAGATGGGACTTGCGCGCACATTTCAGAATATATGCCTCTTTTCCGATATGTCGGTACTCGACAATGTGAAGGTCGGACTTCACAATTCGATAAAGTACAGCAGCTTTGAGGCTGTATTCCGCATGCCGAGGTATTTCAAGGCGGAAAAAGAGGCAAACGAGAAGGCGATGGAGCTTCTCTCTCTCTTCGGGCTTCAGGATACGGCAAAGGTAAAGGCGGGCAATCTGCCTTACGGCGCACAGCGAAAGCTTGAAATCGCCCGCGCACTCGCGACAGATCCGAAGGTTCTGCTTCTCGATGAGCCTGCGGCGGGAATGAACCCTTCAGAGACGGCTGATCTCATGCACAACATACTTAATATACGTGATAAATTCGGCATTGCCGTGCTACTTATCGAGCACGATATGAATTTTGTCATGGGTATATGCGAGGGTATTGCCGTACTCAATTTCGGCAGGATAATAGCAAAGGGAACACCCGAAGAGATAAAGAACAACGAAGCCGTTATAGAAGCATATCTCGGCAGAAAGGATAAATAACGATGCTGAAAGCCGAAAATTTGAATGTTTACTATAAGAAGATACACGCGATAAAGGATATCTCCTTTGAAGTGAACGAGGGCGAGGTGGTTTCTCTGATCGGAGCGAACGGCGCGGGGAAAACTACTACGCTGCATACCGTTTCGGGACTTCTGCGCTCGACGACGGGAAGCATAACATTCTGCGGGCAGGATATAACGAAAACCGAGCCGCACAAACTTATTTCGCTCGGGCTTGCTCATGTTCCCGAGGGACGCCATGTCTTTCTTCAGATGACTGTAATGGAAAATCTGGATATGGGCGCATATTCGCGCGGGAAGGTGCCGCAGGAGGAATATGACCGCGTTTTTGAGCTTTTTCCCCGCCTGAAGGAGAGGAAAAACCAGATAGCGGGGACGCTCTCGGGCGGCGAACAGCAGATGCTTGCCATGGGCAGGGCTATACTCGGAAAACCGAAACTGCTCATGCTCGACGAGCCCTCCATGGGTCTTTCGCCTATACTTGTTGACCTCGTTTTCGATATAATAAAGGAATTTCATGGGAACGGAACAACTATCCTGCTCGTGGAGCAGAATGCGGGCAAGGCGCTTGAAATTTCCGACAGGGCATATGTTCTTGAGTCGGGAAGAATTGTTCTCACGGGAACGGGAAGCGAGCTTGCAAACAGCGATGAAGTAAAGAAAGCATATCTCGGAGGTTGAGTCTGAACAACCCTCGTGTATGAAATAAAAATCTCCGATGCATGATAATAAAAATCATGTATCGGATTTTTTTGATAAAACCTATTGCATTTTTCGGCAAAAAGTGCTATTATATCTCTATCAAAGATAACAGAGTAGATTCGGGCGAGTATGGAGCTGTAAAATACGGCTCTCAGTGCCGCAGTTACGGGGAGTTGAACTGCGGACGAATACGAAAGTTGCTGTGCCCGTTTCGCATCCCGCTGTTACATATATACCCGCGTAAAAAAGTAAAATACGCGGGAATTATGTATTGCGCGTCTGTTTTCATACGGAGGTGCTTTTTTATGCAAAAAAACAAAAAAACAAAAGGCGGCGCACGCATCATGCGCACCGCACTGCTGCAACTGACAGCCTGCGCCATGATGATAGCGCTGGCAATAATCTTATGTCGTCTGCTCGGCTTTCCTCAAACTGGGGCATATCGGGTCGAGATTAGCTTTCTTCCGATAGCGGTTGTTGCAATGATGTTCGGTCCGGTGTGGGCTGGTGCTTCATATGGAATAGCCGATCTGCTCGGTGCGGCGGTGACAACTGGAATAAATCCGTTTATTACGCTTTGCAAGGTTGCTTTCGGCGCGGCTATGGGCTTCGCTTTTTATAAGAAAAAGCCCGGCATTATCCGCACGGTAGTGTTTTACATCGTCGCGGGGCTTGTGATTGATATCGGCATGATGTCACTTATATTTATTTACGGCTTTGGCTACAGCGTCAAGGCGGCTCTCGGCTACAGGCTCATCGGTTTTGCAGTGAATACGCCTGTGCGCATACTCCTCATGATCCTTACCTGCAAGTATCTTATGCCGCTCATCTCGCAATATGGAAAAAAGCTTGAGAGGGGCGGTGGCTTTGCCTCATATGCAAACGGGTTTCAGGCGGTGCCGAGGCTCGGGCTTGACCGTATAAGAATGCTTATGGCTCTGCTCGGAAATCCGCAGGATAAGCTCCATTGCATACATATCGCGGGTACAAACGGCAAAGGCTCTGTCTGCGCCTTTGCAGAGTCTATTCTCGAGGCAGCGGGCTACAGAGTAGGCAAATACATATCGCCGAATCTATTGTGCGTAAACGAGCGCATAACGCTCTGCGGCAAGGAGATTTCGGACAGCGAGCTGAATGGACTTTTTCGGAAAATAGAAAAATGCTCGCGCAAAATCGAAAAGAAAACCGGCGAGCAGGTTTCACAGTTTGAAATATGGACAGCGGCGGCATTTATGAATTTTGCGGAGCATGAGTGCGACTATGTTGTACTTGAAACGGGGCTCGGCGGCGAATTTGATGCGACGAATGTCATATCACGCAATACTATGGCGGTGCTTACGCAGATTGATCTCGACCATATGAAGCTTCTCGGCGATACCGTAGAGAAAATAGCGGCGACGAAGAGTAAGATAATCAAAGCCGCCTGCGAAAGCGGAGTTACGGTTGTAACAGGTCAGAAGCAGAGCGTAATTGATGTCATAGCGGCGCAGGCACAGGCTTGCGGTACGCGGCTTGTCGTCAGCGGGGAAGCCGAAAGCGAGGGCTTTGCGGGGATTTACGAGCGCTTCTCATATCGCGGCATGGAGCATCTGCAAAGCGGGCTCGGCGGTATCTATCAGGTAGCAAATGCCTGCACGGCGATAGAGATTGCGCTCGCGCTGAATATAGACGAAAAATATATCCGCGAGGGACTTTCAAAAGCGAAAAATCCGGCGAGGTTTGAGATAATCGGCGAAAATCCCACAGAAATCTATGACGGAGCGCACAATCCGAACGGAATACGTGCACTCGCAGCATCCATGGAGAGATATTTTCCGAATACAGACAGGACAGTCGTTTTCGCATGTATGAGGGATAAGGATTTCATGCCCTCGCTTCATATGCTCGATGACGGCAGGACGAAGTTCATCTTCACCACGGTACAGAATAACGAACGCGCTATGGGTGCCGCAGAGCTTTGCGAGGCGGCAAAGGCAGGAGGTATCGCGGGAGAATATCGCGATGACCTGAAATCGGCAATCGCCGCGGCAGAGAAGAATAGCTCCCTTATTCTCATCTGCGGCTCGCTGTATCTCTACAAGGACAGATTTTGAAGAAATAGATTGTAGTCGACTGATGAGGTATAAGTAAAGAATTCGCGACATCGAAATATAGATTTTACTCCTCATCCACCGCTGTCGCGGTCTCCCTTCTCCCGCAGGAGAAGGCTACATAAAAAATATATTTTTCTGCTTTTTGTGGTAAAAATACTTTTTCTGCAGACTGCAAAAACGGAAGCGGCAAAGGTGCCTCCCGATAAGAAAACATCGTGAGGCAAGAGAGAAACGGTATAGCT
>ERZ507033.145-NODE-145-length-31461-cov-5.188021_pt1 | contig 31461 bp, 29 predicted proteins | sample MGYA00512874_ERZ507033 | MGnify/ENA metagenome assembly ERZ507033
CGCTCCGCGCCCCTCACCGTGGTATCTCTGGAACTGACAGTGCCGATTTATCGGTTCTTCCGTTTTCTTCCCCGCTTGACCTGCGGGTGGTCGAGCAGGAAAATTATGTCGCTTCCGAGTATCAGCCTGTGCCAGCCGTTTTCCGAGCGGCGGTATGGGAGTACCGGGGGCGATTGCCTCATGTATTCGTAAATCGTTGTATGGCTTATGCCGAGCAATTTTCTTGCCGCCATCACCGAATATAGCAAATCGGGGACTATCCTGTGAAAATCAGGGCGCATGGCTTTTCTCCCCACTTTCCATCACCGCCTGCCGGCGGTATTCGTTTATGAAAACTTCGGCGGCTTCCACATTGCGAAGCAGTGCGCGGTAACGCTCTTCGTGGTGCTTTTCGATTGCGGCTACGAGGCGGAATTTTGCCGCAAGTCCGGCAAAGCCCTCCTCCTCGGCGGTTTTGGCAAAGCCTTCATACATATCCGTCCATTCATAGTTTTCACCGTCTGCGGCGGCAGCAAGGTTTTCCGCGGTATCGCCTATGCCGCAAAGCTCCTTGAGCCAAAGCTTTGCATGCTCCTTTTCATTGTCTGCTGTTTTGAGAAAGAGAGCGGCAATCTGTTCAAAACCCTGTTTTTTTGCAACTGATGCGAAATAGGTATACTTGTTTCTCGCCTGCGATTCTCCGGAGAAAGCCGCCATCAGATTTTTCTCGGTCTGCGTGCCGGAATATTTGTTTTTTGTGTCCATTTTTTTGTTCCTCTCTTTCATATTATCAGGATATGTTCCCATAAATATTATATCGGAAAATTCGCTTACTGTCAATAGTTTCGATGCCGGAAAACGTAACGACCTCGCGATTTTTCGGGCTTCCCGAAAATATCGCGAGGTGAAATGCGGTTTTAGTTCCCGAGCAATGCGTTCAGATATATCCTGAGTGTCGCCTCGTTCATTGCTCCTATGCGTGTAGTATATATATTTCCGTTTGCGTCGATAAATGTAGTCTGCGGGATAGATGAGACATTGTATGCGCTTGCGGCATTGTCCTTTGTATCAAAATACACGGGGAATGTGTAGCCCTTGCCTGAAACAAATCGCTTTGTACCATCAACAGTATCTCGGTATCCGTCTGTCAGATTGACCATCATGAATACCACCCTGTCTCCGTATTCCTTGCAGAGCTTGTCAAAGTCGGGCAGCTCCTGCTTACAGGGAGGACACCAGGTTGCCCAGAAGTTTATGACGACAGGTTTACCGAATTTATCGGAAAGACGGACGGTATTTCCGTTTCCGTCGAGTACTGCGAAATCCGGCGCGGTATTTTTCACCGGCTCAGGTGCGGTCGTTCCCACCGCAGTTGTTTTTTGAGGCGTTGTCTGTGCTGTTTCGGTTGAATCCGACGAGGTTGTTTGCGCCGGTATTATGTCTGTTGCGGAATATGGCTGTGTGGTCATTTCCGTTTCCGATGCCTTTGTTTCATTTGCAGAGGCAACCGTATCGGATGTTGTTGCGGCTGTTTTCTCTGCGGTTGTCGGCAGTTCAAAAGGCGGCGTGTATTTCTTTGACAGCTGTCCGTACAGCACTATAGCGCCGACAAACAGTACCACGAGAAAAGCCGCAAGTATTGCAAATGCTGTTTTTTTCATTATTTTGTCCTCCTTGGATTATGAAAATACCGACATCAGTCTGTCCATCAGTCCGCATGCCATCAGAATTCCGACAAGTATCAGAAAACTGCCGCAGACGATGTTTATTACACGGTAGTGCTTCTTGATGAAGGTAAATGCCGTGTTAAGCTTTTCAATAAGCAGTGCCGAAATGAGGAAGGGAACACCTAGCCCCATTGAATATGTCACAAGGAGCAGTACGCCCTTGACTGCCGTGCCTGATGCACCGGCGAGAGTGAGAGCCGAGCCGAGAAAGGCACCGATGCACGGCGTCAGGCTGACCGAATAAATCACGCCGAAAAGAAACGCCGATACGATGGTATTTGCTGTCCGCCCGCTTTGCATTCCTTTGAAAAAGGGAAGCTTAATGACTTCGAGATATGAGAGACCGAAAATAATTATCAGCAGTCCGCCGACAATATTTATTGCGGTTTTGTATTCTTTGAGAAATGCGCCGAGCGTTCCGGCGAACAGTCCCAGCAGGCTGAATACGACGGTGAAGCCGAGCACAAAACTGAGTGCCCTGAAAAACACCTTGTGCTTTTTGTCCGCGCCGCATGCAAAATACGAAACGTAAAGCGGCAGGAGCGGAAGCATGCAGGGAGAGATAAAGGATATAAAGCCTTCAAGAAAAGTAATGACAAATTCCATATACTACTCCTTTACTGTCAATCAAAGATGGATAGCAGATAGCCGTAGCCATCAGCTTCCATTTTTTCATATGGGATAAAGCGCAGTGCGGCACTGTTGATGCAGTAGCGCACGCCGTTTGGCGAATCGGGGTCGCCCTCGAATACATGACCGAGGTGTGAATCTCCGGCGCGACTGCGTACTTCGGTGCGGCGCATTCCGTGGCTGTTGTCCTGCCGCTCAATTACGGCGGGCGCCTCTATGGGCTTTGAAAACGCAGGCCAACCGCACCCGCTTTCAAATTTGTCTGTTGAGGAAAACAGCGGCTCGCCTGTCACCACATCCACATAGATACCTTTTTCAAACTTATTCCAAAACTCATTTCGGAATGGGCGCTCCGTGCCGTTTTCCTGTGTGATGCGGTATTGCTCCGCCGTGAGCTTGTCACGAATAGCTTCGGCGGCGGGCTTTCTGTAATCGCCCGGATCGATTTTCAATTTTGAAAACAGCTCTATCTCCTCGCGCGGTATATGGCAGTAGCCGTTCGGATGCTTCTTCAGATAATCCTGATGATATTCCTCAGCCGGATAGAAGTTGACAAGAGGTCCGAACTCCACATAGAACTCCGTGCGGCGGCTCTTTTCGAGGTCGTATATACGCTGTGCCGCCTCTTTTGATTGCTCGTCTGCATAATAAACTCCCGTCTGGTACTGACTGCCCACATCGTTGCCCTGACGGTTTTTTACCGTCGGGTCAATCACATAAAAGTAGGCGAGCAGGAGGGCATCAAGGCTGACTTTTTCGGGGTCGTATTCAACACGAACCGTTTCACGAAAGCCGGTTTCACCATTGCAGACCGTCTCGTAGTCGGCATCCGCCTCGCAGGTGCCGTTGGCGTAGCCGCTTGTGGCATCAATGACACCCGAGATAGACTCCATAAGGTGCTCCAGCCCCCAGAAGCAACCGCCTGCGAGATAGATTACATTTCTGTGATTTTCCGAATTACTCATTTTTCCCGTCTTTCCTTTCGTACTATCAGGTATTACTCCCGTTCCGCCGCTTGCACAGCCTGTCAGCAGTACGGCGAAGAGGAAGAAAACAGCCAAAAGGAGAGAGAAAAGCTGTATAGTCCGTTTCATATAAATTCTCCTTTTCAATTATTTTGTTACGAGTGTTTGTTTGACTGTCGGAGCCGCTTTTATTCTTCTGCTTTTCTCTGCGGGCAGAGAAGTGTACCGAGCAGAAAGCCAAAGACAGCTCCGAGTGCGGCGCCGAGATAAGGATTTGAGGTTACGCTGCAGCTTCCGGCACCGCACCCGGCAAACCGATAGAGAAGATAACCTCCCGCCGCCCCGACAATTACAGTCAGTACGTAAATAATAATACAAAGCGTTTTTCCGCTATTCTTTTTCATTGATTTTCGGCTCCTTTCCGCCTTTCAGTATTTTTCTGTCGATATCGGCAACGGTTATTCCGCGCAGGCTCTCCCGACAACGCTCGTCAAGCCGGGTATATATATTCTGCATGAGCTCGCCCATGCCGGAGGAAATCAGACATTCCTTATCCACATCGCCGCTCCTCCACGGAGAACCGACAAAATGCGCGTCGATTGCCTCTGCAATCCGCTCCAGTGTGAGTGCTTCGGCATCTGCGGTGAAAACATAGCCGCCGCTGTTGCCTCCTTTTGTATCCACTATGCCGGCTTTTTTCAGCTTGGACATTACCTTGCGGATCAGTACGGGATTTGTGCATACATTCCGTGCAAGCTCCTCACTGCTGAGTACCTTTTCCATATGATTCAGATATACGAGTGCGTGTACCGCGATGCTGAAAGAACTGTTCATGATATATCTCCTTTGCATTTGAGAATATGCTGTAACCGATTTTGTTACATCTCTGCTGTAATTATAACAGTTACAGCATAATTTGTCAAGGGGTTTATTGAAAAAAAGTTTTCGGGCTTTCATAAAAAGGTCACTGCACAGAAAATACCCGCAACGGCGGCATAAAAGGTCGCCTATGCGGGTATTTTTCGGTTAATTTTGTAAAATATATTTATATCGGAAGTCTTACCGTTATAGCAGTACCGCTTTCCGAGCTTTCCTCTACGCGGACATCTCCGCCGTGCAATGCGGCAATCTCCCATACCAGCGACAGTCCGAGTCCAACACCGCCGTTTTCACGGCTTCGTGATTTATCAACACGAAAGAATGGCTGAAAAATGCTTTCTCTGTATTGTTCCGGTATGCCGCAACCGCTGTCCGCAACCCGAATAAGAAGATGATTGCTTTCTTCTGTTATCGTAATATGCACCGTCCCGTCCGGACGGTTGTATCGTATGGCATTTTCGGTAAGATTGAAGAGCAGGCGGTAGATCAGTGTGTCACTGCCGGTAATAATACCGTCGCCTGTACTTTCAAGGATTATACCGTTCTTCTCCGCAATCGGTGCAAGGTCGGTAAATATCTCCTCTACCATCGGCGCAAGCTCTATACGGTCGGTACATGGGACTGCTCTGAGCTCACTCATCTCAAGCAGAGTTTTTGTCATCTGCGTCATCCGCTCGGTTTCTTCTCGCAATAGGCAAAGAAAGTCCGCTGTTTCCGGCAGTACCTCGGGATGCTCTGCGGAAAACAGCTCAAGCTGTGCCTGCATCAGTGCAAGCGGCGTCCGCAACTCGTGAGCCGCATTTCCGGTGAACTGCCGCTGTGCGGTAAAGCCCTCGTTCAGGCGGTCAAGCATCTGATTGAATGATCTGCTGAACTCCCGGAACTCCGGAAGAACCTCTTCGGTAATTTTCATATCAGTCAGATTGTTCGGCTGAACCCTTTCTACCTGTGAGGCAAAGGCGCTCAGCGGCTTCAGCGCGCGTCCGCTCAAGAAGTATGCAAGCACGCCGCCGAGAAGCGTTACCGCCACGGTGATATACCAGTTGGTAGTGATAAATGACTCTTGAGCACCGTGAATTACAATAGTCAGCTCCTGATCCGTCTTTTCACGTTCGGGGTCAAAAAAGTCCGGTTCTCCCTTATCCGTATCTCCGTAGCCGGCAAGGTGGGAACCGATGGAATCCATATAGTGTCTTCCGGAATAGCTGAGAAGGAGATTCATGGTGATACAGGTTGCACATATGAGGAGCGCTGTCATCAGGGTTATTCTCCATTGCAGAGGAAGCTTTTTCATGATTTTTTCTCCTCCATAACATACCCCTCGCCGATGCGGTTACGGATAGGGTCATATCCGAGCGCAGCACGCAGTTTTTTTCGCAGTGCGGAAATATGTACCCTGATAGAATTGCTGAAATTGTCAACGCTGTTGTCCCATACATGGTCAATAAGCTCTTCCTGACTGACGGGACGCCCTCTGTGCAGGAGCAGATATTCGAGTATGCCGGTCTCTTTTCTCGTGAGAGTCAGCGCTTGCCTGTCGATGGCGGCGGTACGTGTCTTAGTATCAAAGGAAAGTGCACCGCAGGACAGAATGACATCGTTCTGCGTGAATTGTCGCAGTGTCAGACTGCGTATTCTCGCTTCCAGCTCCTCCAGGTGAAACGGTTTTGCCAGATAGTCATTAGCTCCTGCGTCAAGCCCCTCCACTTTGTCGGCAACCTCACTGCGAGCCGAAAGTATCAGCACCTTCGTGTCCCTGTCTGATTGCCTGAGCGTCCGCAGTACCGTCATACCGTCCGCTCCGGGAAGATTAAGATCCAGCAATACGAGATCATAACGCTCCACGCAGAGCAGTCTGAGTGCTTGCTTTCCGTCATGACAGAAGTCCACGCTGTAAGCAAGGCGGCGCAGACTGCGGACGATTGTTTCGCAGAGTGCGCGTTCATCTTCTACTATCAAGATGTGCATAAAAACCTCCTTGATTTGCATTTCATATTTTTTACAGCTTCATTATACCACGGCGGATATAAAGTTTTTGTTAAGTTTTCATTCTTAACGGAGATTTTATACCCGCTGTGCTAAAATGAAGGAGCAAGAGAAAGGGGGGATCGAATTGGTTCGATCGAAAAAAGCCGTGCTTCAGGTCGCTTTACTCATATGCGGTGCGGCGATGCTGTGCTACGGTGCTCTGCGCGGAGAGGCGGATACCGTACTGAGCAAGGCAATACGATTGTGTCTGGAGTGTGTTGGAATTGGATAAGAAAAAAGTCGAAAAAAAGAAAAAAGAAAAGAAGAAAGAAAAGAAAAAGTCGGGCATATCGCAAAGCATCTCCCGCTTTCGCGGCTGGATTCAGGCGGGAGCGACATTGCTTACCAACATTCATCTGCCGAACTTTCTGAAGGGAGGTATTTATCAGGGAAAGGGAAAAACCGTTTGCGTACCGGGGCTGAACTGCTATTCCTGCCCGGCAGCGTCCGGCGCCTGCCCCATAGGAGCTTTTCAGGCAGTGGTAGGATCGTCGAAATTCAGATTTTCCTATTATATTACGGGCTTTCTCATCCTGCTGGGAGTACTGCTGGGACGCTTTATCTGCGGTTTTCTGTGCCCCTTCGGATGGTTTCAGGAGCTGCTGCACAAGATACCGACAAAAAAGCTCTCCACAAAAAAGCTGAAGCCGCTGAGATATGTGAAATACGCGGTTTTGCTTGTAATGGTGGTTTTGCTTCCCGTACTTATCACAAACGATGTAGGCATGGGAGACCCGTTCTTCTGCAAGTACCTGTGTCCGCAGGGCGTACTTGAAGGAGCGATACCGCTTGCTGCCGTCAATTCCGGAATACGGGCGGCACTTGGTGTACTCTTTTCATGGAAGCTCGGTATTCTGATTGCGGTAGTGGTGCTGAGCGTGCTGTTTTACCGTCCGTTTTGCAAGTGGCTGTGTCCGCTTGGTGCGTTTTACGCGCTTCTGAATAAAGTGTCACTGCTCGGAATGAAGGTAGATAAGCACAAATGTGTTTCATGCGGAAAATGCGCAAAAGCCTGCAAGATGGATGTGGATGTGACGAAATCACCGGATCACACCGAATGTATCCGTTGCGGAATGTGTGTCCGCGCTTGTCCCACGAACGCCGTCAGCTTTCGCTACGGTTTCGGCAAGGGAAAAGAAAGCGACTGTCCCGCAGGGGAAACGGAAACTCTTGAACAGATAAAACAAGAAGAAATTTCAAAAGAAGAAAAGGAGCAAAAACAATGAAAATAACAAAAATATTAACGGTACTGACACTCGTTATGCTGATATTCAGCCTTGCCGCATGCGGTACGACCGGAGGCGGAAAGAAAAACGACGTAAACAGAAAAAGCGAAATTGCCGCTTTGATAGCAACAGAGCCGAAATCCATGGATGAGGCGGCAAAACTGCATCAGAAGCTGATGGCACAGGAAAATGCAATTCTGTCCGAGAACAGCGCCCTTTGGGAAAAGGTCTTTATGTCGGCAAATAAGGGTTCTGTAATGATTGAGGATGGCAGCAACTACGGCGACTTCCTGCTCAAGACGATTGAAGGGGCAAAGGAACAATTCAAGGCAGACGAACTGAAGCTGCTCAAAGAAGGTGCCGAACAGATACGCGAGATAGAAGGCAAGCTTACGATATTGGAGCAGAAGTATCCCGGATGCGGCAAAAAGCCGTCTGACGGCGATATGAGCGTCCCTGCTGAAAACGGCAAGCCGATAGAAAAGGGAGACCTTATGAAATTCCCCGCATTTGAAGGCAAGGACCTTGACGGCAAGGATGTAAAGAGCAGCGAGCTGTTTTCCGGCAACAACGTTACCGTGGTAAATTTCTGGTTTACTACCTGCAGCCCCTGCGTGGGCGAGCTTGCCGATCTGGAGGCACTGAACAAGAAGCTCGCTGAAAAAGGCGGAGCTGTTGTCGGAATCAACTCGTTTACGCTGGACGGAGACAAGGCGGCAATTTCGGAAGCTAAGAACATTCTTGCGAAAAAGGGCGTGTCTTACCGTAATATCTGGTTTGCCTCCAAAAGCGAGGCAGGGAAGTTTACCGCCGGTATTTATACGTTCCCCACAACTTATGTGGTTGATAAGAACGGCAATATCGTAGGTGAACCGATTGTCGGTGCAATAACCGGAAAGAAGCAGGCGGAAACGCTGCAGAAGCTTATCGATCAGGCAATTGCAAACAGCAAGGGCTGATATGTACCCGAGACAGAACGCGCTTTTCGGAGCCGAAAGACGCTACGGATAAGAAACGAAAAATAATTTCAAAAGAGTGTGTGCTGTATCCCACATGATACGGTACACACTCTTGATTTTATCTTATCTCTTTTGACGTTTTTTATCTTACTTTCGTTTTGAGAGAATTTACGGCTGCGAATAAGGCATGAAGTAAATTCCGGAAGTTGCCTCGCAGACAAAATATCCGCATAGCCCTTTATCGGTCAAAAAGATAACTTTTGAGATAGTCGGCAGTTGCCTCGGAAATTTGCCTGATATCTTTTCCCGATGTATTGATGAGCAGATCGCAATTATCACGCGCACCCCATTTCCGTTGGCTGAAATAGTTGTAATATCTCGCTCTGCCTTTGTCGATAGAGCGTATGTTTCTTTTCATTTTGAAATCGGACAGGTTTTCGTTTTCGGGACTGCGTTCACGACAGCGTTTCAGCTTGCTTTCCATATCCGCATATACAAAAATACGGAATGGATTCTTTTCCCGCAGAATATAGTCGGCGCATCGCCCTACGATTACACAATCGGATTTTACGGACAGTTCCTCGAGCAAACGGTGCTGCTCCGCATAAACGCCGAAGTAACGCTCCAAAGCATAATCGGGCGCGTCATAGAAACTCATCCCGATATGTATCGGGTATGAAACGAACGGGCGATCTGACGTTATGCGGTCGACATACTCCTCTGAAAGAGACGTGCGTTTGGCAATCTCGGTGACGATTTCACGGTCATAATAAGCCAATTGCAGCTTTTCGGAAATCCTGCGCCCGAGCTCGCGCCCGCCGCTACCGAATTCGCGTCCTATTGTAATAATTCTTCTTTTCATTCTGCACCTCCTGTAAAAATGCCGCAAGGCATCGACCATGCATTGCAAAGCCGATGCCTTGTCCATATCATACGTGGCTCGTGGGCTTTGCCTGTGCTTCTTGCCTACGGGTCGTGGTGTAAAACCGTTGCTGAATCAGGGATAATTTTTCCCCGCACCGTTTGAGCGGATGTACCTGACGCTTTTAGAACAATTGTGCGGCGTCTTGAAATATTCCGGCGTTTTGCTGTTTCCACGGCAGAAATATATTTTATCATGTACACCGCCTCTCTGTTTATATTATATTCCCAAGATGGAATAATGTCAAGTATTTTTCGCTGAGAGCACACGAAAATTCGGACAGACCGTCTTTTCAAAAAAGATATTAGCATAAACCGATGCGTCTCATGCCTTTTCTCCGAAGTACCGATAAATGCTTTGACTGCCATACCGGTAAAGGGAGAAACAGAGCATGTATTTCAGATCTGAAAGAAAAAAACAAGAAAAGCGACAGCTCTTTTTTTGAGAGTTGTCGCTTTTCGCCGTATTCGTCTGAAAAAACTTCAAATTGTCGCCGGGCGGGCTTTTTTCAGCCACTTTACCGTATCCAGAAGCGTTTCCTTCAGCGAGCGCGGGGTATAGCCGAGATCGTTTTCGGATGCTTTTTTGGAAAATCTGGCGTTGCTTTGGAGCACATGAACCGCATATGGAGTAAAGAACAGCTTTTTCTTTCTGCGGATGCTGTCCAGCTCATAGAACGGCGCAACGATTTTTGCCAGCGCGATGGGAATATACGATACGGCTTTTTTTATGCCGGTGCTTCCGGCAACCGTTTCGAGAATATCTCTGATTGTGGCATAGTGACCGGAGAGAATATAGCATTTTCCGCGTACGCCCTTTTCCGCACATGAGACAATGCCTTCCGCAACATCCCGCACATCTACGAAATCATATCCGCCCTTTACGGCAATCGGCAACTTTCCGGCGAGAAAAGACAGAAGCAGCTCTGTGATGCTTCCTCCTGCCGTGTCTCCGGGACCGATGATGCCTGATGGAAGTACAATGCTTGCGTCAAGCGAAGCTCTCGCGGCATCCAGAACGATTCGGGTTGCCATCGCCTTGCTTTTGGCATAATCGCCGACGAGCCTGTCAGGGTTAAAGGCATCGGTCTCGGCATCTATTTCAATGCCCTTCGGTTTTTCCGTAAGAGCATGTACCGAGCTGACATAAACCAGCTTTCCGACGCTGTGAGAAATGCATGCATTGACGATATTTTTCGTACCGCCGACATTGACCTTATAAAGCTGTTCACCCGGGCGGCTGGCGACGGAGACGATTCCCGCGCAGTGTATCACACAGCTTTGTCCGTCCGCACCGTTGAGAAACGAATCAAGAGATGAGGGGTCGCAGACATTGCCCACACAAACATGTATTCCGTTCGGCAGAGTGCCTGCAAGCGGATCGTCTTTCATGACCAGAGCGTAAATATCAGCCGCTTTTGTGAGCAGTCTTTGTACTACCGCTTTGCCGAGAAAGCCTGTTGCTCCGGTAACAAAATATTTTTTATACATTTTTACCCTCCTTTTTCAAGATAAGTGTTGAATATCTTTCACAGTTATAGTATAATGCAGATAGAGACAAATAGCAACCGTCAGCTTTTATGAAACCGAAAGATATCCGACAGGAGCAGCCGATGATGTCGCTTATCTTTGTGAACATTTTGTGAAGGGAGTTTTTCTATGAAAAAGACAGATGCCCGTGTGCGCTATACGCAGAAGGTGCTGAAAGACAGCCTCCTGCGGCTGCTTGAAAAAAAGCCTATAAACAAGATTACGGTCAAGGAGGTTTGTGAGCTTGCCGAGCTGAACCGCGCAACCTTCTATGCACATTATACCGACTGCTTTGCCTTGCTTGAGAGCATAGAAAACGAGATGCTTGAAGGCTTCGAGGAGTCGCTGAAATATATTCGCTCGCTCGATGTTACTTCACTTATGAGCGCAATCTATGAAATGATAGAGCGCAACGATAATGCTTGCCGCGTACTGGTCTTTCACGGAGGCGACAGAAAGATTCTCGCTAAAATGACAGAGCTTGCGAGAGAAAAAAGCATCGACTATTGGCGCGGGGAGCTGAAGCACGCCACCGAAGCGGAGCTCGATATGCTTTATATCCATCTTTCAAACGGATTGCTTCATGTGGTGGTGGATGGCTACGGCAAATACAGCCGTGAGGAGCTGTCGGGCTTCATAAACCGGATTGTCGTAAGCACACTGCGGGCGTTTCGGTAATTTTAAAAGGGGGTGTGTATTTTATGATTTTTATTAAAAGGAAAACCATGAGACTTGCCGCCGCTTTTCTGGCGGCAATATGCCTGCTTCTTTCGGGCTGTACCGGAGCCGATGCTCCGGAAAAGCCGACAGAGAAGGAAACGCTTACTATCGGCAGTGATATTTATTCGCCGTATTTTTATCTGGATGATAACGGCGACTTCGCCGGTATTGATGTGGAGATAGCCGAGGAAGCCTGCCGCAGGCTCGGTGTGACACCGGAATTTAAGCAGATATCATGGCAGAATAAGGACGCTTGCCTGAAAAGCGGGACGGTGGACTGCCTGTGGGGCAGCTTTTCCATGAACGGAAGGGAAGACGATTACTCATGGGCGGGACCGTATATGTACAGCAGGCAGGTAGTTGTTGTCAAAGCCGCAAGCGATATACGCACGCTGAAGGATCTGAACGGGAAAAACATCGCCGTGCAGGATGCCACAAAGCCTGACGAGCTGTTTTCAGATGATGCGATAAGCGGAGTTTCTGTCAAAAAAGTATACAGTTTTGCCACGATGACGGATGTATTTGCCGCACTGAAAAAGGAATACGTTGATGCATGTGCCGGACACGAGACAGCCTGTCTTGACCATATTCGGAATATCAGCGGAGAATATCGCGTGCTCGACGAGGCACTGTTTTCTGCCGATCTCGGGGTTGCCTTTGACAGGGAGACGGGAGCGAAGAGAGCCGGACAGCTGACAGCCGTTCTTACTGAAATGAAGAATGACGGAACCATACGAAAAATTCTGGAAAAATATTCGCTTGACATTGATTTTGCGCTGAAGGGGAATGAAAAATGAAGCAGAAAACGAAAAGAACTCCTTTGCAAAAGCACGATATCCGTGTTACAGCACTTATTATTTCAATCGGAGCCATTATGATGCTGGGCACGCTTCTCTTCAGCATTGAATACAGCCGAAGAGAAGCACAAAAGACGATGGACAGAAATATAAGCGATCTGAAAAAGCAAATCAACGATTACAATGAATTTCTGGCGGCGGATGAAGTAAAAAGTCTCATCAGGCTTACCGAGAAGGCAGAAAGCCTCAGCGAAGCGCTTGCCATGCTTGATAATGGCGCAAGGCAGGAATATATTGAGAGGATCTATGACAGCCAGAGACTGAGCTGCATACTTGTACTCGACGAAAATCTGAATCCGGACGACTTCATGAGAACCGTAAAATGTAACGGTACGGCGGATGAACGCTATGAGAGCTGGATAGCGGAGCTGCAAAGTCCTGCCATAAAGGCGATTTCAGACCATCCGAAGAAGGTTTATTCGGCGAGAATCCGGCATGGCGGGGATAACTACGATATTGCCGCCGTAGCCAGAACGGACGCAAAGGGCATTATATTCTGCGCAACAAGGCAGGCAGACAAGAAGCTGGAGCTTCATTATTCTCCTGTCAGAAATCTTTTGGCGAGAAACGAAACGAGACTTGACGGAACACTTTGCATTGCCGAAGACGGCAGAATAATTGCAACAAATCTCGATGGCGCATATGCCGGAGCGGATGAGATACCGGAGCTTACAGCTCTGAAAGAGCGGAAAGCCGGAAATGAGCTTACAAGGATTGTTTCGGGCGGAGCCGTCTTTTACGGCGGTATCGTCAAATGCCGGAATTATGATATTTATGCTTTCTATCCGGCGGGTGCAATATATTCGCCCTGTCGCGCCATCATGCTGTTTGCGTTTTCAGTCTATGTGATGATTGTATTCATAATCGGCTTCTTCCATTTCAAAGCAAGAGCAGAACGCGCCCGCGAGATCAATCGGCAGTATGAAACCATACATGCTATCAGCCATGTCTACAGCCTTACGGCACTGATCGATCTCAAGGCAAATCACTACGAGCTTTTGAAATATCCGCCGGATTTGAGCAATGTCGCAAAGGACGGAACGCTTGATACGCAGTTCTGCAAGGAAATTATCGGATATGTCGATGAGCGGTTTCGCGAGGGCTATCGCGATTTTCTGAATACCGAAACTATGACGGAGCGTCTTACGGAGGCGGAATATGCGGAATATGAATATCAGAACAGAAACGGAGACTGGCTCAACGACAAGCTGATTGTACGCGAAAAAGACAAAGAAGGAAGAGTGGATTCCGTAATCCTTGCCCGAAGCAGCATAAACGAGCAAAAGAAAGCAGAGCTGGAATATCAGGCAAAGCTGGAAACGGCTGTACGAAACGAACAGACGGCAAATCAGAGCAAAACGGATTTTCTGCGCAGAATGAGCCATGATATACGCACACCTATCAATGTTATACTCGGAATGCTGGAGATTGCAAACCGAAATCCGACTGATACAGAGCTTCTGGCAAGCTGTCGCTCAAAGACACAGACTGCGGCAGAATATCTGCTTGAGCTGGTCAATGACATTCTGACGCTGAACAGGGCAGGCGTAAGGAACAGCGACGATACACCGATGACGGAGGAATTTCGTTTGCAGGAGGAGGTCCGGAAGCTGTATCTGATAGCGGCAGAGACGGCAAAGAGATATGACGGAGTGATACTTGAGCCTTTTCGGATATCCGGTGAGGATAAGCCGCTGGTCGGTGAACCGCTGTATCTGCGCCAGATTATGATAAATATTATTGCCAATGCTATCAGATACAGCAAAAACGGAGGAACAGTACGTTGCTCGGTCTCACAAAATCCGGCGCAGAACCGTGACGGCTATGCCGAAGTGCGTTTTATCTGCGAAGATAACGGCATCGGAATGAGCAAGGAATTTCAGAAAAGAATGTTTGAGCCGTTTGCGCAGGAGAGCGCGGTCAGCGTCAGTCACTTCGGCGGCGTCGGGCTCGGACTTTCAATTGTGCAGAAGCTGGTAGACAGGCTGAACGGAACCATAGAGGTGGACAGTGAGCAGGGACGCGGGACACGATTTGAAGTGAAGATTTTCTATCCGTATGCAAATACTCACGATGAGGCGGAGACGCATACCTACGCGAACGCTTCTCTTGCAGGGCTTACCGTGCTGATAGTTGAGGACAATGAGCTGAATATGGAGATTGCCGGGTATATGGCTGCAGAAGCGGGGGCAAGTGTCGTCAGGGCATTTGACGGCAGACAGGCAGTAGAAATATTTGCCGCTTCGGCTGTCGGTGAAATCAACGTCATTCTCACGGATGTGATAATGCCGGAGATGGACGGACTGGAGGAAACGCGCCGTATCCGCGCGCTTGACAGACCTGATGCCAAAACAGTCCCGATTATTGCCATGACGGCAAATCTGTTTGAAGATGATATCCGCGAATATACAGATGCCGGCATGACGGGTGTCCTGCCGAAGCCGTTGAATATGAGTCAGCTGGTTGAGACGGTGGCAAAGCAAACAGCGAAAGGCGGGAAAAACAATGAATGAATTGAAAGAGATATATGAGATTGCAGGGTCAGATCCCAAAGAGGTGATCGCGAGGTATGGCGGGAATGAGGAGATGCTGAGGCGTTTTCTTCGCCTGTTTGCAAGAGATGACAGCTTTGCGAAACTGCAGGAGGCACTTGCCGCCGGCAATGCGGACGGCGCTTTTCGTGCCGTTCACACGCTGAAGGGTATATGCGCCAATCTCGGATTTGCGAGGCTGTATGAAAAGTCGTCGGAAATGACCGAGCTTTTGCGCCGTGGCGAGCTTGATAAAGCAGCCCCGCTTTTCACCGGACTTGAGGATGAATATGCGAAAGTCCTCGGGGTGCTGAATCGATATTTGTAAATTTGCGGCAGCGCTGCATTGTGCGGCAAAAAATGCAAAAAAGGATTGAAAGCCGACCGGATTTGCAGTATAATCAGAATTGATAATAAAATATAGAGTAAGGAGAACTTAATACCATGAAAAATTTCAAGTTTTCAACGCTGGAGTATAAGCGCCCCGACCTTGAGGCGCGCCGCGCTCAGCTTGCCGCATGGAAGGATGCCGTCGAGCGCGCGGAAAGCTACGATGCGCTGCGTGAGCTTCTTTTTGAGATTGACCGCGTGAACTGCGAGCTGTTTACGCAGTATTCCGTTGCGCACATCCGCCATACGCTCGATACGCGCGATGAATTTTACGAGGCGGAGATAAGCTATCTTCAGGATACGCTTCCCACGCTCGGCGGTGCCGAAGTCGCGCTCAGCGAAGCTATCGCATCGGGCAGATTCCGCGCGGATATCGAGAGAGAATTCGGCAAGGAGTATTTTGTATCCTCAGATATGCAGAAGAAGCTCTACTGCGAGGCAAATATTCCTCTGCGTCAGCAGGAGAGCCGCCTGAAAAACGAGTATCAGAAGATTATGGCTACCGCCGAGATAAATTTCGACGGCAAGACGCTTAATCTCTACGGCTTGCAGAAATATTTTGAGCATGCCGACCGTGCGGTGCGTGCCGCCGCCGTCAAGGCATATTCAAAGTTTTACGAGAGCAACGAGCTGCGTCTGGAGGAAATCTGGAGCGAGCTTATCAGCATACGCAATGAGATGGGCAGAAACCTCGGCTACGAGAATTACATTCCCGTCGGCTACCTCGAGCAGGGACGCACGGACTACGGCGAAAAGGAAGTCGCCTCTTTCCGCGAGCAGGTGCGCAAATTTCTTGTGCCGCTGTGCAGTAAGCTCTATGACGCGCAGGCAAAACGCCTCGGCATTGACCATGTAATGTGCTACGACGAAAAGATGATATTCCCAGACGGCAATGCCGAGCCTGCGGGCGACGATGCTTTCATGGTAAAAACCGCGCAGAAGATGTATCACGATATCAGCCCCGAGACAGGCGAGTTTATCGACTTCATGATAGACCATGAGCTGATGGATCTGCAGAATAAGCCCGGAAAGGCATCCACGGGCTATATGACGAGCCTGCCCAGCCTGAAGGCACCCTTTGTATTCTCCTGCTTCAATCATACCATCTTTGATATGCAGGTGCTGACACACGAGCTCGGGCATGCCTTTGCGGGCTATATGGCTATGCGCAGTCAGCCTATCTCCGATTATTACAGCGAATCGACCGACATCGCGGAAATCCACTCCATGTCCATGGAGCAGTTTGCTTATCCTTATGCCGAGTGGTTCTTCGGTGAGCAGGCAGACAAATTCCGCTTTGCGCATCTTCAGGAGGCGCTGACCTTTGTGCCCTTCGGCGTGGCTGTTGATGAATTTCAGCATATATGCTATGCTCATCCCGAGCTGACGCCAAAGGAGCGGACATATCAGTGGCATCTGCTTGAGGAGAAGTATATGCCGTGGCGCCGCTATGAGAATGATCCCTTTATGGAGCGCGGAGGCTTCTGGTATCACAAGCTGCATATCTATCTTTATCCGTTCTATTACATCAACTATACGCTCACGACTATGGGCGCGATGGAATTTAAGAAGAAATACGCCGAGAATAAGTCCGCCGCATGGCAGGATTATCTCAATCTTTGCAAGACAGGCGGCAGTCGCAGCTATCTTGAGACACTGCGCTATGCAAATCTGTCAAATCCCTTTGAGGCAGGCTCTGTAGAGCGCGCATGCGGCTATGCGGAGAAGATTCTGCTCGATGAGATTGCAAAGCAGGGAAAATAAGCTGTCGGCTAACGCAAGAGCAGACAGCGAGGTGCCAAGTGAAGCGCAGTAAATTATTTGAGTCTTGATTTTAAAATCCCAAGCAGAAGGAAAGTTTAAAATTTTTCGGGAAATGAGATGATATCTTGATAAGCGAGGATAAAATAAATTCCGTGCTGACGGAGAACAGCGACAAAATCTTTTTTTATGCACTGCGGCATACGGGAAACGAATCAGAAGCCGAGGATCTGGCTCAGGATATCATGCTTGCTATACTCTCCTCATATAAAAACCTGCGAAACGACGATGCACTCTACGGTTTTATCTGGAGGGTGGCGCAGAATCAATGCCGCCTGTGGGCAAGAAAGAAAAGCAGGAGTGCGGCAATGGTTTCACTCGACGAGACGGAGATGGAGATAGCCGACGAGCCGGAAGAGGAGGAAAATCCCGCCGTCGGGAAGCTGCGCAAGGAGCTTTCGCTCTGCTCCGTAACCTACAGAAATCTGCTCATAGGCTTTTATAAATACGGGAAGTCGTGTGATGAGCTGGCAAAGGAATTTCACACATCCGAGGGAAATGTGAAATTCATGCTTTTCAAAGCAAGAAAAAAGATTAAGGAGGGTATGCAGATGGAACGCATTCTCGGAGAGAGAAGCTATGAGCCGCAGAATATCGCCGTTTTGTATTTCGGAAGCGGAGATAATATTTACTATCGGCTTTGCAGAAAAAAGATAGTTCAGAATATACTCATGGCTTGCTATAACGATGCCTGCACCCTGCAGGATATAAGTCTCCAGATAGGTTGCGCCGTGCCTTATATCGAGGATGAGATCACGCCGCTTATTGATTCGGGTATGCTGGTTCGCCCCTCGCGGGACAAATATTCGACAAATATAATCGTTCTGACATCACTTTTCGAAAGAGACCTGAAAAATCTCATCGGCGATGAATACGAAAAGATTGGAGATATGATAGCTTCTTTTGCATCCGCGCATGAAAAGGAGATAAGAAGTATCGGCTTCATCGGCTCCGATATGGATGAGGGCGCTTTTCTCTGGCATATCGCGCTTATTTCGCTTAAAAAGCTTGCCGAAGATTTCCGTGAGACAAAATACGAAAAAGATATCGTTTTCGGCGTAGAGGATTACAATCCCGAGTTTGAGGCGGCACTCTGCGCTATGTATGCTCTCGACGGGAGCCTGCTGCAATTTATCGATGTGATATCGGAAGAGAGCAAATTCCCGCCGCACAGCTGGATATATAAAAACGAAGCGGGCGTGAATCTGCTTATTGATATTGCCCGCGACGGAAAGAGAAAGCTCGGAGATATAGAAAAAATAGTACTTGAAAACATAAGTCCGTTTGTGAGAGAGCGCGCCGGCGCATATCTGCCGTCGATGCCCGCATATACTGAGGATCAGTGGGCGCGGCTCGAAAAGATAACTTCGCCGCTGACGGACGAAATGAAAGCTTCTTTTGACCGCATATTCGATAAGTGCCTGTGGCTCCTCGGCAGTCATACGCCGAAATCGCTGAAGGAGAAGATACCGTCGGTTGCAAGCATATATATGGGCGGAAATATCTTCGGCAATGTGCTGGGCTCCATGCATTCGCGTGGTCTGCTCGCTTTTGCACCCTCGGATTTCGTCCCTACAGCATACATTATCCTGAAATAAAACAAAAAAATAAAAAATCGTCATGAAAAAATGGCGATTTTTTATTTTTTTTGCTAACCTTTCGCCGCTTTTGTTACTATGTTAACGAAAAGACCGCCGAGGCGACAGGCAAATGCGGCGCTTTAACAAAAATGAAAGGACCTTTTTGAAAAATGAATGCAATAAAAAAGGGGATTTATTCGCTGAAAGTCATTTTCGGATATGCCGCCCTGTGGGGAAGCTTATATCTGCTGATAATGATACTTTCCGCGGGGCTGTCGACTGTGCGCATATATTTTATGGAGCGCCTGATAGACAGTCTGGCGGGGAGCGCGGGAGAATATACGGGTATCGTAATATTCGGCGTACTGCTCGTGCTCTCCATAATACTCGGGAATCTTTTTTCGCTCCTCTCGGGCTTCATGATGACTATGATTTCATCTGAGCTCAATAAAAAGCAGATACCCGTGACGCTCACGAAATTCCGAAATATAAAGTACGAATGCTTTGAAAATAAGGATAATCAGGATATGCTCCAGAAAATATCGGAAAATCCGCAGTCGTCTGTTCTTTCGGTTTTCGGAGTGATGATTTCCGTGATATATTCTGTCATCGGTACGGCAGGTATACTTGCGATGTTCTCGCGTGCCTCCTATCTGCTTGGAGCAGTCGCCGTTATCACGATGATACCGATGTTTATCCTCGAGAGCACGGCGGCAAATAAGGAAATGAAGCTCCGCTGGAATATGACGACCGATATAAGAAAGAGATTCTATCTGCAGAAGCTTTTTGTTGACAAGAATGCATTGCAGGAAATAAAGCTTTTTGATGCGAAAAAGGAGCTTATAGCGAAATCCGACGAGCTGACGATGAGGATAAACCGCGATATGGAAAAGACACTGAAAAAGGTGCTGTTTCTTTCTTCGGGTTCCTCTGTATTTATCATAGTCTTCACAGCCGCGACGCTGGCTTTCCTCTCTGTCATGCTTGTAAAGGGAAGTATCACGCTCGGTGTTTTCGTTTCGCTCGTGACATCGCTCACTTCATTCTACGGGCTTGTGCGCGGGCTGGTTTCGCAGGTGGCAAGCTATCTGCGGCTTTCCTACGGGATTGGCTATTATCAGGATTTTCTTGCATTGCCGGAGCGCAGGCTTCAGTCGGGTGCGGCACATGATATAAGGGGCGATGAAATCCGCTTTGAGCATGTTGATTTCCGCTATCCGACGGGAACGGCGGATGTTTTGCGCGATGTGAATATGAAAATAGACAAGGGAGAGCGCGTTGCTTTTGTCGGAGAGAACGGTGCGGGAAAATCCACGATGATAAAACTGCTCCTCGGGCTCTATGAGCCGACGGCGGGGCATATCTACATAGACGGAGTCGATATCCGCGAACTCTCCGATGAGGAACGGAGAAAGGTATTTTCCGTTATCTTTCAGGACTATCAGAGCTATCAGCTTTCGCTCCGCGAAAATGTCGCTCTCGGCGACATAAGCAAGTTGCATGACGACGCGAAAATCAAGGCGGCACTCGATGATGCGGGCATAGGCGAGCTTCCGAAAACGAATGACAGAGGTCTTGACCTGAATCTCGGCAAGATATACAGCGACGGCATAGATGTTTCGGGCGGACAGTGGCAGAGAATAGCCATGGCGCGCTCGTATATCTCGGATGCACGCTTCGTGATAATGGATGAGCCGACGGCGGCACTCGACCCCATAGCCGAGAGCAAAATGTACGAGCGCTTTGCCGACGTGCTCTCAAAGCGAGGTGCGATAATGATTTCGCACAGGCTTGCATCGGCAAAAATGGCGGATAAGATATTCGTTCTTTCGGGCGGCACCGTAGCCGAAGAGGGAACGCATGAGGAGCTTCTCAAAAAGGGCGGGCTTTATCACGAAATGTGGGAAAAGCAAAGCTCATGGTATACGGCAAAGGAGGCATAAGACTATGGAAAAATCAAAAAGAAGCATGGCAAAAACAATATGGCTTTCGATTCGCGATACATTCAGCGCGATGCCTGTGATAACCACGGTGACATTTATTTTTCAGCTTATATCTGCGGCAATCTCCGTTGCACTCGTATCGTTTACGGCAAGGCTGATAGATACCGCAGGCGAGGCGGGAAGCGATGAACTGGAAAATCTGCTTCTCATCTGCGCCGTCATAGTCGGATGCTATCTTGTAAATCTGATTCTCGAAAAGATTTCATACAGGATAAATCAGATAGACGCTGTTCCGAAATTTGAGGTCTTTCACCACAGGCTCTCGGCATTTACAGTATCGCTCTCGCTTGAGGCTTCGGAGGTGCCGGAGATATCGAATATGTTCTGGCGGGCAAAGGATGCCGTATATCAGGACAGAATGGGAAATGTTTTCCGCGGAGTTTTTGATATAATACCGAATGCTTTCAGGATAGTAGGAACGGCGGTCGTGCTCTGCAAATATCATCCGCTCCTTGTTCTTCTGGCGCTTCTTTCCATAATCCCGTCGTTTATCATCAGACTTATTTACGGGCAGAAAGGATATGAACTCTACAGAAAGAATACGGAGAAAAGCCGCCTCGGCACATATCTCTGGGGCGTGCTGACGGGCAAAGACACCATAAAGGAAATGCGCGTGATGGGCTCGTCAAAATATCTCACGGACAAATATTTTACCGTGCAGAATGAGGTTTTTGAGGAAAACAAACGCTTCTCTCTGAAATCGCGCTTCCGCACATTCCTCTGCGATTTTTTCAAGATATTTTCATATGCGGCGTCGATTGCTTTCTGCGTTTATCTGCTGCGCTCCTCGCTTATAACCATAGGCGCTTTCAGCGCGTGTCTCGGCGCATTTACCTCCATGCAGGGCATTTCCGAGAGCCTGCTTTCAAGCTTCGCTTCGATAAAGAGCCAATGCAACTATGCAAACGACTACTATGATTTCTTCGAATTTAAAACGGACAAGACGGCAAGCGAAAAATGCGATGGCTTCAAAAAAACACTCTCGGCAAAAAATCTGGTATTCAGATATCCGGGTGCTGGCAGAAACGCACTCGACGGGGTGAATTTCACCGTATACAAGGGCGAAAAGATTGCCGTCGTCGGCGAAAACGGAAGCGGCAAGACTACGCTGACAAAACTGCTGATGGGGCTTTATGCACCTACGGGCGGGGAAGTGGATATGGATGGCAAAAATATCTGCGATTTCGATGGAAGCTACTATGAGAATTTCTCGCTTGTGGCGCAGAAATTCGGCAGATACAGCCTTACTTTCGGCGAGAATATAGCTTTCAGCAGATTCGGCGAGCTCGGCGACAGGGCGCGAATTGAATCTGCCGCAAAATCCGTCGGTATAGATAAGCTGGCAGTGGACATCGGCGGGCTTGATACGGAGCTCGGCGTGGAATTCGGCGGAAAGGAGCTTTCGGGCGGACAATGGCAGAAGGTGGCGCTGGCAAGAGGCATTTTCCGCGATGCGGATATACTTATCCTCGATGAGCCGACGAGCGCACTCGACCCGATGATAGAATATGATATACTTTCCGATTTCATAAATATGGCAAAGGAAAAGACGGCGTTTGTTATATCGCACAGAATAGGAATATGTCGGATGGCTGACAGAATTCTCGTTATGAAAAACGGGAAAATAGTCGAAACGGGAAATCACAAAGAATTGCTTTTGCTGGGCGGTGTATATGCCGATATGTGGCAGAAGCAGGCACAGTGGTATGAAAAATAATAGGAGGAAATATTATGTATAAATTTATAAGTGTGAATATTTATGACAAAAAGCAGTGCCGCGAATTTGAGGCGCTTCTGAATCAGGGCTGGGAGATAAAACAGATACAGGCGGCTCAGGCTACCGACGGGGTTGTCGTCGTAGTCGCGGTGCTTTACCGTGAAACAGAGCAAAGTGACGAAGCGTAAACGCAAAAGAAGTCCCCGATATCGGGGACTTCTTTTGTGCTTCGGCAAAAAAGAAAGCGCACCAAGGGGGGACGGTGCGCTTCCTTTTTATTCAAAAGAGATTTACTCGATTGACGATTTTATTTTGCGGGATATTTCCGCGGGTGGCTCATCAGACAGGGAGATCGGGAAGCTCTATTCCCTTGTCGGTGCTGTCAAGAGGCGAAGCGCAGATTATATCATCATCCTGCAGGATTATCAGCTCTATCACAGCCGATTCAAAAATTTCTTTCATGTTTTTCCTCCCGTGATTTTAGTCGAGTTCACCCTCGAAACCGCCTGTCTTATCTGCATTTGCAAAGTTGAAAGCGGAAACGCCGTATTTATAAGTGCAACGGGCAAGCTCGCCTGTTTTATCGTTTTTATCCTGCTTTGAGTAAGCATATGATTTTATGCTGTATGATACGCTTTCGCCTACGACACCGTTACAGGATATTGTGCAGGTAAATACCTTATCAAACTCGGTAGCGTAGACATCATCGCTGTATATCTTGTATTCGTTTGCGGCTGTACCTTTCTTGAAATCTGCGCTTGTATAAGTCTTATCGCCGATAGTGAGAACCGTATTTTCCACATCGGTGGTGATAAAGTAAAATACTATCTTATTTGTGGAATCAAAGTATATTGTTTTGCCTTTGAAATGAGCGTTCTCAAGCTTTGTTCCGGTTGTTTTGTTGTCGGTTGTCGTGACGGCGGAATATGTTGTTCCCATGCCCTCATAGCCTGCATTTATCAGTGTATCTGTTTTGTAGCCTGTGAATTTCTGAGCGGCTGTACAGTAGTCGAAGATATCATATATCAGCGGCTTGAGCAGGGAATATTTTTTCTCGCTGTATTGGAGTGTATTTGCATCGCATTCGAGAAGCTTTTCAAAATATTTTTTCAGGCTGACATTTTTAATTGATTTTATCACATTGCCGTCGCAGACAAGCTCAACATTTATGAAATCGCCGAGCTGCTGGGGTGCTATACCGCGGAAAACAAACTTATATTTGTTTTCGCCTGCATTTGCAAGAGCGGGAGAAACTTCCTCCGTAAAGCCGCCCATGGTAAAGCGAACCTTAACTACATCCTTTATATTATCGGAGAAGAGCGCATAGATGTTATATGAGAAATCCTTGCCGAGAGTAGCCGAATTATTGAGATAATCGCGAACGATATATTTGCGTCCGTACTGAATGGCATGCTCTACCGCGGTGCTGCTGACGGTTTCGCCGTCCTTGTTTACTCTGTTTTTCGGGCAGATGAGTATAGCATCGTATGGGAATACAATTTTGGCAGAAGCTATTTCAACAGAGTCCGGCTCAATATATATGAATTTCAGGCTCGTACAACCATTGAAAGCATATTCACCGATATATTTAACTGATTTCGGGATGGTGAGACTTGTAAGACCAAAACAACCGTTAAAAGCATATTTTTGTATATATTCCAATTTCTGCGGGAATTCTATACTGCTAAGTAAACCGCAACCCTCGAAAGCACGCTGTCCTATGCTTGTTACATTTTCGGGAATATTTATCTTTTCAAGCGATGAGCAAAATCTGAATGATGCGCCGCCAATCCACCAGAGGGATGAGGGAAGCTGAACCTCTGTCAGTATAGTACAGCTGTTGAATGCATTGTCGAGGATAGCTGCCACATCGTCGGGAACGACGAGTTTTCCGGCAAGCTTCTTCGGAGCCATAGCGAGCATTTTTCCTTGGCTGGTGTTGGCATAGAGAACGCCGTCTGCCGCTGTGTAGTATGCGCTTCCTTCTTCGCATTCAAAGCGCTCAAGCTCTGTGCAGAGGTCCAAAGCTGATGAATGAATGCTTATCACTGTTTTCGGTATTGTCAGAGTGGTGCTGTCAAGCGCGTATACAAATAATATTACGCTTTTATCAAGAGTGTAAAGAATTCCATCTTCACAGCGATAATATGTGTTCATCCAGTCCACGGTGATAGATTCTATTCCCATGCAGCTTGAGAAAGAGTTCCATATACGATTTCTGTTTCTAAAATCTTCATCGTTGCTGTTGACATATCTTACTGTTGCGGGAATATGAAAATGCTTTATCCCCGTGCATCCGCCGAAGGCACTGTTGCCTATTCCCGTAAGCGAATTATTCGGCAGTTTTATTTCCGTGAGAGCAGTACAGTCTGTGAAAACGCTTGCTCCGATATATTCAAGCGTATTCGGAAGAGTAATGCTCTTGAGTACTTTTTTGTAGGCATAGAATGTTCTGTTGCCAAGTTCTGTTATGCCCTCGCCGACCACTACATCGGAGAAGCTTTCCTTGTATTTATCCCAAGGCTTTTCACTGTTGTATTCCCATTTGCCTGTAGTGCCGCTTCCGCTGAAGAGCATAACCTTATTATCATAGATTCTCCACTCCATTGTGTTGACGCTTCCGCTGTAGAGTACCTTCGCAAATGTATTTCCGTGTGCCTGCGCATAGCTCTCGGCAGTGGAGCCGGCATCTCCGTAGATGACGGTGGAGGCAGGTATATCGGCGCCATCGTCTATTGCTACATCAGAGGAAAGAAAGAAAACCTTTTCAAAACTGCTGCCCGAGAAAGCACCCGCATCGATTTGCGTTACGGCGCTCGGTATATTTATGCTCGGAAGTTCGGGAACATATGAGAGAGCGCGTTCGCCTATAGATGTTACACTGCCGTTTGTCGGGATGACGCTGTTTTCGCAGATGGCTATGAGCTTTTTTGTTGTGGTATCTATGAAACAGTTATTGTAGTAATTGGACTGCACATCATGGATGTAACTGGCACTGCCTGTCGGGAATATAACGGTAAGATTGCTGTTGCAGAAAACAAACGGGCATTCGCCGATGCTTGTTATGCAATCGGGTATTACTATGCTCGAGAGACCTTTGCAGCCCGAAAAAGCGTTGTCGCCTATTGCGGTGACGCTTCCGTCTGTCGGGATAACGCTCGTGTTGCATCCCGTGAGCAGAGTTTTTGTCGCCGTTTCTATGATGCAGTTGCCGTCACTGTGGAAAACGGGATTGTTTTCGCTGACGGTGATCTTTTCAAGCCCGACAAACCATGAAAATGTGCGTGTGCCTATCTTTTCCACTGTGCTCGGAATGTATATCTCTTTAAGACTCCGGCAAGCGGAAAACGCACTGTCGCCTAAGGTAGTCACACCCTCGGGTATGACGGCACTCGCAAGATTTACACATCTGTAAAAGGCGCAGGAGCCTATAGATGTTATCCCCTCGCCTATCTCTACGGAGCGGATATTGTCCGTGTACTTAAAATACCACGGGCTCGGGAAAGCACCGTCCGGACCGTAGTTTGCCATTTTTCCCGTGCCCTCAAATTTAAGCAAGCCCGTATCTGTATTAAATGACCATGTTATATTGCTTCCGTCGCCCTCGCCGCCGCATTTTCCGCTGTAATTTTCTGCATTCAGCGAGAAGCAAAGCGCACACATAATTGTAGCTATTGCAACACAAAGCAATAGCAATTTCCAATGTTTTTTCATCATTTCATCCTCCATATACAGTATTTGCAAGAGAGTCAATTGCCGCAAAATATGGTATAATTGACAATTCCTGAGTATATTTTACATTCATACGCTATCGATTTCAATAGAAAACGGCATTTTGAATTATCTGTTCACAACATTGTGGAGCAAATTCACAGCTTTTTTGCAAAGGCGATTGACATAATTGAAAAAATGCTGTATAATTTGTATAATAATGTAGCAATGCATCGAAAGGACAGAAAATAAATGCTTACGGAATTCGGAAAAATTTTGCGTATAATCAGAATAAACAGCGGTGACAGCTCAAGAGCAATGGCAAAAAAGCTGAATCTTTCCCCCTCTTATCTGTCGGCTATAGAAAACGGAAAAAGAAACATTCCCTCTGATATAGAAAAGCTGCTCTGCGATGCATATCCGCTTTCTTCGACGGATGTCATGAAAATCCGTAAAACCATCGTCGGTTCATGTACATCGATAAAGATAAATCTCACGGAATTTGCAGAAAAGAAGAAGCGGCTTATTTTTGCCATTTCGCGCGACGATATAGCAAACGAAACACTCGACCGGATAGAGGATCTGATTTTTCGCAGTGAGAGGGATGGGCAAAAATGAGAAATAACAGCATTGAACCGGCTCCGGCTTTCAATTTTGCCTTCGGCTTCGGCAATGTGCGCATCTGGGCTTTTGAAAATGAGGCTTCGTCAAAAAGCACATTTTTTGCCGGAATGAGCGGTACTTATCTGCTTAAGGTAAAGGACGAAGCCGCTTTTGCGGGCAGATTCGGCGGCAGAAAGCGCAGGCTTTCGGAAAAGGTGCGCGGCGAGACTGTGGCAATAGTAAGAAAACTCGGCGAAGAGGCGCTCATGGATTATTCCGAGAGCTTTGATATCTATCGCCAATATACGAGAAAGCACATCCGCGCATTGCAGGATATAATCTGCGAAAAACTGCAGAAATCTCCGGATTTTTCGGCGATGGGATTGCATGTTGTTTCCGTCGATATAGATGATATTATCATGCGTGGGTGCGATGAACCGGCAAATTACAGATTGCGCGGCGATGTCAGACCGCGAGGCACTTACTCTGCGGCAAAGCTGATTGCCGTGGCGGCATTTTCATTTGTCATGTGCGCGGGCGTTTTCTTTTTTATAAATAATCTGCTCCCGAAAAGACAGCCCGATACGCCTACTGTAACTTTGCAGACCACTGTGAGCGATACGACAGCGCAGAGCAGTACTTCTTCTTCCGATACGACATCGTCGGAGAATAGCGTAGCTTCGACAAGCGAGACGACGGCAACAACCGCAACTGCAACCGCCACGACTACAACTGAGGCGACCTCTGCTACAACTACGCCAACGGAGATAACTACAACGATAAGACCGCCGCAGAGCCACACGGACGGCGATGTTTTTGATTATGGCGACTTTACCGTGCGCGTGGTTGGCAGTCGATGCATTATAGAAAAATATAACGGCAGCGAAACGAATGTATATATTCCCGACAAAATAGACGGACTGACGGTATACAGAATAGAATATAACGCTTTTCAGAATAATTTTACACTCGAAAGTATTCGTTTTCCGAGTTCACTCAAGGAGATAGGAGGATCTTCGTTCAATAATTGTACTTCGCTTTCTTCCGTGACATTTCCTTATGGCTTGGAAAGAATTGAAGCAGGTGCTTTTTCTTATTGCACTTCTCTTACGGAAATTTCGCTTCCCGACACCGTAAAGTTTATTGAAAGTAGTATTTTTGAGCATTGTCTCTCGCTGAAAAGTGCAAAGCTTTCGGGCAGTTTCAGCGAAATGAAATCTACTTTTGCTTATTGTACGAGCCTTGAAAATGTCACTATTCCCGATAGCGTTAAAATCATTTCCGGCTCATGTTTTCGCGCCTGCAAAGATATAAAGGAGATACGGCTTCCCGAGGAACTGAAGATGATAAAAGAAACCGGTTTCTGGGAATGCAGCGGCTTGGTTACGGTATATATCCCGAAGAATATCGTGGTTGACGATGACGCTTTTCTCGGGTGCCATGATACAGTCTTTTATGTTTATGCAGACGAGCTTCCCGCGGGTTGGGGAAAGAGTTGGGAGCAAGCTGACTTCAGCGCAAAGACAATAAAGGAGGCGCCGTGATATGGAAAATTTATTTTGCCCCATCTGCGGAAGCAGGCGCGTTTCTCCCGCCGCAAACGGCATATATATGTGTGCTTCATGTGATAATGCTTTCTCTTTTACAAAGGAAGTCACGTATGCGAAAACCACGGCTGATATATATAAAGCCTCTGTCGAATGTGTGCTTGAAATCAATACAATAGCGGGTGAAAACGAATCTTCCGGCACCGGAATCATCATTTCGCCGCACGGATATGTGCTTACAAATGCACACATCACCGGTGAAGCAATGACGGGCGTCGGCAATATGAAAAATTATTGTGATGTGATAATCGCAAGCAGGCGCCCGAGAGAAATTCTTTTCAGGGCAGAGCTTATCTACAGCGATAAAGCAGCAGATCTTGCGCTTCTTTATTGTGCAGAGGCTGAGGAAATGCCTGCGCTGAAGATTTCATACAGCACTGTCAAGACGGGCGATAAAATCTGCGTCATTGGCAACGGCAAGGGTGAAGGACTGGGCATAGTGGACGGCATAGTCAGCGACACCTGCAGGGAAATAGGCGGGAGAAAGCTGATGATGATTTCAGCCCCCGTAACAACGGGATATTCCGGCGGACCTGTGCTGAGCGCAGATGGGGAATTTATCGGCATGGTTGCCGGCGGCAGAGACGGAGAAACCGCTATGAACTATGCCATTCCGTCAGTCACTATCAGAAAATTTCTTGCCTCGGCAGAGAAAAAAGCCGGTATCAGGCTATAACGGCGATTATAAAATAAATCAAAACGGCACGGCAGATTATCTGCCGTGCCGTATTTGTCTGTCAAAAAGCCCTCGCGAGAGGGCTTTTTACATTTTTATTCACGCTTTCAGATGCGTCACAAGTATGGCTATAAGACCGCGGAGAAGGAAAAGGCTGCCGAGACCCGAGAGCAGTATCAGTGCGCTTTTGCATATCTGCTTATATTTCGGCAGTTCGCCGCGCTTTTGATAATATGCTTTTGAGGAGTTTTTTTCACTTATGAATCCCGTCGGTTTCAGCGCGTTTTTATAGGAAAACAGCGCGAACACCGCTATGAAAAACATGCCTGCCGCAAAACCGAAATACCGTGTTTTCTCGCTATAGAGATTCTGCAATATAAAAGATACCGTTATCATGGCAATCAGCCCGATGAAGATAAGTATAAAATATTTCTTCTTCATCTTGTTTACCTTGTCACAACAGCGCCGTCGCCGAGAATCTCACGCAGGAGCAGGAGCATATTTTTCTCGGGAGAAGCACCCATGCCGACAGCTTTTATATATTTGCCCTGCGAAATATCATAGAATATGACTTCACAGCCGCCCTCAAAAATCTGCAGGAGAGTCGATACGCGCTCAAATATTTCGCCGCTCATATCGGGGACTTTGAGATAAAGCTTCTTCGGCGGCACTTCCGTCCTTTTCTCGGGAGCGGGATTTGACGCAGGTGTTTTTTTCTCGTAGCGCTCATAACGGGCGGGCTTGGCAGGGACATCTTCCATGCTCTCAAGCAGGGGCGTTGCGTAGCCGTTGAAAGCAGGGCGGAGAAGCACGACATCGGAAACTATCAGCTTCGGTGCGCTGTCCTCCTTGGCGGAGATTCTGCCCGCCGCGGCTATTGCCGAATCGGGATTTATCATATATGAAATTTTTTCCAGCACCTTGCTGAAAAAAACAAGCTCTATTTCGCCTGTTTTATCTTCAAGTGTGGCGAAAGCCATCGAGCCGCCGTTTTTCGTCTGCTTGTTTGTCCTCGTGGTGATAATTCCGGCGATGGCGATGCGTTCGTTATCGGCATATCGGCGCTCCGGTTCGGCTTCCGCTTCTTCATCAAATGAGAGCAGGATATCCGATATTCTCGATTCCGCGCCGAGAGCTTCGATATGCGCCGCATATTCATCGAGCGGATGACCCGAGAAATACATTCCGGTGCTTTCCTTTTCCTGCTTCAGGCGTTCGCGTAAGGGAAGTTCTTCGCACTCCTTAAATTCATATTCAAGGCTCGGCGGCTCTATTTCCGCACCCTCAAAAAGCCCTGCAGAGAAGAGATCAAGCTGTCCCTCCGCCTGACTGCTTTTCTTTCTGGAAAAGATATCGAGTACATTCTCGTATTCGGCAAGGAGCATGCTGCGCTTTGTCCCGAGCGAATCGAAAGCACCGCTCTTGATAAGCCCCTCTATCTGCCGTTTATTAAGCTCATGCGAACACATCCGCGAAACAAAATCAACAAATGAGGTGAATCTGCCGTTTTTGCGCTCCTCTATGGCGGCATCGAGGATATTGGCGCCGACATTTTTTACTCCGAGAAGCCCGTAGCGTATGGCTTTTTTGCCGTTTTTGTCCGTGACGACGCTATAGAGCTTTTCGCTCTCGTTTATATCGGGCGAAAGCACGGAAATCCTGTAGCTTTTTGCTTCTTCGATATATTCCACGGTTTTTGTCACATTGCCGAGCACCGAGGTGAGCAGGGAAGCGAGATATTCGCTCGGATAATGGCATTTCAGATAAGCTGTGCGGTATGCGGTATATGCATATGCCGTGGCGTGGCTTTTATTGAAGGCGTATTTGGCAAAGGAGGACATCGTATCGAAGATTTCGTTTGCATCGGCTTCGCTTGTGCCGCGCGCGACGGCACCCTCGCAGGTAACATTTCCGTTTTCATCCTTTTCGCCGTAGACGAAAGCAGTGCGTGCCTTTTCCATCTCGGCGGTTTTCTTTTTCGCCATGGCACGGCGCACGATATCCGCGCGCCCGAAGGAAAAGCCCGCAACTTCGCGGCATATCTGCATTACCTGCTCCTGATAAATGATGCAACCCGAGGTTTTTTCAAGTATTTTACGCAGAGACGGTATTTTATATTCGGGAGTTGATTCTCCGGTGCGGTTACGCAGAAACTGCGGTATTGATTCCATCGGTCCCGGGCGGTAGAGCGAAATAGCGAGCGTTATATCCTCGATATTGCGAGGCTGCATATTCATGAGCAGGCGGCGCATTCCCGAGGATTCAAGCTGAAATATGCCGCTCGTTCTGCCCTGCGAGATAAGCTCGTATGCGCCTGCGTCATCGAGTGAGACCTTGGTGATATCGAAATCGGGCTCTGTTTTCCGTATCTGCTTTTCCGTATCGGAGATTATCGTCAGAT